>PVBE010443759.1_pt1 | contig 16160 bp, 14 predicted proteins | sample 1631181 | NCBI WGS metagenome assembly PVBE01 (sample SAMN08397723, study PRJNA350692) | Marine metagenome, whole genome shotgun sequencing project. | isolation source: water | place: Pacific Ocean | collected 2012-04
ATCAACGGCTTAGAGCATAACAGTAAAGACAGCTGGCGGGACCGGTGAACTGCCAATCCGCAGCCGGTAGTTTGCAGCCACAATAAAGGTAGTTTGCAGCCACAATAAATCTGCCGGGCAAATTCATCGCGATGATCACCGTTAGCTGAGATACTTTTTTCGAGCCGGTTAGTATAATTCATGTTGAATATTAAATTTTATTTATAAATTATTGATTATTTACGTATTTTTACAAAATTCCTGTTAACGCCGATCCACTTGCGGGCAAAAGATATCATTCAGCATGCCTGCCAGCCTGATGCCGGCCGCCGCAAGACGCAGGCGGGAAATTTTCAGGGCCACAGCACGGTATTGCTCGTCAAACTCACCGGATTCGGTCACGCTGAATGCATACACAACCGGTCTCAATGCCTGCGACTCGCGTGCCCATTCAAGCACACCGACCGATTGCAGAATCTCAACCCGATCAGCACCAAGTGCCCTGATGGCTGCTATTTGCTCATCCCGTTCGTAACCATGCTGGCTGCGATCGAACTTCAGCAACCATTGGGCATCCCAGAACTTATGTAAATTAGACTTCCGCCCATCAATAACGATGCCGATCCGGTTGCCGCCACGGTCTCCCTGGCGCCCTACGTGCAAGGGCTGATGTACATCGGCAATAAAGTGCGCGAGAAACCGCAGCGCCTCAGCCCGCTGTGACTTACTCAGTTTCTGCTCGGCCAACTCGGCACTGAACTTGTCGATTGCCCAGATAACATCACCACCAGACCGGCCCGTCACAGCAGCTATGCGACCATTATCGGTAACATTAATAAAGTGCCAGGGCTTACTCTTGCGCCACCGCGGATCCTTGCGAATCCAGTCCGGCCAGCGACTGGCTCGCCCGAGCGATTCGCCATCCAGCAAGTACTCCACCTCGGTTGCGGCCTGAACGCACAAGTAGGCTGTTGCAAGCTCGCCTACTATCTCATGGCCGAGGGCACCATATGCATACGTATATGACACGGGGAGAAACCCGGCTATCAGAAGCCCGATCAGTTGTACTGTTGCTCTAATGACAGGCATTATTGTAGTCAGTATGCATTTGGCTCAATCAAAATCCAAGACATTTGATCTTGAAGCAATTCGCAAGCAATTAGACGGCGATTGGGAAGCTGTTAATCGCGAGATTATTGAGAAACTCAGCAGTGATGTTGCGCTTGTTAACAGCGTATCGCATTACATTATTTCCAGCGGTGGCAAGCGGCTGCGCCCCCTGCTACTGTTGCTGTCGGCACGTGCCTGCGGTTATCAGGGCAGTCAGCATATTACCGCTGCTGCAATCATCGAATTCATTCATACGGCAACGCTACTGCACGACGATGTCGTTGATGCATCAGATCTGCGTCGTGGCCAGCACACAGCCAACAGCGTTTTCGGCAACGAGGCCAGTGTACTGGTCGGTGACTTTCTTTATTCAAGAGCCTTCCAGCTAATGGTTGATGTTGGGCAAATGCGTATCATGGACGTTCTGGCCGACGCGACCAACACCATTGCCGAAGGCGAAGTACTGCAACTTATGAACTGCCGCAACCCGGAAACAACCGAGGATCAATGCATAGAAGTCATTTACCGCAAAACTGCCAAGCTATTTGAAGCCAGCGTTGTCATTGGTGCACTACTAGCTGACCAGACACGCGCTATTGAAGATGCCTTCATTGAATACGGCAAACAACTCGGCACGGCATTCCAACTCATTGACGATGCGTTGGACTATGACTCGAGCTACAACAAGATTGGCAAAAATATTGGTGACGACCTCGCCGAAGGCAAACCGACCCTGCCGCTCATCCATGCCCTGCACCATGCGAGCGCAAGCGAACAAATAATGATTCGTGAGGCAATTGAGAAGGGCGGACTGGACCGGATCGATGCAATTATCAAAGCAGTCAGATCATCTGGCGCAATTAACTACACCATGCAACGCGCCCAGCAAGCCGCCGACCGGGCGACAGATGCCCTGTCACGGGTACCAAACAGTAATTACAAGGATTCACTGTTCTACCTGGCACAATTTGCCGTGGAAAGACGGTACTAATTCTGGCCCAGCCACTTACTGGACAACCATTAAGTCAAAACCCAATTATCGGCCAACCTGCATGACCCGGTTTGCCTGGTCTAACCTGTTTGGCTAGGGTATATAATTATCTCAATGCTTACTAAAGATAAATCCATGGATAAACTGGACAACTACCGACTGACAATGGGGCAAAACGAGTATGTGCCCGTCATGATTGGCGGCATGGGCGTTAACATTTCAACCGCCGAACTCGCACTCGAAACCTGCCGGCTTGGCGGGATTGGTCATATATCCGACGCAATGCTGCCGTTCGTATCGGACAAAAAATTCCATACCCATTTCACCAAGACCAAATCGGAAAAATATCGCGACAGCCGCGACACATTTGACAAATCCAACGTCAAATTTGCACTCGACGATGTGCACCAGGCACAACTGAGATTTGTTGAGTCCGCCATGGAACAAAAAAAGGGCAATGGCGGCATCTTTATCAATGTCATGGAAAAACTGAACATGGCAGCACCGGGTGAAACTTTACGCACCCGCCTCACCGCCTCACTCGATGGCGGCATCGACGGCATCACACTGTCGGCTGGCCTGCACAACAGCAGCCTCAAGCTCATTGCCGATCACCCGCGTTTCAACGACGCCAAGATCGGCATTATCGTATCGAGTTCCCGGGCGCTGAAGATATTTCTGCGTAGTGGCAAACGTGTCAACCGTCTGCCTGATTTCGTCGTAGTCGAAGGTCCGCTGGCCGGTGGTCACCTCGGGTTTGGAGAAGACTGGAGCGAATACAACCTGAAAGACATCGTCATCGATGTTCTGAATTATCTGAAACAGGAACAACTGGACATCCCCGTCATCCCGGCCGGCGGCATCTTCACCGGCACCGATGCCGCAGAATTCATGCAACTTGGCTCAGGTGCGGTGCAACTTGCGACCCGCTTTACGGTCGCCCAAGAATGCGGTCTTCCTGACAAGGCCAAACAGACTTACTTCAGCGCCGAAGAACAGGATATCTATGTCTCGACGCTGTCACCGACCGGCTATCCGTTGCGGGTGTTGCGGCAAAGCCCGTGCATCAACTCCAACGTCAAACCGCAATGTGAGCCACTCGGTTACATCCTGAACAAGGACGGCAACTGCCAGTACCTTGATGCCTACGAAGCAACCGCGGTCAATGAGAAAGGCCGGAAACTGGGCGTCGAAGACAAAATCTGCCTGTGCTACCACTTCAGCAAGTACAACACCTATACCTGCGGACATTACACGTACCGGCTCAAAGACACGACAAACAAACTGGCCAGTGGTGAATACCAGACCCTGCCGGCTGAACACATTATTAATGATTACCTGCACAGCACCGATCACAAGATTGCTCTGCCGCCACTTGAAGACGAACCGAAATCCCAGGCGGAACCCATCAAATCCGCCTGACAAGAAAATTACGCATACGCCCTGAGAGCAACTTGGAGACGCTTGCACGAGACTGATACAGCGCGTATAAAGCACAACATAAATGCGGCCGGTCATTGATCCTGATGACCACCGCGCTACGGGAATTGCGATGACGGATAACCCGAACCGTTAAGTCTCGCAACCTGTCAAAAATGCAATGAGCGGGGTGTAGCTCAGCCTGGTAGAGCACTGTCTTCGGGAGGCAGGGGCCGGAAGTTCAAATCTTCTCACCCCGACCATTTCAAAGGGCTTGCAGCCCGCATAGAACCTCACCAAACCAAGCAATAGCAAGGCCTCTGGCCAAACACACCTATTCTTAAGTATTCAGGAGTTTTCAGGACGTTTTGAGCAATGGGAACGGTTGCTGCCCGGAAAGATATTCAGGATTCGCCACGAGGAACTCGTCGCCGATCCGGAGGTCGGTACCCGTCGGTTACTCGACCACTGCGGCTTGAGCTTCGATGAGGCCTGCCTTTCGTTTCATCAAACTGAACGCGTCATTCTTAACGCAAGCAACACGCAGGTTCGACAACCAGTTTACAGCAACTCAGTGGGTCGGTGGGTCGGTGGAAGAAATATGGAAAGCATCCTGGGCCATTGATGGCGGCGCTGGATGCCAATTCGGCCAAGTATGAGTAGGGCCAGATTCTTTATTCTAACGCTTTACTTCAGAACCGATACTCCAGACCCAGTCCGATGGTCCAGAAATCAGCGCCGGACATGTCGATCCAGTCGAACTCGGTTCTGAGGCTCATGCTTTCGGTGATGCGGACCGCGATGCCGGTGCCGAGCTTAGCGCCGCCATCGGTACCCCTGCCACCGTCGTCTCCGTCGATTGTCAAGTCAACTTCGAAATCGAAGTAACCGCCTTTCACGAAGAATTCAAAGTCTTCCCACGGCACCGGGATATAACCGATACCCTGCAGGCTGAAACCCCTGTAGACCAGTTCAACTTTGGCCCCGTTTGCGTTTAACCGATTGCTGGAAATGTCGCCACTGTTGAAGACGTCTCCTTCCAGCCCAAACCAGGAATTGAACTGGTACTGCGCGAACAGCTTGTAGCCGAGATTCGTGTCATTGACCAGTCCATCGTCGCGTTTCAACTTCGATGTCACCGCGCTGCCGCCGATATGCCAGCCGATCCCGGTGTCGTCCGCGCTTGCGGTGCAGGTCAAAACTGCAAGTGCCAGACAGCATGCCGCCATAATTGCTTGTTTCATTGCAGATCCTCCATTTTGCGCATTGCTGTCCCCGGTTTGATGCCAGCGCGTGCCGCGTCCGTGGAGGGTGCAGCAGTTTTCTTCCTACTGCAAGTGGCTTCGATCCTGACGGCAATCCTGACCGTGTTAACCGTACGAGCCAATTTTTCCTTACTGACGGCTTGCGCTGTACCGGACGCGCCGGTAGAGTAGAATAGGTTAGTGCGTTGGCAAAAGCCACCGACGGTCAAATCAATAATTTGGATAAGAGCAGCTAATGTGCTGCGATACGACCGGGGAAAAGCAGTCTCAGCGCGAATCTCGCGGCGAAAACCTGGGGCGATGGAGGATCAATGCATGAGTAATTTCAAGACCTTGTCCGGTCTGCTGGCGACCAGCATTCTGGCCTTTGCGTTGCAGACACAGGCCGCGACGACAACCACCGGCGTGGATAACACCAGTAGTAAAATGGGTGTAACGGGCAACGGTTGCGTGCAACTGCTGACGATAGCGGTCAGTGAAGGCGAGAACTGCATGTATGACGGTGGTCAGAATGTATACGAGCCAATCTCCGGCTCCTTTCCAGCGGATCCAGTCGGCGAGTCCACGGGGCCCTTCAGCCAGGTCCAGTATTACGATTACGGTACGCATTTTTGGACATATGACGTAATCGACCCTCCCGGCGTCGGTTATTTTCCTTCCAACGGTGACGGCAAGATCGCCCAGGTGATCAGCGGCAGCTTCACGATCGATGATCAGGGCGATGGTTTCGGCGCCAACGATACAATCAGTTTCGACCTGACGATGACGTCGCCGAGCGGCGGTGACATCGTGCGTAACCTGGGCCTGACTGTTGCCGACAAGTATACGAGCATGAACCAGGTGCTGGCGCCCACGGTGGCTGACTCGGTCACGGCGAACGCATCCGGTGGCTTCGATTATGTAATCGGTACCGAGGGCTTCCCGGTTCTGCTGACGTTTACGGATGCCAGTGCCGATGAATCGGTACCGGGTGCAGGCGACGGCCCTTGCGTGGGCCAGACCTTCGGCGACATGGAGTGCGATGCAAATTTCGATGTCAATGCGTTCAGCGAACCTCTCCGGTGGGCGCCGTTGATGCCAACCGAACAATCGACATTCAAGGGTAATCCCACGCCCCCCGGTCAATTTGATCCGCCCCATGTCGGGCCGTCACAAAGCCCCGGCCTGGGATCGATGGAGGATAATATCGGCGCGCGCACGACCGGCACGGTGACCAATCTGACCTGTATTGACGATGGCGTCATCGGCACCAGTGCCACCAATACACCCTGCTTCTCGAGCAAGGTGTCTTTTGCGCCGCTGGTCATCGGTCCGAATGACACGCCCGGCGACGGAGCGACTGCCGAGGATGTCGGTTGGGACCACGTGTACCTGCTGGTATCGACGAATGCCGCCGGCGCAGTGCTGACGGTCGAAGGGTTCAATGTGCACGAATACCAGGTTTTTGGGGTGAGCGAGGCCTGCGGCAGCGATCCGGGCGCAACCTATGCCTGTAACTCATGGCTTGGCGGGCATTTCATGATTAACGGCGTCGTGGCTGCGGATGATACGGCCGAGACGGCAAAGGACGTCGCGGTCACGATTGACGTGCTGGCCAATGACAACGGATTTGTCGATGATGTTGGCGTGACGGTGCCCGGCGGCACATCGGCCAACGGCGGCACGGTGGTTGTTAACGGTTCTCCGGGCCCTCAGGCCGGTATCAATATTACCTACACACCGCCCATGGGCTTCTCCGGTTCCGACACCTTCGATTACACGGTCGCGGAGGAAGCACCTGGCACCAGTACCAGTACGGCGACCGTGACGATTAACGTGCTGTCCGGTGCGAACAACGATACCGCGTCGACCCGCCTGAACACGTCCATCAACATCCCGGTAGGCGCCAACGACGGCGGCTTTGCGGATCCGGCCACGATCACGGTCACGGCGGCGCCGAACATGGGCGGCAGCATCGATGCCATCAACGGCAGCCCCGGCCCGGCGGATAGCATGACCATCGACTACACACCCGTGGCAGCACTCGGTACCGCTACATACACCGAGACCTTTACCTACGAGGTCGATGACGGCGTCAGTCCGCCCACGACCGCGGTCGTGACGATTACGGTGAATAATGAGGTACCGGCTGCGGTTGCAGCCACTGCCAGTGCCGCCGAAGGCACCGCCACTACAACCGATGTGTCCGGGCTGGCGGGTGTCAGCCTCGGCGATGCGCCGGCAACGGTCAGTGCAACGGATGGCACGGATGGCACGACCTCGGTCGCGGGCACGGTGATCACCTATACGCCGACCGACCCGTTCTTCTCCGCTACCGACACCTACGACTACACGATTACCGATGACGACGGAGAGACCGACACGGCAACCGTGACGGTCACCATCGGCCCGAAACTGACGCCGACCGCGGTGCCCGATATGGCGACGGTCGATCAGGATGACGCCGTCAATATCATTGTCACGGCAAACGACGTAGCCGGCAGCGGCGCCCTGGCGGCGCATACTGTCGTGCTGGCGACGCCGCCGTCCAACGGCACGGCATTGGCCGACGCCGGAGGCGATATCGCGTATTCGCCTGCGGCGGGCTTTGCGGGGACCGACAGTTTTGAATACACACTGACGGACCTGGATGGAGACAGCTCGACAACGACCGTAACCGTGACCATCAATCAGACGACCGTTGAAGTTCCGTTGCCGCACAACTCTGCACTGGGTCCGTGGAGTCTTATGCTCCTGATGTTGGTACCGTGGTTGCGGCAGCGGCGCAGGAGCTGCTCCTACCCATCGGGCAGGCTCCTACTTTGATTTCTTCTTCACCTTCTTCTTCGCCTTTTTCTTCTTCGCTTTGGACTTTATGGCGTTAGGTGAGTCACCATGAAGCTGCCGCACCTGGGCATCATCGTGATAGTGCTTGTGCTCGAAATCCTCCGGACCATGAGGATGATTGTGTCCATCAGAGGCCGCCCATTGATACAACTTGGGCCGCTGACGGTATAAATGGGCCACGGCCCTAAGCCTGTTTTCGTCCACGTTCGACCAGGGGTTGAAGTGGAAATAGTTATGCAACTTCGAGTCCGTTCTGCCGAAGGCGATGGTGCCTATTTCACAGCGGAATGAACCATGGTTAATATAAGGTGGCCTCCAGAAATAACCACCCGTTGGCAGGTCACCGAACTGCAGCATCCACGAGCTGCCCCAGATGTGATAACTCTCCTCGGCACAGTCATGATAAGAAATATTGTCCTGCCTGAACTGAGGCGCCAGGCAGTATATGAAGCTGATGCCTTCAGTGAGTGGGTCGTAATGCAGTGGCTTCATCAAACAACCCACGGCCACGGAAGGGTTCACGATGTCTGCCGTCATCCAGGGCGCGTCAACATAGGCATTTAGCGAAGTGTAGGCCGCAGTCAGCGCCAGCTGATGGTTACGGTCCGACTCCAGGAAGCTGGGCTCGCTGTCGTTGAAAAAGACCAGGGCTTCGGCCCCCTGAGGTACGCTGATGGCTCCGATAGCCATGCCCGCCGGAACAAAAATATACTGCCCCCGGGTCCAGACTTCCTTGCCGACTTTCATGCGCCCTTCCAGAAGAAAGATCTCCATGTCCGAATAACTCATGCCCGGCTTGCGCTTGAAACCATTATTAAATCGTACTTTCAGCGTACAGGCACCCGTATCCACATCCAGAGACAACACCTTGTACTCGCTGCCCTTGAACCCGGAAAGGTCCAACTTTTTATACTTAGTGTCGAGCTCTACATACGGCTCGATATGAGGTCGCGCCACGATTACATCTCCTTATTAGTAAGAACCGTGTAAACGGTGTCTGGCATCGTCATCAGAAAACCACCTTGTGCTTCCGCTTGGGCTCGCTCGGTAGTTCGTTCTTAGGAATCACCCGCTTCGTATCGCCGTTGACGTTAAAACCGCTGGTGCTGACAATTTTGAGAAATTCCCTGTACCACTTCTTCCGTTTGGGCTCGAGCCCATCCATTTCCCTGACGATAGCGCGGTAGCGTTTCTTCTGATCCGCAACGTTCTCGTCAATCCAGGCCTGAGCCGCCATGCTGCGCTTGGGTTTCTTATCCTGCACACGTTTTGCCATGAATTCAGATCCTCCTGATCACATGTAGTTTTGATGATACCAGTCGTTGACGTCGTCGCCGGTAGTCAACCATACGTTATCATGACTGGCGATGAATGCGAAGGCACGTTTCAGGTGCTTGAACTTGTTGGGCTGACCCGAATGGAAGGTGTGCAGGCACACGATCCCCCGCATCCCAACCTTGTCCATGAGTTCCATTTTGATCTGCATCGGATGACATGAAACTTAAACCCTTCCTCCCTGTTAATTGTCAGCCAGGGCCTTATCTGCAGGGCAGCGACCAAAGCCGCGCAATGATCGCACTCAATACGTCGGGCTGCAACCGATCTGACGGCTGAAACTCAGAGCGGCCGCCTTCCGGAGCCTCTGCTGGCCGCAGCGCGGATGACCGGTCGAGCGCCCCGGCAGACGTATTGCCACGACGGCGAGCCGTTAATTTCCTTAATAATTCAAAGTGCTGACAATGAATAAGGAAAAGGCTCGCCGTGACAAAATGTCACCAAAAAATGGTCGGGTTTCCACGCGTTAATCGCCGTGTTGTCGAGGCGAGTTGCGATCACGATCTCAAGAACCCGTTGCAGCAAAGGTTGTATGCGATTGCGCTGGGCTATGAAGATCTGAATGATCATGAAGCGCTGCGTCAGGATGTGGCGCTGCAGACGGCGGTGGAACGTGATCGGTTGTTGGCCAGTGCCTCAACTTTGTGGTGTTTTGAAAACCGCGCTGACCGGGGCACTGCCTGCTCGAGGATAGCGAGACGTTGTTGACGTGTTATGATTTTGGCCGCATCTGCGCACGACGAACCCGATCGAATCGACGTTTGCGACGATCCGCCACCGCACGACACGAATGAAAGGCTGCGTGACGGGCAACAGCTTGCTGCACATGATATTCAAGCTCGGCCAGTGTGCCGAGCAGAACTGGCGAAAGCTACGCGGCTTTCATTATCTGGCAAAAGTCATCGAGGGAGTGAAATTCGTCAATGGAGAAGAGATTGAACAACCGAATCGGGTCGCCGCTTGATTGCATCGGCATACACCAGATTTGACTATAGCTCCAGAATGAGCCCATGAAACCGAAGATTTTTATCCTTACCACCGGAGGGACGATAGCCCATCGCTCCAAACAGGACGGACCAGCAGTCATGGATTTCCATCCGGAAGAGCTGGTAAACCAAATTGGCCTCCCAGACATCCAGTTCGAGATTAAGGAGCTAATCAGAACCGGAAGCATGAATATCGTACCTGTTACCTGGACGGTCATTGCCGAGGCAGTGGCTGACGTATTAATGGAGACGGTGCCTCAGGGGTTAGTAATCCTGCATGGGACGGATACCATTCACTATACGGCCTCAGCACTTAGCTTCATGTTGAGAGATCTCAGCGTCCCGTTGGTTTTGACAGGATCCATGATACCGGGAGGTGATCCCGGCAGCGATTCTCTTCCTAATCTGAGGGATGCAATTAGAGTCGCCGCATACTCAGATATTGCTGAAGTGTGTATCGTCTTCTCTGGAGATGCAGAGAGAAGCCAGGGGCTGATAATTCGAGGCTGTCGAGCCCGGAAGGTTCATTCTGTTGATATCAATGCATTTGATAGCATTAATGTCCCACCCATTGGCTACATCGAAGACGAAGAAATCAGCTATACAAATCTGACGAGACGAAAGAGAACAGAATCCAATATAATGGTAAGTACAGATCTCGATCCAGATGTCGCGCTCATAAAACTCAATCCTGCCACGACAGCGGAAATGCTCACTGTGTACCTGCAGGGAATGTCAGGCGCTGTTCTGGAAGGAACCGGAGTTGGTCATATGAGACCGGGCCTGCAAAAAGTCATAGAATCCTTCGACAAGCCTGTAGTTATGAGTACTCAGACGATCTACGGTGGCGAATGCCTGGGCAGGTATAATGTGGATCAATCAATTCTCGGAATTAAGAATCTTATCCCGGCACGTGATATGACCAGTGAAACCGCTCTGGTCAAACTCATGTGGGCCTTAGCGCAAGAGGGCGATGTACGATCAATGATGCTAACAAACCTGGCAGGTGAAATTAGCGAATAGTTGTGCGATTACAGAAACTGGGGGGTTCAATTTTCCAACTCCAGTGTCGCCCCGGAGGAGCATATGAGTAGCCCGTTACATGCCGACGTGATTGTCGTCGGCGCTGGCAATTCGGCATTCTGCGCTGCCCTCGCGGCACGCGAGCAGGGGGCCAGCGTGATCGTCCTGGAACGGGCGCCAGAGGACGAGGCCGGCGGTAACACCCGCTTCACCGCGGGCGGCATGCGCTTCGCCTATGATGGCGTCGAGGACCTGGCGGCGTTGATGCCTGATCTGAGTGAAACAGAACTCGCCAACACGGATTTTGGCACGTATTCCGAAGACGAGTTCTTTGACGACATGGGGCGCTTGACTGAATATCGGACGGACCCTGACCTCTGTGAAACCTTGGTTCGCCAGAGCAAGCCGACCATCATGTGGATGAAATCAAAAGGCGTGCGCTTTGTTCCAATCTATGGCCGCCAAGCCTTCAGGGTTGATGGCAAGTTCAAGTTCTGGGGGGGTATGACTGTCGAGACTTCAGGTGGCGGTCCGGGTCTGGTTGACGCATTGACAAAAGCGGCTGAGAAGGACGGTGTGAAAATCAAATATGGTTGCCGTGCTCTCAGTCTTATCTATGATGACGAAGGTGTGCATGGGGTGAAAGCCAAGCAGAACGACAAGACGTTTGAGCTCCGCGCCAAATCTGTGGTCCTGGCGGCCGGCGGTTTCCAGGCTAATACCGAATGGCGGACGAAGTATCTCGGTCCCGGCTGGGACCTGGCCAAGGTTAGGGGCACTCGGTTTAATACCGGTGACGGAATTCGCATGGCTTTCGAGGTTGGAGCGAGTCCGTATGGCAACTGGTCAGGCTGCCACGCCTGCGCCTGGGACCGAAACGCTCCGGAGTTCGGTGATCTGGCAGTTGGCGACAACTTCCAGAAGCATTGTTACCCGTTCGGTATCGTGGTCAATGCTGAGGGTAAGCGGTTCATCGACGAGGGCGCCGACTTCCGAAATTACACCTACGCGAAATACGGGCGAGTAATACTGGCCCAGCCAGGGGGATTCGCTTGGCAGATATTCGACAAGAAGGTCACACACCTTCTGCGTGACGAATACCGGATTCGTCAGGTTACCAAGGTGACCGCGAACACGCTGGAGGAACTGGTGTCAAAATTGGAAGACGTAGACGCCGAGCAGGCCCTCGAAACCATTAACGTCTACAACAGCTCGGTCCGCACGGACGTTCCCTTCGACCCTAACGTAAAGGACGGCAGGCGAACCGAAGGCCTGGAAATTCCCAAGTCCAACTGGGCCAATACCCTTGATGACCCGCCCTTCGAGGCCTATGCGATCACCTGTGGAATCACGTTCACTTTCGGAGGCCTCAGGATCAACAACGACGCTCAGGTGCTGGACGAGGATCTGCAGCCGATCCCGGGACTCTACGCCAGTGGCGAACTGGTCGGCGGCATTTTTTATAAGAACTACCCCGGCGGCACGGGTCTGATGGCGGGCGCCGTCTTTGGAAAGATCGCCGGCACCGCGGCGAGCGTGGCCGCCTCACCCACTACATGATCCGCAACCCCTCAGGCTGTGGCGTTTATCCGGCCGCATCGCTATGATCATGCTAACTGCACGGACGGGGGGGAACATCGTCAGTGCTCGCACAACAAAAAAATCCCTGGAGTCGAATACCATGAGTATTATTCGCACGCTGCACGTCACCGCCGTTTGTTTCGCCACGCTGCTGTTCGCGGCGGCCAGCTGGGCCCAGGCCGATGCGGAAACCGATGCCGTCTCAGGTGCCAGCCCTGAAGCCCCGGCACCCGATTCGCCCGGCCGGCAGCGCGCGCAGCCGAGCATGGACAAAGATCAGCTGGAAGACGCGTTTCTGCATTGGCCGCTTCCGGCGGGAGCCGAGGCGTACGCGGACATCGATGGCAAACACCTCCACCGGTACGTCGTGGAGCAGGCCGCCATCTCACGGCGGTATCGGGACCAGGGGCATCCGCGATTCTGGGGCCGGATCATTGGCACGTCGTCCGACGCCGAGTCCGCGGAGTGGCTGACCGCCAAGTTCAAGGCGAGCGGCCTCTCGGATGTACGCATTCAGCCGTTCGACCTCGAGCCGCAATGGATGCCACAGTCGTGGGAGGTCTCGGTCACGGGCGGTGGCCAGACGCTGCAACTCGAATCGGCCCAGCCGACCTACTTTACATCAGCGACATCGCCCGAGGGGCTGGATCTCGAGGCCGTGTACGTCGGGCTGGGGAGTGAGGCGGATTTCGCCGGCCGCGAGGTCAGCGGAAAGGCCGTCTTCGTATTCAGCATGGTCGGCGTGAAGTCGGAGAGCGCCGTTCGACGGGCAGATGACAAGGGCGCCGCCGCGGTTTTCAACGTGCACATGCTGCCCGGGAATATGCGCTACCAGGCCTACCCCTCCGGGACCACGGCGCCGTCCTTCATGCTGGGCGGCGACGATGGGTACGCGGTCCGGGATCTGATCGCGAAGGCGGGAGCCGGTCAGGCGCCGCGCGTGAGCATCGCGCTCGACGTCAGGATGACACCGAATATGACGACCTCCATCGTCTGGGGCACACTGCCGGGCAGGACGGACGAGACCATCTACCTGATGGCCCATCGCGATGGCTGGTTCGATGCGGCGGGCGACAATGCATCGGGTGTGGCTGCTATGATCGGGCTGGCGGAGCACTTCGCGAAGATCCCACAGGCCGAGCGGCGCAGGACGCTCGTGTTTCTCGGGTTGCCGGGACATCACAACTCGGGGTTAAGCGCTGGGGGGGGCGCTGGCGCGTGGCTGATGAAACACCGAGACGAACTCTTCGCGAAGACCGCGTTGGCGATCAACTGCGAGCATCCATCTACGGTGCAGACAACCGTCCGACCTCGGTACTGGGGGCGGGATGAGATCGTCTGGGCGAACACCTACGTAGGCCAGCAGTGGTACGCGGGCGGATCCTCAAGACCACAGCTGCGGACCATCGCCGTCGAGGCGTTCCGAGAATTCGGCGTCAGCACCTACCTTGAGCCGAACCCACGACCACCGGCTGGTGATCTGGGGGGCCGCGTCTGGCGATCCGTGCCCGGCCTCACGACGAGTGAGTTCTACCATTACTTCCACACCGATCAGGATACGCCCGAGACGATACCGTGGACGGGGCTCGAGGCCTCGACGCGAGCCTATGCCAAGATCATCGACGAGGTAAACAAGCTCGAGCTGACTGATCTCCAGCGACCACCTGAGCCTGCGCGCTAGCTGTGAATTCCAGCAACGTTGTTCACACCGGACATCTGTTGCAGGAAGTGAATCCGGAGCATGCGCTCCAGGCCTACCGGTAGCCGGCTGGCCCCTTCGGGCTTGGGGAAATACGGCTCGATCACACCGCACAGCCCTTCCCACGGAATAATCCGGTCCATTTCGGCAAGAAACTGCTTCCGGCGTGTGGGTTTGCGGTACCGTGCAAATCAACATCGATGGACCGGGTGCTGAACGATTCAATGAATAAATCAGAGCTTCCTTAGTACATCTATCTGAAAGGGTAAATGTCAGGCACATGATGAATAATTGTTGTACAACTATTCGCTGCTCACCGAGAGATTGTTACGGCTGATGAACGACACAACTGTATTGGAGGCAAACCATAGATGAAGGGCAAGATTGCGTTTGAAGAACATATGGCGATAGAGGATACGCTGCAGGACGCCAAGATTTTCGCCGGTGAATCGGGCCAGTGGGACGAGTTTGCCGAGGAGATTCTAGACCTGGATGAACACCGTCTGGCAACGATGGATCGCGCAGGCATTCAGATGGCGATCCTGTCGCTCAACGCACCGGCCATACAGGCGATACTTGATCGCGACGAAGCGGTTGAGACGTCAGAAAAAGCCAACGATCGTATGGCCGCCGCCGTTACAGCACATCCGGATCGATACGCGGCACTGGCGGCACTGCCGATGCAGGATCCAAAGACTGCCGGCGAAGAGCTAAAACGCTGTGTCAACGAGCTTGGATTCAAGGGCGCGTTGGTCAACGGATTTACACAACGCGATGTCGCGGACTCAGCATTCTATTACGACATTCCCGGGTACCGGGACTTCTGGCAGGTCGTTTCCGATCTTGATGTGCCGTTTTATCTTCACCCACGAATGCAGATTCCGGAGAGATGCGAGATTTACGACGGGCATCCGTGGCTGAAGAGTTCGCCCTGGGGTTTTGCTGTTGAAACCTCCACTCATGCGCTGCGGCTTTGTGGTTCCGGGCTGTTTGATGATTTTCCAAACCTCAGGATCATCGTCGGACACCAGGGTGAAGGTATCCCGTTCGGCTTGTGGCGCATGGACGCGCGTATGCGATTTTCTCCGCGCGGATATTGCGGCAAGCGCCCGCTCGGCGACTATTTCCGCGAGCATTTTCATGTCACGACCAGCGGCAATTATAACGATGCCGCATTTCGTTGCACGATTGACACCTTGGGCACCGAGCAGTTGTATTTTTGCTCAGACTATCCGTTTGAGCGCATGGAGGATGCGTCGGAGTGGTTCGACAATACGGATGTGATCACGGAAGAGCAGAGACAGCAAATCGGCCGCGCCAATGCGATAAAGTTATTTGGTCTCGACCTATAGCATAGTCACGACTGCGATATTCGCGATTGCGCCGAAACGTAAGTGATCGCAACACCTGTCAAACGTATTTTCCGTTTGGTGCTGTCCTGCAGTTTGTTGATAAACAATGTGCGCTTCAACACCAACAAACTCTGTTGAGATCTTTCATCCAACACAGCCCTCTTTCTCTACGCCTGACATAGGATATTACTATTGCCAAGGCTTGTATCAACTGCCCGTGGCTGCCTGACGCACAATGCACCACAGACAGGCGTTCAAAGTTCCGGCCGCCCCTTTTCTCCAGGCTTTGTTTGCAAAACTTTAGCCGGTTTTCGCCTTCACTTCTTCAGCTGCGCCAATCAGCGGGATGGGGTCGAGTATCCAATTGCCTGTGGTTCGTCGGGCCGGGCTCGGAATGGCAAACGCCGTGTCTGTGTCTTCATCACCACCGCTGCGACGCTTGAATTCCTTCCAGTCGATCCGCCAGCCCATCTCGTCAAACTTTCTCAGCCATTTGCGATAGGCTGCGATGGCCTGATCTGCCGGCACCAGCGCTTCCTTGGTATTGCTCAGCGGCGTTCGCGTCGGATGGACTTCCTGCAGGATCGCGACATC
>PVBE010820512.1_pt1 | contig 16160 bp, 9 predicted proteins | sample 1631181 | NCBI WGS metagenome assembly PVBE01 (sample SAMN08397723, study PRJNA350692) | Marine metagenome, whole genome shotgun sequencing project. | isolation source: water | place: Pacific Ocean | collected 2012-04
ACTGGAGCTGCTCAGACAGCAATCACATCTGTTGGGGCTTTAACTGGTTTAACAATCGGTTCAGATGGTTCAGGTGGGGATGTAACTTTCTATTCAGGGACTGCGGGAGATTCGATGCTCTGGGATTCTTCAGACGAGAAGTTGGTCATCACAGGAACCGATGGACAAAACGCTCTGGAGGTTGCAGACGGTGACGTTTCAGTCACAGATTCTTTGACAGTCTCAGGTGGTCTTATCGCACCAATAGTGCAGAACAACCAGACCGGAACGACCTATACATTTACGTTGACAGATCAAGGCAAAATGGTCACTAGTTCCAACGGGTCGGCGCAAACGCTAACCGTACCGCCGAACAGTAGCGTGGCTTTCCCTACAGGAACTCAGATCATCGTTCAAAATTTGGGGTCGGCTAATGCGACACTGGCTCAAGGCTCAGGGGTTACTATCCAATCGAAAGACGGTTCCAAAGAAATAGATGGGCAATACGCTGGAGCTACGCTCATTAAGACAGCTACCGACACTTGGTCACTTATCGGGGCGCTGGCTTAATGGCTATTCTTCCCATAGATCACGGTATTTTCGCTAGTAGCGGCGCAGGTGGTGTGGCTACCGCAGGTTTTTTCGGCGGCGGTTATTCTCGTCTAACCACAGTTGACAAGTTCGATTTCTCTGACGACAGTCGGACGACGCTCTCAACCGGCTTATCGACTGGAACCTCCGCACTGGCTGGTATGGCGAATTCGGGTGTAGCGGGCTACTTCGGCGGCGGTGAAACAGCCGCGGGTCTAACCGACGTTGTTGAGAAGTTCACTTTCGCCGATGATTCTCGAAGCACATTGGGAACTGGGTTGCCGGTTGCCACTAATATTCTGGCAGCTATGGCGAATTCTGGTACGGCTGGCTATTTCGGCGGCGGTTACGCTAGTGCGTCGCTCACCACAGTTTACAAGTTCGCATTCTCCGACGATTCTCGAACCACACTTAGCACTGGTTTATCAGCGGCCGCCCAGTATCTAGGTGCGATGGCGAACTCTGGTACGGCTGGCTACTTCGGCGGTGGTGGGGACTCATCTTGGAGCGAAATCGACACAGTTGACAAGTTCGCTTTTTCCGACGATGGACGAACCACATTGGGAACTGGCTTGTCGGTTGCAAGACAGAAGGATGCTGGTATGGCGAACTCTGGTACGGCGGGCTATTTCGGAGGTGGTCAGATTAATTCATCCGGTGTCAATACCACCACAGTTGACAAGTTCGCTTTTCCCGCCGATGGACGAAGCACACTAGGCACGGGTTTATCAGCGGCTACGCGTGTTTTAGGAGCTATGGCGAATTCGGGGGTTCTCTAATGGATATCACAGAAGCGATAGCAGAAATTCAACAACCACGGTCACGTTTCCAACTAATACATTTCGTTATTGGTCAGCACGACACGCCTGAAATGCGGTTCTACCAGTTGATGATGGAACTTCAAGATACGGAATACAAACTTCGTCATGTGGAAATCGCACTCAGGAAGGGCGAGTTGGAGATCGCCCGCCTACTGGAAACGGGCGACGAGTTGGACGCAATCGAAGCCGAAGAAAAGCAGATTGGTCTTGAACAGACTCGCATTGTGATGCAGGGTGCTGAACGGGAAATAGCGGTTCTCACTGAACTGTTCAACGAGTCTCAGAAATACACCCGTGACGAGATTGAACGTGCACAGCCCGAATACTGGCAACAGCGTTTAACCCGTCAAACAAACCTTCAGATCATGTCAGGAAATGTCGGTTGGGCGCAACTTGATTCCATGCGACAAATCGGTCTTTTGGATCAGATGGTAGAGGAGAGGGAACAAGCGATAGCCGCTCAATTACAAAAGGAGTTAAATTCGTGATTTATTTGAAATGGAAACTTTCAGAGGAAACATGGGGTACTGGTCCTGAAGAAACTATCAATGATAGAGGTAGTACAGCGATGGCTAGTTGGGCTGTTGATGATGACGGTTATCGCATAGGTTATTTAACTGATTCTGTTGATTTAACAGGTTTAGAAACTTGGGATGTTACAGAAGTAACTCAATCGGAAGCGTTGGCTTTTTGTCAAAACATTTGGTCTGATGCAACAGTTGGTGAAGATGGTTTTATTACTTCAGAGCCTCCTTCAGAAGGTGAAGAAGCAGAGTAAACGATGGCTATTGATTATCGTCAAGCCAGTACAGACTACAGGTTACCTTCTTACAACTATGACGGTAATGTTGCTGGGGTTGCGTACAGAAACGGATGGGATTAATGCCTGTATATCCAGCACCCGGACAAGATTATAGCTCAACCGAATTAGAGTATTCTGGTGGGTCTTCTGCGTATACAGGATCAACTTACAAATACAGCGAACCCGGATTAAATTACAATCATGTAACAACCGAGTACGCCGATCAAACATTTAATATTGGGTATCGGAAAGCTGATGTAAGTTACCGAAGCGCCGATTGGCGTTACGACGGTGCGGCTTCTTATGAAACGCACACAATAACTGCTTCAATATCTGCTTCTGGTTCTTCAAGTATCACATTGCAGATGACGAACTTTATTGGTGGTAGTGCCACTGGTTCAAGTTCTACTTCAACGGGTGTTCAATCAACACAATTTATTAATTCTTCGCTTTCAGCTACTGGTTCTACATTAACTGCAATCATCGAAGAAGCTTTGTTGAGTGCAGGCATATCAGGATCTGCAACAATATCAGCGACAATAGTTCATGAACATCTTCTTACTAGCGAGTCACTTTCAGCTACCGGATCTACGCTAACAGCTATTATCGAGGAGGCTTTGATAGCCGCTTCGCTTACAGGATCGGCAACAATTAGTTGCACTATTGACGCTAACAGACCAAATCCTCATGTAACTTTGGCAGTTTCTTTGCCAACCGATGTTACTCTTGTATCATCATTAGTAGATGACGTTTCGATTACAGTAGGTGTTTAATGACAACATACGATAAAAATGACCAATTGCGCGTAACTGCCACGTTTACAACTGGTGGGACTGCTGACGACCCAACAGATAATGAAGATGATGTGACTATCACTTGGAATAAACCTGATGGGACTAACACTTCTTATACAGGGTCAGGTGGTATGACACGATCCGGTGCGGGTGTGTATTATAAAGATTTCACATTAGATCAGATAGGTGTTCACACAATAAAGTTTGTTGGTAGTGAAGGTATCATTGCCGCCGGAACTGTTGCGGTAGAGGTAACGAAGTCAATCTTCGACCACGCATAAACTTATGACTGAAAACGCAAGCAAACTTGTAGGGGAGAAAAATCGTAAACTTTTCCTCGAAGCTTTAGAACAACAAGGAACCATTCAAGGTGCTTGCAAAATTGTTGGTGTCACACGATCCGCTTACGAAAAATGGAGACAAAGATTCCCAGATTTCGCCGCTAAGTCTGATGCTTTAAGAAACGAACTAGCAGTAGGCGAACCCAAAAAAGAATGGGATGGGAGTTTTGAAAGTTTCAGATCAGAATACTTTAAACACATGTCGCCTTGGTTTCATCTACGTGCTATAGACGCATACGAAAACACTCCTCCCGGAAACTTAACGCTTATTCTATGGCCTCCTGAACATGGTAAAACTACGTTAGCTGAAGACTATTTTTGTTTTAAACTGGCAACTAACCCTGAGTTCAGGATCACAGTTGGTTCAGAAGGACAGGATATGAGTCGTAAAATTCTTGGGCGTATCCGTACACGTATGGAACCACATGGTCCTTTCCCTAGTTATGTAGCTAAATTCGGTCCGTTTGTCCCACAAAATCAGAGTGGTCGTAAGACTGCACAAATGTGGGGGGCTGACTATTTTAATGTTTACAAAAAGCAAAGACATGATGAGCGTGACTATTCGATGGTCGCTTTGGGCTGGCGATCTAAAATTGCTGGTACTCGAACCGACCATTTGCATGTTGACGATATTCAATCTCGTGTTTCGTTAAACCTCACAGAACAAATGTTCGAGGTGTTCCGACAGGACTGGTTAACCCGTCCGGGTGAGAATGGTCGTACAAGTATTAATGGTACTCGTGTCGGTGAAGATGATTTTTATGAACGTGTTATGAATGAGATAGATGAAGACATTCTTAAAGTTATTAAATTCCCTGCAATCATTACAAATGATGAGGGTGAACCTGAACCGTTATGGCCAGAAATGTTTTCAATGGAAAAACTGGATCGTATTCGCCGTAAGGTTGGTGAAGAAGCGTGGTCTAGGAACTACATGCAGGAACCTACCAGTTCTCTTTCTGCGACTTTCACGGATGATGCTATACAAAAATGTTTGAACCCTATGAGGTCAGTGTTACATGACCCGCCTAAAGATTGCAGTGTTTACATTGGCTTAGACCCTGCGTTGGGTTCCAATAATTGTGTAGTAGCGGCAACACCACATGAAGGTAAACTAAAGATTCTTTTCATTAGAGAAGATATTGGATTGACACGTAATGAACAGATACTACAAGTTGTTGAAGATGCGATACTTCGTTGCATGAAGAATGGTAGTACTGTTTCTGATGTTGTGATTGAAGCAATGGTGTTTCAAAAAGGTTTATCTCGTGATGAACGTCTTATTGAAATGACAGATAAATATGGGTTCAGAGTCAGAGAACATTTAACAGGTGTGAACAAATATGATGAAACTATAGGTGTCCCTTCAATGGCTTTATCATTCATGCGTGAAGAAATTGAGATACCTTATGCTGGTGATAACACTACAAGGCATCAAGCAGATCAGTTAATTAGACAGCTAAAATCATGGCGGCCATTAAAAAGGGGTACTAAACTACGGCAAGATCAAGTAATGGCGCTTTGGTTTATATGGATACTGTGGAGGCAAAGGAAACAAGCATTTGATGTTGACTCTTCACAATTCTCGTATAAAGCGCTACCTTGGAGTAAGTCTAAGACACCTGCGAGAGCCATATAATGTACACATTTGAAGAAATAGTTGGAATAATAAGACAGCGGCAAGAAGCGCAGTCGCCATTATTAGAGCGTATGCTCGATATTAAAGAGCGATACAACGGTGATTATGTTATACCGCTTCCTTCTATGGATGAAGAACCTATTCTTCCTCCGTTAACTCCTGCTTTGATTTCTGAGAACATTGATGCTGTAGCTCAACGAGCCGCATCTGTTATGCCGTTCATTGGATGCCCTGCTCTTGACCCTAGCAAAGAACGGGGTAGAAGATCGAGGCAATATGCTGATGTTCGTAAACGTGCGCTTGCCGCTACGTGGTATCAGAACCGTTTCAAAGTGAAGATGCGTAGAGCGTATCGGCATCTTGCCGGTTACGCTACAACAGCTTTGTGCATATACCCTGACTTCGAGTTAGGTATGCCAAAGATAGAGGTGCGTGATCCTTTGGGTGTTTACCCTGAGCCACAAGCCGCTGAGAATTATGATGTCCCTCGCAACTGTGGTTTTATTTACGGCAAGTCTGGTGATTGGCTACGCGCGAATTATCCTGCTTCCAGAACTGAAAACGGTGGGCCTGTAGCTTCAGATGATAATGCTAGACAAGAACTGTGGGATGTATGCGAATGGGTTGACGCTGAACATATCGTCATTGGAATAATGGGACCTCGTTATGCTTATCATAACCAATCCTATTCTTATCACAGCACACAATTAGAATTGTCAAGGGCTATTAACAGAGCAGGTATGCCATGTGTAATAACCCCTGGACGTATCACTTTAGATAAGATAGCTTCGTCAGTTTCAAATGTTGTCGGTATGACAGACTTGATGGCAAAGCTTATGGCTTTAGAAATAATCGCACAGGAGAAAGCAATTTTCCCTGATAGGTACATCATTGGCCGTTCAGGTCAAGTACCTATGATCGTAGGAGGTGAATGGAAAGATGGGCGCGAAGGTGAAGTCAACGTACTGCTCGACGCAGAACAAATCGGAGAGCTTCGCTCCTCACCCGATCCCGCGACCAATATCGCCATTGATAGACTTGAACGTAATGCAAGGATCTCTACTGGCACGGTTCCCCAGATCGGTGGAGAAAGTTACGGTGCTTTACGGACTGGTAGGGGCATTGACGCTCTCATGGGCGCTTCTCTTGATCCACGCGTGCAGGAGCTTCAAGAGACAATGGAAGCACATCTTCCCTATTTGAATGAATGCATCTTTGCTTGTTACAGAGGCTACTTCGATCAACAAAAGTTTGTTACATTCACAGGCTACTCAGGTGACTTCGGTCACGTAGAGTTCACACCTGAAGAACATTTCGAGTCTTTCGATAATGTTGTTTCTCATTCAATACCCGGAGCGGATGTTCAGGGTACAACAATCCAGTTGGGTCAGTTGCTACAGATGAAAGGTATTAGTCTTAATACTTTTCGTGTGAAGCATCCGTTCGTTGACGATCCTGAAGCTGAAGGCAGAAGGGTTGATGAGGAGCAATTAGAAGAAGCGGTAATGGCAGGTATACAACAACAAGCCGCTCAAGGAACTATGCCTATTGTTTATGTAGCGAAAATCGAAAAGTTCAGAAAGGATGGACATGACATTTTTGAGTCTATCCGTAGGGCTGATGAAGAGCTACGCAAAGAACAAGCAGAGGAAATTCCTGAACCTGCCGAGGGTCAGATGATGGCTCCTGAAGCGGCACCGGGATTAGCTGGTGGCCCTGAGATGATGGCTGGCGCTCCTCCTCCTGAGCAGGCTCCTCCGGGAATAGCTGAGATGAGAGCCGCATTGTTGGCAGGTCAAAATGCCTAGAAGTAAAAAAACTCAAGGAGCTAAAGCTCCGGGTTTGGAAGCTGGTGCTTCGTATGGTGAGAAGTCTGAGAATCTTCAGGCTCAAAATCCTAATGAGGGTGGTATCGCTCTTCCTAATATGGAAACTAAGTATGATACTACACGTACTCCTGATGGTCAGGTAGCGTCGGCTCGACCTCAAGGTGTTGTTGATGCGCCTTTGGATTTGGCACAGCAGTGGATACCTAATGTCACTCCTTTAACAGCGGCGGATGATCGTCCTGATCTTGGGTTGACTGCTGGTATTCAACCTCAGCCTATGCCGGGCGCACAGTTGGGTACTTACTCTTCTGAAAGAAGTAACAGATTGATTAAGAGACTTGCTATGACTACAGGCAATCCTAACTTGACTGCTCTTGTAGAATCGTTTGAGTCTCGTGGTTGAAAAACAATTAGTTCCATATAGTAGAACTCGCGTATCACCTTTTTTTAGTGGCTCAAATAATTTTGAGTTAGAAGACTCTGATGTTCCAGAGAATTATAATCATGCTCCTTCTTATGAAGATATACGTCTTAATAGCAGGTTTGAACTTATATCAAACAATGGAGGGTTCGGACTGTTCGGTGGGGATCTTGACGAATTAACGAACCTTGTGATGTCTGATATAGACGATGATGAAATGTTAGATACTTATTTAACTGCTCTTAATGCGGAATCTATTTCTGATGGTAAGTCAATGCTGGAAGGTATGCCTGATGTTCTTCAAGAACAAGAGTTTGCTAATTTGCCTCCAGCCGCTCAGAAAAGATTACGTGATATGGGGTATAGAACACCCGGAGAGAAAGGTCCCGGTTTTGCTTGGGGTCTTGGTGGTATTCCTTATGTTGGTGATTTTGTTAAAGGTGTTACAAAACTTTCGTTTAAAGGTTTAGGCATTGGCGCAAAAATAGTTCAGATTGACAAAGCATGGGAACTTCTTATGATGTCGGGGCGTTTCGCTCAACGTACAGGAAGATCGCTTGCTTACACAGATGCTAAAGAAGGATCTTTTTTTGGTGACATTGGTTCTTTAATGGATGGTTGGCGCATGACTGAACATGCGGAAACTTCTTTTGATGAGAACTCTCATGCTCAAGTAATGAAAATGGGATTCAATGACTCTCAAGTAGAGATGCTTAAAATGTATGCAGGTTTTGGGCAGAACGGTGTGTGGGATCTTATTGTCCGTCGAACAGGTTTAGAAGACGATCAAGCTATCCGTCAACAATTTGAAAAAGAAATGGACTGGATTAATTCTGAACGAGCGCATGAAGCTATAAATGTTTTTGATGAAGGTCGCGTGGACACAATGGAGTATTCACGCAAATTTTACAACAAAAACAATGCTTTTTTACCCGATGCTGAACGTGGAACTATGTATGGAACCATTGTAGGTTTCGCTGGTTCTATGACTACTGAAATTCTTTTAGACCCTACTACTTGGGCTGGTGGGATTTGGATGAAAGCTATTAAGTTGACACGCCCTGCTCAACAAGCAATGGTTCGTCCGGGTATGATTCGACGAACTGGCATGAAAATGAAAGCTCGTATTCAAGGTAAGGATCTTAAGAAAGGCCCTTGGCAAGCAAGAGAATCTACGTGGAACAATATTGATTTTTGGAATGATTTAACTAATGCGATGCGAGCTAACAATAAGTATTCGTTACGTGGAACTTCAGGTGCGGATGAGATGGCTGGCTGGTTTGATAAAGCCAGAGCAGAGAATTTCTTTGGTGGTATTAAACCTATTCTTCTTTGGCGGGGTAGACAGTTAATCAAATTCCAAGACGAGCTTGCGGATTCGTTTAAAAGTTTAGACGAGTTGGATGATTTAACTAGCCAAATTTTTAGAGAAGCCGCTGAAACTGGCACTAAAATGACAGTAAACGATGCTCGTCTTATAGCAGAAAACAGATTAACAAAAGCTAACCCTGATTGGGTTCATCCTGAAACTTATTTGCTTAAAAAATACAAAGGTTTAATACCTGTTTATGAAAGGATGCGCGCATGGCATATGCAAAAGCGTTCTTTGCAATACAGCACACCTAAAGGAGATGTGTTCGGGTTCTTTACTAAAGAAGGTTTAAGAGCAGGAGCAGAAACAACGCAAGAAGCTATGGAATATATGTACACTTCTGCGTTTACTAAAGCTAACAACAAAGGACTTTCAAACCCTGAAGGTATATGGGAATTTATGCACAGCGAAGCTGGCACTGCGGCTTTATCAACAGGCTTTGGTGGCAGAGGAGCGGCTAATGCTGTGTTGCTCCCAACTGGTGTGGTCGGTAGATCATTAGGTTTAGCGCGCAAACATATAGATAAAGTTATAGATTTTGGTGCTAGAGATTTTCAAACTACTGGTCTAGCTAAAAACATGTCTCGTATCGGGATGCAATACTTAGCCCAACAAGGAAGATGGGTTGCTAGAGAGTTGTCTGATCGGATGAATTTGCCTATTGGTGACCCTAATCGTATTGTGATTAAAGATCTTAAAACGCCTTTAGATGCTAGGTCGATTGGTCTTATTCTCCAAACAAGTGCAGAAGGCGCGACTGACGCTAATCTTTTAACAGGCATGGGTATCACTGACCCTGCTCAAGTAAATGAACTTATTACAACTGCGGCTACTCTTAAAAAAGAATTTGTTGAGTACGCATCTAAACAATCAATGTTTGACGAGTTGTTTAATTTTTATGGGGATCAAGGGATCAACATTGCTGATAAACAAACATTAAAAAATATTAAAACAGGTGAACGTCCAGAAGTGTTTAGCGGTTGGTTCCGTGTTTACAACAACTACCTTGAACACGCTAGACACAGACCCGGAAGTAGAAACTATGAACTGGTCAATAGTCTTAAAGAAGGTGCGTTAGGAACAGGGGATCATGTTAAAGCAATCGCAGTACAGCTTATGTACCATCCTGCGAAATTAGCTAAGAAACTTACAACTCATGTTCCTTTGAATAATGTTATTGATGTCTTAGATGATAAGACTGCTTTGAAAGAATTTGATGCTCTTGTAGAGATGGGGATTCTTGCTGACATGCCTCGTGAAGTTATCGAACATTTTAAACACACGTTCATTAACGGAACTGAGGCTCAAAGATGGAATGTTCAAGTCGAGTTCTTTATGGATTTCTTAGCGAGGTCAGGTGCCATATTACATGGAGGGCCAAAAGTTGATTCGTTCATGCGACGGTTCATTAGCAAAGCGGATCATGTGTATGACATTCGTAGACAAGATAATTTTGATTTCTTCGGCGGGTTTGAAGTTAAACGAGCGGTAGTTCCGGGGCCTGCTCAATCAGCGCAGTTATCGAAGATGAATATTATTCCTGATTTTCGTGAGCTAGCAGGTGTGGCAAGGTATATGGGGTTTATTCGACATATGGGTTGGGCTATGGGGTTGCCAACTATTGATAAATTGTTTAGTAAGGTTTGGCGACCATCTGTTTTGTTACGGTTTGGTTACGTTCCAAGGAACGGTGGCGATGAGCTTTTGCAATTCGTTTTACGTGAAGGTATCACACCTACGATACGAGGTCGGCTTGCTCGAATAGTTAGTGGGCGAACAGTGATGTTCGATCAGTATGGAACTAAGATTCCTGTTTACAAAGGACGCGCAGTAAGAGATGTATTTGACGCGAATGGCAAACTCATTCGTAAAGGCGAATATGAAGATTTGCTTGTAGGTTCTGACCTTAAACAAATAGCAAATCTGAATCTTAAATCTATGGGCGAAGTCCACCACAACAAACTGATGGGATTACTTACAGCACCTTTCCGGTTTGCATCTGAGATAAGTGGTGTAGGCGACATGGCTGTAACACGTAAAACTTTGAAGCGTTTAACTGATGATCCAACTATGAGAAGAAATTTTCAATTCTCTGATTGGGAAAAGCAACGCAAAATGTTTGAAGACAATAGAAAAATTATACGTTCTGAAATGTCATCAACTATAAGAGGTAAAGTTTTTTATCGTAACTGGGTGTTAGGTCAGTGGGCGGCGGCAAGATCAAGTGAAGTAATGCACAAGTTTGCTAATGCGGCAGGGTTACCTAGCAAAGCGGCTACTGCTCAATGGTTCGGTAAGAAGTTAACTGACGAAACAGAATTTGAAGCACACATGGACGCAATGGATATTCTATTATCGCATCCAAGTGTACGTGATTCTTTTATGCGCGACTTGTTTAATACTTACGATCCGTATTTGAATCCTCAACATTCATTAGATCAAGCTATGAAAGCTGGTGGGTTCGGTAAAGCTATACAAGCTAGGCATCGCATACCTTTAAATTATGCGGCATCAGAATTTAAATGGGTTGGGAAAGGTTCAAAAGACCCAGATTATTGGAATGGTGTTAATTCGCAACTTGTTGAAATGAGTCAAAGCCCAACGCATGTTGCTATGGCTAGAGAGTTATCTCAATATGTTAGTGTTCAAGCTGAGAAAACAAATCGAATCATTTTAGACGAATTAGGTATTGTTTTTGATGCTGACGATCCGATAGGTGCAAGTCGTCAAGTAGCACAAATCGTTGAAAGGTTGACAGTTCAACAGAGAAGATCGTTAAAACAACTTTATAATTCTACAGGTAATATTAATTTAACAGCAGATGATTTTGATGGGCCGACACATTTTCATTCAGAGTTTAATAATTGGGCTAATAACACAGGGCAAGACAATAATCTTGTGGAAATTTTTGTAGAGCTATTAACAGATCCTAAAGCGCCTAGCAATACTGATGTTAATTTTTGGACATCTATAATTAATCAAGATTGGATGGTAGCTAAATTAGGGAGTGGATCAGGTAGCACAGCGATGTCTCGTTTGATGGCTATGAGTTTAATAGCACCAGATTCTAGGAGGTTAAGTTCTAGTCTTGATGAGGTTTTAGCTTTAGCGCATGATGCTAATACAACATATATGCGTAGCCCTCAAGGTCAACAGTTGGCTCACTCGATGGTGTCTTACGAGTTGGGTGGTCATGGTATAGCAGGACAAACAGGCATGGCTCCTCCGCAAAGAGGAGCGGTTCGTGTTTGGACTCCTAAACTTTCTGAACCAGCAGTGCGTGTATTAGCTGATTATCTTATAAGAGCAGGGCAAGATCCTGATTCGGTTATACATATACAAAATGTTATTTACCGTAAACTTATGCGTCGTTTACCACAAACTCTTCCTGATAGAGAAAAGATTGCTGATAGAGTATTAACTTTGATACACCCTTCGGCTACTCCTTATCAGGATAGAACGATTGGTTCTTTTGAAGATATGATTGGTTTCAGCCAAGCCGCTGAACAAACACACATACCTTTATTGACAGGATCGGCTGACCCTCATGTGGCTCATTCAATAGGTGAAGCTTTAGATGAAGCATTACGTGAAATAGCAGAGATGCCTTCTGGTATAGGTGTAGGGGCTGATTGGATCGGACCTAAATTAGAAGTAAGAGATCTTAGTTCAGATGCTTTCTTTGCTAAACCGGGTCTTACTGAAGCTCGGTTGACTAATCAGTATGGTGCAACGCCTCGTGTGAATCAGAATGGAACGGTTGTTTCAGAAGTAGCTGGTATAGAACCAAATGGTTCACGAATTTTTTACACTGTTGGAGATGACGGAAAAATAATCTCTCCTGAAGATGTCGGTGGTTTTGAAAACCAATCAGTGTTCGCTGTAGCACAAGACGTTCTTGCTCAACCCGGAGGTGTGGTACAGATACAAGATTCTATTCCTCAAGTTATTTTAAAGAGAACGTATAAGCGTAAAAACCCTAAGTCTGGGAGAGTGGAGTATTACACTTCGCAAGCTAATTACACAAATAAAGATTTTAACCCTGACGACTGGGAAGTAATTGACGAATTTCACACAGTACTAAATGATACTGATGCGATGATTGAAGACATGGCTCGTGTTCAATTAGATGGATTGAAACATTTAACATTGTCTCAAGCTTCTGAAACTGCTATGCATGAAATAATATTTGAACTTCTTGATGACGAAGTTGTTGCTTCTCGTTTAATGGCTAATGGAACTGGTGCAGATTTACCTAAGTCAATGTATGCAGAATTTGGAGTAGTAGCAACTAAGTTAGAAGGTCAAGCGAAGTTTGATTACCTTTGGAACAAAGTTCTTACCTCATGGTTTGATGGTGTTATTCATCCTGCTATGGAAGCTATGGTACGTGAACCAATGTTCACTCATTACTTTGCTGAAGCGTGGCGGTTGTATGACAAAACTGAAGCCACATACATGATTAACGCCGCAAAAGAATCACCTATATTAAATAAACTTGGGTTGTTCTCTACGGCAGATAACGCAGATATTATCCCAGAATTAGAAGACTTTGTTAAACACGTATGGTCTAACCAAGCGTTAGATCCTACTGAAGCATTGTCAAAAGTTGCTTATGCTATGTCTCAAGGTGACTATGACACGGTTGGAAAACTTGTATCAAGAGAATCTGATCTTGATTTTATGAAAGTTCTTATAAAAGATAGTGACAATAGAGCAGGAGCTATTAGAGAATTAACTAAATACTCTAACCGCAGATTTAACGCTCATCAGAATCGTGTTAATCATGCTATGGAAAAAGCAGGTTCAGTTACAGCTTCATTCATTGACGATCATCGTATACGATCACAGTTCCAAGAAATGGTAGGGTCACTGATCCCATTCTGGTTCGCTGAGGATTTGTATTTAAGACGTTGGGTGAGAGGCTTGACACAGAATCCTTTGATGTTACGTAACCTTCAGTTAACTATTCGTGGTGGTGAAAAAGCAGGAATGGTTAGAGAAGATCAGAATGGTAGAAGATATTTAGTAATCCCTGCTACATTACCGTCAAGTCAAATATTGATGGATGCTTTCCATGAGATACCAGTTATAGGTGGCTACCTTGCAGGTGTAGCAAGTATTCCTACAACAGAACAGATGTTCAGACTTGACAGACTTATGCCCGGATATGACATGGAAACTGTTGGTAGACCACAAGTCGGACCGTTTATTTCTTACCCATTGACAAGATTAGCTGTGTCTGATCCTACAATTTTTGAGGATATAAGTCCTTTCATGCAGGAACGGTTTGCTTATGTGGCAGATGGTAGAGATGCTGAAGATGCAGGTAATTCAAAACTGCATGATTTCTTGGATGCTTTTTTTCCTTATCCAATATCTCAGGGATTAATTATGACAGGTGAGCATTGGAACAGAGGGGAACAGTTTGCTTCTGCACAATTACAAGCAGTTAAACTTCGTCAAGCAACAGGGCGTATGCCTACACAAGATCAGATATCCAGAAAAGAAGACCCTGATTTGTTTAACGAAGAGTTCATGGAGCAGTTAGACCATGAAGCACAACAAATTATGGGCATGAATTTCACAACATGGTTCTTAGGTACAGGTAAAGGAACGCCTACAGATTTACGTTTTGGTGACGCATGGGATTGGAACTCTGAGTTGCATTGGTACATTCAACAAGGATGGACACATGATGAAGCTTTACTCATGTTCTATGACAACCATAAATATGACGAAGATTTTGATAAAGATTCTTGGGAAACTCAAACAAAAATGTCTTTGTTCCAAACTTCAACAACTAAAAAAGTTGGTGTTGGGTACATGCAACAAAGCGAAAATGTTGACTTGTGGTTAAATGACAACAGTGAATGGGCTATGAGCAACCCTCATGCTACGAGTTTCTTAGTTCCTTATGAGACTGGTTTGGAATACAACGAGGATATGGCTTGGGGTTGGAAGCAACGTCAGATAGCTAAGGGTTTAAGAGAGCTTAAAAGCAGAGATGAATATGTAAAAGATTTCTATTTTAATGGTGCGGCTTCAGAATATTATGATCGTAAGCAACGCAATTCTTATGCTGTTGCAGTTTTACAATCACAGAATCAGATGGAAGCGGCTAATGAACTTACTGAAAGGTTCAAGATTTGGGATAAAGGTTTTATGGACAGGCATCCTGTGTTCTTTGTTGAAACTCAGAAGGGGCGTTCAGCTATACGGCGTGAAGCTACCTTTGAAGAGTTCAGAAACATTATAAGATACCCTGAACTTGTCCCTGATACACCTCATAAGAATGAGATTTTAGATGTAATGAAAGACGTAGTTAGATTAAACTATGAATTGGAACTTATTAAATTAAGACCAAATGTTGAAGACTATAGGAGTTTTGTGAAAGCATTCTTTTTAAGACGAATTGAGGAAAAAGTGGCTGGCAAACCATATCTACAACCTTTGTTAAATAACCTTGTTATTCCTTATTTGAATCAGGAATGGGTTGGTCAGTTTAGAGCAGGGCTTGTAAGGATTTCACCGAAGATTATACCTGATCGTGAGTGGACAGGAGTTACGTTGTAATGGCAGACGAAGAATTTAAATTAACACCTGACGAAATAACTCGTGCAGAACAGCAAAGGGAAAGAGAAAATCGACCTGCTGAATTTGTTTGGAATGAAGAAACACAACAATTTGAAAGTACTTTCCCTGCTCAAAATGTAAATCCAGAAGTACAAGAACGTATTGACGCAGATGCTAAAACTCGTGCTGAAGCAGATAGAGTTTTTAATCCTGAAATACCAAGTGACGATGAACTTGACGCAATGATGCGTGAGACTGGTGATATAGAAGCTATGTCTAAAAAAATTATGGCAGAGCTTGAAGGCCCAGATAAAAATTGGGATAGGTTCATGGCATTTTTATCTGACAATTCTACTATTATGTTAGGTGGAACAAGCGGTACTACAAGTCTTGAAAGTGTTTGGGAAAACATGATGGGTGCTGATGGCGCTCAAAGAATTGATTTAGGCACTGACGTAGGTTTCAATCAGATGTCGAACATTATGTCTCAAAGTATAATTTTTGAATCTGTTTTCGGGTACACACCTGAAGATTTTGAAAAAGAATATGGTCAACATGCGCAACGTGTAAAGCAAGAAATGATTAATGATTATGTTAGTAATCTTCGCCACAACAGCAGGTTTGTTGTAACTACTGGATTAGCTTCAGCGGTATATAATAAAGCTAGTGAAGCAGAACTATCTGCGATTGTTGAAGAAATGGAAACTGATCCGACACAATTCCAAAACTTTATGCAAGTAACTTTTGATGGTACCCCACAAGGGGTTATTGAAACTTTGGATGATTTAGTTTCTGGTTTGTCGCTTAATCCGCAAGAAATAGTAGCTCGATTGCATAAGTTGTCTAGTCAAGAGTTGAGTCTTGTACAGTCAAGATTGCAGGAGCTTGGATATTTTGACACTAAAGACGGGGCGCGTTTAATGCCTAAGTTTGGTGTAACTTCTGATGAAGCTACTCATCAAGCGGTGTTAAATTTTACTCACGATTTGTTAAAA
>PVBE010109141.1_pt1 | contig 16157 bp, 12 predicted proteins | sample 1631181 | NCBI WGS metagenome assembly PVBE01 (sample SAMN08397723, study PRJNA350692) | Marine metagenome, whole genome shotgun sequencing project. | isolation source: water | place: Pacific Ocean | collected 2012-04
AAGAGAAATATCGTTTTCTAGCCTAACATTCGATGAGAGGAGGTCGGCAATCATCGCCGCAAACTCGGTATCGTGAACAGGCGGCGCCCCAGACCGACGCACGATGGCCTCGGAGACGAAGACGAGCAGCAGTAAGGTCCCGAAGGTGAACACCTGCTCGATCGCTTCGGAGATGGGCAAAATGGCCGCCACTCGGAGCAGAATCAGCGCGGCACCCGCCGTCAGTACCGTCACTGCGATCACCATCAGGACCGCCAGGTGGTCCTTGGCCAAGGCGCGATGCACCAAGAGCAACAGCGCCACCGGCAGGGTGATGGCCAGCATCGCGGCGAAGAGGTAGATGCTGAGGATGAAGGGCAAGGCGAAGCAGGCCAGAGCCGAGACCACGAACCCCCAGTTGGCTCGGCGTAAAAGCCCTGCCCACCGGGGGTGAAAACGACCGATGTCTAATAGAGACAGGATGAACCGCAGGAGTGAGAACAGGGTCAGACTCGCCGAGGCGATGATCAGTCGCGCCACCCAGAATGCGCGATCCGTATCGGGTAAGAGCCCGCCGAAATCGCCCCAAACGAAGAACCCGTTGACGCAGGTGATGAAGAAGATGAAGGCGGCCAACCACCCGAAGGGGGGGAAACGAAGGCGGACAAATGTCACCAAGGCATACACCAAGACCACCAGCATCATGCCCACGGCGACCCCTCGCCAGTATTCGCGGCTCTCGGATCTTTGGCCGAGCGCGAGGGGGCTACCCACCGTCAGGGGCGCGACGAGGGCGCCGAAATCCAAGAAGCGCAGATAGACCTCGATGGACTCGCCGGGGCCGATGTTGAGGGGAATGCGCGGCAGGAGGTACGGCACCGGTCGAGCGCTCAACGGGATGGACTCTCCCACGGGGTAATGACGCAGCTTTCCCCCGCGCGGCCCCACGTAGACGTCCAGCTCATCGATGATCGGTGAGCCGATCTCGAGATACCGTCGCTGCATTCGGTCGGCCTTGTTTTGGACGGTGAATCGTAACCAGGCGACCACCTCGTCCAATGGTTTGCTATAGGCCCCGGGCCCGGCGGAGACGAAGCCCGGGTTTCGGCGCACCTCGTCCAAGGTGAGGATCCGGGTCGGATCCGCCAAGACCTCTGTGTGGCCGTCGATCTCGATCAGGCTCGCCCCGGGATCCAAGATGACGGAGAGCGGGGCCCCCACCGCGGTGCCGTGTCCAACGCCGGCCATCACCGCCACCCAGCTCAGCAGCACCAACGCCGCGTGGCGGTAGCTTCGAGTTCGGGCGGACGCGAGGAGTGAGTTGAAGATCATCACCCCATCAGAGGGTGTCTATCGATAGCGGTCAATAGTCAGCGTACATCCCCGGTCCCGGATAGCTGCTCGCTGCCGTGTCGGGCATCAGTGTGTTCGCCACTGTCCGGACAGTGTTCAATCACTGGCCGGACACCACACCCAGCGTTCGAGCAGGCGAGGTCGCGTCGGGGAGCTGGAGGGGTGTCATGTAAAGCGCATTGTGATCAGGTGTTTACGGCTGTCAGATGCCCGCCGGCCCCGAGTTGGCACGGCCTTCGCAATTCCACCTGAGTGAACCTCGACACTGGAGACACTCATGCAGCGCTTTATCACTCTGTTCGCCCTCGTCGCCCTCTTGACCGCCTGTGGCGAACTCCCGCCCTCCGTCGTGGACGGAGCCGATGCCGAGACTGACATCATCGCGGCCCTGGTGGACGCAGATGACGCCCCTCAGCTCGTGGACGTTGCGGCGGCCACCGCGGCGCTGAATGTCGACGGTGACGTCGTGTTGATGCTGCCCGATGTGGCGGTCGACGACGAGGAGGACGACGCCCCCGACGAAGAGGCGCTGGACGCCGATGACGACGAAGACGAGGCTGAACTCGAAGAGGAGACCGAGGCCGAGGCCGAAGCGGTTCTCTTAGCCGAAGCCTGTGAGGCCGATCCCGAGGCGTGTCCGGAGCCCAGCCAGGACGATGGCCGGGGCCAGATCGTGCTCTGCCCGCCCGATAACCCGGACTGCTGTGAAGACCTGCCCGAGGGGTTCACCTGTGTGGAGGCTTGAGACGACGCCGGTAACCAGGGCGATCAGACCTCTCGGAGCTTTGGAGCGCCCTCTAAAAGGCCCGTCGCGCACTCGCTCTCCTCGTCGCCGGTCCGGGCGTCGGCGCGTGCGCGCAATCGGACGTTCACGGCGGTGAAGTCATCCTCGGTCGATTCAACGCTCAAGGTGCCGCCTTGGAGCTGAACCAGCGCGTTCGAGATGGCGAGCGCCAGACCCCATCCCGGACAAGCCATGAGCGCCTCCAGGCGATGCCTAAAGTGGCGATCCGTCAATCGAGGGATATCGATCTCGCTCACTTTGGGTCCGTCATCGAGGATCTGAATCCGCACCCCGTCGCCCTCGCGGAAGGCGGCCACAGCCACTCGGCCCTCGGCGTGAATGATCGCGTTGTAGACCAGATTGCTCAAAGCCTGCTCGAGGGCCGCGGGATCGGAGTGGGTCAGCAAGGCCTCACCCTCGTCGGAGATGTGGATCTCGACGCCCTTCTCCTGGGCCAAAACCGCGAATCGCTGGGAGATGGCGTCGAGGGATTTGCGGACGTCATTTTGGCGATACACGAGGGTCGAACTGCTGAGCTCCAACTCGAAGAGCGACACCAAGTTGGAGAACACCACGTGCAGATACTCCACCTCGTGCGCCAACCTCTCGTAGGCGCCCTCATCGCGGAGCGCGTCGAGCCCGAGCTTGAGGGAGGCGAGCGGTGTACGCACGTCGTGAGAGAGCGCCTCGAGGTGACTCTTCATCTGGACCTGCTCATGGCGTAACCGGCGCTGTGTTTGCTCGATGTTTCGACCGGTGTCGATGGTCTGGAGGTAGGTCAGCCGGACCATCTCGACGGCGTTGGCGAGGGGCAGCAGAGAGAACGCCATAGGCCATTGCAATAAATACCCGGCGGCCTCGGTCATGATGGCCACACCGGTCAGGCTCACGCCCACGGCCAGGGAGATGTCGATGCGCTCCTTCTTGGTGATCTCCCGAAGGAAGAACACCGTCGAACTGATCACCAGGGCGCTGGTGAAGGTCAGCTTGCCCAAGCTCAGCATATTGGGGCTGAAGACACCGCCGATGTGAACGTCGATCAGGCTCTGGACAGGACCGGTCTCGTGGGAGAACAGCACACCTTTACCGGTCACCCAGGTCGCCGCGCCGCAGATCAAGGTGGTGCCGCTGTCCAAAAGATAGCCCCATAGCAGCCATCGCACCCGGCGTCTGGTGATCTCGAGGTGTTCGGCGAGGGCCGACACGTACAGGTAGCCCACCATGGGGGCCACCAACCAGCAGAAGAAGAAGGCGACGCGTTTACTGTCGGCGTCGAGGCCCAGCTCGGGGGACAGGATCACGAGGAGCAGTGAGAGGCAGAACAGGGCCGAGACGAAGGCGAAATAGACCAGGTTGCGGCCCGAGCGCAGCATCCCCGTACGCGCCAACGAGACATTGGTGATGCCCTGCTGGATGAACAGCCCGCTGAACACCAGATAGAGCCCTACCGGGATGAGGATAAACGGATTCAAACCTGTTTCTGTTCCCGCCGCCGAGTCGCGCCAATATAGCGGACACTCGCGGCGGACGACCATCTCCATGGACGATCAATTGTTTCCTCTCACCTCCGCCGAGCGCCATCTTCCCGCCTGGTAGAGCGCGAAGGGACCGACCCAGACCGAACTCTGCGTCGCCCTAGTCGTACGTTCACCGCCCGCTGATTCTCGTAGACTCCTTCGCTCTACGCGTCCACGGGGAGTTCACGCGGGACACGGTTTGGCGTTATGAAGGAGGCCTATGATCGGAGCGCCCGTCTCCTCGGTGCCGAGGCCGAGGCGTTGGGTCTCATCAGCGGTGTCGAGGACACATTATGGAGAGCGTCACCTTCGAGGATGTTCGGTTGCATCGGCCCAAGGCGTGCCGTCTCTTCGCCGCCCAGCGGGCATTTCTGATGTCCGTCGCCCCCGGCGTCGAGGTGCTCCACGTGGGCAGCACGGCCTTCGAGACCGGGCTCTCGCGGGGCGATCTCGACATCCAAGTTCGGGTCGCGCCTGATGAATACGCCGCGGCGCTGGCGGCCATCGCGCCCCACTACGTCGTCAACGAGGCCGGCTATACGAGCGAAGACGCCGCCTCCTTCAAAGACGACCATCTCGATCCGCCGGTGGGCATCATCTTGACCGCCGTCAACGGCTCCGCCGACAGCTTGTGGTGCTTTCGCGACACGCTCTCGGCTCGGCCCGACCTGGCCGCCGAGTACGCCGCCATAAAGGCCCGCTTTCAAGGGGGTGACATCGCGGACTATCGCGCCGCCAAGCACCTCTTCGTGCGCCGCGTAATGCGAACGCCCGAGTACATCGCTCTCATCGGGCACATACCCTGGCCCCACCGGCCCGTTCGGTTGGAGACGCCTCGGGGGGTGGTGTTCAACGTACAAGACGGCGATGAGTCGGCCTTGGCGCGCTACCATCGTGAACGTGAACCCCTGTCGAGCTCCGCCGGTGACGGAGAACAGCACACAGAGGCGTTCTGGCGGGTCCGGATTCCACAACAACTCCAAGAGACCGGGCGGGGTAGGTCCCTTCTTTTTCATTGGCGCCCCATCGACGCCCCCGACGGCCCCCTCGCGGGGACGGCGCGGCTGGATGGGTTGGAGGGAGCAGAGCCCGAGGCGGCGCTCTCGTTCAGCGAAGCCGAGGGTGAGGCCCACCGCCCGCTCACCGAGGAGGCGCTGGGCGCCCTGACCCGGTTCGCGTTGGAGACGTTGCAGGCCTCCCGGGTCTGCGCTCGACTCCCGGCAGATGACCAGCGACGAGCCGCGCTCTTCGCGTCCTTGGGTTTCGTGAAGAGAGACCTACCGTCCACGTCCGCCATGATGACGGTGACGCGGGGGGCCGGATCCGTTTGATTCGGTCTTGGTGGACGGGACCCCATCTCGGCGCCCATTCGAATCTCAGCGTCGGCCCGCGCCAAGGGGCGAGGAGGGTGCGGCGTCCTCGCTGATCCGGGTCGTCGGCGCTCGGTGTGAACGTGCGTGTCGTCCACGTCTCGAGGCCACCCTCTAGAATCCTCTGGCGTCGCCTTCGGGCTTGGGGGCTAGAATGGGCGTCGCCGACAACGGGAAGGGGGCCGAATATGAAGGCCGGAACACATTTCTTTTGGGCGAGGTCGGGACGGATTGTCGCCCTCGTATGCCTCCTGATCGGCGGGACCGCCTGGGCTCAGGACGGACAAGACGAGCCCTCGGCCGATGACGCCGCCGCGTATTACGAGATCGTGGAGACGGCGGTCACCCCCGCTCAGATCGCGGAGATGGCGGCGGGCATCGGGCCCATGGGGATCTTGGCGGACGGACAGCCCAAGACGACGTACACGCTCCCCTCGGGGGTCACGGTCCCCGCGCTCATCGGGACGCAGCCCCTTCAATACAAGCCCATGGCGCCGCTCCCCATGCCCGACAACCCCGGGCTTTTGGACGAATTCGCCAGCGGCGGCGTGCACTCTGACGGCTATAATAGCAGCACATCACCGCTGCCCGGCCCCCGCGGGATCAACCCCCTGGCCACCCACGTCTCCGTCTCCGACGACGACACCCGGGCGTGCACGCCGCTCCTGCGCGATCACGACGGCTATCTCTCGTCCCTCTGCATCTCTCTCTTCGATCAGAGCGAGTTGGTGCTCTTCGACCCCGGCAACGATTTCGAGATCTTGGCCCGCACCTTGATCCCGAAGCGGGCGAGTCTCATCGATCCTGCGGGGGGCTGGTACACGCGGATGGATCAGCAGGGTCGACCCTTGGTGCCCACGGCGACCCAGAAGCTGCGGGCCTATAGGGCGGTGGAGTCGGACGCCGGCTTCGAGTGGACCATCGACCGGGAGTGGGATCTGTCCACGCTCCTCTCCGAGGGCATGTCTGCCACCGACGTTATCCCCGACTTCGACGGCGGCTTTTGGTTCATCTCCGGTTTCGCCCATGTGGGTCACATGGACGCGGAGACGGGGGAGGGCGACACGCTCTGGCTCCACTCCGACGGTGTGGAGGTCATCGGCGCGGCCTTCGCCGTGGGGCCCGAGGGCGCCTATGTGCTCACCAGCAAGGCGATGTACATGTTCTCCATGGTGGACGGCGTGCCCGCTCAGCGTTGGCGTTGGGCGTACGGGGACCTGGAGAACCCGGATTTGAGCACCCCCACGCTCCACGATGACGGCAAGTTGGTCAGCTTCTCCATCAACTACGCCGGCGGCCTCTCGGAGCTGGTGGTGATGAAGACCACCGGCGAGGATATCCCCGCCGAGGAACGCCTCGTGTGTCGGATGGACATGTTCGTCCCCGGCGAGAGCGCGATCCAGAACACCTTGATGGGTTACGGACGCAGTCTCGTGGCCGAGAACAACTTCGGCGGTGCGTTCTACGAGGTGGGCGACTACCCCCCGGGCTTGGCGCGGATAGACGTGCGCGAAGACTACAGCGGGTGTGACATCGTCTGGGAGGATTACACCATCTCCTCCCAGGTCCCGCCCCGCCTCTCCACGGGGGACGGACACATCTGGCTCTATTCCCATCGCCGAGGCGAAGACGAAGACACGCACGCCTATTATCTGACGGCCATGGACTTCGAGACCGGCGAGGTGGTCTCCGAGTCGTTCATCGCCAGCGGCAAACGCATGGACAACCCCATGCTCTCCGTGGATTTCCTGCCCGGCGGCGTCATGGTGGCCGGGGTGCGAAACGGCATCGTGAGCGTCTGTGACTCGGCCTTGGACGCCGACGGCGTACCCCGCTGTACGGTGATCGAAGAGACCCCGGATGCGCCGCCGCCGACGGATCCGCCGGCGGCGCCCGAGACGCAGACCACCCCGCAGGATGACACCGGCGGTTGCGTCAGCGCGCCCCATCGAGGGAGCGCGGACTGGGCTTGGCTCGCGCTCTTGATGGCGGGCCTGGGCTGGTCTCGACGCCGCATCTGCGGAAAATCGAATATCGAGCGCTGAGGCCCGTCCGTCCGCTCGTCCTTCACCTTCGGGAGCATTTCGCTGTGCGCACGCCTCTCCTCATGGGCTTCGCCGCCGCCGTCTTGGCCACCGGCTGTGGCGGCGGTCGATCCGCCCATCCCTTTTACGAGACCACCACCTATCGTCACGAGGCGGTGTCACGCGATTACCGCGCCACCCTCGTCACGCACGCCGCCAAGCTCGCCCGGGCCGGCAAGCTGCGTCGGCGTGACGGGAAGGGGAAGGTGCGGCGCATCAAACCCGGTCAGGTGAAGACGTTGAGCTTGGCCACCTTACGGGCGATCCACATGGCCTCGGACGACAAGTTCTTTGGGGCCGAGGTGGATCTTCTGGTGGCCGTAAAGGGCAAGGGTCGGGTGCCCGTCTCGGTCATCGTCGACATGAAGGGGAACGTCATCGTCGAACGCGCCAAGCGCGCGGCGAAGATTGGGCTCAGCGGCCCCGCGTCGTTTCCCATCAAGAAGGGGAGCGCGAAATGGAGCCAAAAGCAGAAGCGCAACGTCGCCGTGGGTTTGGCCCTCCTGAGTCCCGGTGAGCTGGAGACGCTCCCGCGGATCCCGTTCGTTCGGCATCGGCGAAACAAGGGGGACGCCACCAAGGGCGCGCTCTACGTTCAGAAGAACTGCAACGCGGAGATTCGCATCTACGATCGGGCCTACGCCGCCGACAAATGGCAATTTGTGGGATCGGCCTACCGACCCTTTCCATCATCCAGCCGCACGGTGCTGCACGAGATCGGACACGCCATTCACAATCGCCCAGGCCGTCTGGCCTTCTGCAAATATGAGTCCTTCGGTCGTAAACTTCAGACCCGAATCGAGCGATATAACGCCGGCTTGAAAGCAGCTCGGAAGAGGCGAAGCCCCGGTGACGCCAAGCGCCTGAAAGCGGAGAGCGAGGCCATCGAACGAGACAAAGCCAAGCTGGAGCGCTTGTCCAATCGAGCCTCGCGCCTCGCCAAGGAGGGTCCAGTTCTGGCGAGCTATCGCAAGGCCTTGGGCGGCAAGCCGGCGCCCACAACCTACGGGGAGACCTCGATCCAAGAGTCCTTCGCCGAGTCGTTCTCCCTCTATCGCGCCGACCCCATGGCGTTGAAGCGTCTCCTGCCGAGAGTCCACCGGTGGTTCTTCAAGCGGGGGCATCTCAAAGCGTTGAAGTGATCCGACACGCGTGAGTCGAGGCCGCTATTGAACCACGAAGGGCAGTCGGCGCTCGGTGCGTCCGCCGTCTTCGAATTGGACGTTGAGCTGGTAGCGACCCGCGGAGAGGCGGCCGGTGGGGCGGGACTGGACGACCCTTCGACCCGGCGCGACGGCCTCGTCTCGCGCGCCGTCTCTGCAGGTGATGGGGTAGCCGGCCGTAGAGCGAGACACCAGGTTGTGGACGTTGAATTCGCTGACGATGCAGTCCAATCGAGAGCGGTAGTTTCGGACCCCGCCGCAGGGGTTTTCGATGATCCCATACAGCGTGATGTAGTCGCCGTGGGCGCAGGTCTCGCAGGGGCCCGACTCATCCCGCACCTCAGCGCGCATGATCAGCGCACAATCGGCGTCATCTTCGACCGGATCCATGGGCTCGGGCTCGGGCTCGGGCTCGGGCGCCGGCTCAGGCTCAGGCGCCGGTTCAGGCTCGGGCTCGGGAGCCGGTTCAGGCTCGGGCTCCGCCCCCATCTCTCCTCCCGGTGCCGCGCCTCCCATGGCCTCGGGGCCCGGCGCGTTCTCGCCACCTGCGCCGCCGACGAGATCCTCGGGATCGGGCAGGACTGGAGCCGAAGCGTCGACTGCGCTCGGTTCCGGGGCTGTGGCGTCCTCCGACGATGGGTCCTGGGCGTCTGCGGTGTTGTCGCCGGCGTCATCGAGCGCGACGGCCTCGGGGGCGCTGTCGACGTCGTCGCCGCAGCCGTAGGCCGTGGAGAGAAGACAGAGTGCGAGCACGAGGTGGCCGAGGAGGCGGACCGGGGAAGAGACCGTAAGGCGCATGATGCACTCCTAGGAGGGCGGTGGGTCGGGCGTGGGGCGTCAGGTCTGTTTTCATCTCACCCGAAGGTCTGGGTATATATACTGGAGAGTATATAAAATCAAGCTGAGCCCGCCCGCGCAGAGTGCCCGCGCAGAGTGCCCGCGCAGCCTCGATCCCGGTGGGGTCCGCAGCCCCCGATGCTGTGTCGTCGCAGTCTCAGGTCCGGTGGACGCCTCCGCTCGGGGTCCTCCTTATGGCCCCTAAGTGCCGATTATTCTGTGCTAAACGGTCATTTCATGGAGACGCCTCACTCTTGGCACAGCGCGTGCCTAAGAAGAGCCGTGTCGTTGACCCGAGCCCAGAGGTGCGTGCCCATGAACACCGAGGACCCCATGCGCCACCTTCCCAGGAGCCGGTTCCACCGCGGCCGAACCGCCGCCCTCTCCGGACTGGCCATCCTCCTCGCGAGCTGCGCCGGCGTTAACCTACCGGATGGAGAAATACCCGTGCCCTTCCCCGGGGTCATGGACGCCGAACTGTCGGGTCCCGACCCCTTGGATGGGTCACCCCCGACCTCGCCCGACGCTGCGGCCGAATCGCCGCCGAGGGACGCCGCCGTGATGATGGAGCCCCCGCGCCCCGACATCGGATCACGGGACGGGGCTCCTGACGTCGGCCCGATGGAGGTCTTGGATGCGGGACTCCTCCCCGCCGACGGCGCGCCGCCCGACGCCGCCCCCGCGCCGCCGGTGCCCTTGGCGCGGTGGGTGATCCTCCTCGCCGGCCAGTCGAATATGGTGGGTCTCGGCCGCGTCGCGCAGCTGGCGCCCGCGGACCGGGACGCCGTGGACGACGTCCTCATCTATTATAACGCCTCGGTTCACGCTCATCCCCAGGCCCGGGTTTGGCGTCCGTTGGGGCCGGGCTTCGGCGCCACCGAGGCGCTCTTTGGTCCCGAGCTCGGGCTGGCGCGCGCGCTCCGCGCCCGGTGGCCCGATCGCCCCCTGGCCTTCATCAAGGTGGCCGAGGGCGGGACGGGCCTCTATGACCGCTGGAGCCCGGGGCAAGACCTCTTCCAGCTCTTCGTGGGGGAGACGCGGCGCGCTTTGGCGCAGCTTGACGACCCCCATCAAGTGGTGGGCATGGCCTGGATGCAAGGGGAGTCGGACGCCATCGAGCCGGCTAACGCCCAGGCCTACTTGAACCGGTTCGCTGCCTTCGTTCACCAGGTGAGAGAAGAGCTCGATCACTACGCGCTGCCCCTGGTGACGGGGCTGATCAGGCCCAACGCCGTCTGGCCCCACGCTGCACATGTCCGCCAAGCGATGACGCTCTGCGCCACCGGTCTCGGCAATCTCGACGTGGTGGAGACCGCCGATCTCGACGTCCATCCCGATGATGTCTACCACTACGACACGCCCTCGACGTTGGCGTTGGGTGTCCGCTTCGCCGAGGCCTTGGCGGACCTCCTCTCCGTACGCGACTCTCGCGCCGCCTTCGGGCCTCAGGGCGAAGGGGCATGGTTCAAGCTGGCCACGGGGCCGGGCGGGGATCGCGTGATGTCCTACGACGCCGATAACGACTGGTGGACCAGTAACCGAAGGGCCCTCATCGGCCGAGACTTTCTGCACCCTGGGACCGATGGTGACGTCGCCCTCCTGCGTTGGATCGTGCCCCTCTCCGGTGAGTACGAGATCGCCTTCGACGCGACCCACGTGGGTGAGCGCGGTGATGGGGTGATCGTCGATGTGACCCTCCCCGGTGACCAAGCCCTGATTCCGCCGGGGACACATCTCCTGCACGATGGGATCTCCGCCGAAGCGCGGGTCGAAATGCGCCAAGGTGACCGGGTAGATGTGACGGCGGCGGCCGGCGGGGATCGACAGTACGACACCGTGGAGGTGCAGGTGACCCCCACCTTGATCCGCGCCTTCTAGGAGCGGTCCACCCTCCGCTCATCGATGTTCTTCGAGGCGGCCTCGGCGGTCCGATATTCTTCGGCGCTGCGCCCGATGGGCCAAATCAACTCTTGAAACCAGGTGGCCGGTGTCACGCCCTCGAGGCCATACTCCTGGGGGCGTTGCTTGCTGATCTTGGCGGTGCCGAAGAGCACATCCCAAAAGAAGAGAAGATTGCCGAAGTTCCCCTTGTAGTGGGTCACCCCGTCGTCGCGATGACGGCCGTGGTGGGCGGAGTGGGTCAGGGGTGTGGAGATGATTCGACACACCCACCACATCAGGGGCCGCGTGAACCGATTCTCGAGGAGGGGGCGGTCCCAGGGGACGCTCGAGTGGGCGCCGATAATCACCGTGAGTTTGAGCACGATATAGCCCACATAGACCGGCCCGAACCCCAGGTGTATGAGCGCCGCGGAGAGCCAGAGTCCCGGCATGAGCGCGTAATAAACGAGGCTGTTTCGATATACGATCCGAACGGACATATAGCTCGCGGAGTGGTGAGCTCGGTGTAGGGCGTAGAGCCATGGCAGGGTGTGCGACAGCCGATGCCACCAGTACTGGGTGAGGTCGTCGGCGACCACCAAGACCAGCGCCATGGACCACACCGGCCACGCGACCCAAACATCGGCGCTATTGGGCGCGATCGCCTCCACGATCAGCGGGGACGCATAAAGGACACCGGGCACGATGAGGAGCGGGATCGTCAGGCCCGCTGACAGCTCGATGATCACGTCCTTGGGCGCCGACTCCGCTCGGTTCAAGAATCGGCCAAGGGCCAACTCGACGGCGGCGAATCCCGCAAAAATCGCGGTGATGATGAGGGTGTAGTCCTGCACGGCGCCGGTCTGATCCATGGATGTTACGGGGTGACGAGCCCCTCGAGCATAAGGATGGACCGGCGGCCCGCACCAGCGCATTCCTCCGGGTGGCCGTCATCGCGGTCATTCATATCGACATGCTCGCCCACTCAGGGGGAGGGGATGTTGACGCTGTGTGCCTCGAAGCCGATGCAAACGCTCATGGCGTTGCAATCATCTCCATTGCAGGGCTCTGCGGTGCGTAGATCTGGGCTCAGCCGAGCGTCTAATCCGTAGAGGAAGGGCAACACCAGGGTCCGGCTGATCTCCTCGGCGTCTCCCTGCAGCAAGACGCCCGCGCCGGCACAGGCCGTGGGCGCGTCGGGGGCCCTGCAGGCCGTCTGCACGCCGGATACGATGCTGACGATGGCCTCGAAGGGCACATAGCCCACGATGAGGCCTTGAGTAATGTTGAAGCCGGTCTGGTCTATGGAGATCTGCCCGCTCACTTGGGAGGCTTCGAGCGTCAGGGGCACCTCGGCGGACTCCACAGGGACGGCGAAGTCGATGCGACCGGGCTCGGTCTCCAGGGCCTGACAGCCCACTGTGGCGGGAAAATGTACCTGACTGCCGCCGTCGGGGTCCATGGAGGTGGGGTCGATGTGGAAGGTGTCACCGCCACCGGCGGTGCCCTTGTACATCCGCAGATCCACGCGCGTGGTTTGATTGCCGCTCTCGCCAACCTCCCATCCGGACAGGTGGCCCAGAATGATGGACGGAATCACGCCGGACGGGTCCGGGGTGACCAGCGCGTCAGCGTCTATCTGCATGGTCCGCATGAGCGCTGTCAGCCCCTGGCCTCCCTTACTCCCCGCCACCAGAGGACACCCCATCTCAGTGGCCTCTCTCATGGAGTTGGGGAGCCTCATGGAGGTGATTCGCGCGGCGGGCGCGAGCCCGGCTCCCGGCGGTGTCTGCAAGGCCGCCGTGTCCGAGCAGTCGGGGTCGATGAGCGAGGGCCCGTCCTCCTCGCTGCTCGGCCGCGGCGAGTCGATGGGCCCCACCGTTGGATCGACCTCGTCACCGGGCGCGACGCCGGCGCATCCCAGGGTGAACGTCGCGGTCAAAAGCGCGATGACTTTCATGTTCGTCTTCATGATTCGAGCCCTCCAGTGAACCCGCGCGGTGGGGCCGCTCCCCTTGGAACTGCAATGGGGGTGCCAATGAGGAGGGAGGGGGCTAAGTGTCTGTTTTTACAGTCTCGAAGAGGGGGGCTGGGGGCTGGAGACTGGGCCTTGTGAGACTCGGTTGGCACACCGCGTTTTGTGACGGTGACATTGTCGGCTCACTAAGGGGTGTTTGTGATGGACAGATACAAGAGCACGGCCGCCACCACTCCGCCCACGAGCAGACCGATGGGCGGGGGCCGCCTGGGCGCGGTCATCTTCGCAGTGGTCTCCGACTCGGCGCAGACGGGGCAGACCAAAGACCCTGCCGGCGCCGTCTCGCCGCAGCGTTCACACACAAAGGGGGCAGAGTCGGGCGCCGCCGCCGGCTCAGCCTCGGCCAAGATGGCGCGGGCCCGGGCTTCGTCGGCGCTCTTCACCGCCAGCTCAGGGCCCTCACCGTCGGTAGATCGGGCACCACGGACCATCACCGGGATCCCCGCTGACGCCAAGAGATCTTGCATCACGTCCGCGTTCCGGGGCCCAAGGTCGTGGGCAATGGTGATCAAATCGTCTTCGTTCATGGATTCTCCCCCACGCGCTCGTGGCGAGATTACCTCTGGGTGGACGCCGGAGGCGAACTTCACCCCGCGCCGTTGGCCCCTCCTGTCGAGGCTGATGGATCGCCGCTAGCGGGGCTCGACGGCGTAATTGGGCCAGCCCGTTTGCCCGATGTGTTCATACACCAGCGCGGTGTTCAATCGGGCCACCTCCTCCCGGGTGGTGAAAGCGTCCAAGGTCAGGTTTCGCAGATGATTCGCGTCACGGACCGCCACATGAACCACGAAATCTTCCACCCCGGCCACATGATAGACGCTGACCACTTCGGGGAGGGCGGAGACGTAGTCTCGGAAGGTCTCTACGAGGTCTCGCGAGTGACGGGCTAGACGCACGAAGACGAAGGCTTGGAGACCGATCTCGAGCGCAGATGGATCGACCTCGGCGTGAAAGCCCGTGATGACGCCGCGGCTTTGAAGTCGTCGCACCCGCTCCAGGCACGATGAGGGCGCGAGACCCACGGCGGCGGCCAGCTCCTTATTCGAGATCCGACCATCATTCTGTAAAGCGGCCAGAATCGCGTCGTCGATTCGGTCCATGGCCATAAAGCACCTCATCTTCCGCAATAAATTCGAGTGAATATATAGCAGCCGAAGAATATCCTTATAAAGACACAAATAATGAACTGAGGTTCGGATATGAGGGTAGACACGCTCGGAGTGCACGGTGGACGCAGCGGCTTGGGACAGGCCCATGTGCCCCCCATCGATTTGTCCACCACCTATCGGACCCCGGACTTGGTGGCGGCCACCGGCAGCATCGACGCCATGGCGTTGGGTAACGGCCCCCAAGGCGGCGCTATCTATCAGCGGCTCTTCAACCCCACCGTCGCCCGCTTCGAAGAGGCCTTGGCGGTTCTGGAGGGCGCGGCGAACGCCGTGGCCTACGCGTCGGGCATGGCGTCGGTGACCGCGGCGTTATTGGCGGCGAAGATGGTGGGGTCGCACGTAGTGGCCGTGCGCCCGCTCTACGGCGGCACGGACCATCTCCTGGCGTCGGGGCTCTTGGACCTCGAGGTCTCCTGGGCTACGCCGGACACCATCGCCCAGCACATGCGCTCGGACACGGCCCTGGTCATCTGTGAGACGCCGGCCAACCCGACCCTACAATTGGTGGACATCGAGAAGGTGGTGGCCCAAGCCGGTGAGGTCGCCGTCCTGGTGGACTCCACCTTCGCGACCCCCGTACTGCAGAGACCCATTCGCCACGGAGCGACCCTGGTGTTGCACTCCGGGACCAAGTTCTTGGGGGGTCACGGCGACGTGATGGCCGGCGTCATCGCCTGTGATGACGCGTGGGCCCGTCGGCTTCGTCAGGTGCGCGTGCTCACCGGGGCGAATCTACACCCCATGGCCGCCTACACCCTGCATCGAGGACTCCAGACCCTCTGTCTCCGGGTGCGGGCCGCTCAGGAGAACGCTCGGCGACTCGTGGATCGCCTATTGGCCCACCCGGCGGTGCACCGGGTGCGCTATCCCGACCTCCCGGGCTCCGACCCCCAGGGTCTGGTGGGCACCCAAATGGCAGGGCCGGGCACCCTGATCGCCGTGGATTTGGAGGGGGGCTATGAGGCGGCCCGCCGGGTCATGGCCGCCGTGGACTTGATCACCCCCGCCGTGAGCCTGGGCAGCTGTGACACCTTGATTCAGCACCCCGCGGGGTTGACCCACCGCATCGTGGATCCCCAGGCGCGGGATGCCGGCGAGATCGGGCCGGGCCTGCTCCGCATCAGCGTCGGGATCGAAGACGTGGAGGATCTGTGGCGAGATTTGGCGCGCGCGCTCGAAGCCCCCGCCGTCGAGCTGCCCCCGCCCCTCGGTCGCACCAGCGCCGCTGTCTAGCGATCCGGGCTCGGTCCCCGTGAGTGGCGACCGGTGGTCGACCCCACTCGGACGTCGCCCATGGGGGCAGCCGGCGCGTCCCGACGAGGCCCGCTGGTGCTCCTCTCCCATCGAGTCCCCGCGCAGCGCCCGGTTCGTCACACCGGTCTCGAGCCGAAGAGCACGAGCCGCTCTTAAGGCGCTACCACCCTGAGTGATGTCCGATATCTCCGTCTATCTCGAGCCTGAGCTCCGAGCGTCATCACGGTTCATGTCGGCCGGCCGTCACCAGGGTGCAGATTTTTCGGACCCGTGGTGACATCCGCCTCCACTGGGCAGTGGAAGAGGTGCAGATGAGTCGACTCACGACCGGGCTTTTGATCGGTTCGGCGCTCTTGATTGTGGCGGGCTCGGCGATTGCCGGGCCCACGGCTGGGCATGACCGGAAGTTCTTCGTCCAAAGTGAGGACGGGCGTTTTCGGCTTCAGCCGGGCGTTCGCATTCAAAGCCGACTCGTCGTGGACCGCTTCAGCCTCGAGGAGGGCGCGGAGACGGCGGCCCGCTTCGTCATGCAGCGGCTTCAATGGAATGTGACGGGGCACGCCTATGGGCCCGAGCTGCGGTACCGCTTGATGGTGGATTGGGGCAAGGGCGCGACGCAGGTGAAACACGCCTATGTGGATTTACCTCTCCTAAAGGGCGTCGTTCGCCTCCGTGTCGGGCACGACAAACGGCCCTATTCACGTCAGCAGATCGCGTCGGTCGGGGCG
>PVBE011289599.1_pt1 | contig 16156 bp, 16 predicted proteins | sample 1631181 | NCBI WGS metagenome assembly PVBE01 (sample SAMN08397723, study PRJNA350692) | Marine metagenome, whole genome shotgun sequencing project. | isolation source: water | place: Pacific Ocean | collected 2012-04
GTCTTTCGGCGTATCTCTCGCACTCGGTCTTCGGCCGACACTTTCTTTCCCATTCGATCCTCCTTCAGATCGTTCTGATCAGAAAAGTGTCTCTTAGTTTTTTAGGGATCTCTGTCTGAAATGTTCTGACGGGCTACAATCGTGGCGGAAGTGCCGGTCGTGGCAGGAGCCACCCCGATCGTACGTGCCGGTGGGCAGTTGGTTTTTGGAAACAAGAACTGGTCCGCGCAGGTCCAGGGTACGAACGAGCAGTTCCCGGAAATCCGGGAGTGGCCTGTTGCGGAAGGTGAGTTCTTTACGGAAACGGACGTTCGTGCATCGGCTCGCGTGATTGTGATCGGTGCGACCGTCGCCGAGAACCTGTTTGACGGCGCAAACCCCATCGGTCAGACCGTTCGTGTCAGGAATCTCCCGTTCCGCGTGACCGGTGTGCTGTCAGCCCGCGGCCAGTCCGCCATGGGGCAGGATCAGGACGACACCGTTATCATGCCCTACACTGCAGCGCAGAAGAAACTGCTCGGCCAGTCCGTGCCCCGCATCAACCAGATCATGCTGCGGGCCGTCAGCCCGAATGCGACACCCGTAGCCGAAAAAATGATCGCGGACCTGCTCCGCCAACGACACGAAATCGGTCCCGATATGGAAGACAGCTTCAGTATCCGGAACATGTCCGACGTCGCTGAAACAGCCGAGGCGACGGGTCTGGTCATGACGCTGCTCCTGGCAAGTATCGCCGCGGTTTCTTTGCTCGTTGGCGGGATCGGCATCATGAATATCATGCTGGTGTCGGTTACTGAGCGAACGCGTGAAATCGGTATTCGAATGGCCGTCGGTTCGCGTCCCGGCTACATTCGCCTGCAGTTTCTTTCCGAGGCGGTTATCCTGAGCATGGCAGGTGGGCTGTTTGGCGTGATAGTGGGTGGAGCGACGGCGTTCGGCGTCGGCCGATTCTTCGAATGGCCAACGCTCGTGTCTCCCGCGTCAATCGTAATTTCGTTTGGATTTGCCGCGATCGTCGGTGTTTTCTTCGGTTACTACCCGGCTCACAAGGCCGCGGCACTGGATCCCATCGACGCCCTGCGGTACGAATAGTAAGATAGGGGCAGACGTGCCTGCCCCTATCTTATCGTCCATGTATTCCGGCCTTCCTTAATTCAGCAGGAAAGCTCTTCGCTGCTCGGCGAAGTTCCGGAAGGCTTCGGCTCCTGCCTCGAAATCCTCCAGACTCTCAAGCTTGCGTGTGTCCGCTGCGACCTCCTCTGCGATGAGCGCTCGGTAGCGCTCGACGATTGGACCCAGCTTTTCCCAGTCGAGCCAGTTCGTCGCGATGTCGCGCACGTAGCCGAGATACCTTTCCCGCAAAGCTGGTATGGCCAGGAGCTTCGACCGCAGCGGCTGTCCGGGGTTGTCCAGGCCAACGAGGGGATCGAGGTCGATGGTCGCCCGGGGAACGCCACCCGCACCACGTCCTCCGCGCCCGGCGCGTCCTCCACGTCGAGCCGGGGCGCCGCGTCCTCTTCCACCACCCCCACGACCGCCACCGGCGGCCGGCACACGGAATGTTTCGTTGCCGTCGTGTGGGATGATGTGGAACCGTCCGTCCGGGTCCTGGTAGATGTTGTAATCGCTTGCCCGGGTCCAGTAGCCGTCGCCGTTCAAAAGCGCGATATCACTGGCGAGAAACCTCAGGACTCCATCGATGTCGAGTATGGGTTCGAGGGCGGCTTCGAGACTCTCCGGGGGCGTCTGGTTCAGTACCCGAGCCAACTCGATCAGGTCGTTCCATGAATTCTGATCATCCTTCGTCTTGATGTCGTACACGGCCTTGTATGCATCGACGTCCTCGCCGAAGTACTCCAGACCCCGCCCGCCGCGCGGGTTGCCCTTCACTTTCCAGCGAGCACCGCCCTTTGTATCGAACGCATCACGCACGAGATCGCTGTTGAACTGTTCGACGTTGACATACACGCCCCAGCTTTCACCGTTGATGACCACCCGGACAAAGTTCGCCCTCGGGGCCGGCAGGTAATCGCGCGACACCTCGTAGAAGAGCACCGAACGCAGAAACGTGGGATCTGTGTGAGCGTTGAGCAGGTTCAGCGTACGATGGCCCCCCAGGCGCTGATCGTCGTCGAGGGCATCGATCGACACGTTGAGTGAACGCTTGAAGCCCGGCCACACGGTGAAGTACGACGACGCTCCCCGGAACGAAACGCCAACATCTTCATAGACCTCTCCGTCGACCGTCAGCTTTGCGGGTATTTCGACGTCCGAGTACCGGAACGCTCCCAGTTCACCTTCCCAATCCTCACTTTCGAACTCAAAAAACAAGGTACGCAGCACCGACATGTCATAGAGTGGCTCGTCGCCGTAAGTTGCCACATCATCGGGCGACAGGCGTTTGCCGGGTTCGGGTGTCGGCGGTTCCGCTCCTCCCGGACCCCGACGCGTCGGTTGTGTCGCGATGAACCGGCGAGCGGGCACGCGTTCGGAGGCATCGAGCATTCCGTCACCATTCGTGTCGAACTGATCGACGATCTCCAACTCAGCCAGACCGGCGGTTGGATTGGCGGCAGCGCCTCCCCGTCCCCGTCCGCCCCGTTGCGTGGCTCCGGCGCTGTATGTGTTGGCGAGCAGTACCACTGCCAGACAGGCGGCGAATGCCGTGATCAAACGAGTTGATGCTTTCATGGCCTTGTCTCCTCAATTCCTCTTCGGTTTACGGCGCTGTATCTGAGCACTCAGAACACCATCCAACTGATCCAGTGCTTTGATCAAAGCTTCGGTAGAGTCGTCCGATAGCAACCCCACATCGTATGTGACGTCGATCGCCGAGCCTTCCGGTTCGGTACCCATCGACTTAAGGCGCCGCTCGGAGAGGTACCGGTCGAGCAGGGGCCCCAAAGTCCGGTTCACGTCATGTCCCAGCCCGATCTTTACTTTGAGCGTGCCTGCCTCAGGGTCTTCTGCCGCCTCAACCGGAACAGGGATCTTCCTCGGGCTCCGCATCAGATACGCAGCAAACGAGACGACGCAGATTCCGATCCCGGCCACCCAGGGGTCGCCCGCTCCGGCAGCCATTCCGACGACGACGGCAAAGATAACGTAGGCCGTGTCCTGGGTATCTCGCACCACGGTGCGAAAACGCACGATCGACAGGGCACCGACAAGGCTGAACGCGCGCGCCACGTTGTCGCCGATCACCTGTGTCACCATCGCGATGAGAATCGCCAGAAGCACGAGCGTCGTAGTGAACGACCCGGCAACGTCTTCCTCCGCCCGCGTTCGCCGGTAGACGAACACGACGACGAAGCCGAGGATCATCGCCGCCACCAACCGGATGCCGACGTTGACCGGAGAAAGCGCCAATCCACCCTCGAACGGTGCAAGCAGGAATTCAGGCATCGGCTGTGCCTCGGTCGTCGCCCTCTGGTCCTTCGTCCGCCGAGTCCTCAAGACGGTACAACGCATTGACCCCGAGGCGGAACTTGGATACCGGTACCTGTTCCAGTTTGAAATCCTCGACGAGTTGTTCGAACAGGGCCGGCATAGTGACGGGAAACTTGAACTCAACCAGGACTTTTGATTCCCTGACCAGGCTTCCGGCCCCGTTGAGGAAGCCCAATTCCCTGGTTGGCCAGACGCGAATGTCGCGGTCGGCCGTCAGGCGGATCGTTCCGTCTTCCGTCGTGGCGATACGCGCCGTCCGACTGTACGCAACCTGGCACACGGGCTGAAGGTTCCGCAGGTGCAGCCGACGGCGAAACCAATTCCCAGGCCATCCGGCCACCCTCTCGTTTCCGTTGAGCCGGTTGAACTCGTCGATGCGAACCTTGCTTCTCCTCTTGTTCACCCTGTCGGCTTTCCTCAGCTTCCGCTCCAGGAACAAGTCTTCCGCGTCGTCGTAGCGGCGGACGCGGAACTTGGCTCGGCCGTAGGAACCACGGCGATGGAAGGTATGGAAAGCGCCGGTGTCGAAGTAAAGATTCGTGATGCGGTACTCGTCACCCATTTCGCCTGAGCCGTGGGGGTCGCGCTCCATGTGTGTGCGCGCCCACTCGACAATGGCGTCGGCGACGGGAGCATCAAGGACGAACTTGATTTCGAACCCGCTACTGCGGATTTCTGCTAATGCAGCGACGTTACTCATCACGAGGTCCGCTCGAAGACGAGACACGATAGTGAAGGGAGCACCTGCACAGGAGAGCATGTCCGTGGTCTGGAATTCAAGCGTTGTGCGGCTAAAGTTTGTAACAAATCGACCCTCTTTATGGATTACGTCTCGCGATCACGCGAAGTTACCGGGGCCCCGGGGCTTCTGGTACTCGATTGGGCGCCACTGCTTGTATGCTGTGGACGAACTTGTTCAAGACAGCCGGCTCGACATTCGAGAGATCAAATCTGAAAAGCCCGAAGGATTCAGCGAGGCTCGATGATCATTTAAGAGTATGCCTGCCTGAATTGTCGGTCTAGACCACGAGTAGAAATATCGCGGCTTTGATATAGTCGGAGACATATGTGCGGGGCGTATACCGTAGCGAAACACATGAAGGAACTGGGCGGCTTTAAACGCCTCGTGGGGTGGTCCGAGGTCCGATTGCCGATCTACAAGGCCCGTCCCAGCGAGCATCTCCCGGTCGTTCTGGATCGAGAGCCGGGTCGTGTCCTGGCGGTCAAGTGGGGCTTCAAGCCCGACTGGGCGACCGCAAAGAGCCGCTTGCTCATCAACGCCCGCGCGGAAACCGTCAATCAGAAGCCGACATTCAGAGATGCCTTCCGCAATCGCCGATGCCTGATCATCGCGGATGGTTTTTACGAGTGGCAGGCGTCACCTTCGGGCAAGTTGCCGTTCCGCATCACACTTCGAGACGGTCAGACTTTTGCGTTTGCGGGTGTCTGGCAGGAGGTTGATGGCGTCCTTGCCTACACGATCATCACGACCCGGCCGAACGAGATTGTCAGCCCGATTCACGACAGGATGCCGGTGATCTTGAGCCAGGAGCAGCATGAGCAGTGGCTCGATCCGGGCCTGACGGTAGAAGATGGTCTGAAGTTGCTGGCCCCCCACTCTTCTGCCGATATGACAGCCTACCGCGTGTCCAAAGCCGTCAATCGGCCGATCACTCCCGGTCCCGAGTTGATCGAACCCCTGAAAGTAATTGAGGCCCCGACCCTGTTCGACTAGTCGTCCCTAAGACTCCGAGAAATTCCTCACGAAACTGTGAGTCCCGGGCTACAATGGAAGTTTGGCCTACTCGCCCTGGAGCTAACGTACATATGCAACTTTCGATAAACAACGTGTCGATGCGCTACGGCGCCCTGGTTCTGTTCGAAGACGTCAGTACCACCTTCACTCCCGGACGGCGCTATGCGATCACCGGGCCGAACGGCGCAGGCAAGTCCACGCTGATGCAGATCCTGACAGGTGAAATCAATTCCACGAAAGGGTCGGTGACTCGTCCGAAGAAAATGGGAATCCTCGGTCAGGATCAATTCGCCTATGACCAGCATGGCGTGTTGGACACGGTGATCATTGGGAACGCCGCGTTGTGGAAAGCCCTCGAGGAGCGCGAAACGCTCTATTCCAAAGATCCTGACACACTGACGGATGATGACGGCATGCGGATTGGTGAACTCGAAGGCATCGTCGGCGACGAAGGCGGCTATACCGCGGAAGTTGATGCTGCGAAACTGTTGGTAGGTCTGGACATTCCGGAAGAGCTTCACGAGCGGAAGATGAGTGAGCTTCAGGGCGGCCAGAAGGTGCGGGTCCTGCTGGCACAGGCGTTGTTCGGTGATCCGGAGGTGCTGCTGCTGGACGAGCCCACGAACAACCTCGACCTCGATTCGGTTCACTGGCTTCAGAACTATCTTCGTTACTATTCCGGATGCCTTATCGTCATTTCGCACGACCGCCACTTTCTGAACGAGATCTGCACGCATACGGCAGACATCGATTATCGGACCGTCATAACCTACACCGGCGGTTATGACGACATGGTACTGGCGAAGACGCAGGTGCGTGCCCGGATTGAAGCCGGCAACGAGAATCGTGAGAAGAAGATCGCGCAGTTGCAGCAGTTCATTTCGAAGTTCGCCGCAGGCACCAGGGCCTCGCAGGTGGCGTCCCGGAAGAAGGAAGTGGAGCGGCTCCGGACCTCTGAGCTGGCAAAGTCCAATATCCAACGACCGTTCATTCGCTTCAACGTAGCGCGGCCCTCAGGAAGGCATCCGCTTGAAATCGGCCGGCTCACCAAGTCCTATGATGGCGCCGGCGGTCCGGTTCGAGTGTTTCACGACTTCATTGCCAACGTGCACCGCGGAGAGAAGATCGCAGTGATTGGTAGAAACGGTGCCGGAAAGACGACGCTTCTGAAATCACTGATTGCGAACGCCACCGGCTTTATCGATGACCCCGATCGGGAGTTCTCAATCGATTCCGGAGAGGTGGCCTGGGGACATGAAGTCGCCGTCGGATATTTTGCGCAGGACCACAGGGAATCCATCCCCCACGGCGTTACCGTTATTGAGTGGCTGCACAGCTTCGATCCCAGCGCGTCTCAGGAAGAGTTGCGCGGGCTGCTGGGCCAGATGCTGTTCAGCGGTGACGACGCGCTCAAGCAAACGCATACCCTCTCCGGTGGTGAAGCAGCCCGAATTATTTTCTGCCGCCTGATGCTCCAGAAACCCAATTTCCTGATTCTGGACGAGCCGACCAACCACCTCGACCTGGAATCCATCAACGCCCTCAACATCGCGTTGCAAGGGTATGTCGGCACCCTGCTGCTGGTGACTCACGATCATGATGTGATCGACGAAGTGGCAACCCGAATCTGGAACTTCGAACACGGCCGACTCGAAGACTTCAAGGGAACTTACGAGCAGTTCCTCTCTCAATCCCTGCAACCGGTGTAGCGGAATCAGCCCCCCGTCCCTATTTTCTGGTCCTGGAACACCTCCTCGATCGTCAGGTCGAACACACGAACGATACGGTGTGCGAGACTGAGCGACGGGTTGTACTTGCCTTTCTCAACGACTGGGTCATTGCCGATACCATTGGCAATTCGTTGGGTACTGTAGCCCGTCAGAACATTTCAGACAGAGATCCCTAAAAAACTAAGAGACACTTTTCTGATCAGAACGATCTGAAGGAGGATCGAATGGGAAAGAAAGTGTCGGCCGAAGACCGAGTGCGAGAGATACGCCGAAAGACGAGAAAGAAGTACTCGGCTGAAGAGAAGGTGCGGATCGTCTTAGAAGGATTGCGAGGCGAAGAAAGCATCGCGGTCCTGTGCCGAAGAGAAGGGATTCCGTCGAATTTGTACTATCGGTGGAGTAAGGAGTTTCTTGAGGCCGGAAAGAAACGCCTGGCAGGAGACACAAAGCGAGAAGCCACCTCGAATGAAGTGACCGAACTGCGACTGGAAAACGATCAACTGAAGCAGGCGGTGGCCGAAATTCTGCTGAAGAACCGTTTTCTGAAAAAAACGCTGACCGCAACGGACTCCGAGAGCATCGATATATGAGGCAATCAGGAGCCGAAAAGTTGGAGACGATCCGGCTCGTAGAAGACTCCGAGTTATCCGTGAAGGCGACCTTGCGGGAACTGGGCGTGCCTCGCAGTACGTTCTACGGTTGGTATCGGCGCTACAACGAGCAAGGAGTCGATGGATTGAGCGACCGGCGCTCGGGGCCGGGATTGTGCTGGAACCGGATTCCAGATTCAATGCGACAGCAGGTGGTCGACACGGCGCTGGCGCAGCCGGAGGCGTCACCACGGGAACTGGCCTGGCAGATCACCGATACCCAGGGCTATTTCATCTCCGAATCCAGCGTGTATCGAATTCTGAAGCGGTGCGACCTGATCACCAGTCCGGCCTATATCCTGTTATCGGCTAAAGATCACTTCCAGGATCCGACCCATCGGGTTAACGAGTTGTGGCAGACCGACTTCACCTATTTCCGGGTGGTGGGTTGGGGCTGGTACTACCTGTCCACGATTCTGGACGACTACTCCCGCTACATCATCGCCTGGAAGCTGTTCCAGACCATGGCCGCATCCGACGTTGAACAGACCCTGGACCTGGCAGTCGAGGCCACTGGCATCACCCGTGTGCAGGTCCGTCATCGACCACGATTGCTCAGCGACAATGGGCCCTGTTATGTGTCCGCTGAACTGAAGGACTATTTGCAGAAGCACGGTCTGGAGCACACCCGTGGCGCTCCATACCACCCGATGACTCAAGGCAAGATCGAACGCTATCACCGTTCCATGAAGAACGTGGTCAAACTGGAGCACTACTACTATCCGTGGGCACTAGAGAACGCGATCGACCAATGGGTCGAACACTACAACCACCACCGGTATCACTAATCAATCAACAACGTGACTCCGGCCGATCGGTTCTTCGGGAGGGATCAGCAGATCCTCTCACGTCGTGAACAGATCAAGCAAAGCACCTTGATTCAACGTTAAGTCGAGAACCTATTGACTGGAGTGGTATAACTTGAAAACCGTCTCTTAGCAGATCGGCTCTTCTGTCCGAATTACTCTGACGACGTACACTCGGGAATCAGCCATCCCTTACGATGGGAGGCGTGACGGTTCGCACCGACGCCGTCCCTCCGTTCCCGGACGAAGAGCTCACCGTTGGGGGGAAAGTCATGGACGGAATGGTGGGCTCGTCGACGTTCAATAAATTCGACCTGCTGATCGATGTTCCACAGGGCCGGCTCCTCCTGAAGCCGACCGGGCGTTCGGTCATGTGGGAAGGAGTGAAGCTGTCCCAGCCTGTCGGCGTTCGCGTCATGCACGACCTTCTGTTCGGCCTCGACGTCGAATTCGAGGGCAAGGCATACGGTGCCACGCTCGAACTGAACAGACCGGCGCTTGTGGTCAGCCAGCCTGTGAAGGCACAGACGGGAATCGACGACATCGACGTTGGTACGCTTCGGTTGGGGTACGCGACGTTTGCCGACGCTCCGGCCCAGGTGCGGGACCTCCCTCTGTTTTCGGGCTGGGATCCAGCCGGCAAGGGTTTCGTCGTGGTGGGTGCACCGATCACGTTCGATTGCGCGATCTCCCTCAGTTGGGTGCATCGTGAAATCAGGACGTGCGTGCGATGAGGCGGATAGCAACGGTAAGAGACCCTTTTGGGCTCTGCTCCCTAACTATTCCCGAGGTCGTGCTATCCCAGGAGCTTCAGAACGGAACGGGCCGAGATGTTGGCGTACGACAAAGCCGCCAGGCCGCTCTCGGTCAGCATCTTCGATTTCGTCAGTCCGGCAAGTTCCCTTGCCATGTTGGCATCGCGGATTCTGGATTCGGAAGCCTGTACGCTGACCGCAGTGGTTCGGGCTCGAGCCACCGCGTAGCTCAACTGGTTCATCGCGCCTCCGGTTCTACCCTGGACTGCGCCGAGCGTGCCCATTGCGGTTTGAAGACTCGAGATTGCTGCCGCAGCGCCACCCTGGCTCGTGATGTTTTCCGCACTGATGCCCAGTCCCTGGGCGTCCGTAGCATTTGTTGCGGGCACCATCCTGGATCTGCAGTTGGCCGATAGCTTCGCCCGCGTTCTCGGCTCCGCTGCTGAGGCTGGTGCGGTCGAGTTGATGCCGATTGGCATGGGCGAGCCCCGCCGCATCGTCGGCAGAACTGTTGACACGCTTTCCCGAGGTCAGCCGTTCGAGGGTCTTCTCCATGCCGGCTTGAGTGTTCTTTAACGCCGACTGGGCACTGATAGACGAAAGGTTCGTGACCACTGAAAAGCTCATGATGTTTTCTCCGTTCGATGCCAAACAACTGTTTTCGGTCTTTGGGGTACAGTCCCCTCGTTTCCTGTTATCGACATGGCGGCCGCAGAACTTTAGCTTTAAGTACTAAGGGGGCAGAGCCCTTTCAATACCCGATCGGTTTTCAAATCCGGGTATTGAGGGCTTTGCCCCCTTGATTTCTAGTGTTGCCGTTTCGATTCGCTGAGTGATTACCGCAGTCGTTCCTGGAGGTACTCATCGGGAGAATCGACAGCGATTCGATCCTGTGCCATCGAGTCGCGGTGACGGACCGTCACCTGTTGGTCCTCAAGCGACTGGTGATCTACGGTCACGCAGAAGGGCGTGCCGATCTCATCCTGCCGTGCGTAGCACTTTCCGATGTTCCCGCTGTCGTCGAAGAGGCTGCGCAGCCGTCCCGCCGCCTGAAGGTCCCGCTTGATGCGCTTGCCCATCTCCACCAGGTCGGGCTTGTTTCGAGCCAGTGGAATGACAGCGACCTTCACCGGTGACAGGTCTGGGTGCAGGTGCAGGACGGTGCGTTTCTTGCCGCCTTCGAGCGTCTGCTCTTCGTAGGAGTCCATCAGAAACGCCAACGTGATCCGGTCCACCCCCCCGGAGGGCTCGATGACGTAGGGTATCAGGTGCTGGTTGGTCTTTGTGTCCAGGTAGGTTTGCTTCTTGACCGCATGTTCGTTCGTCAGGAATGTTCCGTCGGTGAAGCGCGTCTTCCCACCCTTCGTATGGCCTGCCAGGTCAAAGTCCGTCCGGTTGGCGATGCCCTCGACTTCTTCGAACTGCCTGTCTTCCTCTTCGCGCTCGGGGAAAAAGCGATACATGAGATCGGTCGTTGCCTTGGAATAGTGGGCGAGTTCGTCTCCTGTCACGACGTACTTCCGAAGGTTATCGGGCCGGATGCCGTACTTGTGATACCAGGCCACGCGAGCTTCAATCCAGCGTTCGTGCGATTCCTCGTCGGTGCCCGGCATGACGAAGTATTCGATCTCCATCTGCTCGAATTCCCGAACGCGGAAAATGAAGTTCCTGGGTGTGATCTCGTTACGGTACGCCTTGCCGATTTGCGCGATACCGAACGGCAGCTTGCGATTGGTGGAGTCGATGACGTTCTTGAAGTTGACGAAAATACCCTGAGCCGTTTCCGGCCTGAGGTAGGCGATGTTCTCTTCGTCCTCGACAGGCCCGACTGTCGTTTTGAACATGAGGTTAAACGGGCGGGGATCGGTCAGGTCATGCTGGCCCCCGCTGGCACACTTCTCCTTGGCGTCCATGTGGTCGGCTCGGAACCGCTTCTTGCATTTGCGGCAGTCGACCATGGGATCGGAAAAGGTCGCTTCGTGTCCGGAGTACTTGAGGACCTTGCGGTTCATGAGGATCGCCGAGTCCAAGCCCTCCATGTCGTCCCGCTCGTACACGTTCGCGCTCCACCAGACCCGCTTCACGTTGTTCTTCAGTTCGACGCCCATCGGACCGTAGTCCCAGGTCCCCTGGAGCCCACCGTACAACTCGCTTCCCTTGAAGAGAAACCCCCGTCGCTTACAAAGCGACACGATCTTGTCCATCGTCGCGCCTGCCATCAATCCTCCTTTAACGTCAAACTTCAAAATATAACACGGCTGCTAGCCCTTGGCGTTCCGATCGAGATCGGTCATCATCTCTAACCAAACACTCGCCGAACAGGGGCACACCTGCTCCTGCTTTCTCGCTAGCGATTGTAACCATTTGACTTTGCCGGACGTTAGAGGGGACAGTATGCAGACTTTGGAGTTTCCTGAATGAATGAAGAGTTCGTCGGCTCGAAGTCCGATTCTCCGGTTTCTCACGCGGCGTTTCCGCTGCTGGTGATCCTGTTTGTAGGCAGCGGATGCGCGGCACTGATCTACGAGGTCGTGTGGTTCCAGCTGCTCGGACTCGTGATTGGGGCGTCCTCGGTTTCGCTGGGTGTCCTGCTGGGGACCTTCATGGGTGGAATGTGCCTGGGAAGCTACCTGCTCCCACGTCTTGTTTCCCCCAGCCACCACCCGTTGCTCGTGTATGCGTTGCTCGAGCTTGGGATCGGTGTCGTTGGCGTCTTCGTGCTGTATGGAATGCCGCTGGTCGGTGGGGTCTATACAGCGTGGGCCGGTTCGGGCTTCATCGGTTTCCTGTTGCGGGGCATCGCGGCGGGCATCTGCCTGCTGCCTCCAACGATACTCATGGGCGCGACTCTGCCGGCTGTGGCACGTTGGGTGAAGACGACACCCAATGGAGTGTCGTGGCTGGGATTCTTCTATGGCGGGAACATCGGTGGAGCGGTTCTGGGTAGTCTGCTGGTCGGCTTCTACCTACTCCGGACCTATGACGTCGCGGTTGCAACGTTCGCTGCTCTCGGTCTGAACATCGCCGTCGCGTTGCTGGGCTTTGCCGCGGCGAAGGTGACAACCTATGAGCCTGCTGCTGAGGATTCTGGTCCGGAGACGGCGAACTCCGGCGCCTGGCCGGTCTATGTGACGATCGGTCTGTCCGGGATGACGGCTCTTGCGGCAGAGGTCGTCTGGACGCGGCATCTATCGCTCCTGTTCGGAGCGACCGTCTACACCTTTTCGCTGATACTGGCGGTTTTCCTGTTGGGGCTTGGGATTGGGAGCACCGGAGGATCCGCGCTGTCCCGGTCCTTGAAAAGGCCGCGGCTGGTCCTGGGATGGTGTCAGATGGGCCTGTGCCTGGCGATCGGCTGGACGGCTTACATGGTGACCGAATCTCTGCCTTTCTGGCCCATTGACCTGACGATCGAAGCGACCCCGTGGATCAACCTCCAGTTGGATTTCGTCCGGGCGTTGTGGGCGATGCTTCCACCGGCGATCCTCTGGGGTGCCAGCTTTCCGCTGGCACTTGCCGCGGCAGCCACGCCAGGACAGGATCCCGGGCGATTGGTGGGCGGTTTGTACGCCGCCAACACGGTTGGGGCGATCGTCGGATCCCTCGGTGCGAGCCTCATACTCGTGATATCGATCGGCAGCCATCATGCCCAGCAGGTCCTGATCGTTTTTTGCGCCGTTTCAGGGTTGCTGATGTGGCTTCCCATCGGCCGTGACGCCGTCTTCCGAAGAACGGGAGTGCAGCCCGTTGCGATGGGGCTGGCATTGGGGTGTGCCGCGTTCCTGGTCATCAGTGTCCCGCCGGTTTCGGGAGAGTTCATTGCATTCGGCCGCTTCCTGCCGATCTGGGGGCAGCGGCCCGAGGTTATCTATGCGGGCGAAGGCTTGACCGGATCGGTGGCAGTCACCGAGGAACTCGATGGGGTTCTCAACTACCACAATGCCGGGAAGGTGCAGGCGTCCAGTTACCCTGAAGACATGCGGCTACAGCGGATGCTGGGTCATCTTACGACGCTGGTGCCGGAAAACCAGGGGGCGTTCCTCGTCATCGGCTGCGGTGCGGGCGTAACGGCCGGTGCGGTCTGTATCAATCCGGAGGCCGAGCGTGTTGTCATCGCGGAAATCGAACCACTCGTGCCCGAGGTCGTTTCCAGGTACTTTGGTAAAGAGAACTACGAGGTTGTCGACAACCCGAAGGTAGACATACACATCGACGACGGCCGGCACTTCCTTCTCACAACGGACCAGAAGTTTGATGGAATCACATCCGATCCGCTCGATCCGTGGGTTAAAGGGGCCGCCGCCCTCTACACACGCGAATTCTGGCAACTCGCCAGAGATCATCTGAATCCTGGAGGGGTCGTTACGGTGTTCGTCCAACTTTACGAGAGCACCGAGGAAGCCGTGAAGAGCGAGATCGCCACGTTCCTGGAAGTGTTCCCGAACGGTGCTGTTTTTGCGAATACGGTTCAAGGGTCAGGATACGATGTGGTCCTGCTGGGTCAGGCCGAGGACGACAGAATCGACATCGACCGTGTGCAGGAGCGATTGAGCAGTCCGGCATACCGGGAGGTCGCCCAGTCCCTTCGGGAGGTCGGGTTCTATTCCGCGCTCGACCTGTTGGGGACGTTTGCGGGCCAGGCTTCGGATCTCGCGAGCTGGCTCGAGGATGCCTCGATCAATCGGGACAGAAACCTGAGACTGCAATACCTGGCCGGCATGGGATTGAACCTCTATCAGGCCGACGTCATTTTTAACAACATGGTGGCCTCGGGGCTCGAGTTCCCAGAGAACCTGTTCCGCGGGTCGGACCGGGCCATGCAGGCTCTCGAAAGCGAGGTCCAGGTACGCCAGGGCAGATGAGTCAACCAGAGAGCCAGGGATCTTTCGGTGGCCAGAGCATGGTCGCTCCTTTGCGTACGGTCGTGGTCAAGCGGCCCAACGAAGCCTATCGATCGGTCGAGGTGATTGAAAGGGAATGGAAAGAGCTGGATTACCTTCGCCTGCCGGACCTTGATCGCGCCACCCGAGATCACCGCCAGTTTGTTTCTCTCCTGGAGTCGGCGGGAGCGAACGTTCTCAGCCTTCCCGTTGATGAGCGAACCGGTCTGGATTCCCTTTACACGCACGATCCCGTTCTGATCACAGACCGGGGTGCCATCATTTTTCAGACTGGAAAACCTGCACGTCGCGGCGAGGGGCCTGCGTTTGCCGAGGCATTCGAAGCCTGGGGCGTACCCGTCCTTGGAACCGTTGACGGGGAGGGAACCGCCGAGGGCGGCGACATGGTCTGGTTGGACCGGAAGACGCTGGTTGCGGGTCGAGGGTTTCGGACAAACAGAGCAGGAATCGTTGCACTCGAATCTTTGCTCGAGCCGCTGGGCGTCACAGTTGTCCCGGTTCACCTTCCTTACTGGAATGGGCAGGGGGAAGTCTTGCACCTGCAGTCGTTCCTCAGCCTCGTGGACGCTGACCTTGCCGTTGTGTTCCGGCGGATGATGCCCGTGCCTCTTTTTGAAATGCTCGTCGATCGGGGTATCGAGTTTGTGGACGTTCCGGATGAGGAATACGATTCGCTCGGATGTAACGTCCTGACCGTCTCCCCGCGCAACGTCGTCATGGCGGCTGGGAACCCGGTGACGCGATCGCGATTGGAAGCCGCCGGCTGCGAAGTGAGTGAGTTCGACGGCAGCGAAATCTGTGTCCCCGGCGCCGGCGGCCCCACCTGCCTCACCCGCCCCTTGTGGCGCGCATAAATTGTGGCGCGCATAAAATGTGGCACGCGTAACCCCCGACATCTTCGGTTGGCCGAAAAATTGTTCGCCAGTTGTCTGATGCCTCTTGTTACATCAGGGGAAAGATGATGAACGCATCGTGAGCTTCCCGTCGCGGCGCGTCGCCCATAGCGGTCAACGCCTGCTGGAGCTCGACCAGGTGGGAGATGCCGAGCTCGAGTTTGTGCTCGCTCGGTTGATAGGTCGTGCGCACAGGGTAGTCCATGCCCGGTGTCGCCGACATTTCGATATGCGTTCCCAGTACCCATGAAACGGGGTGTGTCTTCGTGAAGGCGACCAGCCGATCGATGCTTGCCCTGTATGCCATCCAGTCCAGGACGTAGAGGCGGCCTGGATACAGCGTATCTCCCGTCAGCAGTATCCCGGTCAGGCGGTCGTATACGGCGACATGGCTGTCCTCATGTCCGGGGATCGGGATCACATCGAGGACACGCCCGCCCAGATCGAGTTCGACGGCCTCGTCAGGCCAGTTCGTGATTCCGAACATTTCCTCTACACCGGATACGTCCCGGCCCGCGATGATGGTGTTCGGACGGCCTTCGAACAGGGCGTCGCCGGCGACATGATCCCATGACCGTGGGAGTGCGTGACCAGGAGTTCCAGATCCGGACCGTGTTCGGTGAGGATTCGATCTACTGCGACACGGACCCCGTCGAAGTCGGGCACCGCGCCCGTGTCCAGCAGGAACGCCCTTTCGTTGCCGAGGATGAGATACATGAACGGCGCCTCGTAGTTGAGGCACTTGTTCTGCCGCAAGATCCAGGTCTGGTCGTCGTAACGATACGCCTGCACTTGCGGATCGATGTTTTCCCGGCAAATTGCGCTGCCATGTATCCAGGAAACATCGATTGTGCGCGCTGGATTCTGCAATGAGAACCCCAATGCAATCGTTGCTGTGAGCATCTAGGCGGAGAGACAAGCAAGCGTGATCTGACGGTTCATGCAGGAATTATAACCGAGCAACGGTCCGCTCGGGATATCCACGTCCGTGTCGTGATCGGCGAATGACCAACTTACGACACAAGACTATCGCGTCAAGAAGTCCCGGAATTCGGTTTCGTTCTCCAACACGATCCAGCAGGACAGGTGTGCGAGAAGAGAAACCTGCTTCGCACTGAGATTCGATGCCTACCTTGTTCTGACCCGGATCGAGATGAGGTCTGTGATCGCACATTTCCGGTATGAGAAAGCGTACGCCGACGGACACGCACTTCA
>PVBE012672789.1_pt1 | contig 16154 bp, 14 predicted proteins | sample 1631181 | NCBI WGS metagenome assembly PVBE01 (sample SAMN08397723, study PRJNA350692) | Marine metagenome, whole genome shotgun sequencing project. | isolation source: water | place: Pacific Ocean | collected 2012-04
ACTACTTTTTGTGAATTCCTGGTTTTGACTACTTTTTGTGAATTCCTGGTTTTGACTACTTTTTGTGAATTCCTGGTTTTGACTACTTTTTGTGAATTCCGGGTTTTGACTACTTTTTGTGAATTCCTGGTTTTGACTACTTTTTGTGAATTCCTGGTTTTGACTACTTTTTGTGAATTCCGGGTTTTGTCTACTTTTTGTGAAATTACAGTTGACAGTTTTATTTGCCTTGGCATTGCGGGTTGGCACGTATACCTTGGATTCCACTTATATGGCACGAGTTGCAGTGGTTCTAATGTTTGGAGGAGTCGCCAATTCTTAATACCTCCGGTTCTGTATTTTTATAATCTTTATTAATATTTTTTTGAATCAATTCTACCATTGTTAATGGAACGACAAGAAAACCGATGGATGAACGACGGTTGGGCACCACCTAGTCCTCCAAGTATTTGCCTTTCTTTCCTATTTGTATACCTCTTCTAGATGAACGGGACAGGAGCCGCGATAATAGTGCCTTTAAGGCCTGCATGGTTTTGAAATTTGACAAAACCCAGATCCCGCTTAGTGGCAACCGTTCTGAGTACGATCCCGGCTTTAACCCCTAAGCCCAGTTTGGTAAGTGGAAGTCCAAGTCGTGTGAGAGAACCAGGGGAGTGACGATCTGGCACCGCTCCTGTAACCGTAGCAGGCACCACTCTAGTACTAGCAGTTGCTGTTTGGAATTGTACTTTGCGGAATATAAGAGCTCTGGTTTGAGGATTTGCCTGCCATGTTACCAGCATAGCAAAGCCCAAAAGTCCACCCTTGATAAGCTGTTTGCTCTTTCACGTTGAGCCCATGTCCATCTGTGGCCTACTTATCTCCCCGTATGTATTTACCCCTTTTTGCACTTGTTCTTTTTGTCTAGTGTACCAGCTTACTTGTGGGAGGCATTCCAAAATACTTATCGTGGCCGAGTTTAATTGCCTTAGGGAGTTGCGCCCATTCAACAATGCGTTGAAGCATCTGTTTGCATGGCAGCGAAGGGTTGGAGAGTGGGAGCTTGAGCTGACTATTTCCTCCCGATTTGAGATGGTGAAGAGTCTGAGAAGTATTAACGTGTTTCCTTGGCTCTTGAAGCTTGGTTAGAGGGGCCGTAGGAACAAAGGACTGAAGTTCAAAGTGGTGATCTTTCATCAGGAGAGCCTCTTTGGAGTCCATTATGAGACTAAATTCATCTATAGCAATTCCAACATCCTTCCATCGCTCTAGAAGGACTTTAACTTAAGCAAGGACAACTTCTCCTAGACCTACCAGATCGGGGCTGTTAGGAGAACTCCATAGGCTTGATGGAGATGTCGGGTGACATTAGAATGTGATGTTGTATGTAATTTGGGGTTTTGTTTTAAAATTTAAATTAAAAATGTTCAGTTATTTTTTAAATTTTCTTTAAGATATTTAAAAATTTAATTTTTATAAATTAGATATATAAAATCTCATAAATTTGAAGTAGAGATAATTTTATCCAAGTCCGATCATGAAAAACATGTGATCTTGACTTCAGTTCCTGACACTACTCCATTCTCCTTGAGCGTTTTCCTGGGGTCCAGTGATTTTCCCTCAGCAGAGGTGAATTGGAATTTACACAGTTCATATAGTGGCATACCCATACTTATGCTGACAAGTTCCTGGAGGACGTCACTCTCTTGGCCTGACTTTGATTTCCACTCTTCCTGTCCTGTGAGTTTCATGTAGAAGGACGCTCTCGCCCAATGTTGTTGTAATACCTCCAGGGGCTTACGGCTGTATTTCATATTCTTGTGGTAGATGCAGTAGTTTTACTGGGTCCTCCTTTTACATCGCCAGCCATTTTTAACCGACCATCCTTTACTGCGTCCTTTCCTCACCATACGTCGCGTCACCATCTATTTCGTCAACTTCATGTCTTGATGTAGTTTGCATTGGATCTCCCCTTTTGCGTTGTTCCTGCACCGTTTCAAATGGTTGGTAATGCGTTTGCATCTGTAGTACTTCCCCTTATCTAGTCTGGTGCCACTCACGTGTGTTTATGCCCTGTGTAACGCACAGAAGGGGCCTTCCTCGGGGTTGGGATTTCTGCATTGTTTCCCACTTCTGGTCATCTGATGGCAGTGTTTAAATAATAGTGTGTTTGGGTAATAAGAACTTTTCCAATTTCATATTATTATTAACTTTATAAACTCGCAATAATTCTTAAATTATATAACTAAATGGAAAGCATCCACTAGGAGCTTGAAGTTTTAATTGCTGAAATTTGTCTCGCTTGGTTAAAAGCGTAGAGAGACGATTATATATAAGTTACCAAAGAGGATATTCTCTTACATGCGACGAAGCTCAATGCATTTTATAAATAACACTTCCCTGAAAACAAGGTACAGTTAAACAAGATCATCATAGATGAGAAATGGGTGAGCAATTGGGGAAAGAAACATGGTGTAGCAAATAGAAACATTACACATGAAGTGATAAGAGATAAGAATGGAAAAATAGTGAAGTTTAAGACATGTATTTGATGTTTATGTTTGACAAAATCCAATCTTAGTTTTCCAAAGTTTTTAAAAAATGTAATATTTTAAAGAAGAGTTCAGATTTATGCGATTGAAAAGTAAAACACAGCCAATAATATATAAAATACAACCAATACATACGCAAATAACAATCAATAAAAATCCAGAAGTGAGGCCCTTGCATCATTGAGGCAGTGGCTTGCAACATCTGCAGATGTCGTAGAAACACCCCTCACTGCAGTGCCAAACCCCATTTGAGGCAGTCATAGGTGTGTTACCACAGTCGTCACACTCGAAATGGTTTTTATACGCCTTAGGAAGCTTCCTGTCGAAAAAAAGGATGTGTCCTTTGTCGCATGTGATAAGCATTTCAATCAGAAGCAATTTGGCTTCTAAGTCGTCCAGGCCTTCTCTCAGGGCTTTGTTGCTGTAGTTTTTTTCATGCGCTGGAATCACATAGAATTATTGGGGCTTGCCCTTGAGGAGATTCATCCTGTGTTTTTGTTATCTGTCATATTTCTAGCGTACTATATCAGGCTAGTGCTTCCTCCAGAAATACTTGAGATATGTATAAAAGCGTAACTGGGCTCCATATTTAACCTGGTCGGGGACCATGAGGTTTTTCTTGCTAAGGCAAGAATTTATGGGAAAATAATATGCATAGGGCTTTCCCTACCCTGTATAAACGGTGACTCTGGAGGGGAAACCACCTTATCCTACTTTGACCTGGGCACTTCTAAAAAGAAGTCTAAGGAGCTTCAAAAAGCCGGGATAAGCGACTATTGTAAAGCACTTTTTTAGGAGGGTATGTGTGGGCCCTCCGAAGATCCATGTATTAGGTTAATCAGCATAAGCCAGTCCTACATACAGAAAAAATGACTTGATCTTTCTCCGCTTCGCGTTTCTTCTCATGAATACATAGACAGATCGTAGGAAAAGTTCAAGATGCTACCAGGTTGGACATCCCAATTGATATCCTTCTTTGTATTCTACTACTATGTCTTCAGCCTTCTTTTTGCAGTGAACCGCTAGATTTCCCCCAATCTGCCAACTGTCCGCGGGGCTAAGACATAAGGACCTTTTTCTTTTTTTAACGTTGCTATTCATTGTTTGCACCTTTTTTTATAATATAATATCATAAGTTATAAAATATTTTTAAAATAGTGGGGTTGGTAATTTTGCAATTTTGTGGTTTTAAATTATTTAAATTTTAAAAACAGTCTATATTATAAAAAACTCAAATATAAAAACCGTTTTAAAAAAATATAGACAAAAAAATATTTTATATGAAATCAGCAGAAAATATAACGACGGTAACCCGCACTATTTCCCCGGCGGACATAGCGCGCCCCTAACATGAGAAACATGTGTACTTGGGCGATGGCCTTGACACCTTCTTTTAGGCCGAATACTTGGACAGCTTTTGCAAAAAACTACGTGTATATCTCCGTAGGAAGATGCGAGGAAGTGGAATTCGGTCCTGTCGCATATATGTTAACTTGGATAAGCACCAAAGCCATTATCACTAATTTAATGACCATGTTCATGCAGCTGTGGGAAAAGAAAGACCAGGTGCTTTAATGTACCCTGGTTTTTTGAAGCTTTTAAGGTTCCTCTTTTTCGCGGCTAAACAAGGTTCTGTAGGCTGTTTCCCAAGCTATGTCCAGGTATATACACATTAAAGAGAGAGCTGGTCCTTTTTTTTCCCTCTAAACTTATGCCTAGACATAAAAAACTTATCTGTACCAGCCCAAATAAAATATGGGGCTAGGACAAGCTTCTTTAGGTTTCTATAAACCAACTGGAGGAAGGACATGCCTGACATACTTGAAAAAAAGCATGAAATGCATTTGAAAAGACAAGCACACCTCTTGAAGAGCTTCAAAATAACAAAGAAGCCTCTTTATATGGTTCCAATTCCAACCAAGGCCAATCATGATAAAAGAATGCTTTTGGACTTTATAGAGGATGAAGTGGCAGAGTATGAAAAAACCTTGGAATGCAACGAGGGGCATAAACTTGTCTTTGTCGGGTAGCTCGACTACGTCTATTCATAGCTGCCAGAGGGCTCATACGGCTCATACAGGTGTGACAAGTGCGACTCTCAAGAAATGGCCTTTTTAGGGGTTTGGCATTGTTCTCAGGGCTGCTGCTATGACATATGTCAAGGATGCCGACCACCACGATTTTATTTGCAATGCTACAAACTCCATCCACTGGTGTTTTTTAAAGGAGCTGGCGAAGAAGTAAAGGAGGCATTTAAATATTATTCGCGAGGCAATTATATATGCAATGTAACAGGCGATACTTTCAGGGTAGAAAAGGGGGTGTGGCATTGCGCAAGGTCCTGCAACTACGATGTTTGTCCATGGGCTATAGCTTTCATGGCAAATCCAAATATGGGTTAACGTATGCCCAGGTAAACAGAACGCTACTCGTTTTTGTTGAAACGTTATTTGTCTTTGGACTAAAGACGAGACGAAATGGCCGCTGGGAACTTGCGCAGAAGGCAGATCAATGTATAACCGTGATTTATGACGTCAACTTTGAAATTAGATTTATCAAATAATTACCAAATTTTACAATCTTGAAAAAATGTATATTTAAAAAAAGGGCTTTTTAAAGATTATAACAATTCAATACCAACCATAAAAAAACCTGTTTCTGGACGGTTCCTAGATATTATGAATTCATTCCCTCACTCCCACGGTTTCTTGGCAATTTAATACCATTGTTTTGAAGTGTATTTCGTATATTTAGGCTGTCTTAAAGAGACCAAAAGCCCAATCACCTAGTCAGGCACATAGCGCCTCGTTTCCCTTTTCATATGACTTGCTTTTTTTCTCTTTTATGCGCCATACACATGCTTGCCTTTCATTTTTTTCCGGTTTGGCCTGTTGTCCCTGTCCTAAAAAAATCTTACCCTGGTGATTAGGGAGGCTATGGATAAATTTTACCTCCACAGAAGGTTCTTGAAACCTTGTTCCCAGAATTTAAGGTGGTTAAGATGCCCAGTTCCAAGTTCTTTGACATAGGCCTAAATGTTGAGGTCTTCTTATTCCCTCCACCCTCCTTTCGACCCGTGCTATTTTAGGGTGTTGTAACCTGTAGTTTTTATTTTCCTCTGTGGTTCGTATGTCGCTAGCCTATGCCTTGTCCTGGATCTTTTTCGGACAAGGTGGGGTTTTTTGTTTTTTTGGTTTGATGTGCCTTTTTTGGGATTTATGAAACCGTGCTTTCTCGTATTTAACCCAGCTGCGAGGTCATTCAAAAACAGATTGAGGCGGATGTTCATAGAGCAGCAAAAAACAAAAATTTTAAAAATTTTAATTAAGATTTAAATTTAAATTCAAGCATTTAAGCCAAATTTAAATATTAAATATAATTATATTTTTTTAAAAAAGACGCGATTCATATGCAAAAAGCTTCCAAATAAGGACACAAAGCCCATCCCTAGAATAGAGACCGGTCCAGAAGCAGAACCCCAACCCCAAGGAGAAAGATATAAGGTTTGCCATCTCCCCGTTTTTATTTTACATCCTTAAAATAGATGTTATCATTGAAAAAATAATAGAGCTAACGCACACATGCACAGAAATAGAAGGGTATTTAAGCTACTAAACCGATTGTACAAGTGGTTTTGGGGGCGGCATGGGGGTTTGCAAGGCTGGTCTTAAGGTGTTTTTCTCCTTGAAGCACCATTCTTTTTTTCTCTTTTTATTTGCAGGGATGAAAAGATAATCGATTTTAAATATCGCAACGACCCGGAACATATGTTTGTTCGCCTGATGATGAGACACTGGACGACCGACGACTGGTTTAAAGTGGTTGCAAGCCATAAAAAATATCATTTTATATTTCAATAACTGCCCCGGGAAAGGGAAAGGCAGGAGTCACTGGCAAAGGTAAATGAATGCAAAGCGCTGGTTCATTCGTTATTTTCCGCAATTTAGAAGAACATATCTAAAAAAGACAAGTTGCATCTACGCACGCTTGAATTTGGCTGCTTAATTCCACGCCCGATAAAAGCTATGCTTTTGTGCTTGGAAGCCGATTTTGATACCTATGAAAAAATTGCGTAAAGTAGAAAATTTCTAAACAGACGTAAAAATTTCCTTACTCTCTTTTTGAATGTTAAAAGTGGAAAAAGCGATAAAAAAATACCGCCGGGTTACAAACCTAAATTTCAAGATTACTGAACTTAACGTAGTGAGAGCTGAAAACGTCCTTTGTGAAATCTACAGGTAATACCACCTTTTAAAATAGTGTAAAACGCCATAGATTCCTAAGAAGGAACATGTATAGAATCAAAGCAGTGAGCTTGTCCCTCAAATTTCCGCCGAGCCCAAGGGTTAGATTAACAGGGGGGCTTGTAAAATTACTGAAACTAGCACACAGACATGGTGATAGAATGACCTTGTTTTCAAAGTAGATTTTTATGCCTGGTGATATGCAGTTAGAAAGATACAAAGAGGGAATGAAAAAAGCAGGAGTTATTGTATTTAAGGGATGGGGTCGGTGAGCTTTAAAAATATAATTTTTGTAATTTTTGCAAACTTGGTAAATTTTGTAATATTTTGATAAATTCAAAAAAAACAACCCTCTTCTTCTCCGCCTTCCTTAGCATCTTTTGCGGCTTCTTCTTCCTCTATTAACATTGTATATTCATCTTCGGGATTTTGTTCTTCTCCGGGGGCATAATAATTGACTCCGTCTTAGTAGTCCTCCTCGTCCTCATCATCATTAAACGCATCCTCCCCCTCCTACTCCGCATGCTACGCCTTCTAAGCATCTGCCTTAGTCACTTTGGAAACATATCGCGGCGTTAGAACATACGTGCACCCCATGATGCAGCGCCAGACACCATTACTTACCCTTGCTTTCACACCGGTTACATCGCAGAAGTAGACCCCGTTGTATACCTCTTTCAAGGGGGATTCAAAAGCCTCTTCGTAGACTAGTGCATGGCCTGAGTTGCACTTGTGTTTGAATGGTAAGCAGCTGAGACAGACGTCGTAAGAACAGCCTTTGCAGCAGTGCCAGACACCTTTGTTGATTTAGTGGTTTTGCTTGGAGCACTAGTCGCAGTTGTAGTAGCCAAAGTAGGGATGGGGGAGTTTTCCGTAGAAGTCGAGTCTGTGGCCCTTGTTGCATTCGTGTTTTTTCATATAGCTGACTTGCTTTTCAAACGTCATTTCTTCTTCCTCCTCCTCCTTATCTTCTTCTCCGTTATCTTCAGAAGGGACTAGGACATTTACGGGGGGACCTTTAATATGTTAGGATGTGAAATGAGGAAAAGAACTTTATTTCTCCACGGCCATCTGATTTTCTTCTTAAGTGTCCTCATAGTTGTCGTGGTAAGAAACATTCGTCATAATCGGATCATCTGAAGATTCTACCACTCCTCCCAATTCGTCTTCGGTATTCGGTTCTTCAGCCGATTCTTGTTTTGCATGCCAAGATACCCACGCGGGGGAAATGTCATAGAAGCATCCGGCACTGCAATGCCATACCCCATTTTTTATTTGCCATTCAATGCTGCCGCTGCCTTTATCACAGAAATACCTGCCCCTGAAATACCTTTTAAAAATGGCCTTGACTTCCTCCCCATCTCCTTCAAAGTACTTCAGTGGATGTTTGCCACCGCATTCAAGCTTAAATGGAAGTGGCCTGCATATTGTACAAATGTTATAAGTACATTTATTGCAGTTCCAAACGCCGCCTGATGCATTTAGCGACATATCTCCACAGCTGTCACATTTGAAATGGTTTTTATACGCCTTAGGAAGCTTCCCCGTGAAACAAAGCTAGTGTTCACGTTCGCATGTGAAATGCCCTTCAATCAGATACAATCTGGCTTCTAACTTGTCCAGGCCCTTCCTCACGGGAGTGTTGCACCAGCCTTCTTTTCTCGGAACAAAGTATTTGAAGTTTAAGCCGGTATTTGGAATCACATAATATTATTGGGGCTTGCCCATGAGTAGATACTTCCTGCGGTCTTATTATTTGGAATATATATCTTTTAAAAGACTTGCCCAGTCCGTCTTCTTCCAACCCCAACTGATGTATCTCCAAAATCTGGAGCACGAACCATATTTAATCTGGTCACAGACAATTAGGTTCTTCTTGCAAAGGTAATCATTTATGGGAAAATGATAATGCCAGACCATTGAAGCACCCGTTCGAATTCTTATCATCGAGGGAAAACCTTCTTTTGCCTTGAAAAACAGCAGCCTTAAGAGCTTTAAAAAGCTGGGATGGCAAACTAGCGCATAGCATTTACGAAGGTAGACATGTACGGCACCACGGGCACCCCATAAACCCCGACATGAAGGACTCCCCAGCTATACACTAAGTGAAAAGGACAAGATCATTTTTCGCTTGGCCTTTCTTCGCACAAAGGTAAGAATGGTGTGTAAGAACAGCTCTAGATGCTTCCATGTGAGATGTTTACTGTTGTCCTTCTAATATTCTACATCTAGATCTTCCTTCTTTTAGCAGCGGGCCTTTAGTTTTTTTCCAATCTATTTGCTGTTCGAGGACTTAAGGCTTATGAGCCCTTTCTTTTATCTAGCGCTTCTCCACATTGGTATTTTGGCCTTGTTTTTTTTAAAAATAATAAGCTATAAACTATAACTTTAAAGATTTTAAATGAATTTAAAAAGAAAAGTTAAATCTTATTTAAAAAAAGGCTGTTTATAAAGCTTTTATATTTAAATTGTTTCAGACTCAAAATAGCATATTTATATAATCTGAAACCCGCTTATGTCTGATTGGGAATCCTTTGTCAGCCAGCGATACCCGATCTCTCTAAGCATCCCAGGCTCGTTGTGAAAGCTTAAAAACATTTTTTAAGACGGCGGCGTTGGGCGAGGAGTACGAAAATGGCTGGAAGAAAAAGATATGTAGGCGAATCCATAGCTTGTAATGGAGGAGATGAGGGCCCAAATAAGACACTTAAAGGACGAAATTTGGTTTCTTAAACATAGGCCAAAAAAACATAAGCCCCGATATTGCTCCAAATGCTGCTAATGCGGGCATCAAAAAAATACGTGTCCTCATCCAGAAGCTTCATAAAATGTAAAAAAGCAATTTTTAAAAAATAGGATACAGAAATATAAGCTTTCGAGGTGGGATTACACCTTGAAAAGAGCTGAAACATAATGGAAATACTACCAAAAAAACAAGCCATCCTTACAAAAGAAGAGCAAAGAAAGGATGTAAAAGCTACGAGAATTACGAAGGGCCAAAAGAACATGTTCCAGGCCCAAATTAAGATGGTGATGCCTATCCGTCATGGACTGTGTTTAGCAGCTTGTTGTGAGTACATGTTTTAAAAAACCATAAACCATATTTAATACCACGATATTTTTTTAATCCATAGCCCCCAGCGCTGTCATAGGCAGCGTTATGCATCCTGACAAGAGTGCAAAAGGCACAAAAATTAAAAATTTGCATATAAAATACAAAATAATACCATATGGCTAGGACCCGGAAATTTCAAAAATTGTTTTTTTGCAAAAAGATAACTTCCGCGTTAAGGGGAAAAACCCTGTCAATGACAGGTTTTTATTATTTTTTAAAACTTTTTATAAAATACATTTTTCGGAATCAAAAAATGAAAAAAATGCAGTGCTAAGAATAAAAGGAAGCCTATGCTGGAGTGGGAGACGCAGACAAGTATGTGGAAGACATAGTCCCATTGATCCCCGTGGATAAAATACTGGAAAAAGCAAGGTAGAAGATGTCTAAAATTTTGGATTTTGGCTTTGAAACCTGCTCCATTTGTTGTGAGATATTGACTTAGCCAGTAACAACAAAATGCAATCACAAATTCTGCTTTTAATGTCTGGTGAAGTTGTTGGATAATCAGAAGAAATGCCCACTTTGTAGAACAGAATTCCCAAACAGCTATAAGCCAGTCTTCAACAAAGAACACGAGGAGATGAGAAAGAAGGAAGCGGTGGCCAAGCTAGGGGCCGAATATTGAAAGGATGTGAAGGGCGTCATTTAGCAGGAGATATCCAAATTATCTGACAAGCAGATAATGAATATTTAAATGCCCAATTTCTTGTAGGAAGTGGTGAAAATGAGCCCAGAAAAAGAAACAGAGCTTTCGAAGGACGAAAATGCCCTTCTTGCCGACGCAAGAATAGAAAATGCAGACCCGGCAAAGACGGAAACGCAGCCGAAATGACAACGTGGGTTTAAAAAATTGTATAAAACATGTTTTTTTTCTTCAATTTCTACAGATTTATAAAATAGTTATATTTTGTATAAAAAACCAATTTTTTGGTGCGTTAAAAAAATAAATAAAACTTAAAAATAAAAAATGAACCAATTTAAAAATGGGAAAAAACAAAAACAGCCGCGAAAGCCGAGGAAAAAGAATGCTCCTTTAGAGCTTCTGGAGAACCTACCAAAGGGCCAGAACCCGAAGGAGGAGGGCTTTAAGAAGGACCCCAGATTCCAGGTGAATGATATGGTTCTTTCCCCATTTCCACATCTTATCACCTTTTAGCTATCAAGGGAGTTATAAGAAATTTAGAAGACATATGAAAAAGGCCAAAAGCAGCTAGGTGACATAGTGGACATGGTTAGGGATTACCATAATATAATGATGGGTGAGGGTGCAAAAGAATGCTTGGAGTTCCAACCCCCAAAATAGGTGATGGAGGATTATTTGGCCATTTTTAAAAAAATGTTCACGTACCCCAAATTTAACCAATATTTTAAGGCCCTTTTCTCTGCTCCAATTATGTTATATCTGAAGGTTTCAAAAATTTCATAGGTAAGAAAGATGCTACAGCTGATGCAATTGAATTTCTATAGGAGGCTGGAGCATCTTCTAAGAGAGTAAAAATGGAAGCTTTTCCACCTAAAACATTTTTTCCGCACCAAGCAACATAAGCATAACTACACCAAAAATTTGTCCAAGTGGGACATGAAGGAATGGCGCCGCTTGTAACTCTTGCTGCTGAAAAAATTAGAAATGACAAAAGCAAATAAAAAAAGCTTCGCATATAAGATTTCAGGAATAATTTTAAACATCAAATTTGCCCCGTGTTTTCCATATGAGAAAAACAGCTTCACAAAATCGCATACCTTCCGTTTAATAAGTGATATAACATACTTTACTAAAAAAGAAAATTTGGTTCCCCTTTTAGAAGCTACAAAAAAATTTATCAAAGCGATTAAAAAACTGAATAAGAAGTATCCCCTTGTTTTATGGCTGCAACAATATTGCCCAGCATGTGGAAAAGTACACTAAAAGAACGGGCCCGCAATGATAGCCCATCGGAGAGATTGTGCAAAATACTACAACAAGAAAAGAGGACTCGAAAGAAAGCCATAATTGGGGCAAAAAAGTACATTCACTTCTGCAGCCTTTGTAACCGTTTTAGGAAAAGCAAAGAAGCGTGTCCTGCTACAGTCCGAAAGAAGGAAGGACCCCTAAAAAAAGCCAAGTAACCTCATGGGCTTTTTGAACAAGTTAATTATACAATGCAAATTGCCTCCTACCCTGTTTGTAATTTTGTCTTGCTCAGATATTGGCGGAAATAAAATAGACCATTTGTAGGAGGAGGTAAAGGACCTGATAGATAGAATTAAACAATCCACCTCTAAGGTAAGAATGGCGGTTAACCTCACTGATCTGGTTGTAAAGCGAAATTAAGGTAGGCATTTGAGAAAAATTATATATGACTTCCTGTCTGCTCCCACGTTTAAAGACTTCGAAAAAGCAATTATATACGTTGGTCATGGAACTTATGAGGGGAGTTGGATGTTTCGTTCTGGATGCAATGAGTTCACATATTCGGATTTAAAAGACACTGTTCTCAAAGCAAGGAAAACACAGCACCAATAGCTTTCTATTTTTTAATTTAGTTGCGGGACTGATATAATGGCTGCATAAGTGCTAAAAGAGCCTATGGTGGACGTAACATACATACACCCTCTTGAAAGGACCTATGACAACAATCTGTATTTGAAATGCTTCGCGTTGGAGGATACGCCAAAAAGACAAAAGGCCCTTGTGTTTAAAGCAGTAGAAAACCAGTTTTAACAAGTGTCCGCCGGCGAAACAAAGGAATATCCTTCTCCAAAAAGAGTAATTTGCATTTTTCGTAAAAATAACCTCCAAGTAAAAGCAGCAGACTTCCACCGCACCCGTGAAAAAATGAGCAGAATGGCAAAGCTGAGGAGGCCGGGTTTAAATTAAAAATTAATGATTATATGATATAAATAAATTAAACTATTTTGACAGGATGCATTTTGGAAATCCTTGTTTTGACTACTTTTTTATTTCCCGGTTTTGACTACTTTTATTATTTTCCCGGTTTTGAGTACTTTAAAATTTAAAACATTAAAAAATGAACGAAAACACCACACCAAAATAAAAAAGAACCCTTGAGACCATTGCCATGCCCAAACAACCACTGCCCGTATCCCCAAAACAGGTGAGTCATATGGGAGTAGGATCGAAGTATGACGAGTTCGGAAAAGAGCTCCCGTGTAAATCTATAAAGGAGGAGCTAGCTTGCATTCTAGGGGAGGTGGGCGAGGTGGAAAAAAACAATGATAAGAAAGAAGGCGATCCCACCTCGACAGTGGCGGGGAACTCAGATGAGAAAGTTGTGATAGAAATACAAATAGGGGCTGAATTAAGTGAAAAACCAAGCACCAAAAGAAAATTAGGCTTTCTTGACGATATTGACGATATTGACATTGCCACTGGCATATGCCCAGAGTTCCAGAAATGCAAATACTGCAAAGTTCCAATTCGTACGATTATATGGGCTAGCCATATTAATTGCGAATATCACAGATATCTCGTCAAATAAGTCGAAAAGTGCCAGGCTTGTGATTAACCGGTTGAAAACACCTCTCGCTATCTCGCATGTGAGGGTTGCGGGTCCCTCGCCCACCAGGAATGCTAAAAAAGCCCATATACCTGCTAAACCTGCTAAAAAGTGGACATGCATTCGATGATAAATTTTAGGGATGTTAGACTCGCTCAAATAAAAAATCTTGTAGAGGAAAAAGGGGACTTCGAGTAAACAACATTTGAAACAGACTTTAAAAAGATAAGGGAAAGGCTAGGGGTCCTCCGAAAAAGAATGCCTGGTTAGCTGTGTTCTTTTCCAACACAGACCTGTGATATATGTAAGTTTTCTCACCTCCAGGGAAAAGATACGCCCAGTCCCAAATTCCATTCGTACAAGCTGTTTCAGGTTTCATGCACTCGTTGCAAGAAGCACGGACATCCAGGATGCTTGGGAATCAGCTTAGTAGACAGCTCACCGGGAAAATATTGCTATTCATGCGTTAAAGAAGACCAGCGCAAAAACAGCATGCTAAGGCCCATTTCATAAGCATTAGAATATGGTATCGGGAGGATGCAGAAAAAATTGCTACGCTCCTTCTATAGCTTCTTTGTTTAAACAGCAGACAAAAAAACGCTGCGTGACGATGAGTGGGTTAGCCTAATTAAACTTATACAATAGGAAGTCGAGATATACCATGTTTTGGCTCAGGACCTTTATAGCAGCCTTTAAGAGGAATAAACAATTAAAAAAACACTTTCAGAGAACCATATCAAGTTTTTTAAGCTTTGCTATGAACAGGCCTACCTTTTTACAAATGGTTTTAATTCCACCAGATTTGAAAGATGCCTTAACCTCGCCGGAACCCGTAATTTGTGCACCATCCCATCTTTGGTGACTGCGGTTATAATTAAAAAAGGAGCAGTTTGTAAGCAGCTTCATGAGCACCTCTAAATATGGTCCGAGTTCATTTCCCACACAAGCTAGAATGTGAACATGACCTGGTGTAAGACGTTAGGTCCTTCAACCCAGAAAATATGCCACCGCAGTAAAAAAAAAGCCTCTAAATGTAGCAAAGAATGCAAGAAGAAGAAAAGACTAGAAGAAAGAACGATCCAGGCTAACGACAGAGGACTAGAACTACTTTTATTATCCAAGCGAAAGGCTATTTCCCCAGAACGGTTTTCATCGATCCCCCCTATAAAAATGCGAAAAGGATACAACCCCACCCCATCCCCATCTCCGTCCTTTAAGATGTCGATTGATTCAGATGACAAAACTGTAGAGTGATACCCTCTTAAAATTTATGTCAACGATGGCCATCTTATTAAAAATAACGAATTTTCAGCTCTTTTTTAAAATTTTTTTAACTTCAACTTTTTTATATTATATTGAAAAATTAAAAAAAAGCGTTAGAGATGTAGTCCCCAGGGATTTAAAAAACATGCGTAAATATAGGGCTATTGGAGCAAATAAAAGCACGCAAGCAAGAAAAAACATAGTGCCAGGGAAAAACAAAGGATGGTGTACGATGTTCAAGAACGGGGAATTCGGCCTATTGCCACCAGCACAAGAAAAAGAATTATACTGTTAATAAATACAGGGGCATATATAAACTTAAACAGCAAAAACTTTTAAAAAAGCGACCTCCAGAAAGTATTTTTATCCTTTCTTTTTTTATATATAAATAGAGCTCACCAAATCAATGTTGAAAACTATAGAGCTAACAATACCAGCTGATTAGCATAAATCACCTAAAGATGCTAAAGAGCAGCAAAGGAAAAAAATATATTAGGACTTGTAGAGGCATGTGTAGCTGACTAAAAAAAGACCCGTTAAGAACCTTGTAACCATATCAAACGACCAGCTTATCGATGTGATATAATAAGAACCCATAGTCCAAAAACCAAATCCAAAAATAGTTGAGGAAATGGGAATTCACAAACAACCAAGGAATTCCCGAGCCATTTCTTTTAGCCTCGAAGATCTCAGTGAATCAGACAAACAAAGGATGCAGGTGTCTTTCGACCAGTCTGCAATTTAGACTACTAGGCCATTCTTTATAAATCCCAACTATTCACAAGTGCATGACGTTACTGCTGGGTCTCCATAAATGAGGGATGTTCTCTAATAAGGCTTCCAAGTTGAAGAACATATTGAGCTAACCGAAAAAGTAAATAGATAGGTTATGAGGAGCGAATTTATCAAAGAGGTAGAAGCATAAAGTAGCTCTGAAAATCTGTCCCTTGGAGCCGAATTGGAAGCATAATATGAATATACGGATCACACAAAATGTACATCAGTAGATGACTTCTCTAACAACCCAACATCCCTTTTCCAAGCGTCGTTATAAAAAACCCTAATGATATGGGGTGAAAACCAATCTAAAAATAGGTAGAAGGAAGGCCTTGAAAACATTGGTGTGAAAGGTGCGCTTAAATATTGCATTCGCAATAAAGAAATAGAATATCCCTAAGACGAAGTGTTTAAACAATTTATGATTGGAAAGTATGGAAAGGTACCAGCTGAGATAGTGGAGGAAGAGAAGCCAAAGGCCAAAAAGAAACAGAGGCGTTCTAAAACTAAAACTCCAAAGAAACCCAAGAAGAAGTCCAAGCTGAAATAGAAGCTTTCTAAAACTCCAAAGAAACCCAAGAAGAAGTCCAAGCTGAAATAGAAGCTTTCTAAACCCAACCCCAACCCCTAGAAATCATAAAACCCAAGCAGCTATATGCAACAGGGGACCTGAGAAGACGCAGCGGGGGTGAGCATCGTATCCATAGAGCAACTATGTGCAACAGGG
>PVBE011446282.1_pt1 | contig 16150 bp, 9 predicted proteins | sample 1631181 | NCBI WGS metagenome assembly PVBE01 (sample SAMN08397723, study PRJNA350692) | Marine metagenome, whole genome shotgun sequencing project. | isolation source: water | place: Pacific Ocean | collected 2012-04
AGACATTGTCCCTTCTTTGGAAATTGGAATGAAAGCAACATGACGCCTGATGAGAAGGACGACGGTGACACCAAGTACTGGGGTGACGATGGAACGGGTTCAATCAGCCTGCTCAGCGACAGCAAACTGGAGAAGCTGCATTGGGCGGAATCCACTGATACCGTCACCTTCGATTCACCCAAAGGCATTTGCATTCTAAACAGCCAACTCTGGATCGCCGACAACCACCAGGTTGTTGTTGTGGATATTGCGACGGGTAAACCGGTGAAGGCCTTGGAGGTCCCGGATGCGAAATTTCTGAACGACATGGTGTCCGATGGCGAATATGCCTATGCCGCCGACACTGCCACATCGCGGATCTCACGCGTCGGCCCCGGCGTAATGCAGCATTACAAGGGCCCGGCAAGCGCCAACGGCCTGGCCTTTCGCGACGAAAAACTCTACTGCTCCAGCTGGGGCGAGCACGAGATATTCGAGATCGACCTGAGCGGAAAAGAAGAAGCAAAACCCGTCGGTCTTGCGAAGAAGTTCGCCAATCTCGATGGCATCGAGGCCCTTCCTGACGGCAGCCTTCTAGTCTCGGACCAGCCCAACAACAGGATCGTGTGGGTAAGTGCAGATTTCAAGAAGACCAAGACAATAGCCAAGGTGAATGCGCCCGCCGACTTCGGAATAGATATCAAGCGGGAACGACTTTATGTGCCATGTTTTACAGATAGCACGGTGACTGTCTTCAGCTTTAAGCGGAAATAGAGAAGCGCTGTCCAGCAAAGTACCTCCCCTCTCCGAGGGGAGTTCGCTTATGATTAAGATAACAGCGGAGTGATAAAATGGTCCGAAGGCCAAGTGGTGTCACGCACAGCCCTCACCTCATACGCATAGGCCATGCCTTGTTCCTTCTAACGCTGTTTTGTTGCTGTTGGCTTCTTGAAGTCGAAGGCGCCACGGCAGACAAACCAAACATCATCTTCATCCTTGCCGATGACATGGGGTACGGCGATCTCAAGGCGACCAACGCTGACTGCAAGAACCTGGCCCCGGCCATAGATCGTATCGCCGCAGCGGGCATGGTGTTTACCGATATGCACAGTCCGGCCGCCTGGTGCGTGCCCTCACGATATGGCTTGATGACCGCATCCTATCCGCATCGTAACAGGTGCAATTGGCAGAAAGAGCCAGTAATCACTGACGACGAACTGACCGTACCCAAGATGCTAAAGGCCCATGGCTACCGCACGGCAATGGTCGGCAAGTGGCACCTGGGGTTTGAAAGCGGCATGAATTTCAATGCAGACGTTTATCACGGCGGCCCCGTTGACCGCGGTTTCGATTCGTTCTATGGTTTGCCGCACTCTCTTGACATACAGCCTTACCTTTACATCGTGAATGACAAGGCCGAGGCCAAGCCCACTGCGAAGGTTGGAGCACGCGATCCAGGAAAGTCGCACTGGAACAATATTCAGGGCGAGTTCTGGCGCGCCGGGAACGCCTCCCCCGGTTTTGACCACAGCAAGGTTCTCGATACTCTTGCCGAGAAATCCGTGGCCACGATCAAGGCACATGCGCAGGGCAGCAAGAAGCCGCTCTTCCTGTACGTTCCCCTGACGGCACCGCACACGCCATGGTTGCCCGCGGAACGCTTCCTCTCAAAGACACCGGACAACATGTACGCTGCTTTCGTTGCCCACGTTGATGATTGTGTGCGCCGCATCGATCAGGCAATCGCCGATGGCGGCATGACAGACAACACCATTCTCATTATCACCAGCGACAACGGGCCGGTCTGGTATGACAAGGACAGGAAGCGCACCGGTCACAGTGCGACTGCGGACTTGCGGGGCATGAAGGGTGACGTCTGGGAAGGCGGTCATCGCGTTCCATTCGTTGTCCGCTGGCCGGGTAGAGTCAAAGCGGGCTCCAAGAGTGGTGAACTAGCCAGTTTCGTTGATATCCTGCCGACGCTTGCTGATCTCGTTGGCGACAAGAAAAGCGCCGGCAAGTACAGGGACGGCTACTCACTTAAAGACGCTCTGATGGGTGGCAAGACAAAGCGCGAGACGTTGGTGCATTTGGGAACTGGCAAATTCATGGCCCTGCGCAGCAAGAATTGGAAATACATTCCCTTCGAAGGCAGCGGCGGTTTCAGCAAACCGAGATTCGTCCGTCCCAAAGAAGGAGAGAAACGCGGCCAACTCTACGACCTAAGTAAGGATAGGGCTGAAAAGAACAACCTTTACGATGCCAATCCCGAATTGGTGATCCAATTCGATGCCGCGTTGGAGGCCGCCCTTTGACCAGGACTCACCCGGGAACGACGCATGTCAGGCCGGAACTGCACGAACACTGTTTAGTTTGAAGCTGTCCGAAAAGCCCCGAAGGGGCGAGACATACAAACCCAGGGCAAGGCCCTCGCTATACTTAGCCCTGGAAGGGCGATCATATTGTTGTATTAACCCCTGCTACTACAGCGTATTCAAGTTTCTCGAGGATCATCACAAAGGAAGGGATTGAATGAGCACACTGGACTGGAGGATTTGTCAGCATGACCGGGAGATTCTGCTGGGCTTGGCGGAACGCGTACGAACCATTGCCGACAGCCCGCGCAACCTGGAAACACGCAGGCAGTGGTATTTACACGATGAGGGAAAGGCTGAACGGCCCCTGTTCTTGACGGAGACAGATGGCGGTCTGCAGATGGTGCTTCCCGACTTCAAGCTTAACTGCCGTGAAGAATGGGCACGTGGACAGGAGAATAATTTCATTAGCATACTGGCCCACGTGGAGACCATCGGTGACGACTTCACCGCTGAGCCCCACGTAAACTCCAGGTGGCAGCACAAGATAAGCGATTACGGAATCGCCTTCCATCGAACCAAGGCGGAAGACACCGGCATACGCGGCGCGGATCACATCGATGCGGTGATCACGGACATAGAAAAGGATTTCCACAAACTGGCACCGCGAACCTTTGAGGTAGACCGCAACGCATCCCTGGCTGCAAAGGCTTTCCTCGAAGATTTCTACGAGGGAATAATGCCGGTTCGCATGCGCGGGAACCCATGGTGGACCATGGGATTGACGATTACTGCCATAAACTTTATCGGTCTTGAAGCGCTCATGATGAACATGTATGACCAGCCGGAAGGGCTGCACCGCCTCATGGCTTTTCTGCGCGACGATCACATGGCCCTGCTGGACTGGCTTGAGAACGAAGAACTGCTTAACCTGAACAATGAGAATGACTACATCGGATCAGGCAGCCGTGGCTATACAAGCGCCCTACCCCAGCCAGACAAGGCCACCGAATCACCAGTCCTCCTGCATGATCTGTGGTCGCTTATTGAGTCGCAGGAGACAGTGGGAGTTGGTCCTGACCAGTATGAGGAATTCATCTTCCCCTATGAGAATGCCATTGCCCGGAAATTCGGTCGTGTCTATTACGGCTGCTGCGAACCCGTCCACACACGCTGGCACGTGATAGAACGCATGGCCAACCTCAAACGCGTTTCCATTTCGCCCTGGTGTGACGAGGCGTTCATGGCCGAAGCCATGGGCAGCCGCTACGGGTATTCCCGCAAGCCCAACCCCGCACAAGTCAGCACTGAGATTTTCGACGAGGATGCCATACGCCAGGACCTGCGCCATACCATGCAGGTGGCAAGGGAACATGGATGCGCACTCGAGTTCGCAATGAAAGACGTTCACACGTTAAACGGAAAACCAGACAGGCTCGCACGATGGGTCAAGCTTGGACGTGAAGTGGCAGACCAAGTCTATGGCTGATTCTCTTGGCGAATACAAGAACGCTCGAATGCGCTAAGGATTGCCTCGGGATTCACAAACTTGCTAGGCTGATCCAATGAAGAAACCGAATATACTGCTCTTTTTCACTGACCAGCAGCGTTTTGACACGATCGCAGCCTTGGGCAACCCTGTCATTAAAACGCCGGCGCTTGACCGTATCTGCAAGGCCGGGGTAGCATTCACAAGCACCTACTCCCCCTCCCCCGTTTGCGTACCAGCGCGCTGCAGCATGACATACGGTCAATACCCGATGCACACGAAGTGCTATGATAACGGCGGGGATATGCCGAAGGATCGCCCTTCCTTCATGCAGGTGCTCACGGATGCAGGCTACCGAACGCACGGGATCGGCAAATGTCACTTCATGCCGGACAAGCATGCGCTTCGCGGCTTCCAGTCGCGTGAAGTTCAGAAAGAAGTACCCGCGCGCAGCAGCGATGACTATACCACTTTTCTCGAGGAAAAAGGCTGGGGTGATTTGCCTGAACCGCATGGTGTTCGTGGAGAGATGTACTATGTTCCCCAGGTCTCGCAGCTACCGCAGCACCTGCATCCGACCCAGTGGGTGGGCGACCGTTCTGTCGCCTTTATCGAATCACAGGAAGATGCGGAGGAACCCTGGTTCCTGCTATCCAGCTATATTCACCCCCATCCGCCCTTTGCACCGCCCTCCCCCTGGCACAAGCTATACCGCTCGTTCGACATGCCGCTGCCCATGGTGCCCCAGGATCTCGAGAGCCTGCAGACGTTTGCAAACCAACGGCAGAATCGCCACAAGGGCCGTGACCAGGGTATCGACAATAACCTGATGCGTAACATCAAGGCGCATTACTACGCCTGCATCTCATTCATCGATTTCCAGGTGGGACGCGTCCTGGACACACTCGAGGCGACCGGGCAGCTTGACAATACGTTGATCCTGCTGACATCCGATCATGGTGAACACCTGGGTGACTACGAGTGCTTCGGCAAGCGCAGCATGCACGACAGCTGCGCACGGGTACCCATGCTTGCAGCTTTACCGGGACGATTCGAGGGCGGGCAACGCTGCGAGAAACTTGCAAACCTGGTTGACGTGATGCCAACTATTCTGAGTGCTGCCGGCTGCGACACGAGTGCCCTGACAATGGACGGCATCGATGTCCATGATTTGCTGCAAGGCGTCTCTGAACGCGGAGTCGTGTACTCCCAGATTAACGAGAAAGGCGGGGCCACCTATACCGCCGTGACCGAACGCTGGAAATATGCCTACAGCGCCCCAGATCAGCAGGAATACCTGTTCGACAGCATGGTCGACCCCTTGGAGACACGCAACCGAGCCGGCCTGCCTACAACACGGGAGATCCTCAAGACGCTGCGAGAGCAAACAATCACGTTCTTCGTCGAGGGTGGCGAAACCCATGCGGCAGAGGGCAACCAGTGGAAGGTATATCCAAGGAAGGATCTCCCCTCAGACCCGGACAGCGGTTTCCTGACACAAGACCGACCCGGCTATATCCTGGATCTACCCGGGTATACGGATTGAGTGCATCCCTGACGCAACATGCAGCTGGAAACTCTTCTCCTTCTGCCGGCGGCAAGCCGCTGGAAGCAGTACAGGGGACGCCCTTGTCACTCCTCGCTGGCGTTCGGCGGCTGCGCGGAGGAGAGCGGTGGCCGGTTTGTCGATGCGAGAGACTCAATGGCTTCCCTCACTCTCTCGTCACTCGGCTTGATGCGGCGGAGTTCCTTCAGATGCTTGAGAACGGCTTGCTTGTTGCCAGCGGAGTGATGGAGCTCCACGAGGCGACGGTGAGCATTGGCCAGGTCAGGACTTATGCGGACCGCCTGTTCAACGTGACGCCCTTCGAGCCAGCCTTCACTATTCTGGGCCGCTTCCGCCGCCTGCCGCATATGTAGCATGGCAATCGCCCGACGGGCGCCTTCATCTGTCGGGCTCAGTCGGAGGACAGCCTTCCAGTGTTCCCTGGCCTGCTGCCTGGCCTTCGGACTGGCGGGGTTGGCTTTCAAGAGGCAAACGCCCAAGTTGTAGAGAACATCGACGCTCTCGGGGGCCGTCTTCAGCGCACGGCGCAAGATCCGTATAGCTTCTGCGGACTTCCCCTGAGCCTGCAGCGCAGAGGCCAGGTTTGAAAGGATCAGGGGGCGTCCGGGCCGGTACCTGAGGGCCGTGCGCAAGTGGAGCTCGGATTCCGCATGCTTCCCCTGGAAACCAAGCACTTCGCCGAGGCGGCTGTGGCACTCGGAATCCTGGGGCAACTCCGCCACCAGATGGCGCCATTGCCTTTCCGCCTCTTCGTAGTCGACCAGGTTGAAGGTGGTCAGCATGGCGTAGCGTCGGCGTGTGAGCCAGTGGGCATCGGCGTGCCTCAGAACCTCAACGTACTGCGCCGCCACCTGTTCGAGCGCTTCCCTGCTGAGTTTCGCCTCCGCCGCCTGCAGCTCCTCCGTGAAGCGTGCCACGTGAGCGGCGTGATCAATCTGGCCGGTAAACGGCGGCCGGTCGATGAAATCCAACATGTGCGTGGCTATCTTGTGCCGCGCGACGTCGGTAAACACGAGTGCCGATGCACACGCCTTTCGGGTCGGCACGGGGGGCTCTGAAGTCCCCGCACGTATCTCCGGAGGCAGGACGCTCTCTATCTGTTCCAGAATGCACGCGGCGACAAGATGCGTGCCCGCCAGGTTCAGATGTACGTGGTCAAGAAAGAGCTCGTTTCCGACAAGCCTGTTCGGGCTCGCCAGCGCCGCGGCCGCGGCAGCATCCGCCAGGTGGACATCGTCAGCGGCCAGGTTCTTAGCCGCGCGCCGGATGGCCCCGTTGATCTCGCCATCGGCGCGGAACCTGAGTGTGTCCAAATGCAATGCCCTGGCGTAACGCTCCCGCGCTGGGACGGCCGCGCCCCCGGCCATGTAGCCGCGACCCAGGCGGAATTGGAGCTCGGCGTGCTCCGAATCGACTTGTTCCGCCTGGAGATAGCGCAGGATCGCTTCCGCGTACCTGTGCTCCTCTGCCAGGGCGATGCCCTCGGCGTATAGATGATTCCATGTGTTGAGATCCTGCGCAGAGAGGTCCACGCGGTGCTGTGAACCAAATGGTGCGCAATGCCTCACGTTCACGGCGACCGTAGAGAGAATCAGGGGGATACCTGCGCGACTTGTCGTGTCGCAGATCCGGTGCAGATTCTGCTCGAAGTGTCTGTAGGTCACGTCCAGCCTGGGGTCGGACGCCCGAACATGTCGGTCCAGAAACATCTCCATTCCTTCCCACGTGAGTGGGACCCGCAACGGCAAGAGGCGGTCTCGAATTAGTTGTGCCAGACGCGTCCGCCTGAGCCAGAGGTCGGCACGAATCGTGGCTGCGCTTTTGCGCGCCGGAGACAACACCGTGCCCGGCCCGTAGGCGCCAATCACCTCATTGTTCCCGACATAGACGACGAGCAGATCCGCATCGCGTTTGGCACAGGACTCCGCGGCGAGGCGAACCGCATGGGAGTTGAGAGCCACGGCCCCCGCATTGACGACTTCGAACCTAGTCCGGGGATACTGCTCGCGTAGCATGACTTCCAGCATGCGAGGTATCCCGTATGCAGGTGTCGGAGTGCCCTTGCATGCAGATCCTCCCAAAAAGAAGATGCGGTACGTACCTGGCGACTTGCTCACGGGCAGGGAGAAGGCGGCAACAGCCTTCGCGATTCGCGGATCAAAGAACTGCCATGTAAAAAATGGGTTACTCAGGTAGCGATCACCGCCCGGGGCGCGATCCCGGGTTACAAAGGTCATCGGCACTCCGAAGCCGCAGAGTCGAAGCGTGATTTCCGCCATGAACAGCAGGAGCAGCGGTAGCAGGACGGCTGACACCAGGCGGAACGCCCGGACCCGCCGACGCGATGCTCTCGGCTGTGATTTGGAGGCCTGTTGATTCATAGGCTAACTCTATCGTGAGTCAATTCGGATCTGCCTAAATCCGGGCAGCCCATCCCGATGGGCCGCTACATACTGAGATGTGACATATCATGCGCACGGGCGCCGAGGCCTGCGCCCCTCCCGCCCATGGACGTGCCTTACGGCTGGGATGTCACTTGACCCGGCACTATGGTCCACCTCGTAGCGGTGGACCTACTTCCCTCCGTACGTCCACCGCTACGAGGTGGACGATCCCAGAGCGCCAACAGCACGCTACTTCTTAGGCCGGATCGCCGCCTGCAGTTCTGCCATCCTCTTCGAAAGTGTATCAACCAGTTCCGGGTTAGTCTCGGCCAGGTTTGTCTTCTCGCTTATATCTTCCTCGAGGTTGAAAAGCTCCGGTTTCCTGCCCGGCTTCCGGAGCTTCCACTTACCTGACCGAAAAGCCTGGATTCCGGTACCTTTGAAGTAGCAGAACTCTTCGCGGGGACTCTTGGTCTTGCCTGTTATGAGTCCGAAAACATCGAGCCCATCGATTATCTGACCTTCAGTCGAGATTCCTGCCAGTCCTGCAATGGTCGGATACATATCGATCGTGGAAATCAACTCGTCGCAGACTTTCCCGGCGGGAATCGTGCCAGGCCACTGCATAAGGCATGGAACGCGCATGCCGCCTTCGTATGTGCCGAACTTGAAGCCGCGCAGCGGGAATGCACATCCGCCACGGCCACCCGGCAGTTGCCAGGGGCCATTGTCCGATGTGTAAACAACCATCGTCCTCTCAGAAAGCTTCAGCTCGTCGAGCGTTCCGAGAATCTCGCCTACACTCCAGTCGATCTCCTCAATGGTATCACCATAAAGGCCACGTTCACTCTTGCCCTTGAACTTCTCCGATGCGAACAGCGGAATATGTGGCATCGTATGCGGCAAATACAGGAAGAAGGGTTTATCCTTGTTCTTGCGAATAAACTTAAGGGCTTCCGCTGTGTACCTCTGGGTCAGGAGAGTCTGGTCAGCCGGGTATTCAACTACTTCCGAATTCCGCATCAATGGAACCTTGTTCTTGGAGGGCTTAACATTCTTCATTTTCTCGAGAGTGAAACCGTCTCTCAGGACGATGTCTTTTGCGAGTGCGGCATTAGGATCAATCGTCATATCATTGCTGTAGGGGATTCCATAGTAGTCATCGAACCCCTTATCGGTCGGCAGGTGCCCCGGCAAATGACCAAGGTGCCATTTTCCGATACAAGACGTAGCGTAATCCTTCTGTTTGAGCATTTGGGCGATTGTTGTGACGTCCTTGTTCAAGCCGTTCTTGTTCCTTGGAAAGAGGACCGTGGTTATCCCGGTTCGCGGGGGATAGCAGCCTGTCAACAGTGCCGCACGCGATGGTGAGCATACGGAATTGGCCGAGTAGAAACTGGTAAACCGTGTTCCGTTCTCAGCCATCTTATCCAGGTTCGGAGTCTTGATCTTGGGAGAACCAAAGCAGCCCAGGTCCTGGTACCCCTGGTCATCGGTAAAGATGATGATGAAGTTAGGTTTCGCCCCCTCCTCTGCTTCGGTCCTCAGGGCAAAGCTGCACGCCATCAACACAACACATAGTCCAACCAGGAATCTACCAACCAGCCTCTTCCTCATCACTCATGCTCCTTTTGTCATCTTGTTTCAACGTGGGAACGAATTGCATTCGGCCCAATGTCACCGTGCAAGCACAACGGGCACCGAGGCCGGTGCCCCTCCCGCCGTTGGACGTGCCTTCCACTGGGGAGGGCTACTTCTGCAACTGCACAATAAAATTATCGCCCCAGGCGTTGCCGTTTCCTGCAGTCGTCTTTTCCAGGTACACGATCGCCTCTTTCGTAGCGGGCCCCATCGTAAAGGTAATGTCTTTCCGTGTCCACCCGTTAGCCGCCGACTCCACAGTGATCTCCTTACCGCCGTAATCCTTGACTCCCAGCATCACTGTCTCATTCACGCCGTCCACTCTGACCCAGGCCGAAAGAATATAGGTACCCCCCGGTGAAAGGCCGGTAATCTCCTGAACCACGCCGTTTTTGCCGGCGCCCAACTTCAACTCATGTCGCATAGTACCCGTCGGATGCGCGGTACACCGGGCGAAGTCGTTGCCCCACCCGTTGCCCTTCACTACTGTTGCGTTCGCCTCGCCTGTCCTTTCCCAACTCTCCAGGGATCCGAACTCAAAGCAGCTGTTCCTGATCTTGTTCACGAATGGAAAGTCCGCCGGCTTATAGACAGGCAGAGGATTCGGGGGGTTCTTGAAATCCCACCCGGTCTGGAACAGTCTCCCGCCTGGTGCAATTGCTCCCGCGTTCTTCCCGAGCGGTTCCTTCAGACGAAGATCCCCGGCAACAGCATCAAGATACGGCGGGGCACTGTTAATAACGTTGCTACGCACAGTGGCGTTCGGCGGTAGCCTGAACGGAGCGTTGAAGATGTTGTCCAGATAGCGACAGAACGACAGGTCCTCCCGCTTCGAATGGTCGAAGGTTCCGATTGCGCCCGAATGCCATGCCGAATTGTTGAACACCATCATTCCATAGCTGGGATTGTTGATGCGCACTGGATCACTTCTGCAGTCCCTTATCAGATTGTGATGGATGAGGGCGTTGTTGCTGAGGTGATCAAAGTAGATCGCGGGAGCGAATCTGTGTGCCCGGTTATCGTGAACATAGTTGTAGCAAAACTGCGTGTTGGCAAAGTCGGTGTTATGCCCGTAGAACATGCCCAGGTCATCCGTAAGCCAGCCCGCATCGGAAACATCGTTATACTGAACCAGGCTTTCCATGAGTCCATGAGTGTTTATCAGGTCGCGCCCGGCATGACACACCGTGTTATGACTGAAGACAACCCTGCGGCCCGTCAACTTGACCGTGCCGTTCCACAGCCCCGCATAGCCACCATGGTGGATGAAACAGTTGATAACCCTGTTATCAAAGCCACCGGTCACAAGAACCGATGATGAACTGTACGACAACTCACTGTTCACCAGCAGGTTATTGTTTCCTCTCAGCATCACGCCGTATTGCTTCGAACGGTCTTTGACGTAACAATGCTCTACATAGCTGCCCTTCAGGCCATCGAGCACTAGGTGAGACGATTTGTCGTCGCTACGGAGCCCTGCAGCAACGAACTCTATGTCTTTCACATGAATGTATGAGCGCCCGGACAGATCGATCGCGTAGTTTCGGCGCTTTGCAGTGACTGTTAACTTCTCCATGCTTGTCCCGGCAGGCGGAATAACAAACAGACGCTTCGCTCCGGCATCGAAATGCCATTGCCCCGGTTTCTGCAGTGCATACCTCGCACCGCGCAACACAAAAGCGTTGCCTTTCCTCGGGACGTACCAGTGTCTCGATTGCTTTGGTGAGAAAGTAAGCTTATGGGCCGCTGAGTCATACGATTCAACATTGGCTGTCCAGCAAATCCAACTTGCACCCCCGGCGCACCACAATTCGGCCCCTTTCCAGTCCTCAGCCGTACCCGGAATCTCGTCGCACAACAGCGTGTTCTCACTGCCGGCTTTGACAATTGCGCGGATAGGGTGGAAGAGTGGCTTGTCGCCGAGCGCCGGCCAGGTTGCCTCGTGCAGCATCTGCCCATCGGCAAAGAACTGGTTTCTGTCATCCAGCGACCACGTCATCGCGGCGGAATACACACCTTTGCCTTCATCCTTCCAGCCGTTTACGGCCTCCACGCCACTGATCACTGCAAGCTCACCCTTGTAGCTTCTGAAGAGGATCGGTGCGCCTTCGGTCCCCGATTTCAGCGGAGCCAGAGTTTCAAGATAAGTCCCCTCGCGCAGAAAACAGGTGTCTCCGGGCTTGAGTTCAATGCAGACTCTGGCAAGCGTCTTGAAGGGTTTGCCCATGGTACCGGGATTATCGTCCGAACCAGTTGGACTGACATAGAAGTCAGCCGCGTTCAGAAGCGAGGAGGCAAAAACAATGACCGAGAGCGACTGAAACACCTGCTTAGTACATTTCATACGATTCTCCGATTCATCTGACAGGATATACTATAGCATCACGTAAGCGGTCACAACCAACGGGCGGCGCTTTCTGCGAATAGCGGTGTCTCTCTCCGGTATCCCTGCGCATGCATTGCACCGCACAGCCACAACGGGCACCGAGGCCGGTGCCCCTCCCTCCGTTGGACGTGCTTTCAACTCGGGAGGGTCGCCGGCCTCGGCGACCGCTGCAGAACCAAAGCCCCTATCCGCCAAATCCCAACGTCGCCGGAGCATCCCTGCTCCGGCATCCCATCCGCCAGCTCAGCACCATTTCGTTTGCTTAACCAACGCCCCAGCGCGTATGCTCCCTTAGCAATCGAAAGGACTTAACGTGAAATCGCTATCCCTATTCATCTGCACTCTAATACTGACAACAAGCTTGACGGCCATCTCTTGCGCGGATGAACTCGATGAGCAAGCCCGGAAGATCATTACATCAAGCGGCGTGCGGGGCGGAGTGGTTGTGCACCTCGGATGTGGCGACGGCACACTGACGGCAAAACTGCGGGCAGGCGACGCCTATATCGTTCATGGCCTGGACAGCAGCAAGCAGAACGTCGACACAGCCAGAGAACACATATCCTCGATCGGGCTGTATGGAAACATCTCCATCGACAGCGTTGACGGCACACACCTTCCATACGCAGAGAACATCGTCAACCTGCTGATTCAGGAAAGCAGCGAAAGCACGTTTTCAAAAGACGAAATCATGCGAGTCCTGGTGCCGGGTGGAGCGGCAATCATCGGCGGCAAGAAAGTCGTCAAACCGGTACCGTCCGACATTGACTCATGGAGCCACTGGCGACAGGGTCCTGAGAACAATCCTGTTGCCGAAGATAACCGCGTGGGACCACCGCGGCACATGCAGTGGGCTGCCGGTCCCCGATGGCTCAGAAGTCACGAGACTCCGGCAGGTATCACCTCCATGGTTACGGCAGGGGGACGAATCTTCTACACCCTCGACGAAGGCCCCATCGGTATCACCGAAGGTCGGCTGCCTGAGAAATGGGCGCTGATTGCGCGGGACGCATTCAACGGTAAGCTCCTCTGGAAACTTCCGCTACCCAACTGGGGCTGGCAGACCTGGCGCAGTGACCTCAAGCAACGCAAGGCCATGGACTGGACGCGCATGCGCGGCCTGCGAGTTGCAAATCCAAAGGACTACCCCTTCCGGATGGTGGCGGGCGACCAGCGCCTTTACTTCACTCTCGGACACGGTGCACCCGTGAGTATCATCGATGCTGCGACAGGAAAAGTGCTTGCCACGTGTCAGGATTCCAGCAATCTCAGGAAGCTACTCCTCAGCAACGGAATCCTCGTGGTCCTAACAGGCGACAACATTCTTGCTTTCGACTCCACCAACGGCAAGCCTGCATGGACCAGGAATGGAGTGAAACCCAGCTCCATAGCAGCCCGTGGTGACCGCCTGGTCTATCGCACCGAAAAAGAGCTCCTATGCATCAGCATCAAAACCGGCGATCAAACATGGGAAGCGAAGCCGACGCTTTTCGGCGATCTCCTCATTTCTGGAGATGTCGTCCTGTGCGCCGAGGGCACTCAAATGCAGACTTTTGATCTCGGAAACGGCAAGAAACTATGGGATAGCAGCAAGGGAAAAGGAGGAAAGCGCAGAGGTAAACACGAGGGTCTCTACATCATTGATGACACGATTTGGGTGGGCTATAGGGGTAACCGCTACGATCTCAAGACGGGCAAGAAACTGCCGAGTCTTGAAGTCGATGGCCTCTGGAGCCCGCAGCATCATCATCGCTGCTACTCGAACAAAGCCACCAGCCGCTACATCATAGGGGCGATGGAAGGCATGGAATTCCTCTCCGTGAACGGCGACGAGCATTCGCGAAACAACTGGGTGCGAGGTGTTTGCAGGCTGGGCATTATGCCGGCCAACGGCATGAGCTATGTCCCGACGGACCAATGTTTCTGTTCTGCAGGCGTGAAGATCCTCGGATTTACCGCACTGACCGCAGCAATAGATTTCCCGGCTGTCAAACCACCTGAAGCGCGCCTCCAAAAAGGGCCTGCTTTCCGTACAGAGTCTGAGAAAGGGAGAACGACCACAGCAGCCCCTTCGCAGGAAGACTGGCGCGCTTTCCGCCACGATGCACGCCGCCACGGATCAAGCTCTACCCACGTGCCGGCCAATCTCAAACGGGCCTGGCAGTTAGCATTCAATACTAGAGTAACCCAGCCAGTTGTTGCGGGGAATACGCTCTATGTTGCAGAAAGCGATGCACACACCGTTCACGCCATCGATGCCGGGACAGGAAAGAAGCTCTGGAGCTACATTGCTGGAGGGCGCATCGATTCACCGCCAAGCATCGTTGGTGAAGCTGGATCCAACGATGCACTTTGTATTTTCGGAAGCAGGGACGGTTATGTCTATTGCCTGAGAGCGTCTGATGGTGAGCTGGCCTGGCGTTTTCGGGCCGCGCCTAATCAGCGCCTTATTGGTTCTTTCGACCAGCTCGAATCTGCATGGCCCCTGCACGGGTCGCCTCTCATGCTCGACGGCCTCGTCTATGTCTCGGCAGGACGCTCTACCTATCTCGACGGTGGGATATTCCTATACGCTATTGAACCATATACGGGCAAAGTTATTCACCAACACCAAGAACTCGGTCCCTATGAGGATCACACTAAAGGTCACGGTCATTCGTTCTGGAGCGAAGGCTCTCGCAATGATGTGCTCGTGACCGATGGCGAATCTATCTACATCATGCAGCTCAGATTCAGCAAGGAGCTCAGACCTCAGCCCGCAGAAACCGCGTCACGCCTCGGTGACAGAAAGCTTGGGCGCCGTGTCTTCTCGACAGCCGGGTTTCTTGACGACGAGTGGTACAACCGGACTTTCTGGATGCATAGCAACATCTGGCCCGGTTTCTATCTCGCAAACCAGGCACCCAAGAGCGGGCAACTGCTGGTCGTCGGCGATGAGAACACGTACGGCGTTAAGGTGTTCTGGACCAGGAATCGCCACAGCCCTATGTTCTTTCCATCAACGAAGGGCTACCTCCTCTTTGCAGACAACAATGATAATGAGCCCATTCTTGTGGGCCGTGACAAGGCCGAGGCCATCGAGTGGCTTCCCGAATTTGACCTTACCAGGGGCAGTAAACCTGGCGACGGAAAGGCTCCCCCCACGCTTGGAAGCGCGCCGCAGTCCAACAAAGTTAACGCCCAGACTCTCAACAAGGACAAGGGTGTTGGTTTCACCAGGGCCAAGCCGCCTGTATGGGCGACCTGGGTCCCCGTCAGAATACGTGCAATGGTTAAGACCTCCGACAAGCTCTTCATTGCCGGCCCTCCGGATATATTCGACGAAAACGACGCTGATCCCCTGGCCGCATTGGAAGGGCGCAAGGGAGGGCTGCTCTGGGCGGTATCGGCGAAGGACGGCTCGAAACTGGCCGAGTACGATCTAGATTTCCCGCCCGCATTCGACGGGATGATAGCCGCCAGGGGCAGCATCTACATATCCGACATCAAGGGATCATTATCCTGCTGGCGACCATGAGGGCGGGGCTCACTACAAACACTCTGTAACCTAAACGTTTGTAGTTAACGCCGTGAGGCGTGTCTTCTACCAACCCGCGCCGCACACAACGCCCCTTACGGGGCTCACTACAAACGCTCTGTAAGCCAAACGTTTGTAGTTAACGCCGTGAGGCGTGTCTTCTCACAAACTCGCCACAAACTACGCCCCTTACGGGGCTCACTACAAACGCTCTGTAACCTAAACGTTTGTAGTTAACGCCGTACGGCGTGTCGAACTAATCGTCCCACCCCTTTCCATAGTCGCGCACTGGGTACATTTTCCACAACTCCACCATTTTCGCCCTGCCCAGATCTTTCATATAGCTGCAAAGACTACTGGCCTCCCACTCATCAGCGCGTGCTGAACATTTGTGATGAACTGGGTTGGCATGAATGTAGTTCACACTGGCCCAATAATGTGCCGCGTTTCGAATCCTGCGATCAGAAAACCTATGCCAAACTTTTCGGCCAGACCGCGCATCTTCCCTGTTCCACTGAGTTGCAGTGCCATTATGCAATCGCCCTATTGCTCTAGCCGCCCGAGCTAGATCTACCCTTGCCAGTAGATGCCAGTGATTCGGCAACACGCACCAAGCGAAGACCTCCGCATCGATCTTCTTCGCCATTTGACACAAGAGCTTCTCTTGAAATTCTCTTTGGCGCTCCGTTTTACGCATGATTTTTGCATGCATGTAGTTAGCGCCTGACAGGAGGTACGTTCTAGCACAATCGTTGAAGTGTGGAGGAGCATGCAACGGATGCTTCATTGCCAATCGATAAGCAATGGCCTCCTTCTGCTGTGCCTTCGTCATTTTTCGAAAGGAGTACATACGTGGTCCTCTGAGCCCCTTG
>PVBE011961052.1_pt1 | contig 16145 bp, 14 predicted proteins | sample 1631181 | NCBI WGS metagenome assembly PVBE01 (sample SAMN08397723, study PRJNA350692) | Marine metagenome, whole genome shotgun sequencing project. | isolation source: water | place: Pacific Ocean | collected 2012-04
AACGGCGCTGGATTCGCCGTCGCCAGAATTCGAAGGCACTGCCATGTTTCCCGAGGGCGTATTCAATCTGGAACTCAGAATGGCACTGTATCAGGAGTGTCACATATCGGCCTTCGTCAGTAACGGACCGTCGACGCCATGTTATTACTGCCGTGATGCCCGCTACCTGTATTTTGTCACCGGCGAATGGCTGCATGATACGCCCCCACTGTTCAACCGAATTGGCCTGGCCCACGGGCAAACTCCCCCCTTCGCCAATCACTATCAACGCTGGCTCTGGTCCGGCCAGGATGCCGATCGATTTATGGAAGAGGTGAACAAGCTCGACGAATTTATCGAGGAGAAGAAAGGGAGCGGCACGTACGACGACTATCTCGACCCCATCTCGGACAACCGGGAACCCATGATGACGGTGGTTCGGCGCTTCTTCGACTGGCTTGAGGAGGTGGGCGAACCCGCCAAGGCGCTACAGCAAGGGGATTGGACCGGCAAGGCGCTACAGCAAGGGGATTGGACGGAGCCGGAACTACGGCTGGCGCTCTACTGCTATCGGCGCGCGCCCCAGGAGGAAAAAACCAAATACGAAAACATGCTCATGCGGGCCCGGATACATTTGCGCCTGCAAGAACCCCATATTGCCTTAGCCATCTCCAAATATGTTCCTGACATGCCGGACCCTAACGGTGAATATATCGATTTCGGGCAAGCCCTCAGCGCCGGCGGCCACCACGATCTGGCCCGCCAGCTTTTTCTAGATGCCTTGCACCTAGGGCTGGAAACCGCGGAAATCGTTTTCCACCTTGGCATCCTGGAACAAGCCCTAGGTTACACCGAAAACGCCATCAGACGCTTCCAGCGGCTGATCGAACAGAACGTGCCAACCTCCGCCGTATATATACAGTTGGGTGAACTCTACGAAACCAACGGCCGCCAGGACCTAGCGTTGGAGGTCTATGATTTGGCCGACGCTAAGGGTTTCGGCAGTCCCGAAATCGAAAAACGCCGATTATCCATGAATTTGGCAGAGAAATTTCAGTAGAATCTTACTTAATTTAATTCACTTGGCATTAATCAGTGGCGACTATAATTTCATGCTCATATGCATGCATAAAAACCAGTTCAGAAGGAATATGGTGTGAAAAAGGTTCTTATTATCGGTGGTGGTTTCGCAGGATGCGCGGCTGCCCATCAATTGTCTCTTATCGGCGGCTGGGATATCACTTTGGTCGAAAAGGCCCCCGTTCTGGGTGGCGGGGTTAAAACATTCTGGCATGGCGGACACCCTTATACATTTGGCCCGCGACATTTCTTAACCCAAGACGAAAAACTGTTCAATTATCTAAATCAATTGGTGCCCATGCGGCGCTGCCAGGAGCATGAATTTATCACATATGTGGAAAAGGACGCTAATTTCTACAATTTTCCAATCCACAAAGATGACATTCCTCGCATGCCGGACCGTGACAAAATCGAACAAGAGCTTAAAGAAGTCGCAGGCGCGGCAAACGCCAGGAACCTTGAGGAATATTGGATCGGTTCAGTCGGCGAAAGCCTCTACAACAAAATCGTCAATGGCTACACAAAGAAGATGTGGGGCCTTGATAGCTGCACCGAACTAGATGATTTTGCTTGGTCGCCGAAGGGCGTCGCCATCAAAGAAGGATCCCGCGCTTGCTGGGACGAGGCGATCTCAGCCTACCCCATAGCCCTCAACGGCTATGATGAATATTTTGACATCGCCACCGAAGAAACGACAGTTCTCCTCAACAGGCTGATTACCGAATACGACCCGGAGAATAAGCGCGTCTTTTTTGATAATGAATGGCACAGTTTCGATTTAATTGTCAGCACTGTCTCTCCAGATGTCATACTAGGCGATATTCATGGCGAATTACCTTTCCTAGGCCGCGATTTCTTTAAAATCGTTTTGCCCGTGGAATATGCTTTTCCGGAAAACGTCTATTTCGTTTATTATGGAGGAGATGAACCCTTTACCCGCGCCGTTGAATATAAGAAATTCACCAATCACAAATCGCCCCATACTTTTATCGGTTTGGAGATACCCTCTGATCGAAATAAGTTGTATCCCATGCCGATAAAAAGAGAGATTGCTCACGCTCAGCAATATTTCTCCGATATGCCGGAAGGTATTATTTCCATGGGCCGGGCCGGTAGTTACAAATATATCGATATCGATGATATTATTGACCAGGCAATGGCGATGGCGCAGCAGATCAATGAAGGTGGTTTAGATCATCCAGTCCCCCTCTTCGGCGAAGAAATTGAAGCCGTTGCCGCCGAAATGAACAAAAACTAGCCTCCCCTCCGGGTGGCAATAGGGCTTGGGCGGAATTACAAGGGCGAATGCGACGATGGCCAAAGTATTGGTGACCGGTGGAGCCGGTTTTATAGGTAGTCATATTACCGAGCGACTGCTGAATGACGGACATGACGTGACGGTTCTGGATAATTATTCAACCGGTCGGCCGGGTAATCTTAGTTTTGCTGCCGGCAACGATAGACTCACAGTTCACGAACGGGACATCGCAAAAGATCCAATCGACGCCTATTTCGAAAATGTCGATTGGGTTTTTCATCTTGCCGCTCTCGCCGATATCGTGCCATCGATCCAAAATCCGGGTGAGTATTTTTCAGCCAATGTGAATGGCACATTCCAAGTTGTTCAGGCTGCTCACAAGGCCAACGTAAAGAAATTGACCTATGCCGCCTCCTCGACCTGTTACGGGATTCCGGACACTTTCCCAACACCGGAAACAGCCGAAATTAGACCGAATTACCCTTACGCATTTACGAAACATGTAGGCGAACAGATTATTGGCCACTGGCATCAGGTTTATGGCTTGCCTACGGTAATTCTCCGGTTGTTTAACGTTTACGGACCGCGCAGCCGGACTTCTGGAACTTACGGTGCGGTATTCGGCGTTTTTCTCGCCCAGAAACTGGCTGGTGAAAATTTCACCATTGTCGGCGATGGCAAACAGACGAGAGACTTCACATTCGTCACGGATGTGGTTGAAGCCTTTATCGCGGCGGCGTCATCGGATCTAGCGGGTGAGATTTTTAATGTCGGTAGCGACAACACCTATAGTATAAACTATCTGACTGAGCTCATCGGCGGCGAGACTATTCATATCCCAAAACGACCAGGGGAGCCGGATTGCACATTCGCGGACATCGCCAGAATAAAAGAAATACTGGGATGGAAACCGAGCGTGTCGTTTGAAAATGGCGTTAAAATAATGTTGGATAACATCGATTATTGGCGCGAGGCGCCGGTATGGACGGAAGACGCAATAGCGGCAGCAACCAAAGATTGGTTTGAGTATTTAAAGTGACTTCTCCTAAAGACACAGCAGCCAGATCGGAATTATCAAAAATACTTTTGATCACGGAATTGGAAGAAAAGGTCGCGCAGCTAAAAAGCGCCGGTCAAAATATCGTCCATTGCCATGGCGTATTCGACCTTGTCCACCCTGGACATATCCGCCATTTGGATGTCGCCAGCAAGTTGGGTGATAGTCTGATCGTCACCATAACATCGGACAGATTCGTCAACAAAGGTCCGGGACGCCCGGTTTTCAGCGATCACCTTCGCGCTGAGACTTTAGCCGCCTTGGCTTGCGTGACATATGTCTGCGTTAACGACGCGCCTTCGGCTGTCGAAATCATCAAAAAAATAAGTCCGGATGTGTACGCCAAAGGCGACGATTACGCCGACCAAGATTCAGACATAACGGGCATGATCAAAGAAGAAAAATCGATGGTGGAGGCGGGTGGCGGACGTATTCACTTTACCAACGAAATGAGTATGAGTTCCTCGGAACTGCTCAATCGTCATTTCGATGTTTTCCCCCAAGAGACCCGTGAGTGGCTCAAGAACATGCAAATGAACTATTCGGTCGGGGATATAGTGAAATGCATTGATAACATTAGAGACAAAAAAGTATTGGTGATCGGCGAGGCGATTATCGATGAATATTATTTCTGTGAAGGGCTTGGAAAGTCCGCCAAAGATCCGATCCTTGCCTTTAAATACGGGTCCAATGAGACCTATGTCGGCGGCAGCCTCAGCGTCGCCAATCATCTAGCTGGTTTTTGTGAAAAAGTAGGCATCGTCTCCCTGGTCGGCGAGGTCGACAGCCGCATAGATTTTATTCGTAACCACCTACATCCTGCCATCGACTTCTACCCCTTTGATCGTAAAGCGGCGCCGACAATCTGTAAACGGCGCTACATTGACAGTCATACCGGCAGCAAACTCTTCGAACTCTATACTCTCGATGACGCCTTGCTCGAAGCGGGATCGGAACAGATATTATTGGATATTCTTGGGGATGCGATTTGTGAGTACGATGTCGTGATCGTCTCTGATTACGGCCACGGTATGATGACATCCAAGGTTATTGATTTTGTCATCGAAAACTCTCCATACCTCGCCGTCAATACTCAAGCCAATGCGGGTAATCGCGGCTTCAACACCATCTCCAAATACCGCAAGGCCGATTATATCTGTTTAAATGGTGGTGAAGTTCAACTTGAAATGCGCATGCGGCAAGGCGGTTTTGAGGAATTGATTATCGAGCTAACCAAAAAGGTAGAATGCGATAATATTACGGTCACGCTGGGCAAATTAGGAAGTTTGCACTACAGCGCAAAGACCGGATTTATCAAATCGCCAGCTCTGGCCTTCCGCATCGCCGACCGAGTTGGCGCCGGAGATGCTGTATTATCGGTCACGGCGCCGCTGGTCGCCGCCGACACGCCCTGGGAAATCGTTTCATTTCTCGCTAACTTAGCCGGCGCTGAAGCCGTTGCGGAACTTGGCACATCAAAGACAATTGATCGCGCGACGCTGGTCAAACATGTCGAATCAATTTTGAAATAGGAATAATGTAGCCTTGGGAAAAAAACGAATAATTTTAGTGACCGGCGGCGCAGGTTATGTCGGTAGCAAACTCGTCCCTGCTTTGATATCCGCCGGCCATCGGGTCCATGTGTTGGATCTTTATATTTTCGGCGAGGATATATTTGGGGATTTGGCGGAGGACGCTAATCTGAAGCAATTTAAAGGCGATATTCGCGACAAAGCGACCGTAGACAAAGCTGTCGCCGGATGCGACACGGTTATTCATCTGGCTTGCGTCTCAAACGATCCGTCTTTCGAACTAGACCCAACACTGGGCAAATCAATCAACTATGACGCCTTTCGCCCCCTGATCCATGCCGCCAAACGAGCAGGTGTGAATCGGTTCATTTACGCCTCATCCTCCAGCGTGTACGGCATCAAGGAGGATCGCAACGTTACCGAAGATCTGCCGCTGGAGCCGATTACCGATTATTCCAAATTCAAGGCCCTATGTGAGAAAATTCTCGAAGAGGAAAGAGAGCCCGGCTTTACAACCCTTACAATTCGTCCGGCGACCGTATGCGGCTTTGCCCCCCGCCAGCGCCTGGATTTAACGGTGAATATCCTGACCAACCATGCTGTGAATAATGGCAAGATATTGGTGTTCGGCGGCTCACAAAGAAGGCCCAACATCCACATCGGCGACATAGTGGATTTGTATGTGATATCAATGACCTTGGATGAAGCCCTGATCGACGGCGGAATCTACAACGCCGGTTATGAAAATCATCAGGTTATTGAAATCGCAGAGCTGGTAAAGGGCGTCGTCGGTAATAATGTCGATATCGAAGTGACGTCTACGGACGATCTACGCTCCTATCATATTTCATCGGAGCGAATAAAAAAGGAATTGGGATTCGAGCCCAAACACAGCATTGCCGAGGCGGCTGAGGATGTGGCGAATGCTCTTAACACCGGCCGGCTACCCAACTCACTGAGCGATCCGAAGTATTTTAACGTTAAGGTCATGCAGGATTTAGAACTGAAGTGACGGATATTCATAGGCGAATTGGCATAGACTTCGACAATACGCTAGCCCGCTACGATAATGTCTTTTACGAGGCGTCTCGGAGCGCCGGTTTTACCGATTTGAAACCCAGGCAATCCAAACAGCAAATAAGAGATCATATTCGAAAACAGCCTAACGGTGATGATCACTGGCAACGTCTGCAAGCTCAGGTCTACGGTCATCGTATGGCGGAGGCCGAATTGTTCGAGGGCGTCGGTCCATTTTTTCACACATGCATGACCAGTGATGTCGAGATTTTTATCGTTAGTCACAAGACAGAATTTGCCAAATATGATCCAGATGGCCCTAATTTGAGAGAAAAAGCCCTGCAATGGATGGGGGACAAACGGTTCTTTGACCAGTCAGGCTATGGTATTTCAAAGAGCAATGTCTATTTCGAGGCGACTCGCCGGGAAAAAATTGCTCGAATTGTCAATTTGAACTTGTCGCTTTTTATTGATGATTTGGAAGAAGTCTTTTTGGAAAGTGACTTCCCGGAGAACGTGGAAGCCCTGCATTTTTCGTCCGAATATAGCGGCCTGTCCCAAAACCCCTTCACCTCTTACCGCAACTGGACGGACATCGCCAATGCCATCTTCCCTGCGAGCAGATAACATTTTTCCAGTCGACGCCAAGGTCATCGCCTCAAATTTTCTTGATGATGAGATTATCGCCGCGACGGCTGTCAGGGGTGGCGGCAACAACCAAATATTTAAAATCGAAACAGGTTCGGCGACTTACGCTTTGAAATGTTATCGCCAAGACCTCAATGACCCCCGCGACCGTTTTGCAACCGAGATCCATGCGGTTAAATTATTGCAGCAGCTTGGTGTCGCCCGCATACCCCGCTTCTATGCGGGTAAGGATAAATTGAATGCCGCTTTATTTGAGTGGATCGATGGCCGACCGATTACACATCCGACAAAAATTCATATTGATAATGCTATAGGATTTATAGAAGATTTACAGAACGCCAAAAACGAGTCCCAGAATTCTGCCGGGATTGCGGCAGCCTCAGAAGCTTGTTTTTCTATTCAAGAGATCGTCAGCCAAACAGAAACTCGACTGACCAAGTTGAGCGTGACCGCCGATCCAGAGCTTAATTGTTTTCTCACCAGGGATTTTGAACCAGCCTTTAAGGAAATAACCGATTGGAGCAAGCAGAAGGCGTTTTCTAGTTCCATAGACTACAGCAGGGAAATAAGATGGGAGGAACAAATTTTAAGCCCATCCGATTTTGGTTTTCATAACGCCCTTCTACGAAAAAAATCAGAGGTGATTTTCCTCGATTTCGAATATTTTGGATGGGATGATCCGACAAAGATGACTGCCGATTTCGTCCTTCACCCGGGCATGACCCTATCGGATCAATTAATTGCGCATTTTATTCGTTGCGCCACGGAATTATTTGCCGACAGCATGAATTTCAAAAACAGGCTTGGAATTGCTTTACCATTATACGGGCTTCGCTGGTGCATGATTTTGCTAAATGAATATTTACGAAATGATGGTGAAATAGCTGATGAAGAAAAAAAGGAACATTTGGTGATTCAGCTAGATAAAGCCAGGGCGATGCTTCAGAAAAGTGTGGGATTTCGATTGGAATATGACGATGGATCATAATTCAAGAATGGATATCTCCAAATTTGAAACACCAGAACTTGATGAACGATCCCTGGCGTTGCGACGCCTTACCGTAAAAGGCTTGGCAGGCGGTGGCCGCGGCCATATCGGCTCGACTTTTTCTTTAATAGAAATATTTCGCGTTCTATATGACGATATTTTGAACTTTCGCGCCGATCAACCGCGCTGGCCGGATCGGGATCGCTGTATCCTAAGCAAAGGACACGGTTGCCTCGCCCTTTACGCCATTCTGGCTGATAAAGGTTTTTTCCCAATCGCGGATGTGGATACCTTTTGCCACACAAATTCTAAATTGGGCGGACATCCCGAATTCGGAAAGGCGCCGGGCGTTGAATTCTCCACCGGAGCTCTTGGACATGGCCTGCCCGTTGGTGTCGGAATGGCTTTGGCGGCGCGCATTCAAAAGCGCAACCATCGTATAATTGTTATTACGGGCGACGGAGAGATCAATGAAGGTTCCGTCTGGGAAGCCGCTCTGAGCGCCGGCAAACATAAACTCAAAAATCTAACCGTAATGGTGGATTACAATAAATTGCAAAGCTATGGCCCGACGGATTACGTGCTGCCACTGGAGCCCCTTGCCGATAAATGGCGTAGTTTTGGCTTCGCCACCACCGAGGTCGACGGCCATAACGTAAGCGCCCTTCGAGAGGTTTTAAGCTCTCTGCCACTGGACCAATCCAAACCTTCGGCGATTATCTGCCATACGATCAAGAGCAAGGGTATCTCCTACGCAGAGGGCAAAGCTGAATGGCACCATAAATCTAAAATCGGCGACAAAGAGATCGCCGAATTGAATGCTGAACTGGAACCGGGCTGATGCGGCAGACTTGTCTGGATATGGTCTATAACCTTGCGAAGAAGGACGACCGGGTTGTCTTTATTGGCTCAGACCTGGGTCCCGGCGTTCTCGATCAGTTCAGGGAAGAAATGCCGGATCGCTTTTTTATGGAAGGTGTATCCGAAGCCAATATCATCGGCATGGCCGCCGGCATGGCTATGGAAGGATACATTCCTTACGTAAATACCATCGCCACTTTTCTTACCCGCCGGTGCCTTGAACAAATTTCCATGGACCTGTGCCTTCACAATCTTCCCGTCCGCTTAATCGCCAATGGAGGTGGACTGGTGTATGCACCTTTGGGTCCAACCCATATCGCCATAGACGACATCGCCTTGATGCGATCACAGCCAAACATGACGGTCGTTTCCCCTACCGATTTGGAGGAAATGAAGCGTTTTATGCCGACGACGCTCGACTGGCCGTCGCCGATTTATATCCGCCTGGGCAAAGGCGGCGATCCAGTCGTGCCGGGCCAACCTGAAACATTCGAAATCGGTAAAGCGGCGTTAGTCAAGCCCGCGGGCAACGTCCTCATAGCGGCGAGCGGCGTCATGGTTAACCGAGCCTTAGAAGCAGCCGACATTCTTGATGGCAAGAGCGTGAACTGCGGCGTCGCCAATTTCCATACCATCAAACCACTGGACGAGCCTTTTTTGTTGAACCTGGCGAAACAGGTTCAAACCATTGTAACGGTTGACGAACATCTAGTTAGCGGCGGCTTAGGTACGGCCATATTGGAATGCTTGAATGATCAATATGATGGCCCCCTACCGAACGTTACCCGCCTTGGAATTAAGGACCAGTTTACCATCGAGTACGGCTCTCAAGAAAGCATGTTAAGTTCATTTTGTCTGCAACCGCCGCAATTAGCCGAAGCAATATTGGCGGCGGTTAAAGGGATCAATCATACTGACGAAAAAACCTTGCCTAAGCTGAGCATTTAAATGGCGCTACTGTATAGCAATTTGAAATTTCTGGATCATCCGGAGCATTTATCGGCTCTGCGTGAGCAGCGGGTGGTCGCCCCTGTCCACATCCGTATTAAACCGATGAATTATTGCAATCATAACTGTTGGTATTGCGCCTACCGTTATGATTCTCTGCAACTGGGCGAAGACATGGATGTCGCCGATCAAATTCCTCACGATAAAATTTTCGAGATTGTCGAGGATATTATCGACATGGGTGTTAAAGCCGTTACTTTCTCGGGCGGTGGAGAACCTTTGCTATACAAACCTCTGCCCGATGTCATCTCACAATTAGCCAACGCCGATGTTAAAATATCGAGCCTGACGAATGGAGCCAACCTGAAAGGCAAAGTCGCCGACGCCTTCGCCGAACACGCCACCTGGGTAAGAGTATCCCTCGACGGGTGGGATGACGCCAGCTACGCAAAATCCCGGAATATTAAGGAAGGCGACTTTTCCAAGCTTCTCGACAATATGAAAAATTTCATCGATAGCGGTACAAAATGCGTTTTAGGCGTCAGTATGATTATCGACAATGTTAATTTTGAGCATGTTTACGACGTCTGTTCGTTAATGAAGGATATCGACGTCAATCACGTAAAACTCTCACCTGTCGTTGTGGGCAATAGTGTCGAAGAGAACAACGCCTATCACGCTTTGATCAAGGAGACGGTCGGCGGCCAGGTTGAGCGGGCCGCTGAACTACAGACTGATGACTTCACGGTTCTCGATCATTACCATGAACTACCGGACCTATTTGACAAAGGCTACGACATTTGTCCTTTTCTCCAGTATCTGACGGTAATCGGCGGAGACTGTCGGGTTTACACCTGTCAGGACAAAGCCTTCACAGAGGGCGGCTTACTGGGCTCCATAGAGGAAAAACGTTTCAAGGATTTCTGGTTTTCAGAAGAGAACAGAAAAAATCTGTTTACATTTAATCCACGCATTTCATGCCAGCATCATTGCGTCACCCATTCTAAAAATCTTGCGCTGATGGAATTTCTGTCGCTCGATCAAGATCACAGTCACTTCGTTTAGAGGCTTAACAATTATGGCTGAACTTAATTTCCTAACCAGCGTCCACACAAGTACCCAGCGGGATTACGTCCAGCGCGTCGTCGAACATGACAAAGCCGAGTGCGCCGAGATCGCCGGACAATGGGGATATGATTATTGGGATGGCGATCGGAAATATGGATTTGGCGGCTATACCTATGATGGCCGCTGGCGAAAAGTCGCGGAAGAAATAGCGGCCCATTACAATCTAAAAAGCGGCGACCGAATTCTCGATATCGGATGTGGTAAGGCGTTTTTACTCTACGAAATTACTCAAGTGGTTCCCGGCGCCGAAGTCGCCGGAATAGATATTTCTGATTACGCCATTGAGAACTCAAAAGAAGAGGTGATGCCATATTTAAGGTCCGGTAATTGCACCGAACTTCCCTATGAAAGGGGCGAGTTTGATTTCGTATTTTCTCTAAACACTTTCCATAATCTCCACAATTACGAACTCAAATCGGCCGTTAAGGAGATGGTCCGGGTTGGCAAGGGTGCGGCGTATATTTGTGTCGAATCCTACCGTAATGAACGGGAAAAAATGAACCTTCTTTACTGGCAATTAACCTGCAAATGTTTTCATACGCCAAGGGAATGGGAATGGGTTACTTCCCAGTATGGCTACCAAGGCGATCTTGGTTTTATCTTTTTTGAATAAGGCGAAAAAGTGCGGCTAATTATACTCGGCGCATCAGGTTTGATCGGCGGTCAATTGTATCGAGACGCCATGGCTGCCTCCCGCAAAGTGATTGGGACCTATGGACGAAACGCCCGGGACGGCATGAGGCCTTTCGATATAACGAAGGACTCATTGAACGATAAACTTGGTCAAATTGGGCCGGAAGATATAGTTTTCTTGATGGCCGCCCGTATTGATATGAATTGGGTCAAGGATAATCCGGAAGAGTCCTGGGCGATAAATATTGATGGTGCAAAACGGATTATCGATAAAGTGAACGCCGCCGGAGCAATCATCTTGTATATTTCTTCAGAGGCGATATTTGATGGTGTCGATGGTGGTTATGTTGAAACATCCCTTCCCCATCCTCTCACACTCTATGGACGGCAGAAACTCGAAATTGAAAATTACATTAAAGACGCCTCGAAGGATTGGTGTATTGTCCGTACCGGGTGGACGGTCGGACGAGATAATTTCGGCCACAACCCAATCAGCGCCACATATCATACATTGAAGCGGCCAGGCGCAAAAATGGCGGAAGACAATATTTTCACCATAACTGACGTCCGCGACACCAGTCGCGCTATTTTGAAACTTGTGAAGCAAAATAAGAGAGGCCTATATCATGTCGCCTCTAACCCGCCTGTGTGCAGAACCGAGCTTGCCGACTGGATCATGGATAGCAGCAAACACCGGGCCTTGATGAATTATGAAACTGTTCAATTCAAAGATTTGACTTTTTCAGAACCACGACCGGCGAAAAGCTGGATCAGCAATAAAAAATTAGTCAAAGAAATAGACCAATCCTTTATCCCGCCCAGGCAAATTGCTGAAGAAATAGTCGCTCAGATAGAGGCCGATATTGAGGAACCAGAAAGGACCTCAATATGAATGAATTTAGATCTAACGACAGCTTTCAAACTGCAAGCGATGATTTCTTAAAAGCCGCGGATTTTCTCAAGCGATTGTTTCCGAACGGCAAGATCAAAAGGATTTTGCTGGTTAATCCTCCTGACGCCAACGCAGAACTGTTCCGGTTTGATACAGCCAAGCGGGGCCGCTACACCAACTACCCGCCCTATGGACTTTTAAGCTTGGCGGCTCATTTGCGAGCAATCGGCGTTGATGTCAAAATCTCAAATTTGAACAACGAAATTTTGCGCTCCTGCTCCAATACGGCAAGCGAGGATGATTTCGATTTTGACCCTATCTGGCAGTCCAGATTGAGAGATGATCTTGCGTCGTTTGAACCGGATTTAGTTGGCGTCACATGTATGTTCACAATGACCCACCTCTCTCTCAAGAATGTCTGCGAGTTGGCGTCAGAGACTGGCGTTCCCGTCGCCATAGGCGGTGTCCATGTATCAAATGATGTGGAGAGGGTGTTGGACGACATCCCCTCTGCGTCCGTTGTTTTTTTGCGCGAAGGTGAACGGGCCTTCAATATTTTCGTATCGGTCGTCGGCGGGGAAAGGCAGGTAGACGAGCTATCGCAAGTTATCCTGAACGATGGTGGGGAGCGCCTCCACTTCTCCCACGAAGCCGTACCTGACGTCCAGGAATTAAACATCCTTCCCGCTTATGACCTTGTCGACATTGGAGAATATGCGTCTCACGGAACCATCGGCGCATTTTACTGTTTCAAACCAAAAGACACCAAATTCGCAACGGTGCTTTCCAATCGAGGTTGCCGCGCTCAATGCACATTTTGCAGCGTCCGCAATTTCAATGGCCCCGGCGTTCGACAACGGGACGTTGCCTCGGTAATCGATGAGCTGGACGTTTTGGTTAATGATCACGGTATCGGTCATATAATGTGGCTTGATGATGATTTATTTAAGGATCATGGCCGCGCCGTTGATCTATTCAACAAACTATCAAAACGAAATTTGCCGCTGACATGGGACGCGACGAATGGCGTGATAGCCAGTTCCTGCACAGAGGAAGTTATTCATGCGGCGGCGGAAAGCGGCTGCATCGCTCTCAACATAGGCATGGAATCGGGCAACCGGGATATCCTCAAAACGGTGCGTAAGCCGGGCACTTTGGAAAACTTCCTAGAAGCCGCGGAAATTCTAAGAAAATTTGATCAAATCCACGCCAGCGTTTTCCTCATGGTTGGATTCCCAAAGGAGACCATGGCAATGATATTCGATACGATCAATGTCGCCCGAGAAATGGATTTGGATTGGTATCGGGTTAGCCAGCTCCACCCCTTGCCCAACACGCCCATCTACGACGCCATGGTGGCGCAAGGGACCATTCAGGAAACCGGCAGCAGTGAATTGAGATTTAACGGCGGCGCTTTTGGTAAACAGGCGGAAATTGAACAAGGGCTGCGGCTTGCCACATCTAATTTCGCCGAGGCTTTTTCCAACATTCCATCGGACGCCGAGCCCACTCCGGAACAAATCACCGACATTTGGTTTTTTATGAACTACCATCTGAATTTCCAACGAATTTTTCATGAGAGAAATCCGGTCAAGATCGAACAGTTAAAGGCGCATCTGAATGTTCTCGCCGATGTCATCTCACCGGAAAACGGATTCTCAATCTATTTCCTTGGCTATTTGGAGTTTCTACAAAAAGGAACCGTATCAGCGCAGACCATAGAACGGTTGAAAACCAGGTTGGGTACATCGCCTTTCTGGCGTGACCGCTTCGACGCCTTTGAACTGGCTGCCAGTGATCTTGAGACGATGGTGTTTCCCAACGAATCCGCTAGCGCCCGAACGCTCTCGGGCGTCGCGCCAAAAATGAATTAGGCCGATTGATATTATGAAAAAATTACCACTTTCAATTTTCGACGATACAACATGCTGGCGTGATCCAAACGCTAAGTCTATTGGGTTTTTCGCCGCAGGCCTGGTGAGTTCGGTCGATCAGTCGCTTTTGGCGGAATTGAAAGACATGGCGATCCAATCCGGCGAAAACGTTCGTCTCTCACTCCACGAAAATAAAGACGCTGCCTTTCATGAAATGATCATCGTCCAACATCGGGACCGTTTCCATCCGCCCAAAAAGCATTCTCAAAAGGCTAAGTCATTCCATGTAATGGAAGGAGAGATGGCGGTTTTTTCTTTTGAAGATGACGGAAAGGTCACCAACGCCTTGGCCCTGGATGGCCAAAATTCATTTATCTTTAGAGCCGAGAAAAACGTATATCACGCCGATTTCCCGATCACCGAACTCGTGGTTCACCATGAAAGCACATTGGGACCGTTTTTGGGCGATTCCGACAGCGAATATCCCAATTGGGCGCCGTTGTTGGATGATCAGGGCCCCTTGATCCGTTACCGGGATGAGTTGTTCGCCGAATATAATATGGACCGGGCTTAGAAAATGGAAATTCTTGTCACCGGCGCCAACGGGTATTCCGGCCAGCGAATTATTACCCGCCTGTTGGATCTTGATCATACGATTTGGGCGCTTGCGCGCAATTCCAACTCTTCTTCCATTTCACGGACCAACGACAATCTCAATTGGGTAGAGGCCGATCTCCTCAACCCTGTCGGGCTACCAAGCAAAATCGATGCTGTCATTCACACAGCAGCCAGCCTTGGCGTTCCCGGCGTATCCATTAATGATATTGTCCGAAATAATGTGGAGGCGAGCCGCGTCCTGATACAGTACGCGCTAACCGCCAACGCCCGATCCTTCATTTATTTTTCCGCAATGTCGGTCTACGGCGCTGTTGAGACGAATGAAGTAACTGAAACGACCCCCATCATCGATCCAAACCCTTACGGTATGAGCAAACTGTTAGGTGAACAAATGCTGGCTGAAATAAGTCAACAATTACCATCCACCAGCCTTCGTCTGCCAGCAATAATCGGACCGGGTTCCACCCACGCCTGGTTAGATCGAGCGAGAGAAAATATCAAGGCTGGCGAGACAGTCAATTTTGTCAATCCCGACAACCAATTCAACAACCTGGTGCATGTGGACGAGCTGGCGGATTTCGTTTCCCGGTTAATCTCTACCGATCAAGAAGACGCTGGTGTTTATGTTCTCGGTGCGACCAGTTCCCTACCGATCGGAGAGCTGATCAATAATATGATCCGCGAACTGAAATCAAACTCAATAGTAAACGCCCAAATCGATCCCAGCGCCCCGGCCTTTACCATCAACTGCGCAAAGGCGGAAAATGATTTGGGCTGGGCACCTCAAAATATCGTTGAATCAGTCGATAATTATATCGCCGAGAATAGCTCTTGAAAAACATTAACGACCAGGAAATTTTGGTGGCAAGAAGTTTGATGCCGGGGCGGCGAAACCGGCTTTTAAAAAGGATTTTTTTGGATTTTCGCAACCGAATGATCGGGAAATTAGCAGAATTTAAATAATGGCCTGACAGTTGAAATGACCAGTTCCCCCCCTCTAATCGGCACGAGTTTTGTTGCCAACGACCGCATGGATGTTCAACAACAATCCGTAACTAGTTGGCTCGACCAGGGTTTTGATGTTGTTTCCTTCAATTCACCGGAGGAAATTGAAAACCTAAAGTTCAATTTTCCGGGAGTAACATTCGCCCCACAAATGCGAACGGCCATGAATATCATCGGCAAACCCATGATTTTTATCAACGACATGCTGCATTATTTCTCCAAGCATGGCCCAGAAATATGCGGCATTGTAAATTCAGATATATATTTCCGACCAGAACACGATATTATCGGTTTCATCTATCAAATTTCGAAAGATGCATTTCTTTATGGCCCAAGGCTTGAAGTGGAAAATTTTAACTCGATTGATGGTATCTTAGACCCCTTTGGGTTTGATTATTTCTTTTTCGATAAATCTATCAAAGGCACCTGGTTGGAAACAAAATTCTGTCTAGGGATGCCGTTTTGGGATCATTGGTTTCCATTGATGCCCATTTTGGCAGGAAAAAATGTCTTCAAACTGATGACACCAGTAGCCAACCACATTCCACATCCAACTTCGAGAGACGATAGCTTTTTCATGTTCAATGATGAATTCGCGCAGATCGTATTGGCCTCCATTCCAAAAAA
>PVBE012320316.1_pt1 | contig 16145 bp, 11 predicted proteins | sample 1631181 | NCBI WGS metagenome assembly PVBE01 (sample SAMN08397723, study PRJNA350692) | Marine metagenome, whole genome shotgun sequencing project. | isolation source: water | place: Pacific Ocean | collected 2012-04
CCCTCTGCAATAAAATCTGCAGGGAAGTTCGCTTCGAAGAACTCCTTGTTCTCAAAAGGATAATGCACCTGCGCATACGGCATTGAGCCCGACTCAAACCAGCAATCGAGCACCTCCTCGATACGCGTCATGGTGCCGCCGCAATCACAGCTCATGGTTAAACCATCGACGAAATGCTTGTGAAGGTCAGTGACCGTCGCGCCTGTCAGCTCTTCCAGTTCTGCTCGCGAGCCGACGCAGTGCGTCTTGCTGCAGTCCTCGCACTTCCAAACAGGAAGCGGTGTGCCCCAATACCTGTTACGGGAAATAGCCCAGTCACGCGCACCCTCAAGCCAGTTTCCAAAACGGCCATCGCGAAGGTGAGCAGGCAACCACTTTGTCTCGCGATTGGCGGCAATCATCTGATCCTTGATGGGACCAATCTCAAGAAACCACGTTGTGATTGCACGATAAAGAAGTGGAGTATCGCATCGCCAGCAATGGGGATAACTATGTGTGATTGTGGTCTTGGAGAAGACGCGCCCCTCGTTCTTCAAGCGAATAATCAGATCGAGGTCCGCGTCCTTCGCGGCTCGCCCAGCGAAATCGACGACCTCGTCAGTGAACTTCCCTTCCATGTCGAGCGGGCACACCAACGGGACGCCGGCCGACTGACCAGCATTAAAATCGTCCTCGCCAAACCCTGGCGCCGTATGAACGATTCCTGTGCCGGCTTCAGTGGTGACAAAGTCGCCTGCGATGACGCGAAAGGCACCTTCCGCCTTCTTGTCAACGAAATATGGAAAGAGCGGCTCATAGGTCTCCCCCACCAACTCGCTGCCCTTCACAGTCTTTGTGACGTCGTGCTCAGCATCGCCCATGAGTTGTTCCCTCAGGGCGCTGGCAACAACAACAGTCTCGTCGGCTGTCTTGACAAAGTCATACTCCAGCTCGGCACCAACGGTCAATGCCATGTTGCTTGGCAGAGTCCAGGGTGTCGTGGTCCAAGCAAGGAAGTTTGTGTTCTCGTGGCCGTCCATCTTAAAGCGCACCGTGATGGCCGGGTCCTTCACGTCGGCGTAGGCTTGCTGCACCTCGAAGTTCGAAAGAGGTGTGGAGCAGCGCGGACAGAAAGGCATGCATTTGTGCCCTTCATAAATGAGCCCCTTGTCCCATACCGATCGGAAGACCCACCAGATGGACTCCATGTAGTCCACATCCATGGTCTTGTAGTCATTCTTGAAATCGACCCAACGCCCGCAGCGGCGAATCACATTCTCCCACTGCGTCGCGTAACGCTGCACGATGCCTCGACATGACTCGTTGAATTTGTCTACACCAAGGGCCTCGATTTGCTGCTTGCCGCTAATCTCGAGTTCCTTCTCCATCTCGTTTTCAACAGGGAGGCCGTGGCAATCCCAGCCAAAGCGCCGCTCGACTCGACGACCGCGCATTGTCTGATAGCGTGGAATGACATCCTTGATGGTGCCTGCGAGAATGTGACCATAGTGTGGAAGCCCAGTGGCAAACGGCGGACCGTCATAGAATACAAACGACTCATCAACCGAGCGACTATCGACGGACTCAGCGAATGTGCTGTTCGCTTCCCAGCGAGCGAGAACCTCGGCTTCCAGCTTGGGGAAGTCTGGCTTGTTTGAGACAGGGTCAAGCATTCTGGCCTCACTGTGCTCATGGGCGTGCAACGCCGATGAGTTTGCTTCAAAAAAGAAACCCCGACACGGCTGCGGCCGGCGGGGCGTCTGTGCGCGTCATATTTCCAAGTGACCCCAAGGGGATTCGAACCCCTGTTCCAAGGATGAGAACCTTGTGTCCTGGACCGGGCTAGACGATGGGGCCAGACCTCATGAACCCGAGAGTTCACTTGGCGTGGGGGATGTTATCACCGCGGGGATGGGCGTCAAGGGGTGGACTCTGCGACGAATTGAGCCGCTTGTGCGACCCTTCGCTCGACAGCTTCCCGACCCAGCAATGCCGCGCAATGAAACAGCCCGGGCCCCTGCGACCTTCCTGTGAGGGCTGCCCGAACAGGGTGCACCAATCGGCCAAAACCGACCTCAGCAGATTCGCACCAGGCGCGCGCATCAGCTTCCAAGCTGGCAGGATCGGTAAAATCCCCTTTAAGCAGCGATGGTGCATAGCTTTGGAGTACCTCAAGAGCACCGTCTTTCTTCAGGTTCTTGGCAGCCTTCTTGTCGTAGGTCTCAATGCTCGAGAAGGCCCACTCAACGTGGCCCGCGCTCTCGGAAAAGCAACTGATTCTTGGCTGCACACACTCAACGATGATGGGCAGCCTTTGGTCAGCTTCATCCGTGAGACATCCCGCGTCGAGCAGAAAGGGCGTGATCAATCGACCCAGTTCCTTCGGATCCATGCCTCGTATGTACTCGCCTGACAACCAGTTTAATTTGTCCATTGGAAGATGAGCGCCAGAGCTGTTTACACGATCAAACGAGAATCGCTCCACTAACTCCTCACGGGTCATGATCTCAGTTTTGTCGTCAAACGACCAGCCGACGAGAGCCAACCAGTTGATCACGGCCTCAACTGGATAGCCCTGCTTCTGATACAGCTCGAGCGCAGCTTCGGGGTGTTTTCGCTTGGAGAGTTTACCCTTGCCTGTCGGCGCAAGAATAAGGGGAAGGTGGGCGAACTGTGGGCGCTCCCAACCAAGTGCATCATAGATCAGCAGTTGTTTGAATGTGTTCGTGAGATGGTCCTCGCCCCGCACAACATCCGTGATACCCATAAGATGGTCGTCAACCACTACTGCAAAGTTATAGATAGGAACTCCGTTGGCGCGGATGAGGATGATGTCTTCGATTTCGCTGTGCTCGACGCCGACTTCCCCCCGAATGAGGTCGTGAATAACGGCTCGACCAGCCTCGGGTACACGCAGTCTCCAGGTGTGCTCATCACCTGCATCTATGCGTGCTGCTGCTTCGGTGGCTTCAAGTCGTCGGCAGGTTCCGTCATAACGATAATCGACTTTGCGAGCCTCCTGATCAGCGCGTACCGATGCCAGTCGCTCCCTTGTGCAGAAGCAGGGGTAGACGGCACCGGCGGCCTTGAGCTTCTCCGCGTGCTCAAGATACAGGTCGTTGCGCTCGCTCTGCGAATACGGTCCGAAGTCGCCGCCTTCTTCCGGACCTTCGTCTGGAGACAGACCCAGCCACTCAAGTCCGCGGAAAATCGTCTCGCGGGCTGCGTCGGTATTCCTGGCTTCATCGGTATCCTCCATGCGGAGGATATAGGTACCGCCCTGCTGCCTGGCATGAAGGTAGTTATAGAGGGCCGTCCTTGCACCGCCAATGTGCATGTAGCCTGTTGGGCTGGGTGCAAACCGAAGCCGCATTATCTGATTCTGCTCACTCACTTCTTGTATCCCCATGGTTGATTCACTCACCGCGGGACTTGATAGCACAATTGCCTGAGTGCTTCGATCAACGTGTGATGAGCGGCACCCGAACAGTCCCTGAGAGGTGGGGGTCACCACGGGCGTGGAGGCTCTCAGCGAGTACGGTCAAAGATGGCTTGAGCGGAATGCTGAGACTCTTCGGCCCGATTGTCACAAGAAGTGGCCTCCCTATGACCACCCGGCGACCATCGAGAATTGCACCGAGGCTGGACAAGCCGGCCGAATCAACGATCAGTCGATTATCGCGGAGCGTCGCGCGCACCCGTTGCTTTTTGGCGGGCGTTTCGGTGTTCAGCCAATAGTGGGTTCGCACCTGAGTGTCGGTGAGTTCCCAGTCAAGCTCCCTCGGCGAAACCCCGCGTCGATGTGGCAAGAGGCGCGGCAGATGATCTCTGTCCGGCAGGCCGCCGTGTCCATGGCGCGGCTGCCACTGAAATCTGCAGGGCCATCCCGTCGAGTCCATTGCCTGAAGGGTCCCCAGGAGTCGCGCGAATTTCTGACACCTGTCAGCGCGCCCAAATGCCGTGTCCTTCCCCCCTACCATGAAGGTGAACGGCAGGTTTCGAAGTGAGTGCGCCGAGGTCTCGCGATCGGTCGGTGCGGATGCTGAGGCATGTGCCGCCGCAAAGCGGTGTGGGATCTTGGGTGCGATCGAAAAGGTGCCATAGCCGCCGTGAGAATAGCCAATGACATAGACGCGGTCAGGATCAACATCGCCGTGCACCAGAAACTGCCGAATCAAGTTGGCGATGAGCGGGTACACGTAGTTGTCATAGAACCCGTTCCATGTGTCGTTCGGTGCGCGCAGTGCGACATATCGATAGCCACCGGCTTTTGGATGGTCCTTATAGTAGATCTGCATGTGCCGCCACTGGCTGTCATTGAGTTCCTTCGGCACACTACCGCCGCCGTGAAGTGCAATGACAAGGGGCCAGCCGCTTGCGGGGCGCCTTCCCACGTTTTTGACTGTGTAGGGGCTTCGCCACTTCTCGTGGCGGACCTCATTGCGCTTGAAGTTGACCAGGTTCCGACGCGCGAGAAGCGACGACTGATAGACACTCCAGGCCAACTCTCGCACAGTCCGTTCTGTTCCTGAGTTCTTCAGGAGCGCGTTCAGAGTGGACGGCTCCTTTGGCGGTGGAGCGCCCTTGTCAATCGCCTGAAACGCTTGCGCAAACCAAGACGTCAATCCGCGGACTTGTCCCGCGCTCAAGGGGTGCGCCGCTGATGGCAAAACAATGCGGACGATCTCCTTCTTGCTCTTGCCAGCCCGCCATGTGCGGACACCCCCATTTTCTCTTGCCTCTGCGTGGATACGCCAGCTGCCACCACTCGGGACTTCGAACGAGCAACGGCCGGTTTCTGATCGACTCTCCCCACGCAAACAGGTTGTTGTGCCCACACATACAACTCTGACCGTCGCAGCAACAGCACGCCCCGCTGCATCTCGAATCTCGACAACCAGGCTCACCTTGTCTGCTTTGCCCTGAACCCCGAGGTCACGGCTGCCAATATCAGCCAGGGCAGGCGTCGAGCCCATGACGACGAATACAACGATTATTCGGATGGTTTTCATGGGAAGATCATAAACTCACGCCGATCTCAGACAATGAGCGTCAGTGCGCCTTTGGGGTGAGGATCCTGTATGGACGAAAGAAAGCCCGACGCATTATGCGTCGGGCTTAGGAATCCTGCCTCTCACCGCTTCTTTTCCCTTGGCCAATCACCCGCAATCGGGGTGATCAGTTATTTCCAGATTCGACCATCAAACCGAATATCTTTATGCAATCTGGGTTCTTCGCGGAGAAGTTCAGGGGACCTGGAATGACTGTAAGAGGAGACAAGGCTCGGTTCGCCATTTGGATGCCCTGGAGATGCGCGGTCGAATTCGCTTCGGTATTGAACCGCAGGGGTGAGGGAATAATCTGATGTCGGACGGCCGCAAGCCTCTCCCAGGGCGTTATCTGCTCAAGACCACGGAGCTTGAGAAATTGAAGCCGCGCCAGCAGGGAGCGTGCCTCAAGAGGAGCTGCTCTTGATGAGGGGCGCGTCAGGTACAGGGCGAGCTTTATCCAGCGACGCAGGTCACTGCCTGCGAATTCAAGTGAGTCGTGTAGTCGGAGAGCCGTCAAGTCGCTGAGGGGATTGAGCGGCAAGGCGGCCCCGAACGCTGATGATTTACTACTGTGTCGAAGTGATTCGGCATCTCGAACAAGCTGCCAGCAAAGGGCAGCTGCAGCTGTTGACTTGAGAGTGCGTGGAGCTGAATCATCGAGAATGCAGTCAGACAAGGTGGAGTCCCAGGTGTAGAGCCTCCTTGCAGCAAGTGCGACGACTGCCGCTTGCCGCGAGGGCAATGAGATGGCCCGATTCTGCACACCTACAGATGTGCGCCCAAACCGAGTGTCACGAATGATGTGCCTCAAGTAGGGAAGCACCAGGCGAGAACCTGTTGCCCCGAGGGCGAGAATCACTTGAGGTGTCGATGTGGAGGCGTCCTTTGAATGGCGGAGTGCCTGGAGCAACTGGCGACTCGCGCCCTCCCCCTTCTGCATGGAAAGGGTCCACGCCGCAGATGCTTGTCCGCGAGACGCATCCTGGGCAGGCGACTGATTGAGACATGAAAAGACGACAAGTATCCCCAGCAAAAGAGTGACCCTTCGCTGCCTGTAGTAATGATCAAGGCAATCCTGCATGAAGATTTATTCTCTGACGAGTTGGCGCGAGTTCCATCCCAAAGGCGCAACTGGTGCGCCACACACCGAACAAACCTCCAAGTCCACCGTGAGTGGTGACTTGAGTCTCAATGGGCCTTGAAGTGATTGGTCGGTTTCTGTCTACCGAGCCTGTTTCGGCGCGCGAAATCGCTCTACGCTTGGACCAAACCCATGAGCCCCGTCTTCCCATTCCCACTTCCTTTATCGGCCGGGGTGGAGCACAACTACAGCGATCGTCACATCTACTGGAAACAACAGAACTTGTGTACGCTGCACCAGCATTGACACTGTCGGACAGCTTGCGAAACGGGCCTAATTGCCACAGAATCTGACGTGCTCAGTGAGAACCCCCAACAACCCGAATCACCCGTTGCAAAGGCCGGCAGAAAGCCGTCCTGGTTGAAGATACGCCCCCCGGGAGGCGATGACTATCTTCGCATCAAGAGTCTTCGGTCAGGGCTGGCTCTTTCCACGGTTTGTGAGGAGGCGCACTGCCCGAACCTCGCCGAGTGCTGGGGGACGGGAACGGCGACGTTTATGGTGCTGGGAGACACGTGCACACGCCACTGTCGTTTTTGCAAAGTGCTGACAGGCAACCCGAAAGGTGTTGTCGATGCAGACGAGCCAACCAAGCTGCTCGAAGCCATCAGCGCCATGGAGTTGACCTATGTCGTGCTGACCATGGTGGACCGCGACGACATTCCCGATGGTGGCGCGACGCATATTGCTCGCTGCATCGAAACACTCAAGAGTGGGCTTCCAACGCTCAAGGTCGAGATGCTGACCGGTGATTTCCAAGGCGACACCGACTCAATCAAGCGAGTACTGGATAGCGGCGTCGATGTGTACGCCCACAACATCGAGACGACGCGCCCACTGACCGATTCAGTTCGAGACCGAAAGTGCGGCTATGACCAGACACTTCGAGTCCTCCAGGCAGCGCACAACTACTCACGAGAGACTCTCACCAAATCATCGATCATGCTTGGACTGGGCGAAGCTGCGGCTGACGTCGATGAGACTCTCCGCGATTTGCGAGAGGCTCATGTGTCGGTTGTCACTCTCGGGCAATACCTTCGACCATCAATGAAGTACTTGCCCGTCAATGACTATGTGACCCCTGAGGTTTTTGAGAAGTGGCAGCAAAGGGCTGAGGAGCTCGGCTTCCTGTTCTGTGCGTCCGGCCCTCTCGTGCGGAGTTCCTATCGAGCCGGCGAGCTGTTCCTCGAAAACTACCTGCGAGGGCAAGACGCCCCATCGGGAGCTGCTCAGTGACGACAGAAAACACACAACAACTGGAGTCAATGGGTCGAACATTGGCGCTGGAGGTCTATCGCCTTCTTCGCTTGACTCGATTGGTCGACGACTCGCTGGCGCGCATGCAGAATGCCGGGACAATTGGGTTTCACATTCCCTGGCGGGGGGCTGAAGGCACCGCAATTGGCGCTGTCACCGCTCTCACAGGCAAGGACTGGATCTTCCCTTCCCATCGTTACGGAGGCGTCGCACTGGCGCGCGGTGTCGAACTGGCTGCGTTATTCCATCATGCACTGGGCACTCTGGATGACCCATCGCTTGGGCGACAGACACCTGGGAATTTCGGCCACGCCGACGCCAACATCGTCTCGATTTCTTCATCCATCTCCGCTCGACTCTCGCAGGCTGTCGGGGTCGCTCACGCCGCACGCCTTAAGGGCGAAGACGCCGTGGTACTGGCCTATCTGGGTGCGGCCGCGACGGCAGGCAATGACTTTCATGCTGGACTCAATCTGGCTGGAGTCCTGCAGGCCCCGGTTATCTACCTTGCCGAGCGGCGTGGCACACACGATGCCCCGGCTGAGGCAGTAGCACCATTTGGTGAAGCATACGGGATCGAGTCAGTGACAGTCGACGGCGGCAACATTCTCGCAGTCCGCGCTGCAGTTGAGTTGGCTCGGGAGAGGATTGTCAGCGGGGGTGGCCCAGTGCTGATCGACGCCCCGCTGAACGGTGACCCATTTCAACGCTATAGAGCGACACTTGAGACAATCGGAGGGCTATCAGCATCATTACTGCAAGAGATGGACGACAGCCTCAATGAAGAAGTGGAAGCTGCAAGGCAAGCCGCATTGACGAGCGGGCCGGCATCCGCTTCAACACTGCACGACCATGTGCTCGGGCAAGTGAACCCCACTAAAGAAACGACCCTTTCATGACTACATCTGGAACCAATACCCCAACAGAATCTGAAGGCGTGCAGAACGAAAGTGGCACTGTGAACATGACCATGATCACAGCCATCAACTACGCGCTCCGAGAGGAAATGGAAAACAACGATGACGTTGTCATCCTGGGCGAAGATGTCGGCGTCAACGGTGGCGTTTTTCGTGCCACCGAAGGCCTGTTTGATGAGTTCGGTGAGAACCGCGTCATCGACACGCCCCTGACAGAATCAGGAATTGTCGGCGCGGCGATCGGTATGGCCCTCTATGGCATGAAGCCTGTGGCAGAGATTCAGTTCGCTGATTTCATTTTTCCGGCGTTTGACCAGATTGTCTCCGAACTGGCGAAATTCCGATATCGTTCGGCCGGTGAATTCGTGGCACCGGTTGTGATTCGAACGCCCTATGGCGGTGGGATCAGGGGCGGGCTCTACCACAGCCAATCGCCGGAGGCCTACTTCTGCCATACTGCCGGCCTCAAGGTCGTGACTCCCTCTACAGTCGCCGATGCACGCGGCCTTATGAAGGCGGCAATCCGAGACAACGATCCAGTTCTCTTTCTGGAGCCAAAACGTCTCTACCGATCGCTGAAAGCTGACATCGACACAACCGACGAAGGAATCGTGCCGATTGGGCCGGCTCGCCTGGCGCGAGTCGGCGACGACGTCAGCGTATTCTGCTTTGGGGCCATGGTCCCAGTGGTAGAAGAGGCCGCTGACAGAGCACGCGCAGGAGGAATCAGTGTTGAGGTTGTTGACCTTCGCACATTGGCACCGATGGACACGGCGACGATCGTTGAGTCCGTCCGCAAGACAAGTCGCGCAGTCATCGTGCATGAAGCGCCACGAACAGGTGGCATCGGTGGAGAGATTGCAGCGATCATCGCCGAGCAGGCAATTGACAGTCTGTCGGCACCTATCCTCCGAGTTACGGGGTATGACACTCCCTTCCCCTACTCGCTGGAACACATCTACCTGCCCGACGCTGACCGAGTTCATCGGGCAATCGAAGAAGCTGCTCACTACGAGTGAGCGTGAACGGACGCTGAGGAGAAACGCACCGTGTCATTTGAATTCAAACTCCCGGACCTTGGGGAAGGCGTAGCTGAAGGCGAGATCATCGATTGGAAGGTCGCCGTTGGCGATCAAGTCGTCGAAGATCAGCCCCTGGTCGAAGTGATGACCGACAAGGCAACAGTCGAGATTCCTTGTCCCAAGGCAGGAACAATCGAGGCAATCAGCCATGAGGCAGGCGCGATCGTGCCTGTAGGCGAGGTCATTATTGTCATTAGTGGTAAAGGTCCCAAAACGGCAGCAGCGAAACCAGTTGATGTACCTGTTAAAGCGGCGCCCACCCCGACCGCCGAAGCGGGTTCCACACCGACATCGACTGCGGTCGCAAAGGCACCGGCGGCAACCGCCTCCAGCGTTTTGGCGACTCCGGCAACGCGTAAGCTCGCACGGGAACTTGAAATCGATCTGGGACTGATCACCGGCACAGGGACACGCGGTCGCGTAACGAAGCAAGACGTTCGAGCGTTTGCTGACGGCAACAGTCCAGCCCCTGCCCAATCGCTTTCTGCCGCACCTGTTGCGCCGTCAGCCGCGCCTAACGCTCCGATAATGCCAAGCAGGCAGATGGCACCTGGGGAAGTCAAGGAGGTGCCCTATCGAGGTATCCGCAAGAAAATCGGCGATGCCATGGTGACGAGCGCGTTCAATGCGCCCCACTTCACTCTGGTTGAAGAGGTTGACATGACGCGCGTGGCTGAGTTGCGTGCTGGCGCCAAGGCCACCGCATCGGCACAAGGAATCAAACTCACCTATCTGCCCTTTATCATCAAGGCTCTCGCAGCGGCCTTGCGTCATCACCCGACACTGAATTCCACTCTCGATGAGACAGCTGGAGTTCAACGCATCAGCTCCGACGTTCACTGTGGATTCGCTCTCGACAGCGAACGCGGATTAATGGTCCCGGTAATTCGCAATGCACACGCGCTGTCAGCCTTTGAAATCGCTGCAGAACTGCAACGCCTCGGCGAAGCGGGACGCGCCGGTTCTATCACACGTGACGACCTGATCGGGTCCACCATCAGCGTCACGAGTGCTGGCTCCATCGGCGGGCTCTTCGCTACGCCAATCCTCAACCATCCCGAAGCCGCCATTCTCGGTATCTACCGCATTGAGGATCGACCGATTGTCGTTGACGGCGAGATCGCAGTGCGCAAGATGATGTACTTCTCCATCACATTGGATCACCGCATCGTGGACGGCGCAGAAGCTGCACGCTTTATGAACACTATGAAACGTCTCCTTGGAGATCCTGCGCAGATGATGCTGGAGTAGGCAACATGCTATTGCGAGTGATACCCACTGATGGCGATGCTGAACCCATTGCGCCTCCTGAACTGCACCGCGAAGAGCACCTGAGCATCTTCACGCACATGCTGTTCTGTCGCATCCTGGACGACAAGATGTTGGGCCTCCAGCGTCAGGGCCGCATCGGATTCTATGGTCCGATGGGTGGGCAGGAGGCCGCGACTGTCGGGGCGGGATTCGCTCTGGAGGACTCCGATTGGTTCTACCCTGCATTGCGTGACGGAGCTGTTCTTCTCATGCGCGGCTACCCATTGCAGCAGTACATCGGGCAGTTGATCGGCAATGAAATGGACCCGGCTCTGGGCCGCCAGATGCCTTGTCATTTTTCATCAGCCAACCACCGATTCGTTTCGTTATCAAGCGTCATCGGCACTCAGATCCCTCAAGCTGTTGGAACGGCCATGGCCGCGAAAGTCCGTGGCGAGAGAATCGCCGTGATGGGCTGCATGGGAGACGGCGCCACGTCATCAACCGATTTTCATGCCGCACTTGTTATGGCAAAGAGCCAGAAGGCACCTGTTGTCTTTTACTGTCAAAACAACGGCTGGGCGATCTCAGTCCCCTTTTCAGCACAAACGGCGTCGAACGGAGTCGCCGTCAAAGCAAATGCCTATGGCATTGATGGCGTCCAAGTGGACGGCAACGACGTGCTCGCCGTAATTGAAGTGACGCGAAATGCACTGGAACGAGCCCGCGCAGGTAAGGGGCCCACGCTCATTGAAGCAGTGACCTATCGGCGAGGTGGACACTCCTCCTCGGATGACCCTTCACGCTATAGAGACGAAAATGACACGCCTTCATGGCTTCGCGAAGATCCCATCGACAGATACAGAAGCTGGCTTGAATCGACAATTGACCTCACGTCCATCGAAGTTTCAGCCATTGAATCCGATGCGCGCAGCCGTATTGAATCCGCGATTGTCCTTGCCGAGGCGGCGGCCATGCCCCAGACAGAGACACTCTTTCAAGACGTCTATGCAGAGTTGACACCTGAGCTTGACAGACAGCGGCGAGCAGCGCTCGGCGGTGAGACAGGCGGCGTAGCCGCCGGAGAATTCCCACTATGAAACAAACCAAGTGTGTAGTGATCGGGGCCGGCCCAGGAGGCTATGTTGCTGCCATCCGCCTGGCGCAACTTGGCGTTCAGACGACGATCGTAGAGAAGGGGCCATTGGGAGGCGTCTGCCTCAATGTCGGCTGCATCCCTTCCAAGAGCTACATTCACGCCGCCTCGATATTCGAGAATATCAAAGGTGCGGGAGAGGTGGGGATCACTGTCTCTGAACCGACAGTCGACCTGGCCAAGACACGAAAATGGAAGGACAAGATTGTCAAACGCCTGACGACAGGCATTGGCCTCCTCCTCCAGAAAAACAATGTCGAGATTCTGCACGGAGAGGCGCGCTTTACCGGTGCCAATACTCTTGAGGTGAAGAGCAAGGAGTCAAGCGAAACGCTGCAGTTTGAATCGGCCATCATCGCGACGGGCTCTCGCTCCATGGAGATCCCTCCCTTTCCTTTCGATAGTGACGTAGTCATCTCCAGTACTGAGGCCCTCGATCTGGACGATGTCCCTGAAGATCTTGTCGTCATTGGCGGCGGTGTCATCGGACTCGAGATTGGCATGTACCTGAACAAGTTCGGGGCCAATGTTTCAGTCGTAGAGATGCTGGACCAGATTCTCCCCGGGACTGACCCCGAAGTAGTCAAGACACTCAACCGCGTTCTCAAGAAGCGGAAAATCAAAGCCCACGTCAAGACTCGGGCGCTCGGATTCGAATCCAGAGATGGGAAGGCTGTCGTTCAATTGGAGAAGAACGGCAAATCCTCAGAAATCCCTGCGGACAAGATCCTCGTGTGTATCGGACGACGTCCGAATTCAGAAAACCTCGATCTCGAAGCTGCAGGAGTGAAGACTGACGACCACGGGTTCATTCCTGTGGACGATCAACTCCGAACGAATGTCCCCAACATCCATGCCATCGGTGATGTCGTCGGCGGCATGCTTCTCGCACACAAAGCGTCAAAGGAGGGTTTGGTAGCAGCGAATATCATCGCTGGACAAGCCGATGCCTACGATATCCGTGCCATGCCCTGGGCGGTCTTTACCGACCCGGAAATCGCCGGTTGCGGCCTCCTTGAATCCGAAGCACGGGAGCAGGGGATTAAAGTCAAGGTAGGGCGTTTCCCCTTCAAGGCACTGGGTCGTGCCATGGCCATGCGCGACACAGAGGGATTCGCCAAGATCGTTACCAACGCTGAAACGGACGAGGTCTTAGGTGTTGTAGTTATCGGTCCCGAAGCAGGCGACCTCATCGCCGAAGCGACCCTCGCCATCGAAATGGGTGCCACGGCCGAGGACATAGCCCTCACCGTCCACGCTCACCCAACCCTTGCTGAGTCCCTTATGGAAGCTGCCGAGTCAGTCCACGGCAAGGCCATTCACATCCTCAACCCGTAGTTGCGCTTCGAGCACACTTGGACGGCGCCCCAGTGAGTTGCAGACGTCCCTGCCCACGTCTTCAAGGCAGGGCAGACAAGGATGTCCGCAGTCCATTTAGATGATGCAATCGTGGTTGAGAAACCAGAGTTCAAAGCGGCATGAAGGTGCGTCGGGGAATGCTGCTTGTGCTGCACGGAGGTAGAGCTGCCCCTGCGCCTGATGGTGCTCCGACTGAGCCGATAGCTCAGAGACGGCAACTCGGTCAGTCTTGTAGTCGGCAACCACTATCGCCCCGTCGGCGGGGTCGGTATAGAGAAGGTCGATACTCCCTGAATAAGCGGAAATCGGTTCGTCGGTGTCGGCCTCCGCTTTCAGCAACAGATCAACCTCACGCCCCAGAATATGAGGGTGAATGGCCTGAAAGCGCTCGAGCAGCTTGCCTCCGCCGAGAGCCGCAATCGTCTCATCCATCGCGGCCTGAGCCTTCGGAAGTTGAGCAGGACTGAGTGAGCCCTCAAGCCAACGTGAGGCAGCCGCAAAGTCCGGCGCCTCATCGCCAACTTCGAAAGCCAGGTGCAACGCCGTGCCAACTGCGGTGGCAACCACCTTCCCCAGCCCCGCGCCACCTGAGGACGCACCTTTACCAACCTCATCGTCCGTAGCCCTGGAGGGTGCGCCCAGGAGTGGCCGCGCCGACCGAGCCGACGCATCCTCACGCTGAATTGCAAGCTCATGATGGAACGCGATGACTCGGTCTGTATCCACTTCCAACGGAGGCAGAGCGCGCTCACCGACTGCATCTTGCTCAAGACACTCGTAGTCAACAGCCAGCCAGCGAACGCCCTCAACGATACACTCTGCCGACTCAAGGGCGACTAACTGCTCCGGCAAATCGAGTTCGTCCTCCTCGTCTGTTGGCTCCACCCACTCCAGGAGTTGATTCAAGTTCGGGATTCGATCATCGACAGTAAAGAGAAAGTCTGAAAACGACTGGAGCCTGTTGTCCAGCTCCGTATTGCAACCCACCGTTACCAGGCGATCTTTGGCCCGTGTAAGGGCTACGTAGAACAGTCGGACCAGCTCAGCATCTCGAATATCCCGCTGTCGTTTTTCTAGAGCAGGAAAACCGAAAGATGCTGCCTTCGCCATGTGCCATTCGAGATTCCCCTCAACGTCTCGCATTGCCGCACAGCTCTCCCGATGATCACGCTTGCCGTTTCCACTCATCCCAAGCAAGTACATCTGCTTGAAGCTCAGCCCCTTCGCCTTGTGAATGGTCATCACTCGAACGGCATCAACAGACTCGCCACCCGGGGTTGCCTCCTCCTCATCATCTTCTGAAACGATCGGCTGTCTCAATGCCCTCAATGTCAGAGCTGCAACACCTCGGGTCTCCAGGGCAACAGTCTGAAGCTTCTGGAGAAACTTCTCGATGTTCGACAATCGATGAGCCCCCAGAAAACGCGACGTCTCAAGCGCGTCGAAGTGAAGAGTCCCTCGCAATTGATCCACAAACAGGTCAGCTGGCTGTGTACGCCACACCTCTCTCAGTTCAATCACGTTTTGAGCGAAGGAGCGAACCGTCAAGGGCCAGCCATCAAAGGCTGTCGGAACCTCTGGAGTCGCCGTCGCAGCTGCTCCGAGAATCGCATTCAATTCGGCTGATTTTCTCTCGCTCCACGAGTGCGTGTCCGACATGAAACGGGGCAAGCCTGCAGCCCAAAGACCAGAAATAGCGGCATCCGGCAGCCCCACAACAGAGGATCTCAAGGCCCCCAGCAATGGTAGAGGGTCGACAGGATCAAGAACCACACCGACGAGACTCAGCATATCGAGAACCTCTCTTCGGCGATTGAAGTCTCTGTCACCTTCGACGACATAAGGGATCGCTGCTGCGCGAAGAGCTTCCAGTAGTTGATCGCGCCCGGTTGTGACGCGCATGAGAATTCCAAAGTGATTCCAACCGCAATCCCCCCTCGCGTGCACTTCGGCGATATCCTTGGCGACGGCAAGTGCTTCAATACCTCGCACGCGATGAGCGAGCTTTCGCTTGCTCAAATCACGATCACGCTTCGCGTTGCGAGACTGCGCTACCCAATGTTCGACAGGCCGTCGTCCGCCTGATGAATAGGCAGGGACCTTTTGTTTGGCATCGCAGACAAGGAGATCCTCAAAGGCCGGCTGCAACCCTGGCGTCTCAATCATGACCGGTGAAACAACAGTTGAAACCTCTTGGAGGATTGCGGGAACTGACCGAAAGTTGACGCTCAGAGAATGCCGCACGCCTCCGTTCTCCACCAGATGATCCAGGAATTCCTCGTAGGCTCGAAGATCGGCTTGACGCCATCCGTAAATGGACTGTTTTGGATCGCCTACAATAAAGAGGCCCAACCTCTCCGCAGGGACTCCTACTGCGAGCGCCTTGACGATTTCAAACTGCAGCGGGTCGGTGTCCTGCACCTCGTCGAGCAGTAGTTGGTCGATGCCGTCCTGCAAACGCTCGCGGGCATGAGGATGGTTTTGAACGAGGTCGCAGCATTGTGACAAATGCTTCAGAGCATGCGAATCGAGCCGTCGTCGTCAATTTGGACATCGTCAACTTTTTCCCGAGCACCACTGCTGATCGCGTGCATCAACTGTTTCGGGCATGTGGTTGGGGGGAAAAAGTGTCGGCGCTGCTGACTCAGACTTGCACGCATGAAGGAAGTTTGCCCCAAGGGGCACCAACGAGCCCTCGGCTTAGCAACTTAGTGAATTTCTTTCTGGACGTCGAGCTATTGGAATTGGCCACATCTTATGGTGCCCACTACACACGCTATGCGGATGACATCACCTTTTCGTTTGACGTGGATGATCGTGAAAACCTTCATGGATTGATCGAAGACGCGGGGCGCAGGATTTATCAGTACGGATATGTCGTACACCGTCGTCGCAAGATGAAAATTCGTCGCCAACACCAGCGCCAGGAAGTGACGGGTTTAGTGGTCAACG
>PVBE012416213.1_pt1 | contig 16145 bp, 13 predicted proteins | sample 1631181 | NCBI WGS metagenome assembly PVBE01 (sample SAMN08397723, study PRJNA350692) | Marine metagenome, whole genome shotgun sequencing project. | isolation source: water | place: Pacific Ocean | collected 2012-04
CGGCAAGGTAGGTAATGCCCAGCGAAAGTACGATAAAAATGAAGAATCCCGCGATCGCGATCAGATTAGGCTCACCCAGACTACTCGTCACAACCGCCCCCGCAGCGCAGCCACGCCACTGTCGTAGTGCCGGTTGGCCCATCGGACATAGACCCAGACCAGTATCCACGCTGCAACAATCAGAAGCGCGCCGAGCAGAATGCCAAGACTTAGACCAGGGCTCACCAGCGTCGCGAGAAGGGATTTACGAAACGCGACCAGTAAGATAAACCCAAAATAGAGGACTATCATGGTAATCGTGAGCCCAATCGCGACACGCCAGCGTGCAGCGTTCAAGCGTCTCAACTCATCAAAAGAATTCATAATTACCAATCTACACTACTGGGTTTCAGTTCGACTTTGCGTTGCCTGGGCTTGAATAATTATATTGCCGGCCGCGTCTCTCAAAACGAGTGTCACCTCTTTTTCATCTATAGATAGAAAATGCTCTGTAAGTAAACCACTGATAATCCCAAAGTCCATCTTCCAGACCATAGTCCGCCTATCATCTTGCCAATCTCCGATCCAATACGAAGAATCTCCTTCTGACGTAAAGTTAAACCGGTGGTATGACCCATCAGCGTAATTAATCATGTCTCGGCTGTCCTGTGATTCACCAATAGTTGTCATCTCCAGGTACTGATTAGACAAGACCCACTTAACCTCTTGGGCGGCTGTCTCGTCGTATCCTCGAGGAACTAACTTTGTAGGGCTCATAACCGTTCGAGCTTGCCATGTTCCGAGATACTGGTTCAAAACACCCGAACCTTTTAACTGCGCTTCTTCGGTAGAGGCTGTTGCCGGTAAAGCGAATAAGGCCATCATCAATGCCAGAACAAGTCGTGTCATATTGTTCTCCACTGCACGGAAACGAAACACGCCTTCATCAGGTTTCCAAGTGTTCGCGATTCGGAACAGCCATAACGTATAGGGCAGCCGCAGCCATTGCAAGATAGCCGATTACAACGTGACGGGGGTAATAAACCCCCACTTGGTAAAACAGATGAGGGCTCAAGAACACGAGTGGCAATCCAACCATCAACAGATCGGTTACTCGCCCGAACCGCCATAGCGCTCGAACCGCGACTCCCACAGCGACCATCCAGAGCAATTGAAGACTACGGAACAGTAGTTGCAACTCCCCGCCAGCAAGCACATGGTCCTGGTTCATCGTCGGGCCATAAAGAAGAAACTCAAGCTGTGCCCAGATCTGCCGCCTAGCCTCTGAGTCGGTCAGTGCGTCTCGCCAAGCGTCTGGTGGCAGCACGAGATTCACTGGGCCACTGGTAGGGAACAGCCTGAACTGATCACCGTAATAAACATTGTGAAGCACTGGAAACAGGCAGATCGCAGCCGCAAGTCCCAACGCGGGTATAAGCGTCCGGTCCCGCTGCTGCACTGCGGTCCGACAGCGCATCACAAGAAGCCACAACAGCGCCGGAGCTTGGTCAGTCCGGGCAATAAATGAAACCGCTAGAGCAGCGAAGCCTTTTCTTCTAGCTTTTCGACCTGGACCAAACAGCCAGGTGAAAGCCAGCGGGAACGCCACCCAGGTTGTGTACTCTGACACTCCTCGACGGATGAGGCTTGCAACGACTGTACTATTAACAAGAGTCACCAAAAGGACGGTTCCAATCAAAGCAACGACCATCTCAAAGTGACCACTGCCGCGGAATCGCCAGCCGAACCATAGCAGCGCACTCGTCACCATGATGCGGGCAAAAACAGCAATCTGGCCATCACCATCACCAAACACGAGATGATTAAAGAACATCACATATCTAGACAGCGGCTGAGCGTTGAAGACCTCTTCCCCGGCACGAAGCGAACCAGTCTCAAGGATCGAGCGAGCAAAGGATTCATACATTAAAAAGTCCGAGCCACCATCCCTCAGTAGCACCGAAGTCAACGAAGGATGCGCACGGGCTTCATGCGCAAGGATGACAATCGCCATTCCGGCACACGCCACGAGCAAATGACGCCGTTTCCGACCCGACATTGTGACGAGAGCGCCGGCCGCGAGCGTAGACAGAAACAAATAGCCATTGATAGCGGATGGTGGGTCGATGGCTGGAAGTAGCGTAATCAGAACAGCCGCTAAACCTGCGCCGAGGAGCCACAACCATTGCGCTTTGACGAACGGCCAGTAAAAACTCGCTAGAATGAGGCCGCTCACTATAGCGAGGACGTCAATAAGCCAACCAAGTAGACGGGTCCAGAGAGGTGGCCCCGAAGCCGGAAGAGGACCCTCTCGCCCTTGGAGACGAAACGTGGCCAGCGGACCCAGGGCACCGTCTCCCCCGGAGCGTTGCCCATCGTCAAATTGATAAGACACCGTGAGGTCATGCCGACCTGCAGGAAGGCGGATCTGCTCGCGCGCAACGCGGTCGTACGAAGGAGAAAGTCTCAGCCTAGCTGAACCTATTTGCACCTGTCCCGCACCAACATACGCCACAGTAATAGATTCAGAAGCATCGAGTTCTACAGCGCCTCGCCAGAAAGCAGTAAATGGGATTCGCTCACGCAGGACCGAGCCCGCTACCCACCAGTAATAGTTGAAGCGTAATGAGTTCATGAACGAAAGATTCCATTCGCTTGGACCAAAATCGATGACTTCATCTACCCGCGTCGCTGTGAAGCGTGCCAGAGGATTGTCGTAAGACTTCTCGCATAGTCCTACCGGGGCCTCATGCCCCATGGCCCGGTAACAGGCAGGAAATCCTTGATAGGTTCCACTCATTAACAGAACGCTCTTGCTGATAAGACCCAGACATAGAAGCCCGGCGATAATAGTGATACGGCCACTGAGCAGCATAGGTACACGGTAAGCCCAGTGCCGCCGAAGCCAACGCGAGAAAATCAGTGGAAGAAGTGCAAGGGCACTGAGTAATTCTGGGAGAGAACTGAGCGGTAAACCAGAGGCCTGAACATAATTGGCGCTTGGGAACACAAGAAACACACCAACCAACGCCAAGAGTAGCGAGGGTGTGCTGAAAGCTTTCAAGTTCGACTTCCTTCCGCGGACAAAACCCAGTGCGGGTAGTGATACGACCCGCATGGTGCCACACATGGTAAGTTGCGATGAATTCCTAGATCCAAAACACTACCATCGTGAAACGATCGAGTTTGAAAGATGCCCCAAGCCGTGCAAGAGTCTATTCGAATTTTTGAGAGGAAACACGATTGGTCACTGATCTGTGAACAGCGGGTTTCGTGTCCGATTGCTAATACCTTCTCATTCTTCTCAACGGCCAGAAATCTTGAACGCCTAACACCACCGTTCCTTAAGTTCCGTATTCACTACATCAGCTCGGAACCACTTGTGGCCGGTGCCATCATCGACTATTCGTTACGCCTTCATCACCTCCCAATCCGCTGGCAAAGCCAGATTGAACAATGGGAGCCTCCACATCAATTCGTTGACAACCAGATTCGAGGACCATTTAAACTGTGGCGGCATACCCACACGTTCCGTGCTGACGGTAGCGACACCATAATCACTGACACAGTACAATTTAACCTCTACTGCCGAGCACTCAAACACACACCAATCCTTACCTGGATTCATAATGACCTAAGAACAATCTTTGAATTTCGTCAACGCGAAATTACAAAGGTGTTTGAAAATGGATTCAAATGTGTGGAGATCCCCCAGTCCTGATATCCTCAACATCTCATGACTGACGCAATCACTAGCGGTCTAACACTACCCCGCCGTGGTAGGTGGACCGGTAAAATGGGTTCTGCACATGAAACACGACGACTTTTCCCCTGGCTCCTAATCCCCACCTTGTGGTTTTTTAGCGTCGGTGTCTATGGGCAGTCGATTCCTTCCGTAGCGTCAGAGGACCAAGCACGTTCGATCGAAGCGCTCGTGGCACCGCCTAGAGATTCCTGGCCGACCAACGGTGGCAACATTTACAACCAGCGGTACTCTCCTCTCGACGAGATCAATCGGGAGACCGTGGGCGACCTTGGAGCGGTGTGGCGGTTACACCTGGAAGGCTCAGGCGTTGGTCAAAAATACTCCGGAGAAGCGCAGCCAATCGTGAGCGACGGAGTCATTTATATAGTCACAGGAGCCAACGACGTTTTTGCTATCGGCATAGACTCCGGTCAGATTCACTGGCGGTATAACGCAAACCTGGATCCCGACATTTCACCGATATGCTGTGGGTGGACTAGTCGTGGCGTCGGACTCGGTAACGGCAAGGTCTACGTCGGGCAACTTGATGGTCAGCTCATCGCGTTGGACCAGCAGACAGGCAAACTGGCTTGGTCAGTTCAAGCTGCGCGATGGGAGGATGGCTATTCGATTACGAGTGCACCGCTGTATTTCGACGGTTTGGTAATCACTGGCTTTGCCGGTGCAGAGTATGGCATCCGTGGACGAGTCAGCGCGTTCCATGCTGCTGATGGGTCCCCAGCCTGGGTCTTTCACACCGTTCCCGGACCTGGCGAAGTGGGACACGACACGTGGCCTCAGGATAACGATGTGTGGAGGCACGGCGGGGCGTCTGTCTGGCAAACGCCGGCCGTCGATCCCGAGTTAGGTCTACTCTATTTCTCCACTGGAAACCCCGGACCTGATTTCAACGGCGCAGTCCGTGCTGGTGACAACCTGTTCTCGGTCTCGATCGTCGCGATAGACGTGGCAACTGGGGATTATCGCTGGCATTTTCAACAGGTACACCACGACCTGTGGGACTACGACTCGCCGAGTCCGGTCGTTTTATTCGATGTCGAGATCGATGGTGTCGTCCGAAAAGCGTTGGCCGAAGCAAGTAAAACCGGCTGGGTCTACATTCTTGATCGAACTAACGGTGAGCCACTCATCGGCATCGAAGAACGACCGGTACCGCAGGAACCCCGCCAGGCAACAGCAGCTACCCAACCCTATCCAATCGGCGATGCTATCGTGCCACAATCGATCGACATCGCACCCGAGGGCTACACACTCGTTAATGGTGGCCGAATCTTTACGCCATTCTGGACTGAAGGCGTTGTCGCCAAACCCTCGCCCTTCGGTGGAATCAACTGGCCGCCACCTGCCTACGACCCAGCAACTGCCACTCTCTATGTGTGCGCGAATGACCGGACGCAGTTCTTTAACGGTGGTGATCGGGATTTTGAGATTGCTCCAAATGGAGCGAGATACATCGGTGGCACATTCGCGAGTGTGCCAATGCCATCGACGGGCATTTTCGCTGCGGTAGACATGACAAACAACCGCTTGGTGTGGCGTCAGCAATGGGCAGACCTGTGCTACAGCGGTTCACTGGCTACCGCTGGGGGCCTCGTCTTTGTTGGACGGAATGATGGCCGCCTAACAGCACTCGACTCAAGTAATGGCCGTCTCTTATGGGAATTCCAAACAGGCGCCGGCTCGAATTCTGGAACGAGTACATTTGAGCACAATGGAGAGCAGCACTTAGTCAGCTACTCGGCTGGGAACCTCTTTGCTGGGTCACCGCGTGGAGACAGCGTCTGGCTCTTCTCACTATCCGGCACTCGGGAACCAGCGCAATCTCCGGCACTAGCGGAACAACCTCCGGCACCAGACCGGCAAGCCGATGTCAACTTGGGTCGTCAGGTCTTTGTGGAAGCCTGCGGTTTCTGTCATGGGCCGAACGGAGATGGGGGGCACGGCGGTCCGGCACTCAATGGCCTAACAGACCTCGACCTCGGAGTCGCGAGCCTTATCGTCACGGAGGGCGGTGCTGACATGCCAGCGCTCGGGTCAAGTCTCACATCAGCTGAAATCCAAGACGTGGCCGCCTACCTCGTCGAGAGACTAATTGTGCGTTAGCACCTAACCTTGGGCGGACCACCATCGTCTCGGGTCAATACGTTCGCCGTAACCCAACCACCCATCGAGCCACAGCATCATCCGTCGCAGCGGTGTACCTGCGAGCCAACGACCGGCACGAAGCCACCATTTCGAAAAATCTTTGTTGTAGGGACAAACCCTGATGCAAATTGAACAGTCGCTATTCTGGGCCGCCCAGTAGCCAAAGCATTTCTCACCATCAATTGACCATTTTCGGACACCCTTAATATTGGACTGGTTGTAGCGTTCGGTACTCGGAGGACCATTCGGAATCGCCTGGACAGGACAGGCCGTGCTGCACTTCTGGCAAACGTCGCAAAATTTCTTCACGCCAAATTGAATCGGCTTGTCGTGCGCCAGCGGAAGATCAGTGTAAATCTTTCCCAAGCGAACACGTGGTCCGAACTCCTTCGTGATTAGTAACCCATGCCGGCCATACTCGCCGAGCCCAGCCCTGATCGCGAATGGAATGGCCAACGACGTGTCATTCATGCTAGCAACCGCCTGATAGCCAAGATTTTGGATGTACTGCGCGACTGATAAAACAACCATCGCATCCCGTGAGTATCCGGCTCCAGTTGCTGCTCCACTAAGTGCGGATGGGACAGTGCGGATCAGGTCGTAATCCATCGACTGGGCCGTGACAATGACATTCGTCACTTCAGGTGGAATCTCTTGCGGTCGCTCGGTGAGAGACAGGTCGCTAAACTTATTCACATACATCCAGCGTTCGTCGTAGTCGGTAATACCAACGAGGTCGGCACCAAAACCCTTGGCGACGCGCTTAATCTCGGCAGCCGTCTCCGCAGGCGTACCCAAGTTGATACGTTCATCCGCCACGCCACGGGTTAGCGTGAACTCGTCATTGAAACCTTCGCGCCGGTCAGCATCCAGTTTTAGGTCGGTAAAGAGGTCGGAGACCTGCCAGGCAGCGTTGCGCAACGCGTAATCCTTCTGGGTAAAACCGTCTGTCGACCGCCAATTACTGAGTGGCTCACGATAGGTTGCGTAGAACAGGTCACTCTTCGCGCTTCGGATCCGTGCATCCCACCAAGACCGGCGAAAGACATCATCTCGCTGAGAAAACCGCTGGAAATCAGACTGAATCTCAAAACCAGCCTCGGCATCTTTCGCATGGCGAGATGGACTGCGAGTGTGACGACTCATAACGCTGTCGAGCTTAATTTGAGGAAGGGGTTTTTACCAAGGCCTACCCTGCCACACCGGATGTAGTTTCTGAACTGACAGTACTCGCCGAGAAGCACGGTCGGCACAATTAATGGTAGAATAAGGAGTTCGGCCCGCCTGTAAAGAAAACGCAGTCGATCTTCCGACCGAATTTGGATGCCTCGCCGGTGAACTGGCTCGAAATCGCAATTGCCATCTCGGCCGTTTTGGTCGGCTCCGTCGTACAGGGAGCTGTGGGATTCGGTCTAGCGTTGGTCTCCGCACCGGTTCTTATTCTGATTGATCCGCGTTTTATTCCGGCCCCGTTGTTACTCGCATCACTTTCATTAATCCTACTTACCGCTTACCGTGATCGGCAAGGGATCGACCTCTCTGGCCTGCGATGGGCATTAATCGGCCGGTTCGCTGGCACCGGAGTTGGGATCACCGCACTTAATCTGATTTCCGGTAGTCAACTTACTCTTACATTTGGAGTGATCGTCTTAGCTTCGGTCGGCCTCAGCGCCTCCGGACTCCATTTGCGACCTAACCCAAGGACCCTGATCGGTGCAGGCACAATCTCTGGCTTTATGGCTACAACTTCATCGATCGGCGGACCACCCATGGCACTCCTTTACCAAGACGAATCAGGAACCCGATTACGTGGCACTCTGGCCGGATTTTTCGTCGTTGGTGTATCAATCTCACTGGTGTCACTAGCCCTTATCGGGCGACTGGGACAAGAAGAACTTAAACTCGCACTAATACTGCAGCCAGGAATCTTGATCGGATTCGCTGCTTCGTCGCGAGCGATTGAGTGGCTTGACGGTGGTCACACGCGGTCGGCGGTTCTGACCGTTGCAACCGTCATGGCTTGTGTCGTAATCCTGAACGAGTTGTACAACTAGTTTTCTAACCCCGCAATAGCCAAAATGGTCGTCAGCACGACCTGCAAACCGCGGACGGTCGGTTCAGGATCAACGTCAACCCACTCGTCTAGCGAGTGACTCCGCCCACCGAGCCCGCCACGACCAATCGTAATAGCTGGTATACCTAGGCTAATTGGTAGGTTTGCATCAGTGCTCGACGTCCGCGGCACCACCTCAATCCCGAACAATCCAGCCGCAGCGACAGCTGCCTGCATAATCGGGGCACTGGCCGGCGTAAAGCCCGACGGACGGTCCCCGATCAATTGAAGTTCGAGTTCGATTGGACCTTGGGATACTGAACGCGTGGCGTTTTCTTGGTCAACCGCTAAATCCATCGCGCTAAGAAATGCTTCGACGAGCCGGTCAAGTTCTTCCGGCGACTCCGAGCGCATATCAACATCCATAGAGGTCTCGAACGGAATCGAATTGACCGAAGTGCCACCTCTCACGATCCCAATGCTGAACGTCGTCTTAGGCTCTTCGGGCACAGGGATGGCCGCGAATCGCTGCATGGCACCCGCCATAGCGAATGCAGGATTGACGAGCCCGAAAGCGCCGTAGCTATGTCCTCCAGGCCCCTTAAAAACTGCGCGGTAACGGCGGCTCCCAAGAGCACCATTTGTAATCGTAGATTGACCTCCAGACTCGACAGACACAAACTTCGCAATCCGATTTCGATAGGCACCCTCACGAAACAAGTGTTTCACCCCACGAAGGTCTCCTGGGCCTTCCTCCCCAACGTTTCCGATAAAGAGAATGTCAGACGTTGTGGACACCGATGCGGCATCGAGTGCACGAATCACGGCTAGGACAGCAGCCAAGCCGGCCGTGTCGTCACCAATCCCCGGTGCCATCAGCCGAGTACCGTTCCTACGGACCGTCACATCCGTCTCCGTTGGAAAGACCGTATCAAGATGCGCGGCGACAGCAAGAAGCGGGCCACCGCCAATACCAGGACGTATGCCCATCACGTTTCCGATCTCGTCCTGAACAACATCATCCAGCCCAGCCGCCCTCAACAGTTCAAGGTAGGCAGCAGCCCTGCGCTCCTCTGCAAAGGGTGGCGCCGGAATTTCAGTTAGCTGAATTAATTCTCTTACGTAGCGTTCGGAGTCCTGGTCTAGGTAGTCAAGGGCAACCTGATACTCCGGACTTGCTTGAAGCGATGAAAGGTCAGCCGTCGGCTGAGCCCAGAGAGGTGACACAAGTCCACTCAGGAACATTACCAAAAAGTGTCGAGTTCTCATTCAGTACTCCAAATAGCCAAACGGTCGCCAAGCCCCTACCGGGCCCACAACATTGTGCCAAGCTTCACCGACAAAATCTAATGGTGATCTATACTGAAAGCGAATGCCAATCTATGAGTATCAGTGTCGCAAATGCGATCACCGCTTCGAAATCCTCCAGCAGATGGGTGCGGGGTCCCACGCACTCTCCTGTCCGAATTGCAGTTGTCATACCGTCGATAAGCAATTCTCGACCTTCTCTAGCTCAGTCAATGCCGACATGGCGAAGAGCCCGGCAGGGCCAGGCGGCTGCGGGCCTGGGCGTTTCACCTGAGCAGCGTGAATCCTGGCGACCCGGTGGGTCGCTACCGAAGCAGTTATCGGTTTACCAGTTCTCACACCCACGGACAGGCGACGAACCGTTCGTCTTTTAGTTCAAGCGGGGGCACCGCTTCTGCACACGAGGCACGAACAATCGGGCAGCGAGTGCGAAAACCGCATCCGGAGGGTTTCTTGATCGGAGTCGGTATGTCCCCAGCTAGGTGGACGCGCTCATCAAGTCGCGCACGTGGGTCGGCACGTGGTACAGCCGAGAGTAACGCACGCGAATACGGATGCTTTGGCTGGTTATACACTGAGTCGGTAGGCCCAATTTCAACTATATTGCCAAGGTACATCACCGCGATCCTGTCAGAGATATGTCGTACGACTGACAGGTCATGGGCAATAAAGAGGTAGGACAATTCAAATTCCTGCTGTAAGTCCTGCATGAGGTTAATCACTTGAGCCTGAATCGACACGTCGAGCGCACTCACTGGCTCATCTGCAATGACTACCTTCGGATTCGTCGAGAGTGCCCGTGCGATGCTAACTCGCTGACGCTGCCCACCCGAAAACTCGTGGGGATAACGGTCAGCCTGTTCGCCCGTTAGACCGACTTTTTCGAGCAACCAAATTACCTTGTCTCGTCGGTCGGCCGCCGAGAGCTCCTTGGCGTGAATCGTGAGTGGTTCCTCAACGATGTCACCAACAGTCATTCGAGGATTAAGCGAAGAGTAGGGATCCTGAAAGATCATCTGGAGATCTGAACGATAGGGCCGCATTGAAGCCCGGCTCAGCGCAGTTAAGTCAACAGTCTGTGCTTCGTGGTGATAGAGGATTCGACCTGACATCTCTACGCCGTAACTCATCGTGCGTAGGATGTTTACAATCGCCCGACCGATAGTGCTCTTTCCACAGCCAGACTCACCCACCAGCCCGAGTGTCTCACCTCGCCCGAGCTTAAGCGACACGCCGTCCACCGCTTTCACTTCGGCAATCCGCCTGAGGAAAATGCCTCCGTGAACTGGGAACCGCACGTGAAGATCGTCGACTTCGAGAACAAGGCCCATTACAAGTCCAACAAGTGACACCGAACCAGATGCCCAGGCGCAAGCTCAATGAGCTCGGGTTCTTCTGTTTCACAGCGTTCCACTTTCATTTCACAGCGAGTGCAGAATTTACAACCAGCCGGCAAGTTGTGGATACTTGGCACCAAACCAGGAATGGCAGGAAGCCTGGCGGCTCTTGGGCCCTCGACGCTTGGAAGCGATTCCAGTAAACCTTTGGTGTAAGGATGCTGCGGCGCATCAAATAATCGTTCCACCGGTGCTACCTCCTGCACCTTGCCACCGTACATCACAACGACCCGCTGACAGGTTTCGGCCACCACTGCCAAGTTGTGGGTGATAAGCAGGACCGCCGCATCTGGTTGCTTCGCTTTCAACCTGAGCATCAGTTCAAGAATCTGGGCTTGGATGGTCACGTCGAGAGCCGTGGTCGGTTCGTCTGCGATCAGTAACGCCGGCCCACAGGCAACCGCAATTGCGATCATCACGCGCTGGCGCATACCACCAGAAAAATGATGCGGGTAATCCTGCATGCGCAGTCGCGCCTCGGGAATGCCAACCAACTCGAGCATTTGGACAGCCCGTTCGAAGGCTTCCCTTTTCGAGCAGTCCTCATGTGCCTGGATAACTTCCATTACCTGCATCCCGATGGTAAAGACCGGGTTGAGCGACGTCATCGGCTCCTGAAAGACCATGCTGATCTCCTGGCCCCGAATGTTACGAATGTCTTCCAACGGCATCTTCAGCAGGTCCCGTCCTTTATAGGCGATCGAACCGCTGACAATTCGCCCCGGTGGATCGGGAATGAGTCGTAGCACGCTCAAAGCGGTAACACTCTTGCCAGAACCCGATTCACCCACCAACCCAACGACTTCACCCTTTCCAATATCAAGGTCAACGCCGTCCACCGCCCTGGCAGTGCCCGCCTCAGAAAAAAAGTAGGTCCGTAAACCACGAACCTTTAGCAGCGGCTCCACCGGTTGTACGGGTCCTGAACTTGGCTCCATAAGGCACTACCGGAGACGAGAGAATTCTTTCGGGTCGAAGGCCTCACGTATAGCCTCCCCAATGAAAACAATAAGGAGCAGTGTCACAAACACAGCACCTAACGGATAAAAAACGAGCCACCATTTCGAGAGGTTGTTCACCCCTTGTCCAATCAGCTCTCCCCAACTCGGCGTCGGTGCTGGAAGACCGAAGCCAAGAAAATCCAGCGCAACGAGCGCGCCAATGTTGGCAACAATCGCAAACGGTGCAAAGGAGACGACCGGGGTCAGCGCATTTGGCAAAATATGCTTAAACATGATGGTTCGTTCGGCTGCACCCATCGCGATCGCCGCACCAACGTAATCTCTCGCCTTCTCTCGATAAAATTCTCCCCGGACGTAATAAGTAATCCCCATCCAACCAAAGGCCGACAAGATCGTTACCAGAAGCCAAAAAGCGGGTTGTAAAAATTGGTTCCTCCCAGGCAAGTAGACCGGCACAACAATCGAACTAACGATAATGACTGTGTAGAGAAACGGAAGCGAGGCCCAGATTTCGATCGTTCGCTGGCCAAGCAAGTCAATCTTACCCCCTAGATATCCGAGGGCTGCCCCAACGACTGTGCCTAAAGAAAAACTGATCAGCGTCACCACCGCAGCAAAAGTAAGCGAGATGTTGAAGCCGTAAGCAAGACGGACGAGTACATCGCGCCCTCGGTCATCGGTACCGAACAGGTGCTCACCTGATGGTGGATGGGGAGGAAAACCCTCCTGGTCGAGTAGCGACTCATTAGGGCCATACGGATACGGCGGCATTAGCACCCAATCACCCAAAGCTTCCTGAGCAAATCGCCTCTGCAACTCGCGATAGTTCGCTTCACCGATCGCCACCTGCCCGAACTCAGCCGCCTGGTAGACGCGAAATCCAGGAAAATAATATTGGCCGTTATAACTAACCGCGATTGCATTGTTACTGGCTAGAACCGGAAGGAAAAACGAAACCACGTAGACGGAGGCAAGCGCCACGGCAGCCCAATAACCCCGCTTGAGCCCCTGAAACTTTCTAAACCGGCGACGAAGAATTGATTCGGATCGAGCCGGAGCAGTAGGTGGCGCCGTTTGTTCCGTCATTTGAAACGAATGCGAGGATCTGCCGCGGTATAAATAACGTCAGACAGAATATTGCCAAAAAGCATTAGAAGGCTGGAAATGACGAGAATGCCTAGCGCGACCGGATAATCACGTTGCAGGATTGACGTATAACCAAGGTAACCCATGCCGTCGATGTTGAAGACTTTCTCAATCAAGAATGAACCAGCTAGTACCAGCCCGAATACGTGACCGAGTCCGGTCGCCAACGGAATTAGAGAATTTCTAAGTGCGTGCACAAAGATAACGCGGTGCTCGTTAAGGCCTTTCGCGAATGCCGTACGGATGTAGTCCTGTCCGAGGTTCTCCATTAGGGAATTCTTAGTCAGGATCGTCAACGTCGCAAACGAACCCACCATGTAGCAGAACACCGGCAGGAACATATGGTGAAGTTGAGCAACGATCTTCTGACCAAGGTTCAAAAACTCCCAGTTGTATGGCCGAAATCCTCCAAGCGGAAAAAGGCTCCAAAAACTACCGCCACCGAACAACACCAACAATGCGGTGCCAAGTGCCCAGCCCGGAACAGAGTAACCAAGAAAAACCACGATGCTGCTAACTACATCAAACCTTGTGCCATGCCGAACCGCCTTCATAACGCCCAAAGGGATACAGATTACATAGCTCAGCAGAAATCCGGTGAGCCCAAGAAAGATTGAAACCGGAAACCGAGACTTGATCACATCCCACACCGGCTCCTGATAGATATAGGAATTGCCGAGATCTAGGCGAATGACGTTCCAGAGCCACTGCCCATACCGAACGTGAACTGGTTTGTCGAAGCCGTAAAACCGACGAATCTCGTCGATCGCATCCTGAGGAAGTGAAACAGCAAGTGCTTGAGCTCCTCCACTTACACCACCCTCCGTCATAATCGCCATCCTGTACTGAAGAATCTGTCTCTCGACCGGTCCACCCGGCACGAAATGCATGATGACGAAGACAGCGAGTGTAATCCCGATGAAGGTTGGGATCACCAAAAGTAATCTTCTGAGAAAGTACGCACGCATAATGACAACACCGTAGAGAATCCGACGCCACGCTTACCAACACCGACAAGCCAAAGTGCTGTTAACCGACTCCTAATGACCGTCTGGCATCGCCCTTAATACGCCAGAGCCCCCAACATACTGTTCCCAATAATGAACATCGGTCTCACCCACCTCCATTCTTTCGGAAGTGCTCGCCATTGCCTGCCGCCAACTCGCCTCTTTCTGGGGATCGACCCACCATAACGACAATGGGTCGCGATAGTAGCCAAAGCGACTCAGGTAACCTTCGGGGGCGCCGAACCTGTTCCAGAATGCAATCCGGAAGAAAGGCGCTTCCCAGCCAAGAATGTAGTTATGAAGGTCGCCAAGAATTCCATCGACCTCACGGATAATCTCCTCTCGCGCTTGCTGATCGAATTCCGTGTCATACCGAATGAGTAATTCGTCGATCCGTGGACTCTTGACAGCGGTAATATTGTTCGTGTTATCGACATCCGCCAACGAGGAATGAAACGTCGTTTCCGGATTTGGGAACAGTAAACCGGTATAAGCAACCGACACGAGGTCAAACCGTCGCTCATCGATCAACTGGATCATCGTCTCAAAAGTTACAAGTCTGAGGTTCAGCGTGATCCCAACTCGACGGAGGTCTTCCTGAAACATCGTGAGGCTTGGTTCCAGACCCTGTTGGCCATAAAGCAACTCGGCGGTCAATGGTTGGCCATCCCTTACGAGACGCCCCTGAGAATTTCGCTCGGTCCATCCAGCTTCAGCGAGCAGCGAAACCGCTAGCTCGGGGTCGTAGCGAATGTCGGGGTTGCCTGGATTCCGGTAGGGTCCGGAAAAATAGCTCGTCTTACGGAAGTACTCGCCAAAGAACAATTTCTCGATCATTAATTGGCGATTGTAGAGGTGCGCAAGCGCGCGCCGCACACGAACATCCTGCCAGGGCTCGCGTCGGGTATTGAAGGCTATGCCGGACATCCCCAGCGGATACTCATTAAACACCTTCCGCTTCTGCAATAAACCGCGCTGGACTGGCTCGGTATCAAGTTCTTCAACCCATTCACGTGAGACATTGACGTGGTAATAGTCGAGATCTCCTCGTTTAAACATCTCGAACGCGAGATTATTGTCACGGACAACGATCTGATGTATCTCATCGAAGTTATGTAGGCCAACGTTACGGCGAGAACTCTCCGCCCAGTAATCAGAACGCCGGCGGATGACAACACGATTACCTCTATCAACATCGGCTTCATTCACAATATAGGGACCCGTCCCAGGTAACATCTTATAGTTGTAATCTCTGATGTATGTTTCCCCATCGATCGTGTTGAGCACGTGAGCTGGATAGATCGGCATTGACGAGAAATAAAGGAAGTTTCTCCAGTTGAGTTGCGTACTCGTCACACTGACGATGTATGGTGTTTCCGCCACAGGTCTGTTGTATTTCCCGTAGACAAGCCTAGCCGCAGGATCCTGCAGTCCGGGATCCATCATCAATTCCCAAGTTGCCACAACATCATCGGCTGTCACGGGTTCACCGTCAGAAAATCTAGCGCTCGGATTAATCCGATATCGATACGTCAGTCGGTCAGGCGAAATCTGCCAATGCGTAGCAAGGGCTGGCATCCATTCGGTGCTCGTGGGATGAAGCGTCATTAACCCTTCGTATACGAGGCCATCCAGCATCAGGTCGAACTCTGTTGTGTTCGGACCGCGGGACCGAAATGTAGTCGGAAAGTCCAACTGATGGGACCGAATAACCCCTCCTCTTACCGCTGAGGGATCACCCATTAGGTCGAAATCAAGGTTCGTTTCCCATGCTTCGCCGGCGAATCCGGAACCGCCATCCTCAGCCGATACCTGAGGGTCAGCGCCTTCATCGGAATTGGGAAACACCGGATAGTCGTTCTTATCGGCCGAAACCAATCCTGTTCGCGACGTAGAAACCGTATTGTTCTCTTCGGGCACGGGACTCGAACCGACACATCCGCATAAAACGGACACACCCAGTCCAAGCATCCATACTAGACGCTTCGTCATGACGTTAACTCCTCAGAAGACCCCAATCCAGTCGCTCAGAAAATCTATTCTAACAACCGGCTCGAAGACGGGAGAATTTACTTTTTAGTACCTGATCTTGAGAAACTTCGTCGCTTGGTTACGCAGTGAGCACTGGGGCTGCCAACCACACCTGCGCCACCCTCGCTCGGAACATCAACGCCCACTCGCGGTAAGAGACACGACCTCGGCTGACCTAGATTTCATCTCATTCAACGAACCAGTGCGGTAGCCCTGAAGGTCGACCGTGACGTCCTTGAAACCCGCAGCACGAAACTCGCGCACGACAAGGTCGCGCAGGTCTGACTCAAGTAATCGCGGTATCTCTTCCGGCTCTACCTCGATCCGCGCGACCAAATCATCGTACCGGAC
>PVBE010988589.1_pt1 | contig 16142 bp, 12 predicted proteins | sample 1631181 | NCBI WGS metagenome assembly PVBE01 (sample SAMN08397723, study PRJNA350692) | Marine metagenome, whole genome shotgun sequencing project. | isolation source: water | place: Pacific Ocean | collected 2012-04
AGCTGCGTGGTGGGGAGCGAAGCGGACTGCCTCGCCGCCGCCGATTGCCGCAACGCCGGCCACTGCTCCGCTGGTCCGAACCGCTGCCTGGCCCGCACCGGCCAGGAATGCCGGGCCTCCCTCGGCTGCCGCACCAAGGGTCACTGCACGCCCAAGGACGGTTACTGCGTCATCGCGTCCACCGCCGACTGCAAGCGCGCCGCCTTCTGCGTCAAGGTCGGCCGCTGCACCTTCCGCGGTGGCGTCTGCATCCACGGCACGGACCAGGAGTGCGCACTGTCCACAAGCTGCCGCGACTCGGGGCTCTGCACCGCCCAGCAGGGACGCTGCGTTGCCGTCTCCCGCCAGGACTGCGAGCGCTCGGTCTGGTGCCGCCGGTGGGGCCAGTGCGTGCCCCGGGCCGGCGCCTGCGTCGCGAGCATCGCCGCCGACTGTATACGCTCCGAGGGCTGCAAGAAGGAGGGGCGCTGCTCCGTGGTGGGCAAGTGGTGCAAGGTGGCCTCGGACGCCGACTGCGCCCGCTCCCGGCTCTGCAAGGACAAGGGCCGCTGCCGCGCGGATCTACGCTGGCCGCGCTGCGTGGTGACCCTGTCCAAGCACTGATCAGAGCCCGAGCCCCTCCAGCGGATCGTCGGTCCTGGGCTGCTGCACCACGGGCAGCCGACCTGGCGCCCTCTGCTGCGGCGGCGGTGCCGGCCGGGGCCTCACGCCGCTGCCCTTGGGCGGCGTCACCGCTGGCGCAGGCGCAGGTGCCGGCTGCCTGGCCCGCGAGTGGCGCGTCTCCGGCCGGGCGGGGGCTTTGGGCGCCTTGCGCGCCGCCGGCAGCCGCCGCCCCCGGCGGTCGCGCCGGATGGGTCGGAAGGTGAAGGGGTAGCGCACCAGGGTGGTGCCGGAGCCCGGGACCACGGCGCCGTCGGCCAGCCGGTCGAAGACCTTGGGGAAGCGGATGCCGCAAACGGCCCGGGCCACGCACCGCTCCAGGTCGGTGCTGCCCGGCTTGCAGTCAGACACCGCGCCGGTGGGCTGGATCGTGAACTGCACCACCACCTTGGCCACCAGGCCCGGCTGGCGGCCGAGCTGGGCCACGTAGCAGCTCTGCACCGCAGGGGTCCGCAGGCGGATGTAGTAGCGCACCGCCTGCTTGCCGAGGGTGCCCGCGCTGGTCACCTTCAGCGGCAGGTTGGGCGGCGGATTCGGCAGCGGCTCCGTGGTGATGACCATGGCGAGGACGGTGAGCGCGGCGGCGACGTTGAGCAAAACAAACTCCCAGTAGCCCAATTGTACGCCACCCGGCGCGAGAAGCTCCCCGGGGATCAGTCTCCGTGCTTTTTCACCACGTCGTCGAGGATCCCCTCCAGCTGCTTGCGCACGGCCTGGTCGGCCACGGTGGTGCGGCCGTCCAGCGAGCTGAGGTCGTTGCCGGTGAGCCCCAGGGGCATGGCGAGGCAGCGGTGATGCACCGCCTCGGCCAGGCGCTGCGCCAGCAGGTCGGGAGTGCGCTTCTCTTTTTTGCCGATGTGGGGCGTGGCGCAGCTGAGCTTGCCGCCGTGGGGCGACAGCAGGCAGGCGCTGACGTGGCGCCCGCGCCCGCGGATGGCCAGCTTGAAGCCGCGGCTGCCCACGTCCAGCCGGGGAGAGCGCTCCAGCAGCTGCCGCGCCATGTCCAGCGCCGCGCCCGAGCCGCTGGCCGTGATACGCACCGGCAGCTTCATGCCCATGCGCCGGATGACGCTGGGGTCGATCTGCATCGCCTTGTTTAGCAGCGACAGGTGCAGGCCCGAGCGCCCCTCGCTTTTCGCCGCCTTGGCCCCCACCGCCGCCATGCGGGCCCGCAGCAGCGCCTCGTTGCGGGGCAGCCGCTTGAGCGCCCGCCGGGCCAGGCGGATCGCCTCGTCGCCGTCGCCGCGGGCCAGGGCCACGTCGGCCTCGATGGCGTCGCAGTAGGGCTTGATGCGGGGGTCCTTGTCTCGCTTGCGCACCTTCTTGAGCACCACCGACACCACGCCGGGGCCGAGCACCTCCACCAGGTCGCCCAGCAGCCACACGGGCACCGGCTCGATGCCGCCGCGGGTGAAGACGCGGAAGGTCTCCAGCAGCCGCCGGTCGTCGGACAGTACGTTGATGATGCGCAGCTCGTCCACCCGCACGAGCACCGCGCGCTCGGCCCGGCGGAAGGTCCGCTTGACCGCCTCGCCGCTGTCGGCCCAGCTGGCCCGCTCGGCCATCAGCTCGGCGTGGGTCAGGCGCATGGCCCGCCGCAGCAGCGCGTGGGCACCCTTGGTCTGATCCGGGCTCACCGAGGTGAGGCCCCGGCGGTCGGGCCGCCCCAGGGCGCGGTCCATCACCGGCAGGGCCACGTCCGTGCGCGCCGCCACCAGCAGCACGGTGGCGAAGGCCACGTCGGTCTCGGCCCGGGCCTGGACCCGCACGTGGGGCGGCTGCTTGGTGCGCCAGGACTGCATCTCGCGCAGGGCCTTGATCGCGTCGCTCATGCGCCCCTGGTCGGTGTAGAGGCGCACGAGGAAGCGCCAGGGGTTGGCCGGCGAGAACGTCAACCGGCTGGTCCCCTCGACGGCCAGCTCCTCGGCCCGCTTGGGCTCGAAGGCGGTGCGCGCCGCCTGGGCCGCGTTGTAGGCGTGGATCGCCAGCACCGACTCGTGCTTCTTGTCGATGGCCGGCCGGCTCGCCTCCTCGGCCCGGGCGTTCTTCAGCGCCGCCATGCAGGCCCGGTAGTAGCGCTTGCGCTTGCGCGCCGCGCCCTCGATGGCGCACATCACGTTGAGCCCCAGGGAGCGCTGCTGCAGGTCCTTGCTCTTGATCCCCTTGCGGGCGTACTTGCGCGCCTTCTTGAAGCGCCCCAGCCGCATCAGCGGCCAGGCGTGCTCGGCGGTCAGGTTCGGGTTGTATAGCGCGTCGTAGTACTTGAGGATCTTGAGCTGGTACTTGTACTTCTCCATCTGCGCCGCCAGCTTCTGGATCGCGAAGAGCACCTCGCGGTGGAACTGCCACGGCGCGCTGGGCGGCCGGGGGTGGACGGTGTGGGTCTCCTCGTACAGCTCGCGAGCATGGCCCAGGTGGTACATCGACCGGGCCAGGTTGCCGTCGGCCTCGTGCAGCACGCGCCCGAGCACGTAGTGCGCCACCATGGACTCCTCGTTGTCCTCGAGCACCTCCTCGGCCACGCGCCGTGCCGTGACCAGCCGGTTCTTGTCCAGCAGGGTTAGGGCCTTGCGTTCCTTCTTGGTGTTGGCGGCGTAGGCCGCGCCCGACTTGCCCTGGGCCCCCACGTCGGGGACGATCAGCGCCACCAGGCCGCAGCCCACGGCCACCAGGGCCAGGGTCGCGACGAGGATCTTTGCCGGGGTCTTCTGCACGGTCGCTCCTAACCCGACACGCTCATCTGGGCCAGGCGCTCGAGCACCGGCGCGCAGCACTCGCTCACCACCGTCTCCTCGTCGTCCACGCCGGGGGCAAACTCCAGCCGGTGAGGGAAGATCTTCTCCGTCAGGTAGTCGATGTCGTCGGCGCTGACAAAGGCCCGCTGCTGGGTCAGAGCCCGGGCCTGCAGCGCCGGGATGGTCAGCACCAGGGAGCGGGTGGATGCGCCCTGGAGGATGCGGTCGTCGTTGCGCGTGGCCTGGCCGATGTCCACCAGGGCCTGGTTGACCTCGGGCGCCACGTAGACCTGGTCGCGGCAGATGGTGCGCGCGTCGAGGATCTCGGTGCGGGTGACCCGCGGCAGGTCCGCGCGGTCGGCGTTGGCCGCCAGGTTGCGAATGTTGGTCAGGATCTCCAGCTCCGAGGCCGGGTCGATGTGGGTCATGCGGATCTTGAACAGGAAGCGGTCCAGCTGGGCCCGGGGCAGGGGGAAGGTGCCCGCCATGTCCAGGGGGTTCTGCGTGGCGATGACGAAGAACAGCTCGTCCAGCTTGCGCGTGCGGTTGTCCACCGTGGTCTGCTTCTCGGCCATGGCCTCCAGCAGGGACGACTGCACCTTGGGCGAGGTGCGGTTGATCTCGTCGGCCAGCACGATGTGGGCGAAGATCGGCCCGGGGCGGAAGAAGAAGCGGTTGGTGTTCGGGTCGAAGACCGTGGTGCCGGTGACGTCCGACGGCAGCAGGTCCGGCGTGAACTGGATCCGCCGGATGGTGACGATGTCGTCGTCGGGGATGTCGTCGATGATGCAGTCGCCCAGGGCCTTGGCCAGGGTGGTCTTGCCCGATCCGGGGAAGTCCTCCAGCAGCACGTGGCCGTCGGCCAGCACGGCGATGATGATCAGGTCGATGACGTCGTCCCGCCCGCGCACCGCGCACATCAGCCGCTGACGGATGCGCCAGAACACCCCGAAGGCGCCCTGGAAGTCGGTGATCGGCGGCGCCGCGTCGTGGGTGATGTACTTGCTCTGGATCTTGTCGCCTGCGGCCTCGTCGATGGGGTTGTCTTCTGCCATTGTCGGCTTCTCCTTATATGGTCGCCGTTCCGTATACTGCTTGAACTACCGGGCGTCGAAAATCGTTAACGGGTTGAACAGACCGAGCAGCCGGCGCCACCACTTGGCGGTGGCAGGCAGCTCGCGCTTGAGTTCCTTGAGGCCGTCACGCCATCGCTGTCGTGAAAACTCCGGCCGCTGGTCCAGGGTCACGCGGGGGTCGCCAAAGCGCGCCGCCACATTCATCATCGTCAGGTCCTCCAGGGTCGGCACGCGGTCCTTCACCCGCTCGGCGAAGGCAGCCCGCGACTCGCCGAACTCCCGGGCCACGCCCGCCTCGGCCAGGCGGTCCAGGGCCAGGCGAAAGGCGGCCCGCGGCAGGGTCCGCGCCGAGGACAGCGCCGGCGCCAGGCGCCTCCAGAGCTTGATGCCGTAAAGCGCCAGCAGGGCGGAGAGCGCCACCACCGCCAACCAGAACCAGATGCCCGGCCCCTTGGGGCGCTTCTTCTTGGCGCCTGCCTCGGCGTCGTCCAGGGGGTCCTCCGGCTGGTTGCGCGCCAGGTCACCGAGCTTGCGCATCATGTCCTGGTCCGGCGGCATGCCCGGCGGGTCGAGGTTGCGCTGGGGCGCGATGTCGAGCACGACCCAGCCGATGCCCTTGAGGTAGAGCTCGGGCCAGGCGTGTGCGTCGCCGCCCTTGATCACGATGGTGGTGCCCATGCGGTCGTCGGCCTTGACCGCGTAGCCCACCGCCACCCGCGCCGGGATGCCGAGGCTGCGCCACAGATAGGTGGCCGCGTGGGCGAAGTGTACGCAGTAGCCGGTGCGGTTGCCGAAGAGGAAGTCGGCCGTGGGATCGGCCACGCCGGCGTGGCGGTGCCGGGTGGAGTAGATGAAGTTCTTGTCGAACCAGAGCTTGACCGCCAGGGCCTGGATGAACGGATCCTTGCGCTTGATCTCGGGCACCTTGGCCAGGATCTCCTTGGCCAGCTTGGCGTAGCGCTTGTCCTTGGGGCCGACGAGGTAGTACTCGCGCACCCTGTCCGTCCACTCCGGGTTGCCCGCCTTCTTGCCGATGAGCTTCATGTAGCCGGTCTTTTGGGCGTAGGAGACGAAGCGGTAGGCCCGGGAGAACCGCTCGGGGTTCGGGTTCGGGATCGACTGGTAGCTCACCGGCGACTCGAGGAAGAACGGCTTCTTGTGCTCCACCACCAGCACGGCGTCGGCGTGGATCTTGGTGCGGCCGCTCTTCGACGGTGGATCACCCACCTCCTCCTCGCCGGCGGGGAAGTCGGTGGGCACGTCGTTGTCCACGTCCGGCCGGTCCGAGGGGATGAGGCGCGAGCCGTTGTAATGGCTCCAGGTCTCCATGCGGAAGTAGTACTGCTGGGCCGGCGGCGCGTAGTCGTCGCCCAGCAGGACCACCGCCATGGGCGACTGCTTGGACTGCTTGGACTGCTGCTTGTCCAGGCTGAACTGGGGCCGCGGCTGGGGCTGCTGTTGCTGGCCGTCCTTGCGCTGGCCGTCCTTGCTCTGACCGCCCTTCTTTTCGCCGTCCTTGGGGCGGCCGCCCTTCTCGTCGCCGTCGGATTTTTTGCCCCCGCCCTTGTCCTTGCCCTTCTGCTCGCCCTTTTCGCCGCCCTTGGTCGGGTCGTCGGTGGGGCCGTGGCCGTGGGGGTCGGGCTGCCCCTTGTGCATCAGCTTCGGCGGCCCCCGCGGCGCGGTGGCGTGGGTCAGGCCGAGGTCGTTGTCCGGGGCTGCCTCGGGCAGGTTGGCCACGTCGAAGATCGACAGCGCCAGGGCGCCGAGCAGCGGCAGCGCCAGCAGTGAGATGGCGGTGAGCTTGCGCCCGGTCTCGGCGATGAGCAGCGCCACGAGCACCACCACGGCCAGGCCGCCGATGAACAGCAGCACGTGCTTCGGGTCGTGGCCCGCGCGCCAGGCCCAGTCGCTGAGCCACAGCGGGCGCACGATGACGCCGTCGCGGTGGGCGGAGAAGAGGATGGCCAGGGCGCTGACCACGGCGGCCAGCTCCAGCACCACCAGGGCCGGGCGCCGCACGGCCAGGGCTCGCAGGGCGGCCACCGGCAGGATGGCCAGGGCGCCGAGGCGCACCACGACCCCCAGGGTCAGGGCCCCGGACGGGCCGAGGGCCTCGGGCAGCGTCTCGGTGCCGGTGGTGGCCCAGGCCAGGGCCAGGCCCGCGACCAGAGCGGCGGTCAGGCCGCCCATCACCAGCCAGAGGCGCAGGCGGACGCGGCCGAGGATCTCGCCGAGCAGCACGCCGAAGGCCGCGCCGATCACCACCATGATCACGCCCGAGGGGCGCACGAGGCCGAAGGTCACCGACAGGCCGGCGATGGCCATCGCCCCCATGCGCACGGGGTGGCGCATAAAGCGCAGCCGCGACTTGTCGTCGAAGCGCGTGGGCTTGCCCGCGGCGATCTCGGCGGCGGTGGTCATCTCAACCACCCCCTGCGAAGGACTGGTGCGTATATATCTGTCCCGCCGGGCGGTCCACCACCAGCACGTTGACCCGGGCGCTGCCCAGGGTCTGTACCACCTGGGCCAGCTCGTCGGCGTCGGCGGCCACGGTGCCCTCGTCCGGGTCCTGGGGCTTGCGCCAGGTGGTCAGGCGGGAGAAGAGCGAGCGCCGGTTCTCGCGGCTGATGCCGTCGGTGCCGACGACAAAATCCACCCGCCCAATCTGACCCGCGGCCGACCCGGCCACGGCCACGACCTTCTTCAGCCAGGGCCCCGGGCGCGGCGGCACGAAGACCACGGCCCGGCTGGCCTTGCCCGCGGTGGACTTGTCGAGAAAATCCGACAGCCCGCCGCCGGACTGGCCCTCGCTGGCGCCGGCCGACTGGGCCAAAAGCTCCAGGGCGTGCTCCTTGTCGGCGGCCATGTCGCCACAACCGTCAGCGCCGAGCACCCAGTCGCCGCCCAGCACGCCCACGTCCACGGCCACCCGCGCCGCGCCGGCGGCCGCCTCGTCGTCCTCGCCCGTGACCAGGTAGGCCATGGTCTGGCGCGCCGGGCTGATCGCCCGCTCGGGGGTGCGCACGATGAGCTCGCGGGACTTGGCGAAGACCTTCCACAGCACGAAGCGGATCGGGTCGCCGGGCACGTAGTGCCGGGTGTCGAAGCGGTCCCCCCTGGGATCGCCTTCGTGGTGCGAGATCTCGTCGCCGCCGGACATGCCGCGCACGACGTGCATCTGGCGCAGCCCACCGACCCAGGGCAAAAAGCGCACCGAGCGCCGCTCGGTCATGGAAAACGAGATGCGGGTCAGGCCGAAGATGTCGCTCACCGTCACCCGCCGCACGACGGCGCTGGCCGTGCCGCGACGGTCGGGGCGGATCTGTTCGTGAAGCTGGCCCCAGCGGCGCACCACCCGCACCTCGGACTCGGGCGACAGCCAGCGCCAGGAGATGTGGACGAAGGGGATGTACCACATGCTCGACAGCGAAAAGCCGGTGTAGGTCCAGTAGCCGCACTCCAGCCGCAGCGGCTCGCCCTCCTCGCCGCCGGTGGAGCGCAGGTAGACGATGAGCGCGGTCAGGCAGCTCAGCAGCAGGCTCACGCCGGCGATGCCGATGCCCACGGCGCCGACGCCGAGCAGGATCAGGTCGATGCGCCCGAGCCCGTAGTGGCCGAAGGCCAGCACACACCCGGCGATGACCAGCAGGCCGGCCCAGGTCAGGGGGAAGACCCCGACGATGCGCTCGAGCAAACCCAGCAGGCGTTTTGGCAGCGGTTGTTTCACGGCCTATTTATACTTCCAATCAGCTGCACCCGCACCCTCCTGATTTCTTCTCGGGAAAAATGGGCGGCGGCTTGATCTTGATGCTCGGGTCCGGGGGCTTCTCGTTTTTGTCAAAGCACTTGATGCGGCGGAAGACGGTGGGCTCGTTGACCGAGCGGCCGCCGTCGTTGTTCACCGACTGGAACTCCTGGCGCTCGAAGTCGACCTCGCCGGTGAAGTTGTCCAGGTTGTAAGCGAAGCCCCAGCGCGAGCCGCAGAGGATGGAGTCCAGTTTCCAGGAGGTGCCGCCGAAGCGGACGCGGTGGTTTTTGTAGGTGCCCTTGCCCGGCATGGAGACCTTGAAGCGCAGCAGTCCGCGGCAGGGGCCCGGCTGCTCCTGCTTGTCGGTGCCGTTCCAGCTATGGTTGAGCACGCGCCCCTTGAGCTGCCCCTTCTTGCCGGCCACCTCGCGGATCTCGAGGGTGAACTCGGTCCACTGGCGGTAGCGCTTGTTGTAGGCGTGGGACTTCCAGACGCCCTCGATCTCGTTGTCGTCGCACTTCTTCGGCGGGGGCAGGCGGGCGCGCTGCTCGTTGACCGTGCCCGGCGCGCGGCCGGGCAACAGGAAGAGGCAGGCCGCCATGGCGACCACGGCCGCCCGCAGCGACCACCTCCCCGCTGTCTTGTGTAGACGTCTCACCCTCACTCCTGGAAGGGGTCGCAGCCGCAGCCGCCCGCGGCCTTTTTCTCGGGGAACAGGGGCGGCGGCTTGATCTCGATGCTCGGGTCAGCGGGCTTTTCGTTCTTGTCGAAGCACTTGATGCGGCGGAAGACGGTGGGCTCGTTGATCGCCCGGCCGCCGTCGTTGTTCACCGACTGGAACTCCTGGCGCTCGAAGTCGACCTCACCGGTGAAGTTGTCCAGGTTGTAGTGGAAGCCGAAGCGCGAGCCGCAGAGCAGGGACTCCATCTTCCAGGGGGACTTGCCGTGGAAGTTGACGCGGTGGTTTTTGTAGGTGCCCTTGGCCGGCATGGAGACCCGATAGCGCAGCAACCCGCGGCAGGGGCCAGGACGCTCCTGCTTGGGCAAGCCCTTCCAGCTGTGGTTGAGGATGCGCCCCTTGAGCACGTTTTTTTTGCCCGGCACCTCGCGGATCTCGAGGGTGAACTCGGTCCACTCGCGGTAGCGCTTGTTGTAGGCGTGGGACTTCCAGACGCCCTCGATCTCGTTGTCGTCGCACTTCTTCGGCGGAGGCAGGCGGGCGCGCTGCTCGTTGACCGTGCCCGGCGCGCGGCCGGGGAGCAGAAAGAGGCAGGCGACGACGACGGCCACGGCGGCCCGCAGCGACAGGCGCCCTGCAGTCTTGCGCAGACGTCTCACGGTGTGTCTCCTTTGGTGTCCATGCTCTGTTACGTCCGCCGGGGTCCCTTTTTCGCTCACCGCGCGGAGTATATGATAGCTTGGCCTCATGGAACAGAACGTCAACACCGGCGACAGAGCCACGCGGGTGCTGCGTGTGGCGTTGCTGGCAGCGGGGGCCTGGTACCTGTTGGCGTTTGTGGTGGTGGCCGGCTCGCGGTTGACCTACACCCACGAGCTGGAGTGGATGGAGGGCAACGCCATCGCGCACATGGCGCGAATCCTGGCCGGCGAGCCGCTGTACCACGCGCCGGAGCTGGCCCACCTGCCGAACATGTACACGCCGCTGTACTACTACGTCTCGGCCCTGGTGGCGGCGGTCACGGGGCCGACGTTCCTGGCGCTGCGGCTGGTCTCCTTCGGCTCGGCCCTCGGTATCCTGGCGCTGATCTTCCGCTTCGTGCAGCGGGAGACCGGCGATCGCACCGCGGCGGTGCTCGCGGCGTGCACCTTCGCCGCCACGTATCAGATCGGCGACGCCTGGCTCGACGTGGGCCGGGTGGACTCGCTGTTTTTGCTGCTGATGCTCGGCTCGGTCTACTGCATCCGCTTCGGCGAGGGGTCGCGGGCCCTGGCGCTGGCCGGGGTGCTGGCCGGGCTGTCGTTTTTGACCAAGCAGACCGCCGCCATCATCGGCCTGCCCGTGGGGCTCTATTTGCTGGCGGCTGACTGGCGCCGGGGGGCCTGGTACTGCGCCGGGGTCGGCGGCGTGGTGGGGGTCGCCACCGCGGTGCTGGAGGTGACCAGCGGCGGCTGGTTCCTCTACTACATCACCCTGGCCGGGGACCACAAATGGCGGCTGTGGTTCTTCATCGACTTTTGGACCAAGGACCTGCTCGGCCCGCTGCCCTTCGCCTGTCTGGCGGCGGTGGCGTCGCTGGTGCTCTGGCGGCCCAGGGGGGCGCGCTTCCCGCTGATCTATCTGCTCTCCGGCGTCGGCTTCCTCTGCGGCAGCTGGTACACGCGCATCCTGCCTCTGGGGCACTACAACGTGCTCATCCCGGCCTTCCTCTGGATCAGCCTGATGGTCGGCATCGGCCTGCACCAGATCCTCTCCCGCATCGAGGGGCTGGGCGAGGCGCGGCGCTGGCGGCTGCTGGTGCTGGCGGCCGGGCTGGCGCAGATGGCCATCCTGATCTACGACCCGCGGGGCAAGCTGCCGTCCGAGACCGACGCCCGGGCCGGCGACCTGATGGTCGACAAGATCAAGGCCATCAAGGGGCCGGTCCTCGTTCCCTGTCACGACTATTTGGTCGGGCTGGCGGGCAAGGAGGGCCACGCGCACCTGATCCCGATCTGGGAGTCCTGGGCCTCCAAGCCCAGCGCCGGGCGCAAGCGGCTGCTGGACGACATCGCGCGGCGGCTGTCGACCCATCACTACGGCGCGGTGATCCTGGACCAGAACCCCATCGGCGTGTTCCTGCGCCAAGCAGTGGAGCGGTTCTACGAACCCCGGGCCTACGTCTTCAAGCGCACGAGCAAGTCGTTTTTGCAGGTCACCGGCATGCAGACTCGACCCTCGGTGATCTACCTGCCCAGGCAAAGGCCGGGGCCGCGCTGACCCGCGCCGGCGCCCCGGTTACTGGCCCCAGCTCTGCTTCAGCTTGGTGGCCATCGCGCGGGACCGCTTGCCGACCCCGGTGAGGGGGCCGGAGGTGTCCAGGCGCATGAACGGCTTGCGCAGCACGTGCAGCAGGCCGAGGCCGATCTCCCGTCGATCCCGGGCCTTCAGATAGGCGTGATCCTCGTTGGCGAAGCGGCCGCGATCCAGCATGCGCTGGTAGCGCAATTTCTTTGGCAGCTTGAGCGCCACCACGCGCACGTCGAACTCCTGGCGCAGCACCTTCATGTCGGCGGGGCTGCGCACCCCGTCCACGATATGGGTCCTTCCAGCGGCGCGGCTGCGCTTGATCTTGGCCGACAGCTGGCGGGCGATCTCGCCCGGGGTCCTGGCGAAGTGCCGGGAGGCCATGCGATCGTTTTTGGGCGTGTAGGCCAGCCCCCTGGCCTTGATCCATCCTCGCACCACGTCGCCGCAGGTGTGCCGCCGAGCATTCATCACACGGGCGAGGCTTTTTGACTGGGTGGTCTTGCCCGAGCCGGGCAGCCCGACGAGCACCACCACGCGCTGTCGCGGCCGGGCCTCCGGGGTCGACGAGAGCAGGGCGCTGGCCAGCATGGCGGCTGCCACGAGGGCGGTCATCCTGGCTCTTCGAATCATGGTCTCCTCCCGGCTCGCAAAACGCCGTCACAAAGACTTTGCAAGATGTGCGCCCGGGAAGCTCTGGGCAGAAGCCTTTGTAATTACACGACTTGCACCGTGAGCCCCCTCTCCCTGGTTGATTGAATTCCGAAAAAAGGGGCAACTGCGCTGGCCGCGCGGCTCAACTTTGCCACCGACTTGGAGTATTTTGAGACCTCGCCATGAGCTCCAGGTCCCTCCATATCGTCTGCCTCGCCGTCCTGTCGCTGGTGCTGGCCTACGGGTTCTACGCCACGGCGTGGGTCGTGGACGACGCCTACATCACCTTCCGCACCGTGGATAACTTCGTCAACGGCCACGGCCTGACCTGGAACGTCAGCGAGCGCGTGCAGGCCTACTCCCACCCCCTGTGGATGTTCCTGATCAGCCTCTGCTTTCTCTTCACCTCGGAGCTGTTCTACACCTCGCTGGCCCTCTCCTTTGCGCTCTGCGCGGCCCTGGTGCTGGTGGTCCACCGATACTTCAGCGGCGACGAGCAGCGGTGGAAGGCGCCGGTGTTCGTGGTGCTGCTGGTCAGCTCCAAGGCCTTCATGGACTACGCCTCGTCGGGGCTGGAGAACCCCCTGTCCCACCTGCTGGTGGCGCTGTTTTATGCCCGCCTCGCCACCGGCGACAGGCCCCTGGCCGAGCTGCCGCGTCGCGACGTCTGCTGGCTCTTCTTCCTGGCGGCGCTGGCCTTCGTCAACCGCATGGACACCGTGTTGTTCTACGCACCGACCGTGGCCTGGCTCATGGTCGTGCACGTACGGCGCCGCGGCCTGCGCTTCGCAGGGGCGTTGTTGCTGGCCCTGTCGCCGGCCCTGCTCTGGCTGCTCTTTTCCACGGTCTACTATGGGTTTCCGTTCCCCAACACGGCCTACGCCAAGGCCTCGCACATCGGCGTGTCGCTGGGCGACCGCGTGGCGCGGGGGTGGGCCTACCTGACCACAGGCGTTGTGTGGGACGCGGCCGGCTTCGCCATGATCGCCCTGGCCGCGGGCCTGGCCGTGTGGCGCCGCCAGGGCAGGGCGCTGCTCGCGGTGGCCGGCGTGCTGCTCTACCTGGCTTACGTCGTGACCACCGCTGCCTCGGCGACCCACATGGCCGGGCGGTTCTTTTCGGTGGCCCTGGTGGTGGCGTTTTTGGTGGCGCTGGACCTGCTCCGCCACCGGGCGGCCCTCGGCGCGGTGGCCGCCGGCGCCGTGGTCTTTACCCTGATCAGCCCGGTGGCCCCGTTGAAGATGAACACCTCGCTGTACGTCAAACAGCCCATGGACCGCAGCTGCCTGGACACCAACTGGTACGTGCACCAGGAGGGCGCCGCCCTGGTCAACCACACCGCCGGGCGCTCGCTGCCGGCGCACCAGTGGTACCTGGCGGGGAAGGCATACCGCGAGCACCCCTCAACCCTGCACGTGGGCGGCGTGTACGGCCAGGCCATCGGCTACTTCGGCCAGGCCGCCGGGCCACGCAAGCACATCATCGACAACCTCGGGCTGGCCGACGCGTTCCTCGCCCGGCTGCCGGCCTGCAACACGGGCAGCCCCGATTACTGGAAGTCGGGGCACTTCTATCGCCTCATCCCCCCCGGCTACGTGGCCTCGGTCAAGTACAACCGCAACCTCATGCGACACGCCTCCCTGCGGCAGTACCTCGACAGGATCAACAGCGTCACTCGTGGGCCCGTGTGGTCCTGGCAGCGCTTCGTCGACATCTTCCAGCTCAACACCGGCGCCCACGACCACCTGCTGGTGCCGTACCAGCGCCTGGTGCTCCAGCGCTACGCCACCAGGAGCTGCAAGGACGACGTGTACCGCGCCGGCGTGGGAGCCGTGAGGTGAGCGGAGAGTTGGCGCCTGGTTGCCATTTTGGGAGATAGTTTGCACATGAAACAGATCATACTGATGAACATCCTGTTGACCCTCGTGTCCGCGGCCCCGGCCCGGGCCCAGCTGAAAAAGACCAGGGCGACGCTTCGGGTGGAGCTTGAGCGGGAGGCCCGCAAGTACCGGTCAAAGAAATTGCTCAAGCCCGTGAGCGTCAAGCGCGGCGACTTCAAGGGCTCGTTCTTCTACCGGGCGGCCGCCACCCGCGCGCTGCTGCCGCTGCGGGACGAGATTCGTCGCTGCGTAAACGTGCAACGCCTCATCAGCGGCGAGCTGTCAGATCGGCTGGACTTCCATATTCTGCCCTCGGGCAAGCTGCAGAAATTCAAGGTGCGCCGCAGCGAGGCGATCCATGCCTGCCTGCAGCCCCACCTGCCCCGGCTCAAGTTCCCGCGCTTCACCGGCCGCAAGGTCTACAGGCTCCAGGTGCTCATCGCCTCCCAGGGCTACCGCCTCGGCCGCCGCACCAAGGCCAAGGTCATCGGCGCCTACCCCGTGGGGACCAAGGAAGAGAAGAAGAAGTACCACATGGCCACCGGCTGGGTCGTTGGCACCTGGACCCACGGCATGGGCACCTGCGCCGAGTGGGTCGACCAGTCCATGGGCGCCGGCTACGTGGTCCGGTTCGAGCTCGGCCTCACCCCCAAAGGCAAGCCGAAGTACCTGGAGATCTCCGTGGAGGGCGAGCAGGCCAGGGTGGCGCTCAAGCGCCTGGCTCCCTGCGCCGTGCCCCTGGCTCGCGGCATCCGCGCCCCGCGCCACAAGGGCAAGGGCCTGTTCCGCTTCCGCTCGGGCACGAGGACGGCGAGCTGGCAGCCGGATTGAGCGGCCCGTGCTATGATCGACTTTGGGGGTCATGGCTCGACGACGACACCATCTGTTGATTCTGGGGACCTGGGGGCTCTGCGCGTGCCTCGGCTACACCCCCAGTGATCCGCCCGACGCGGCCGCTCCGACGGAGGGCGGCTTCGCCGACGATGTGCACCTCACCCCGGACACGGACAATTGTGCGCCCGCAGGCATCACCAAGCACGCCTGCCCCTGGACCATGTCCGGCTCCAACACGTGCCCGCCGGGCAAGCTGTGCCAGGCCTTCAAGACCTGCGTCGTCCCGGGTTGCTCCGACGCGCCGCTGTGTACGATTGAGCCGGACATCAAGAAGCAGTGCTTCTTCGCCTGGCCCCTGGGCTCCCAGTGGGTGCAGGCCAAGGAGACCATGTTCAACGCCACGGCCACCTACAGCACCTCGGCGGGCAACACGAGCCTCGAGCTGGGCGACACCAAGGCCGGCTTCCGCGTGACGTGGACCTTGCCCCAGGGGATGAAGGTGCCCGTGTCCGAGGGGGACGAGGTCAAGGTGGAGGCCTGCCCCGTGGACCCACAGATCAACACCCGCTGGGTGCTGGCCATCTACGACGCGGCGGGTAAGCTGCTGGTGGTGGGAGGGCAGGGCATCGACGCCAGCAGGAGCCCGTGCCTGCAGCGCGCCGTCAAGACAGCGCGTCAGGCGCTGGGCTGCCGCCCGTACAAGACCGCCGCCGACCCCCTGACCATGCTCCACACCGAGGCCTTCGCCCTCGGGTTCACCAGCGACACGAACCCGGTGAGCGTCGGCATGGGTCAGCGCAAGTCCTTCACCAGCAAGGGCCGAAAGCTGGAGGCCACGGTCTGCGACGCACGTCACCCCATGGAGTGGCAGGTCACCGACATCTACGGCTCGTTTGAAGGCTTCGTTGTGGTGGCGAGTTAGGCCGGCTCCGGGGCTGCACTGCCCACTCAAGGGCCGGGCACACATGTACATGTACCTGTGGAGACAGTACTGCTTGGCAAAGATAACGGTCCGGTCGAGGAAGACCTGGACCTGGACCTGAACCTGGACCAGATCTGACAACGGCCTGACGTTTCCCAATTCGCTACCCGCAAATCCTACGCTGGCACACTTTGTTCTTCTGTGGGCACCAACCGGGCTGCCGGGGGTTGTGTTCGCCCCGTGGTTTTGGGACGCGCTGTCGTACGGGCAGGCTGGCTGACAAGGGGCGCGCTGCCGGGTGTGTGTGTTCGCCCCGTGGCTTTGGGACGCGCTGTCGTAGGGGTGTCAGCTTGTTGGTCGCTCATTCGCCGGCCTGTAGCTGATCATCGATGCTGAGCTTTGCGGCATCCCCCGCCTGCGCGGGCTCCGATGGCAGGCTGCAGCAAGGAGCGTCGAGCGACCGCCAAGACGGCTGAACGCTGAAAGCTGAGGGTGTAGATCTGCTACTGAGCATAACGCGAACCGCCCTCGGGGAAGCACGGTGGACCAGCGTACGAGGACAGCACAGTTGCTGTCGGGTTACCCGCCAAGCTCCAGGAGCCAGCCCACCGCATCGGCGTAGTCCACAGGAAAGAAGCCGTCCCACCCGGCACGCCCTGTCTCTGCGG
>PVBE010432290.1_pt1 | contig 16139 bp, 17 predicted proteins | sample 1631181 | NCBI WGS metagenome assembly PVBE01 (sample SAMN08397723, study PRJNA350692) | Marine metagenome, whole genome shotgun sequencing project. | isolation source: water | place: Pacific Ocean | collected 2012-04
ATAAAAATGAATGGGTACATTTATTTAGAGGCGTTATTTTAGCTGCTATTGTTGGATCAATGATGGCTGGAGGTGCTGGATCTAATCCTGCACTCTTAGTAATTGAATTCTTAACCTCTTTAACTACAGACTTTGGAGCAGCTATTGTTGGGCTTCTAGTTTATTTAGTTGGATGTGGTTTAGGTGCTTATTCTGCAGGAAAGATTTGGAGTAAAGTTCATGGTTAAACACTTATATTTTATCTCAAAAAGGGCAAGAATTCTTGCCCTTTTTTCATGTCTTACAATTAAATTATGTCTTTTTATATAATTATAATTATATCTTCTTGTTAATCATTATTTTTCAATGTTAATTTGTGTTCTCTTTACAAGAAATGAAAGTAACAGACCACATAAAAAATAGCAGCCAAACTATTTTCTCATTTGAGATTATCCCCCCTTTAAAAGGAGTTGCATTTAATGACATATGTAAAGGAATTGATCCCTTAATGGAATTCAAACCTCCTTTCATTAATGTCACTTATCATAGAGAAGAATACCAATATAAAGAGATGGGTGATGGTCTGTTAAAAAAAATATCAGTAAGAAAACGACCTGGCACAGTAGGAATAAGTGCAGCATTAATGAATAGATATAAAATTGATGCTATTCCGCACTTAATATGTGGTGGATTTACAAAAGAAGAAACTGAAAGTGCATTAATAGATCTCAAATTTCTTGGAGTAGATAATATTTTAGCACTAAGGGGTGACCCTATTAAGTCTGAGCAGGTTTTCACTCCATCAAAAGGAGGTAATGCTTATGCTGCAGATTTAATTGGTCAAATCCAAGACATGAACGAGGGGCAATACCTTCATGAGGAAACAAAAAACAACCCATCTAATTTCTGTATTGGAGCTGCATGCTATCCTGAAAAGCATTTTGAGGCCATGAATATGAAAACTGACCTTGAACATCTTAAAAAAAAGGTAGATGCAGGAGCAGAATTTATTGTTACTCAAATGTTTTTTGATAATAATAAATATTTTGAATTTGTAAAAAAATGTAGAGCTATTGGAATAACCAAACCTATTATTCCTGGTCTAAAACCAATAACAACTCTTAAACATATTGCATTTCTACCAAAATTCTTTCATATAGATTTTCCAGAATCTTTATCAAATGAATTAAATAAATGCAAGTCTAATGAAGATGTTAGAAATGTAGGAATGGAGTGGGGAATCACGCAATCAAAAGAACTGATTAAAAACAATGCACCTGTACTCCATTTTTACACCATGGGAAAAGGAACAGCTGTTAGAAACATTGCAAAAGAAATATTTTAACCCTTAAATATGACTAAAATTATTTCTTTTATCAGCAGAAAGGGAGGTACAGGAAAAACTACCAATGCCATTAATTTAGCTACCTATCTCTCAAAAAAAAATAAAAACATCATTTTAGTTGAAACAGACCCCAACTACACCATTAATTCATTAAGGCAGCTAGAGCTTTTTAAATTAAAAATCAAAGAAGACACTTATTTCCCTATAGTAGGATCTGATGATCATAGGGTTGCTAAAGAAATTAAAAAATTGGCTCTTCAAAATACTTTTGACTACATCATAATAGACAGTGCAGGGAAAACTACCGACAAAGGAATTAAAGAACTTTGTTTAGCAAGTGACCTTGTTTTGATCACCACCAGCTTAACACAGAATGACTTACTGGTAGCATATCAAACAGTTCAAGACCTTAAACCTGCTCAAGAGGTCAACAAACAACTTAGGATTTGCATACTTCCAAACAGAATTCATAGCAGAACAAGAGTGCGTACAGTTAAAGAAGTTTTAAAAAACTTAAATGCAAGTATTCTTAACACATATGTACCGCAAAGAAAAAATTTCACATCCCCTAGTACTATAAACCCAGAATGGAGGTATAGGAATATTGCTAAAGAGATTATTAAATTTATAGATAATGAGCAAGAATAAAACACTAAACGACCTATCTGATTTTTTAAATGAAAATCCTCAACAGATCAAATTTAAAAGCCCATCATCTAAAGCTGAGTTTCTTAAAAGTGAACCCAATTCACTTGTAGATGTTCCTCAGATCAAAGAACAAAAAAATACTTCAGACCTCTTCTCTGCTAATGCTTCAGACATTGCTAATATTCTTCATAAACAAGCAAAAGAAGATAAAAAAAGCTTTGTAGACCTTTGGTTAAAGATCCTAGAGGAAGGCGCGAAAAAAGATCCACTTTTAAAAAATACAACTGCCTTTAGATTTTTAAAATCAATACGCAATACTTCTATTAACATTGCTTTAGAGGGGCTTTCACAACTTATCAAAAAGAAAGATTAAAAAACTTTTTTACAACTTACATCTTTAAACTGCGTAATCATTACTTTTAATATTATTCTTATAGAATTAAGAATCTTCTATAATTAAAACTATTTAACCTAAAAAGGTATTTGTATTTATTAATGAGCTTGAATAAATTGATATTGATTTTTGTGCTTACTTTTTTTTATGCGGCACCAAACATTGCACAGCATCAATCTAAAGTAAAAGCTAGGCTCTATGTCAAATTAAAATCTGTTGAAAAATTTAGAAAATCATTAAAAAGCACTACTAATTACATTTATTCTGATGGCAAAATCATCGATTCTGTTTTTTGTAAAAAAAAATCCATGGTCTATACATTGGATGCTGGGCATTTATATAAAGTTGAATTTTCAAAAACTGGTTACGTAAGCAAACATATAATCATTAACACTAAAGAAATCCCAGTAAATTCAAGAAAAAAAATCAAACTAAAAGCTGACATCAACCTTTTTACAGTAAAAGATGGAATAAACGTTGATTTCTTAAAATATGAGCCCGTCTCTATTGCTTATTATAATTTCATTACAAAAACACTTATTTGGGATTATGACTACAACAGAAGTGTTGTTGAGAAAATAATTCATGCTTCAATAGAGAAATAGACTTATTTCTTAAATCCAAAATTAGCAACTAGAAACTCTCTGTTCATCCTAGAGATGTTATCTAAAGATATTCCTTTTGGACATTCAATCTCACATGCTCCAGTATTAGTGCAATTTCCAAATCCTTCTTCATCCATTTTATTAACCATATTTATCACCCTATCTTTTGCTTCCACTTGTCCTTGAGGTAAAAGGGAAAATTGTGAAACTTTTGCAGAAACATATAGCATTGCAGAAGCATTTTTACAGGTCGCTATACAAGCACCACACCCAATACAGGTAGCTGCATCAAATGCTAGATCAGCATTATCTTTTGGAATTGGTATAGCATTAGCATCTTGTGTATTTCCTGATGTATTTACAGAAACAAACCCACCAGCATGTTGAATTCTATCCATAGCACTTCTATCAACAATCAAATCTTTTATAACTGGCATTGCAGTAGATCGGAAAGGTTCAATAAAAATAGTATCACCATCCTTGAATTTTCTCATATGTAATTGACAGGTAGTTACAGCTCTATCAGGACCATGCGCTTCCCCATTTATATACAAAGAACACATACCACAAATTCCTTCTCTACAATCATGATCAAAGGCAACAGGCTCCTCTCCTTTAGTAATCAATTCTTCATTAAGAACATCCAACATTTCTAAAAAAGACATATGTTCAGATACATTTGAAACAGGATATTCAACAATTTCCCCTTTATCGTTGGTGTCTTTTTGCCTCCAGATTTTAAGTCTAAGATTCATATTCTAATTATTTATAAGATCTAACTTTTACCTCAATGTTATTAAATGAAAGTTCTTCCTTATGTAATTTAGCATCGGAAGGATCTCCTGTATATTCCCATGCAGAAACATAAGTAAACGACTCATCATCTCTCTTTGCCTCACCTTCAGGTGTAGCGTATTCTTCTCTAAAGTGACCTCCACAGGACTCATTTCTTTCTAAAGCATCGGTAGCAAACAATTCACCTAATTCTAAAAAATCAGCTACTCTACCGGCTTTTTCAAGCTCATTATTCATGGCATTAGATTCGCCAGGAATACTGACATTTTTCCAAAAATCTTCTCGTAAAGCTTTTATTTCAACTATAGCTTCCTTTAATCCTTTTTCAGTTCTAGCCATACCACAGTTATCCCACATTATTTTACCCAACTTCTTATGGTAATAATCAACAGAGTTAACTCCCTTATTATTAATTAATTTATCTAATTTTTCAACTACTTGTTTCTCAGCTTCTTCAAATTCTTTTGAATCAACTGAAATAGGCCCAGTTCTAATATCATCTGATAAGTAATCTCCTATAGTATAAGGTAAAACAAAGTATCCATCAGCTAAGCCTTGCATTAAAGCAGATGCTCCTAACCTATTTGCTCCATGATCTGAAAAATTAGCCTCCCCAATTGCATATAATCCTGGAACCGTTGTCATTAGATTATAATCTACCCAGATTCCTCCCATTGTATAGTGAACAGCTGGATAAATCATCATAGGAGTTTCATACGGATTTTCATCAACAATTTTCTCATACATCTGAAATAAATTCCCATATTTTGAATGAACTATTTCAGTACCTAGCTCTATAACTACAACCTTATCATTTACATCTAGCCCCTTTAAAAGAGCTTGTTCTTTTCCATATCTTAATATTGCAGAGCTGAAATCTAAAAAAACTGCCTCCCCTGTTTGATTTACACCAAAACCAGCATCACATCTTTCCTTTGCAGCCCTAGATGCAACATCCCTAGGAACTAAGTTGCCAAAGGCTGGATACCTTCTTTCTAAGTAATAATCCCTATCTTCTTCTGATATATCAATTGCTTTTATCTTCCCTGATCTTAATCTCTCTACATCTTCTTTATTTTTGGGAACCCATATTCTGCCATCGTTCCTTAAAGATTCTGACATTAATGTTAACTTGGATTGATAATCCCCTGATCTAGGAATACAAGTTGGGTGAATTTGTGTATAACAAGGGTTGGCAAAATACGCCCCCTTTTTATGAGCTTTCCACGCTGCAGTTACATTACTTCCCATTGCATTTGTAGACAAAAAATACACATTACCATAACCACCTGATGCAAGCACAACTGCATGGGCAGAATGTCTCTCAATTTCTCCAGTAACTAAGTTTCTAGCTATTATACCTCTTGCTTTCCCATCAACAATCACAACATCTAACATTTCATGTCTGTTAAACATTTTAATTTTACCTCTAGCAATTTGACGATTCATAGCGGAATAAGCTCCCAACAAAAGCTGCTGACCTGTTTGTCCCTTAGCGTAAAAAGTCCTTGATACTAGAACACCTCCAAAAGATCTGTTATCTAATAAACCACCATAATCTCGTGCAAAGGGGACTCCCTGTGCAACGCATTGATCAATAATATTAGCAGAAACCTCTGCTAACCTATATACATTTGCTTCTCTAGACCTATAATCTCCTCCCTTAACAGTATCATAAAACAATCTGTATGTTGAATCTCCATCACCCTGATAATTTTTGGCAGCATTTATTCCTCCTTGGGCAGCAATTGAATGTGCTCTTCTAGGACTATCTTGATAACAAAAAGCTTTTACATTATACCCCAATTCTGCAAGTGTTGCTGAAGCTGAACCACCAGCAAGACCAGTACCAACAACTATGATGTCAATATTTCTTTTATTTGCAGGATTAACAAGGTTAATAGTGTCCTTGTAAGTTGTCCATTTATCTTTCAAATCTCCCTCTGGTATATTAGAATTTAGCTTCATTGAATCTTAAATTAATGATTTAAAAAATGGAACAATGCAATAAAAATGAATCCAGCTGGAACAATTATTGCAAAAATGTAACTCAGTTTACTTAATATAATAGCATTATTACTCTTTTTAAAGCCTACCGATTGAAAAGAAGATTGAAAGCCATGCATTAAATGCAATGACAAAAGCACAAAAGCAACAACATAAGCCAAAACTCTTTCAATAGAAACAAACTTTTCTTGCAGTTCATGATAATATCGAAAATCACCTGAAGATAATTTTCCAGACATATCACCTGCTATGTATTTAGTAGAAATTTCTGGAATCCAAAAATCTATAAAGTGTAGTATTAAAAAAGCCAAAATAGTCAACCCTGAAATAACCATATTTCTTGACATCCAATTTGAATTAGTGCTTGGTTTATTATAAGCATAACCAATTTCTCTAGCTTTATTATTTCTATATTCTAAAATTATTCCCATTACAAAATGAAATACAACAGCAAAAATTAAAATAGGCTGAAGTAAAAACTGAACTAACAGATTAGTCCCCATAAAATGAGAAACTTCATTAAACATATCCTCTTTAAAAACAGAAAGAAGATTAATAGTTAAATGTTGTAGTAAAAAAAACATTAGAAAGAAACCTGACAAAGCCATCAGCACTTTATAACCAATTGATTTATAAAAAGATGAATCACTCATATTCAATTGTAATTTTTTAATTTATTTGCAAAAATATTTTATTGTTTAATATATAATCTATTATATAACTAAAATAATTAATTTAGAATAATTCAAAACTATATTTAATATAAGACTAAACAAAAAAGTTCTTTTGAATTTTATCTATAACTACTGATGCCATCTTTTTTTTTGCCTCAAAAGACCAGCCTGCAATATGAGGAGAAAATATCACTTTATCTTTCTTTAGCATTTCTTTTAAAACTGATTGATCTATAATTTCTATCGTTTCAAATGAATCTGTTTCTAATTCCAACACATCCAAACAAGCACCTATCACTATCCCATTATTTAGAGCAGTCAATAGATCTTTAAGAATTACAGACTTTCCTCTTGCTGAGTTTATAAATATTATAGGTTTTTTAAACTTGTTAAAAAATGAAATATTTACCATTCCAATAGTCTCTTCAGTTAAAGGAGTATGAAGACTAACAACATCTGCCTTTTCTTGTAGTTCTAATAAGCTAACCTCTTTAACTAGTGATGAAGAGAAATTGGTTTTATATTTATCATATGCAATAACCTCTACGCCAAAACCTGCTAATTTATCAGCAAAAGAGCTTCCCATAAATCCATAACCTATAATACCAATGGTCTTTCCTTTTATTTCTACACCTCTATTAAACTCTCTTTTCCAAATTCCTTTTCTGACTTGTAGATCTGCCCTATTTAAATTATTTAAAAGCATTAAAAGCATCCCAATTATGTGCTCCCCTAAAGCATCTCTATTCCCTTCAGGTGACCTGAAAACTTTTATGTTTTTTAATTTACAATACTCAAGATCAATGTTTTCTAATCCAGAACCTGGCCTGCCAATAAATTTTAGATTAGGTGCTTGACATAGAATATCTTTGCTCAGCTTTATTCTGCTTCTGATGACAATCCCCTCTATGTTATGAATATTTTCACTTAATTGCTCAAGTGTCCAATCATAACCTTCAATTACCTCCCATCCCCATTTATTAAATGATTCTTTAAAAGATGTATGAACCTGGTCAATTAAAACAACCTTCATGTTAGAAATATAATACCCATCCTACTAGGAAATAAAGCAACAAGCCAATAACATCATTAGTTGTTGTAATGAATGGACCAGTTGCCAATGCAGGATCAATTTTGTATTTATTCAATATTAACGGTACAAAAGTCCCAAATAATCCAGCATAAATAAAAACAGAGATTAAAGAGACGCCAATTGTAAAAGCAAGGTTTTGATCATGTTTTGTAACCCAACAAAAAATCAAAGCAATAAAAGCGCAGATCAAACCATTAATTAACGCTACAAGCATTTCTTTAAATAGTTTTTTCAGAATTGAATCTATCTCTAAAGAATTATTAGCCAATGATTGAACAATAATTGCTGAGGACTGCACGCCTACATTCCCCCCCATCGCTAAAATTAATGGGATAAATGAAGCCATTACTGCATGCTCTACAATTTGATCCTCAAAAAACCCAATTACGTAAGCACCAAGAATACCACCTAAAAGACCAACTAATAACCAAGGAAGTCTGGCTCTACTTAACACCCATACCGAATCAGAAGATTCAACTTTTTCTGATATACCACTAGCCATCTGATAATCTTTTTCCGCTTCCTCCTTAATTACATCCATGGCATCATCAATAGTTATCCTACCTACAAGTTTACCACCAGCATTTACCACAGGAATTACAACCAAATCATATTTCTCCATCATTGAAGCAACTTCTTCTGCTGGTTCATTTACATCCACAAAAATTGGATCAGGTTTAAATATTTCTTTGATTAAAGTATCATCAGAAGTATATAAAAATCTTTTTAGTGAAAGTGTTCCTTTTAAATTATCAGAATCATCAGTAACATAAACAGTATATATGTACTCAACATCCTCAGCCTGTTCTCTAAGCATAGACAATGTCTTTTTAACAGTCCAATTGCTATTGGCTGTCACAAACTCTTTTGCCATGATTCCCCCAGCACTATCCTCATCATAATTTAATAAAGCAGAAATATCACTTGATTGTTCTTCATCAGTAAGCTCACTTAATACCTCTTCTTGCTTTTCTTCAGATAATTCTTGAATAACATCTGTAGCATCATCTGAATCCATGTTCTCAAGAGATTCCGCGATCTCTTTAGCTGATAATGAAGCAAGGAATTTCTCCCTTACGTCTTCATCAATCTCCACTAAGACATCAGCTGCCTTTTCATCATCAAGTAATTGATAAACAAATTGAGCCTCAATTAAATTCACATAATCCAAAATTTCCGCAATGTCAGCCGGATGAAGGTCAATTACATTTTCTAAAATAAAAGTAGTATCCCCATCGTCTATAGCCTTAGACACATCAGCAAGAAATTCTTTTGTTAATTCAAACTGCATACCTCTCTATTTAAAAACACTAAAAAAATCTCTGTATTTTCAGCACGAAAATAAGCATTTAAGATGACCTATATCCCCTATTTTATTTGGCTTTCTAAAAAATTGGTCAACTCAACAAACTCATGAACCGATAATTGCTCAGGCCTTTTAGTATAAAAAGGATGTTCTAATTTTATATCTCCTATTAATGATTTAACTGTATTTCGAATCATTTTTCTTCTTTGATTAAAGGTGACTTTTACCACCTTCCTAAACAAAGCTAAGTCACATTTAGGGTCAATTGGTTTTCGTTGCATCCTAATCACCCCAGATTTCACTTTAGGAGGTGGATGAAACACATCTTCATCAACTGTAAATAAATATTCTACTGAATAAAACGCTTGAACTAAGACACTTATAATTCCATAAGCTTTATTACCAGGCTTGGAAGCAACTCTTAAGGCAACTTCTTTTTGAAACATCCCCACTAACTCCGAAACCTTATCCTTATTTTCAATAACTCTAAATAAAATCTGAGAGGAAATATTATATGGAAAATTGCCAGCTACTGCTATATTCCCTTTCACAAAATTTGCAAGATCAACTTTTAAAAAATCTAGCTCTTTAACTATTAATTGGGGATATTCATGATTTAAATATTTAATTGATTCTCTGTCAACCTCTAAAGAAATTAGGTCTTCTTTTCTACTTAAAAGATATTTCGTTAATGCTCCTGTTCCAGGTCCTATCTCAACAATTGTCTGATATTCATTGAACCCTGTTAAAGAATCTGAAATCCTCTCACTGATTTGTTCATCTATCAAAAAATGCTGCCCTAAATGTTTCTTAGGTTTTACCATTATGAAAATGATTGCAATTGAATTAAACGATGATACACACCCTTTTGCTCTAAAAGGCTCTTATGTGTTCCCTTTTCAACAATTTCACCTTCATGTAAAACCAAAATCATGTCTGCGTGTTGTATTGTTGATAGTCGATGAGCTATAACCAAGGATGTTCTATTGTTCATTAATTTATTTAATGCATCCTGAACCAAATGCTCTGATTCTGTATCTAAAGCTGAAGTAGCTTCATCTAAAATAAGTATTTCAGGGTTTTTTAAAACTGCCCTTGCTATTGCAATCCTTTGTTTTTGACCACCAGATAATTTATTTCCAGCATCTCCAACATTAGTTTGATAACCATTTTCTAACCCTAAAATAAATTCATGTGCATTGGCAATTTTAGCAGCATTTATAACATTATCCTCATTAGTTGATTCTACTCCAAAAGCAATATTATTATATATGGTATCATTAAATAAAATGCTGTCTTGTGTTACTATCCCTAATAAATTCCTTAAACTGTCAAGGGTTATCATTTTAAGGTCATGTCCATCAATTTGAACACTGCCCTCATTAACTTCATAAAACCTAGAAACTAGATCTACTAATGTGGTTTTTCCAGAACCAGACTGACCCACTAGTGCTATAGTTTGTCCTTTATCAATTTTAAAATTGATATTCTTTAGCACCCATTCATCCTGATATTTAAATCTTACATTATCAAACAATATCGAATCCTGTAAATGCTTTTTATTTACGGCTTCAGAATGATCCTTAATAAGAACCTCAGCTTCAGTAATTTCTTTGACCCTATAAGTAGCTGCCAATCCTTTCTGCGCATTAGAGTACGCATTGGTGATAGATTTAAATGGTGCTATTAATTGAGATAAAAACGCAATATAAGCAATGAAAAAAGAACCATCAATTTCGCCATTTAAAGCCAACCTTCCACCAAACCAAAGAATAGCAGCAACTAATGTCACTCCTAAAAATTCACTTAAAGGGGAGGCTAGATCTCCTTTTCTATACATTCTTATCATCAAAGAATTATATTCTTCATTTAATTTTTTAAACTTCCTAAACGCCTTCTCCTTTACATTAAAACCTTTAATTATTCTTAAACCAGTTATTGATTCCTCTATATGAGCAATAACATCTCCTAATTTTGACTGCCCTTTTTTAGCACTCCTTCTTAAACTCTTCCCAATAAATCCAATAAGCAACCCAGCAACAGGAAAGAAAATTATAAGGAAAATTGTCAAATCAGGACTCATCCATAATAGGATTAAAAAATAGATAATAATATTTAAAGGGTCTCTAAATATTGCTTCAATGGATTTTAAGATCGACCACTCTATCTCCTTTAGATCATTGGTCATTTTGGAGATAATATCTCCCTTTCGTTCATCAGAAAAAAAAGACAATTGTAAACTTAAGATCTGTTGATACATTTTATTTCTGTAGTCTCTAATTACCCCATTCCTTATTACAGCAATAAAATATAATGACAAGTATAAACAAGCATTCTTTAGTAAAGTGAAAATAATTACCAGTATACATACATAAAGTAGTACATACTCAGAACCCTGTTCATTAATTTGAGTAGCTAAATAATAAAACCCATGTTCCTTTAAAGAATACCCTTCACTGAAAAAAGAAGTGTTTGGTGGATTTGCTAATAACTTTTCAACCTTTCCCTGCTGATTAAAGAGGATTTCCATAATTGGAATCAGCATAATGATTGAAAAAACTGAGAATATCATTGCTGCAATATTGAAAAATACGTTCAATACCACATACTTAGTATAACCCTTAACTAAACCAAGTATTTTAATAAACTCTATCATTCTTTAAACATCTTCAGAACTTTAAAAAATCAAAGATAGTGTATAGAATGCAATTTAAATTCAGAGAAGACAAAATACCCTTCAATAAAGTATACTTTACTAGTTAATTGGATTTATCTACATTTGCACCCATGAATATCAGACAAGAAAAAATAGCTGCCTTATTACAAAAGGAACTTGGTCAATATTTTCAAAGAGAAGCAAGGTCTCTTTGCAAAGGAGCTATGGTTACCGTTACAGTAGTAAGATTAAGCCCAGACCTGTCAATTGCAAAAACCTATCTCAGTGTTTTTGGCACAAATGACGTAAATGAAGTGTTTGAAAATATTTTAACCAATGCTGGCAGCATTAGATATGAACTAAGTAAAATCCTTAGACATCAGCTTAGAAAAACTCCTGAATTTCATTTTTATATAGATGATTCTTTTGAGTATTCAAAAAAAATAGAGGACTTATTGGATCAATAATGAAAAAACTCTATAAATTTTTATTGAACAAATTACCCAGACCTTTGCTTATTAGAATGAGCTATGTGTTTAGGTTAATTGCACCATTAATATACAAAGGTGATAAAGTTCACTGCCCTGTATGTGAACGATCTTTCAGGAAATTCCTATCCTATGGTTCATCAGTAGCTCACAGAGAAAATGTCTTATGCCCTTATGATCTTACTTTAGAAAGACACCGTTTAATGTGGTATTATCTAAAAAATCATAGTACATTTTTTACAGCTGACAACATAAATCTTCTTCATATTGCACCCGAACAATGCTTTCATAGAAAATTTAAAAAACAAAAAAATCTAACCTATACTACAGGTGACCTAGAATCTCCTATTGCAGATATTCATTTTGACCTTCATAAAATCCCTTTAGATAATGAATCTTTTGATGTTGTATTCTGCAATCATGTACTTGAGCATGTTAAAGACGATCATCAGTGCATGAAGGAATTATACAGAATACTTAAAAAAGGCGGTTGGGGTATCTTTCAAGTACCTATTGATTATAATCGAGATGTCACTTTTGAAGATCCTAGCATAACTTCTGAAAAAGATAGAGAAACCCATTATTGGCAAAAAGATCACCTTAGACTTTATGGAAAAGATTATCCTAAAAAATTAGAAAAGGCTGGATTTAAAATAGATGTCTTCAATTATCATGACCATTTATCTAAAAATACAAATTTTCAATTTCATAATGATGAGCTTCTATATATTATTAGAAAAGAATAATCTTGGAATCTATTTTTGAAATATCATCTATTGATGAACTTAGTTCTCCTGCTTCATTTATACTTAACTGCACAAAAAATAATCCTGTTGTTATCTTTAATGGCGATATGGGATCTGGAAAAACAACTTTAATAAGTGAAATTTGCAAATTATTAAATGTCAATAATTCTTCTTCTCCTACTTACTCAATAGTAAATACCTATTTCAGCCCTCAAATTGGAGAATTCTATCATCTGGACCTATATAGATTAAAAGATGAAATAGAAGCTATGGATAGTGGTGTAGAGGAAATACTAGATTCCAAAAATATCTGTTTTATAGAATGGCCCGAAAAAATTCAGAACCTTTTACCAAATAAGTTCGTAAGGGTGGGCATAAAAGTAAAGAATAATCTTCGTAAAATAACTGTATCGACATGACCTCATCTGGTGATGCCCTTAAATCTCTTGCTCGTGAGGCTGCAATGATTCCTCAGGAAGAAATGCTGGAGGTTGGGCGAAAAAAACAAAGTTTATTTATTGGTATTCCTAAAGAAACTGAATTTCAAGAACAACGAGTCGCACTTGTACCTGAAGCTGTTGGGTTGCTAGTTTCTAATGGTCATCGCGTTATTATTGAATCGAATGCTGGATCAAAAGCTAATTTCAGTGATAACGACTATAGTGAAGCTGGTGGTGAAATTGTTTATTCAGCAAAAGAAGTTTATCATGCTGACATTATACTTAAAGTAACCCCTCCCTCAAATAATGAGATTGCTATAATGAAGCATAAGCAGACCTTGTTCTCTGCTTTACAATTAACCGTTCAGCCAGGTGATGCACTGAAGAAATTAATTAACAAAAAAATTACAGCCATTGCGTGGGATTATATTGAAGATGAAGAAGGAGTATTCCCAATAATTAGATCAATGGGAGAAATCGCTGGCACAACTTCTATTTTAATAGCCGGAGAGCTAATGAGTAATGCAAATGACGGGAAAGGTTTGATGTTGGGTGGAGTTGCAGGAATCACCCCACCAGAAGTAGTAATCATTGGTGCTGGTACTGTTGGTCAATATGCTGCACAAGCTGCAGTAGCACTAGGAGTATCTGTGAAAGTATTTGATAATTCAGTTGCTCGTCTTAGAAGGCTACAAAGAGACATGGGGCAACGAATTTTCACTTCAGTTATTCAACCCAAAGTATTGTCAAAAGCCTTAAAAAGATGTGATGTTGCAATTGGCGCATTAAGAGTTCCTCATGGAAGAACTCCTTGTGTTGTCTCTGAAAAAATGGTAAAAGAGATGAAAGAAAGTGCTGTAATAGTTGATGTAAGCATCGATAAAGGGGGCTGTTTTGAAACCTCTAGAATTACCACACATGAAAATCCAACATTTAAAAAACATGGAGTGATACACTATTGTGTTCCCAATATCGCTTCAAGAGTTTCTAGAACTGCTAGCTATGCACTAAGCAATATTTTTTCTCCTTTAATTCTGGAAATTTCAGAAAGAGGAGGTGTTGAAAAATTAATTCAAACTGAAAAAGGATTTAGACATGGTGTATATATATACAAAGGAACACTCACATCATCATTTTTAGGTGAAGCATTCAACTTACCTTATAAAGACCTTGATCTACTTATCTCTGCTCTGTAAAAAAAACATTTATAAATTAAAACTTATTTTATGAAAAGAATTATTTATTTATCAGCCATTTTAATTAGTTCATTATTCATTAGCTGTGGCACTCCAGGAGAAAAATTAGCTGATGAAGCTTGTGATTGCTTTGAAAAAAGCAAAACAGATAGAGATGCTTTTAAAAAATGTCAAAAAGAAATTAGAGAAAAAGCAAAAGGCTTAGATGAAAAAGAACTAGAAGTTTACATGAAAAAAACTGCAGAGTGTGCCTTTGGAAATTAAACACTTCAATATCTATTGATTATTACTTGCTAATTTCCTCTTTTTAAAATCAGCTAACGTACAAAGTAGATTTTACTGCATCAACAATTTTCTTAATATTTGGCAAAGACTCATTAATTAATGATTTTGAAAAGGCAAATGGAGTGTCAGACTGCATTACTCTAAATACCGGAGCATCAAGATAATCAAATGCATAACGCTGAATATGATAGGCTAACTCACTAGAAATAGAAGCTAATGGCCAGCTCTCTTCAACAACTACACAACGATTGGTCTTTTTAACAGATTCAATTATAGTATCGTAATCAATTGGCCTAATAGACCTCAAATCTATAACCTCACAATTTACTCCATCTTTTTTAAGCTCATCTGCTGCTTCATATACTACTTTTAATATCTTTCCAAAAGATACAATTGTAACGTTATCGCCTTTCCTCTTAATATCTGCTTTTCCAATTGGCACTAAATATTCATTATCAGGCACTTCACCTTTATCACCATACATTTTTTCTGACTCCATTACAAGTACAGGGTCATCATCTCTAATAGCAGATTTTAATAAGCCTTTAGCGTCATACGGAGTAGAGGGTGTCACAACCTTAAGACCAGGCACATGAGCATAAAAAGATTCAAAACTCTGAGAATGTGTTGCTGCAAGCTGTCCTGCTTGTCCATTACCTCCCCTAAAAACTATCGGACAACCATATTGTCCCCCACTCATCTGTAGCATTTTAGCAGCACTGTTAATGATCTGATCTGAAGCTAAAAGAGCAAAATTCCAGGTCATGAATTCAACTATAGGTCGTAATCCATTCATAGCTGCTCCAACACCAATCCCAGCAAAACCCAATTCAGCTATTGGTGTATCTAATACTCTTTGAGGACCAAATTCATCTAACATGCCCTGCGAAACTTTATAAGCCCCGTTATATTGAGCCACCTCTTCTCCCATAAGAAAAACATTCTTATCTCTTCTCATTTCTTCAGTCATTGCTTCTTTTAAAGCTTCTCTATATTGTACAATTCTCATCAGTTATTCAATTTTGTAAAACAAAATTAAACTATAAAAATCTTAAAAAGTTACTTTTAGTGGGATTATTTTAAATAGCTAATTCAACTACAAAAAACTAATTTAAACATAATGGTATGCTTGCATAATATTTTTTTGTTAGTTTTGGATGTCTCTAAAAGACATTTATCTAAATTTGTGTATTTAAAATACAACACACACTCAAACCTAAAATAAATGAAATTATTAGTCTGCATCAGTAAATCGCCAGATACAACAACAAAAATCTCTTTTACTGACAACAACACCAAATTCAATGAGGCTGGAGTTCAATACATTGTTAATCCATATGACGAATGGTATGCTTTAGTAAGAGCTTTAGAAATAGCTGAATCTAATGGAGGAACTGTAACAACTATTACTGTTGGTACAGCTGCTGATGATCCAACCATAAGAAAAGCATTGGCAATTGGAGCCAACGATGCTGTAAGGAT
>PVBE011003021.1_pt1 | contig 16133 bp, 11 predicted proteins | sample 1631181 | NCBI WGS metagenome assembly PVBE01 (sample SAMN08397723, study PRJNA350692) | Marine metagenome, whole genome shotgun sequencing project. | isolation source: water | place: Pacific Ocean | collected 2012-04
ATGGCGAGGCACCAAGACAAGAAATAGGTTGGGATGTTTCTCTCGCAACCGCTTGGCCAAGCGGGCCAGGATGACTTCCTCTCCACTGTGTGTGCTGCCCCCTACGAGCAGCAGCGCATCCTGCGGAACACCCAAGCGCCTCATTAGGTCGGGAACATCCAAATGCTGCCCCCTGCTGATCCCGGTACCGTCAAACTTGCAACTGCCGTAAACTTGAACGGCAGACTCACAACAACCGAGCCTCACCAGCCGGTCGGCATCGGCTTTACTCTGAGCGCCCACACCAGTGAAACCTGAGAAAAAACGACGAAACATAAACCCAAACCGGTGGTAACCCTTGTACGACTTATCGGATATGCGAGTGTTGACGAGAAAATGGGGAATCTTCCGAGCCTGCAACCCCCAGAGAAAGTTTGGCCAAATCTCGGCCTCGATGAGCACCACCGCCTTGGGCCTGATGGTGGCCTGGGCGCGCCGGACAAAACTACGACGATCGATCGGATAATAAATCGTGCCGATCTCGGCAGGGAGTTTTTTTCGCAGCTCCCTCATCCCCGTTGTGGTGGTCGTGGAGACAACCAGCTTGATGTTGGGCAGTCGCGGCTGGAGAACCTTGATGAGTTGCACGCAGATATTCGACTCTCCGACACTGACAGCGTGCAGCCAGATGACGTCCCTGTTGCTGATGGCCTGTTTTAACTTGGTTGAATAACGACCCAATCGCTCCCCAAACCCCCTACGCCACCCCCCCCTGCGCCTCATTCGCAAAAAATAGTAGGGCGCTGAAAGAATAAAACAGGCCTCAAATAGAATATTATAAATAAATTGCACCCCGTATTACATGTGCTCTGCCTCTTGTCTCACTGTCGAAAGCACGGCATCAGATTGCCAAAATCGAAAATGAATTGCAATTACATGTAACAAAACATGGCTCAATGCGTAGTACAATGGTTGGTCTATGACCAAGCAACCACCGGAGGTGCGCACCTTTGGATTGAACCTCTGCAACTGGTCGCTTATGGTTCTCTCGCTTACTTTTATGAAAAACACTATTATCATAATACTCGTTTTGGTGGTGGCGTATTTTGGTTACACCACGTTTACAGAAAGCCAACAAGAAAAGAACTCGAATTTAACCAAACTCAAGAAGCGTGAAACAACACATACCATTGAGACAAAAGACATCAACTTCTCTGTTACCGTCGCTGGAGAAATTAGCCCCGCTGAAAAAGTAAGCGTACGTCCAGAAGTCCATGGTAAGATTGCCGAACTTCCAGTTGACATTTCAGACCAAGTCAGCAAAGGGGAACTCTTGTTTAGTTTAGACGACAAGGATCTTAAAATTGAAATTGATACACGTAAAAAACAGATCGACAGTGCCAACCTCCAACTTGCGCAGTCCAAGAGCGAATACGAACGGTCAAAAAAACTGTATGGTGATGGTTTGATATCTGAAGAAGCTTTCCAAAACATCAAAACCAAATACGAAGTGGCTCAAATCTCACGTGACCGGGCTCTGAACGATTTCAATCTCTCTCAAGAGAAACTTTCCAAGACAAGTATTCTAGCTCCGTTTGATTGTACTGTGCTTTCCCGACCGGTATCGATAGGTCAGGCAGTTTCCGGAACTGGTGGTCAGTCCAGTGGTACAGAGGTTATGGAGATTGCGGATTTGAAAAACCTCATCATCTTGTCACATGTGAATCAGGCTGACGTCTCTCGCATGGGAAAAAACCAGAAGGTTAAGATAGAAATTGAAGCGGTAGCCGACTTAATTGTAGACGGAATCGTTGAAAGAATCGCGCCGCAAGCGACAATTAGGAGCGGAATTAAGGGTTTTTCTACACGTATCAAATTGCTGAATACAGATGAATCCATTATTCCCGGAATGACAGCCACCATCAATATTCCTGTCGCCAATTCCACGGATGTTGTAGCAACGAAACTGGCTTCTGTTTTCACGGAAAGAAACGAGGTTGAACAACGAACCGAAACCTACGCTTATGTCAAAAAAGACGAAAAATATATTAAGCAAATGGTAGAGGTGGGTGTTAACGATCTTAACTTTGTTGAAATCTTGAAGGGATTAAAGGTGGGTGATGTGGTTGCCCTCGAAAAACCAGATGATGAATTGATAGCTGAAACCATCACAATAAGCGGAGAAACTAAAGCAAAGGAAGAAAAGGAAGTTGATCCGATGGTCGCTAAATATGATACAGATGGCGATGGTGAGATGAGTCGCGAAGAATGGAAATCTGCTTTTTCAAAAATGACCGATGAAGAAAAAACAAAAGCGATGGATAAAATGCGTCAGAATTTTGGAGGCGGACGTCGTCCAGGTGGAAGCAAAAGTGGTAAGCGAGGACCAGGAAGCGGACGTCGTCCAGAAGGTGGCAGTCGGAAATAATTTCTAGCTTGGCTGAGGAAAACAATCACACTTACAGATGCCACTGCTCGAACTTCGTGATATTCACAAAACCTATCACCTTGGAGGTGAGACCATTCGGGCTCTTGACGGGGTATCGATAGATATAGATTCTGGAGAATTCATCTCCATTATAGGACCTTCCGGCAGTGGGAAATCGACATTAATGCATATATTGGGATGTTTAGACACTCCCACTTCCGGAACGATCAACCTTGATGGAATGATGATTCATGATGCCTCTCCTCGTCAGTTAGCCGCCATCCGAAACAAAAAAATTGGTTTTGTTTTCCAGTTTTTTAATTTGCTCCCCAAACTAACCGTTAGACAAAATGTAGAACTACCGATGATTTACAGTGGTTTGACTAGCAGAGAACGGCGAGAAAGAGCTATGAATGCACTGGAATCTGTCAATATGGAGGATAGGAGCAAACACAGACCTTCGCAGTTGTCAGGAGGACAGCAGCAACGCGCTGCAATTGCCCGCGCTCTTGTAAATGATCCACGTATCATCTTTGCAGACGAACCGACGGGAAATCTTGACTCTAACACTGGCGAATTGATCCTTGGGATGTTTGATAAACTTCATAAGGAAGGGCGAACTGTCATGCTTGTTACCCATGATCCAGAAATTGCTGCAGTTACGCCACGTAGAATCGAGATTCGTGATGGGAATATAGCCAACCAAATAGATCCGAAACTAGCCGGAGAGAAACCTAAATTCAGCGATATTAAAGAAAGCCAAGCCGAATAATATACATATATGACTTCATGAACTTGGGTTCAATCATAGAAAGCGGCTTCAAGGAAATTTGGGCGCACTGGTTTCGTTCACTGCTGACGATGTTCGGAATTATTCTTGGTGTAGCCAGTTTGGTAACCATGTCTGCGTTCGTGAAGGGAAAGGAAAATCTACTTAGGGATTCACTCGCTGAATCCGGTGGACTAGAACGAATCATTGTAGATGACAACGATGATCTACCTGATTACCAAAAACATCTCGAAGATGAAGCCAATGGCATGACATTGAAAGATGTTTATGCCTTACAGAAAAACGCACCACTCGTTTATAGCGTTACACCTGTAATTGAAAAGAGGGGCTATCGGGGATCACTTCGAATCAGCAGGAAAGGTAAAAGAGTTCGTTACTTCACATCAGTAAAAGGGACTTGGCCAAGTTTAATGGAAATTGAGGAGCGCGAACTGGAACATGGACGCGTATTCTCAGATATGGACGATCTACTAGCTAATACTGTTTGCGTTATAGGCACACAGATTCGAAACGAACTATTTGGAGAATATGACAATCAAGGCAATGAAATCATTCCTATTGGTGAAAAAATCATGATTAATTATATTCCATTCACGATTATAGGGATGTTCAAGGAATACATGAGTGAAGAAGACCGGAAAAAGAAAGAGGAATCCAACGCTGCTGGCGGAACCTCAGAAAAGCGTGATTTTAGAGCAGCTTTCATGTCAGGCGACCGCCAATCTGGTAAAGCTATGATAGTATATTTAGCAAAGAATTCGACGATTATGGTTCCACTTAACACATTCGTTTCTAAGATTGATTCGTCGTATGACAGAGGAAGTAATTTAGACCGTTCATTGTCCAAGGTAGCTATGAAAATCTATGATGTTTCAACACTGGAAAAATCGCTGCAACAGGTTAGAAATGTACTGATGCAAACACACAGAGGATTGGAGGATTTCGAGTTTGAAACTCAAGAGGGCTATGCCGGTGATATTGCATTGTCCATAACAAATGAGCGAATCAGCGGGATGTTCATTGCTGGCATCTGCTTATTGGTCGGAGGTATTGGTATCATTAATATTATGCTATCAAGCATATCCGAACGAGTCCGCGAGATCGGCATACGAAAATCGATAGGGGCAACAAATACGGACGTTTTCCTTCAAATTTTAATTGAAAGCATTGTGATTGCCATGGCAGGTGGCATCGCTGGATTAATAGTTTCCCCAATCTTGGTCAATACATTGGCGAATTTTGCTGACGGTACTACTCCTCCCGTGATGACAACTTTCGCAATGACAACCGCCTTTAGCTTTAGTGTCATTATTGGAAGTCTGGCTGGGCTCTTCCCTGCAATTAAGGCGGCGAAACTCGATCCCATTCAAGCACTAAGGTATGATTGACCGACCAGAAAAATGATTCTGTTAAACACACTTATAATAGGATTAAGGGAAATTGCATCCCACTGGTTCCGCTCAATGTTGACGATACTGGGAGTTGTTCTTGGGATTGTAAGTCTCGTGACGATGTCGGCAATTGTGAAAGGAATGGAGAATGCAATGAAGGATCAAATGGTCCTTTATGGCGGAGCCGATAAGATTAAGATAGATGAGGATGATCCACCACCATATCAAGACCATAAACAGGATTACTCGCCTGGCATCACTGTGCAGGATGCTTATGCATTGAAGAAAAACGCAACGCTACTTAAATGTGTTTCTCCAGAAATGAATTGGTCTTATGGAAGAGCGAGTTATAAAGATAAAAGAACTTATCTTTCCTCTTTTGCAGGCGTCTGGTCAGATATCATGGAGATGGACGCCCATGAAATTGAATTTGGTCGGTTTTTCAGTTCATATGAGGATCATATTGCAAAGAATGTTTGCGTGATCGGGGCCGATATTAGGGATAGCCTTTTTGGCCCCACTAATCCCGATGGCACACCTCTTGATCCAGTCGGAAAAAAAATTAAAATCAACTATGTTCCATTTCAAATTGTCGGCATGTATAAAAAAACCGAAAATCAAGCCGAACGAAGAAAACGGGAATACCAGTTGAAGCAACAACAATCCCGTAGTGGCCCATCTCGCGGCGGATCCTTCAGTCGTCCATCAAGATATGATCCTTACTGGCGAAGAAATAACGTAGCCCATATTCCATTAAATACAATGTGGATGAAATTTCGAATGGCTACCTCCAGTTCTTCCAGTTCAATAAAAGGGCGATTTTCAACAAGCAAATCTTCAGAGCCCGAAGTTTTTGCCCCAGATCCCAAACTCAGTGATTTCGATGTTAAAGCCATTAATGTAGATGTTCTGGACAATGCGATGGGGCAAATTCGAAATGTGATGACTCGCTCGCACAATGGCATTGAAGATTTCTCTTTCCGCACACAGGAGAGTGTATTGACCAGCATCAATAAACGCTTGAACAGTGCCCAAATAATCAGAGGCATTATTGCCGCTTTAAGCCTGATTGTTGGAGGAATAGGTATCATGAACATCATGCTTGCGAGTATTAATGAAAGGATCAGGGAAATAGGCACCTTTAAGGCTATGGGTGCCACCGGTTTCATCGTATTTCTTCAAATAATTATGGAAAGCCTCTCTCTGGCACTTCTTGGTGGCTTGTTTGGAATTCCAGCTTCATATGGTTCGGTTTGGTTGCTGACTCAATTAGTCCCAACAGAGAATACTCCTCAGATCACTGCGGAAGTGCTTGCCATGGGCATCGCTTTCAGTGCCTGCGTTGGCTTGATCGCCGGCCTGTTCCCTGCGTTCAAGGCCTCTAGACTGGATCCCATTGAGGCGCTCCGATACGAGTAGACTTCGCTTAGAAAAGGTATTCCATAGGAATACCTTCCTTCTCTAAAAACGTCCTCGGTTTTATTGCCCTATTACCGCTTCGGTCTGGACTTCTTATCGTCATCACGATCCTGGTCATCGTGGTGACGATCTCCATCGTGATCGTGGTCCCGGTCATCGTGATGACGATCTCCATCATGATCGTGGTCCCTGTCATCGTGGTGACGATCTCTATCATGATCGTGGTCCCTGTCATCATGGTGACGATCTCTATCATGATCGTGGTCCCTGTCATCATGGTGACGATCTCCATTGTGATCGTGGTTCCTGTCATCGTGGTGACGATCTCTATCATGATCGTGGTCCCTGTCATCGTGGTGACGATCCCCATTGTGATCGTGGCGATGACCAAATAATGCGTCAGAGGTCGACGATACCGCTTTTTCGGGAATGTCTACCGTGGCGTTAAATGCATTGCGGGTCGATTTGAATGGGTGAAACGGGGCTCCAATGGCGTAACGAGTCATCCGGAACGGATACTTGACCACTTTACCTGTAAGGCTCTCGTGATCCCGGTGATGTTTATGATGTCCACAGCCAACAAGAAGCATTGCGGCAACCGAAGTAAACAGAATGGATTGAGCTTTTATTTTCATTGGGTAATATACACAAGCTGACGGCAAATGGTTACACCTTGCCCATGGCTGTGTCAACGACGCAGCCTTGTGAAATGCCTGCCGAGATTACATCATTGGCCAAGCGGTGAGCGACATAGACAATATCCATCCGGCTATCCAAATAGGCCACCTAGAGCGTCTCTACAATGTTAGCAAGGTCATTCACTCGACTCTCGACCAACAGGAGGCACTCGATTTGATCGTGCGCGAAGCCGTCCGGCTCGTCAACGCCACCACCGGCTCGGTCGTGCTCGCCAACCCCGCCGACGGCTTACTTGAGATCCAAGCCGCCCACGGGTTGCCGGACAGTTTCTCGCAGCTCAAGCTGCGCTTGGGCGAAGGCCTTACCGGATGGGTGGCCCAGCACGGCAAACCAGCCCTCGTACCGGATGTACGAAACGATCTTCGCTACGTCAAGGTGCATGACCACACTCTCTCCGAGCTGGCGATCCCGCTCGAAGTCAACGGCTCTGTTTGCGGCGTGATCAATGTGGACTCAGACCAACTCAACGCCTTCTCTGAAATCGATCAGGCGCTGCTCACCGAGTTGGCGAGCCAAGCCGCCACGGTCATTCACAATGCTTTCCTGTACGAACAATCACGCATCCGGGCCGACCTGTTCGAGTCACTCATCACCGTTGGCCAAGCGATTAACTCCGCCGTCGATCTCGACGACGCCCTCACCGCCATCACCCGCGAAGCCTGCAGCCTGATGAGCGCCCGAACGAGTGCACTGCAACTGCTCGACGAGAGTGGTGACCGGTTGACACTCGTTGCCTCGCACGGAGCCAACCAGGCTTATCTCAGCAAGCCGGACGTCATCGTGTCTGAGAGTTTTCTCGGCACGGTGGTGAGCCGCATGAAGCCGCTGCAAATTGAGAACATCCAGACTTCCAACACATACCAACAGCAGAACATGGCGCGCGAAGTGGGCCTCGTCGCCCTACTGAGTGTGCCGCTCGTTTTCGGTGGGAGTGCCATCGGCACGCTGAACATTTACAAGGCCGACACCTACGTTTTCTCCAACGACAAAATCCGCATCGCCATGGCGCTGGCCGAACTATCCGCCATCGCCATCGAGAAGGCGCGTCTGCTCGAACGCATCGTCGAGTCGGAGGAGCACCTTCGGCAAAACGAAAAACTCTCCGCGCTTGGCCTGTTAGCCAGCGAGGTCGCACACGAGATCCGCAACCCGCTGACCGTCCTCAAGATGCTCTACCACTCGCTTGGCCTGGAATTTCCTGAGAAGGATCCACGCGCCCAGGATGTGCGGATCATGGGCGAAAAAATGGACCACCTCAACACCATCGTCGAACAGGTTCTCTCCTTCGCCCGCAATGCAGAGCCGCAACTTCAACCCACCGACGTCAACAAGCTCATCGACGACCTCAGCATTCTCATTCGCCGAAAAATCGCGCAGCAAAAAGTCGAACTCGAGACGCGACTGGCCCAGCCACTGCCACAGACCCGGGCCGACGCTCCCCAGTTAAGCCAAGTTTTCCTAAACCTCACCCTTAACGCACTCGAGGCCATGCCAGACGGCGGCCGCTTGGCCATTGAGACCAGGGCCATTCATTTTCCGAAATCAGCGCCGGAACCGACGCACGTCAGGATCGAGTTCGCCGACAGTGGATGTGGGATGGACACCGAGACACGCGAGCGCGCCTTCACCTCGCTGCTGAACACCAGCAAGCCGGGGGGCAGCGGTCTTGGCTTGGCCATCGTCGGGCGCATCGTCGAGTCTCACGCTGGTCGCATCAAGATCAAGTCAAATGCCACCGGCACCACTTTCAGCATCCTGCTACCGGTCGCCAGTTAGTTCATCGTGGGAACGCCCTGAATTGCGCCGGTCCCTGCCTGTTTCTGTAGCCTTGCAAATCAGTGCAAAAACCGTACTCCAAGACGCTGCCGCATTTCCAGTCGCCCTCACTCACCACCATCCTGCTTGCGGTCACCTGCTTTCTGAGAAGAAAGAAGTCTGCTTATTTGAGGCAATCGCGTGGATTCGCTGCTCTAAAATCGATCAGCCTAGGCGAAGCGGGTTTTGCCCGGAACAGGGATGGCGTAGCGGCCGTCCTCGTCCGGCAATGTCGGCGGTGCAGCCTCCCAGCCCAGAACCTCCGGCATGGTGTTTTCGGTGGAGTTCAGCGCCTCGTCAGCGGTTACCATTCGACCGGAGTAAGTCGCCATACGGCCCATCACGGCAGTAAGCGAACTGTGCGCGCCGTAGAACGCCTCGTTGTACGGCTTGTTATTTCGGATGGCGTCAAACAGATCATCGTGCTCCTGTTGGTAAGGGTTTTTGCCGCCACCAGGGAATCGCCAGCTTTGTTTCCCTTCGTTGCCAAACAGCGCGTGCGGGCCACTTACTGTCGCACGGCCCTTGGTGCCCTGCACGTGCTCGGAAACGCTATTCCAGCAGCCGCGTATGTGGCGACATTGGCTGAACATGTAGTTGCCGTCGGGGTATTTGTACTCAACAGCGTGATGGTCAAAAATCTCGCCGTGGTCGATCCCAGTGCGAACTTGACGGCCGCCCAGTCCCTGACAACTCTCCGGATGCGTACCCTTGATCCAGTTGATGACATCGAGATTGTGAATGTGCTGCTCATCGATGTGGTCGCCACACAGCCAGACGAAGTAGTACCAGTTGCGCATCTGGTATTCCATCTCAGTAAGCTTGCGGCCGACTCGCTTCTCGTACTCCTCTCGACCTCGCACCCAGACACCTCCACCGTTCCAGTAAGCGCGTGCAGAGACGATATCGCCGATAGCACCGTCCTGAATGCGTTTGATAACTTCCTGATAACCAAGCTGATGATGCCGCTGCAGACCAACGCCTACTTTCAGGTTTTTCTTCTTAGCCTCCTTGGCGGCGGCCAGTACTTGGCGAACGCCCTTGCCGTCAACGGCAACTGGCTTCTCCATAAAAACATTTTTTCCCTGCTTGATTGCCTCGGCAAAATGGATCGGACGGAACCCGGGAGGGGTCGCTAGGATAACCATGTCAGCCAACTTAATAGCGTCCTTGTAGGCATCGAAACCAACAAATTTGTTCTCCTCCTTTACATCAGCTTTGAGGCCGTGCTTTTTCTGCAAACCGTTTAGGCTGCCATCCATCCGGTCCTTGAACGCATCAGCTGTAGCGACGAGTTTTACGTCACCGGCCGTGCTTAGCGCCTGATTGGCTGCACCGGACCCTCGGCCACCACAGCCAATCAGCGCCACCTTGATTGTGTCACTGGACTGGGCAAACGCGCCACGCTCGATAGACAGGCTGCTCAACGCTGCCGCACTGCCTGCTAGTGCTGAACTGGACTTGAGGAATCCACGGCGATCCAGCCGCGAGTCGTTCTTCGATCTTTTTTTGCTTTGTTTCATTGTAAGGTTATCGTTGAAAAAACGAACAGGAACGGGCTGATGCTAATCCGGTTCGCCCTCGGTTGTCCAATACTTTTGCATATCCTCCGCCGAGGGCACGATCAGCGGCCGAAGCACACGAAATCCGAGAAACTGGGCATCGGTGTGGTACCAAATGCTCTTGGGTAATTGTGGATCCTGCTCTTTCCAGTCAGGTGAGGAGGAAATCCGGCCAGCACTTCGGAGCCCGTCTGGTTTATCCATCCACGAACCGCCTCGGGCAATGCGCGGATAGAGCGCCTTGCCGTACTCGAATGGGTTGGCGACAACATCCCCATACTTGGCGTAGCCATCCGGGATGAACTGGTCGAGCACCCATTCGGACACGTTGCCGTGCATGTCATGCAAGCCCCACGGGTTTGGTTCTTTTGTGCCGACCTTTTGGTACTTGAAGTCGCTGTTGCCATCGTGCCACGCATACTCGTCAAGCATCGCAGGATCGTCTCCAAAGCTGTACACCGTGGTGGTGCCGGCGCGGCAGGCGTACTCCCACTCTGCCTCGGTTGGCAATCGGTAATATTGACCGGTTTTGGCGGTAAGCCATTTGCAATAAGTATTGGCAGCATGCTGGGTCATGCTAATAGCCGGAAAACCATCAGTGCCCATGCCGAAGCTCATCTCAACATACGGCGTAGTCGGGCGCGCAACAGCATCGGAGAGGGCGTCGAGTTCCGGCTTGTAGCCTCGAATCTTCATCACCATTTTTTCCTCTTCATCGTAGATGAAGAGCGTGTAGGCGTTCCATGTGGTCTCGGTCTTAGCCATCCAAAAGGGCGCGATTTTCACTTTGTGCTGCGGTCCTTCCGTATCCTTCCGACCGGACTCCCTAGAGGGACTGCCCATCATAAATTCACCGCTTGGGACAGGGAGTAAATCGAACTTCATACCGGTACCTGGAATTTCCTCCTTGTACGGTTTCATGGTCGGTTCGAGTTGCTCAATGAGTGACTCGACAGCCTTGTTGCGGATATCGACCACCAGCTTGGGCGCAGCAGCGAGACTTCCTGTGGCTTCCGGTTTTTCCCCGGTATCACGACGGACCTGCGTGAGTTTCACTGCCTGAGGCCAAGCCGCAGCCTGGACAATCCAGTCGCGCAACAGGTCGAGTTGTTTCTGCGGCAACGGCCCGCCTTTTTTTGCCGGAGGCATCAGGTCGTCATGATCGGCAGGGAGGATGGCCGTGAGGTAGAGCGTGCTCTTCTCGAGATCGAACGGCACTACGGATGGATCGGCCTCGCCGCCCCCGAAGGCATACCGGCGCTCGTCGAGCCGCAGGTCGCCCTTGTCGTGATCCTCGCGGTGGCAACTCACACAGGATTCCTCTAAAATCGGTTTGATGTCCTTGACAAAATCGACCCGTCGTAACTGCTTGATCACCAACCCCTCGGGCCACTTGGCCCCGGCGGTTATCCATTCCTTGAGAACGTTAGCCTGATCAGCGGTAAGGGGATCGCCCTTAGGTGGCATGATGTCGTCATCGTCGGGCGGCAGAACGGTGGAGGTGTAAAGGGTACTGTCTTCCGGTTTGCCGGATACGACAACTTTCCCGTTCTCTCCGCCCTTGAGCAGGTCCTCAAGAGCATGGAGGCGCAGATCTCCCTTGTCCTTCTTCTCGCCGTGACAGCTCAGACACGCGGAGGCGAGTATCGGCTGGACGTGTTCCTCAAACGACACCTCCGCGTTGGCCAAGCCGCCCAGCACAACCAACGCAGCACCTACAATGAATAAACGATTCTCCATGGTTCTCTTTCCCAAAAGGCGGGTAATGTCCGTGGAGAATCGAGCAATGTCAATCGGTTGGTTTCGCTTGGTCAAGCGCAGTCGGTTTGCAGCTTGCCTCTCACACGACAGCCCAGTAGATTATCTGCTGGTCTCAATGGCAATAATGGCTCTACGACGGAACGGTTTCACGCTAATCGAGCTGCTAGTAGTGATCGCGATCATTGCCATCCTCGCCTCGCTGCTCTTGCCCGCACTTGGACGGGCCAAGGAAAAGAGCAAGGCCACCCGCTGCAACAGCAACTTACACCAGCATGCGCTGGCGTTTGCCATGTATGCCGATGACAATGAGGACTACTACCCTGCCTACTCGCAATGGGGCACACTCGGCGGCAAAAAGGGCGTAATGACCCTGCACGGCGGTCTGGTGAAACCCGAGAAGCGGCCGCTCAACGCCTACGCGACGTCGTTCGGCGTGTTCCATTGCCCTGCCGACAAGGGCGACTCACTGCACACCGACAAGTTTCCGAAAAAAATCCGTAGCTGCTACGACGGCTGGGGTAACAGCTACCTGACCGTGTGGTCTGTGGAAACGCTACGCATCCAGCACGTGACCGGTGATTCCAACCACAATCTGCGCAGTTCGCGGCGCCCGATGAAATCGTCCGAGATGAGCCGAAGCCCTTCGAACAAGCTAGTAACCGGTGACTGGCCATGGTGGGCGGACAGAAAGAAAACACACCTCCGGAGTCAATGGCACAACTACCACAGCCAATACCGGTTTAACGTGCTGTTGGGAGACGGTCACACCGAGTTTTTCGAGTTCCCCAAAGAGGCATACAACTGGAACTACACCGGGCCAAAACCAGACCCTGACTACAGATGGTGGTGATCTTGGCCAAGCAGGATCAGATCAGTTCATGAATTGGCTTGTGGCCGTCTGTGATGTAGTGCGGCCGGCCGGTGAAGTCAGGCAATGTCGCCGTGACTGTGTCGATGCCTACGTGTTTGTACAGCGTGGCCAAGACCTCCATGAAATGCACCGGGCGCTCGATAGCCTCCCCTCCTAGTCGGTCGGTCGCGCCGATCACCTGACCGTGCTTCATGCCGCCGCCGGACAGCAGCGCACACGACACGCGTGGCCAATGGTCGCGGCCACCTTTCTCGTTGATCTTCGGCGTGCGACCGAACTCACCCCACACGCAGACGGCCACGTCATTGTCGAGGCCACGGTCGTGCAGATCGCGGATGAGCGCCGAGACGCCCTGATCGAACATCGGCATGTCACTACGGGCGTTGCCAAAATTGTTGCCGTGCCAATCCCAGAAGCTGAACGCCACGGTGACCACCCGCACTCCGGCCTCGACGAGACGGCGCGCAACGAGGAACTGCTCAAGGATGCGCGGCGCCGCATCACCACGGATGCCGGTATCGCCCTTGCCATACATCTCGATCGTTCGCCCCGGTTCGAGGGTATGGTCGAGAGCCTCAGCTAAACGGCTGGAGGTCAGGATGCCGTATGCCTGCTGGTTGAAAGCGTCCATCCCCTCCATCAACCCGGCAGCATCAACGTCGCGGCGGAACCGGTCGAAACTTTTCAGCAATCCCATTCGATCCTTCAGTCTACCGAGGCTGATGCCCTGGAGCGTCATGTCGGCCTTGCCTTCACCCTCGGGCCGAAACGACTTGTGAGGTACGCCGCAAAAGCCAGGCGTGGCGGCGTTGTACGGGCGGTGCTTCATCCGTGGCTCGAGCCCGACAAACGGCGGGATCGCGGGATCGCGTGCACCCTGCATTTTTGAAATCACCGCACCAAAGGTCGGCCAACCACCGGGAGGTTTTTGTGAACCGAGCGTGTGGCCGGTGAAGCAAATGTGGTTCGAGTGCTCATCCCTCGCACCCACAATGGAGCGAATCGGCGTGGCCCGGTGCATCTGCTTGGCAAGCTTCGGCAGCATCTCGCTGATGCGGATGCCAGGCACGCTGGTGGAGATTGGTTGGAACTCACCGCGGATTTCCCGGGGCGCCTCCATCTTCAGGTCATACATGTCCTGATGAGGCGGGCCACCGGGCAGATAAATCATAATGATGGATTTCTCGCACAGGCCACCACCCGAGGCCGCCGACGCCCTCAGCAAATCCGGCAACGCCAAACCACCCATGCCCAGCCCGCCGATTTTGAGAAAATTCCGGCGACTGACAGCATCACAAAACCGGCCAGAAGCATTTCCATAAATACTCAACATGGGTACCAGTCGTCTGCGGTGGATGTTGCCCGCATGGGCAATCGATACAACCTCCTTTTTCCGCGATTGATGATTTGGTCGTGCATTGCCCGAGCAAGTGGAATAGCGTCCGCCCCCACCGATGGGCACGATAGTATAGAACTCTTCCAGCAGATTCAAAATCACATGTTTGCTACCATAGAAAAAAAATATCCGTATGCAACCTTGGTTGCTCTTTTGCTCTCCACCCCGCTTGCCCAGGCACACGTCGGACCTCACCCGTCAGTGCACGACACAGTGGCCGGTATCATTGATCGCTTTCGCAAAACCGTCCCTCAAAAAGAATTGCTCGCGATGAGCGCTGCCAAAGCCAGGTCGCTACTGACGGAAAAGGAACTTCACATCCTGGCAACCGAGCACCTCACCTTCCGCGTTAACGTGCCGGTGAAAGTGATCATCATCCGTGACGCTGACATGGGCGACAAACCGTTCTGGTTGAAGGAACATAATTTCACTCCAATGGGTTTTAAAATTACCATACAAGACACGGATACGGATTTTTGGATGAAGGACTTTGAAGCCGGCCGAATAGGCCTTGGCGTCAACTCTCTAACTGGTGGAGACTCCCACTATATCGTGGCTCTGATGCCGCTCAAGAAAGAGCCGAATCTGGAGGTAACCGAACTCTACCCTGGCCAGCTCCGTATCGGCTCGTTGCAGGATGGCCTCCAACCGTATGTCGACCGCCCCGAGGCAATGCCCAAGCTGCCGATACTGCCGGGTGTCCTTTCGGGCCTGACCGTGATTCGCACCAAGTACGAAAGTCGCGACGACGCAAAGCTTATCAACCTCTTCCACAACACGAACCACCCAGCCTTGCCCAAGCCGGACCAAGTCATCCTGACGTGGAGCGACGACCCCCAGACCACCCAGTCCATCCAGTGGCGAACCGGGCCAAGCGTGGCCAAAGGTGAGGTGCAGTGGATGAAAAAATCAGCCTACAACCGGTTCCAGCCTGCCCGGCCCAATCGAGCCGTTGCCACGACGTTCAGAATGGAGGATGCCAACCTGGTGAACGACTTGGTCACCCACCGTCACACGGCCTCCCTCACCGGACTCGAACCGGACACGACCTACCTGTACTCCGTCGGCGACGGTTCCGACGATGGCTGGTCGGAGATGGCTGAGTTCACAACCGCGCCGGGGCAGACAGAGCCATTCTCCTTCGTATACATGGGCGATGCGCAAAACGGGCTTGAGCGCTGGGGAAGCCTTGTTCAAAACGCATTTCGGCAGCGGCCTGACGCGGCGTTTTACATCATGGCCGGTGACCTCGTCGACCGCGGCAACGAACGCGGCGACTGGGACAGCCTGTTTCACAGCTCGCGAGGCATCTACAATCGTCGGCCCGTCGTCCCCGCTATCGGCAACCACGAAATTCAGGGTGGTCATCCCAGCCTGTACCTGCAAATGTTCGATCTCCCGAAAAACGGCCCGGAAGGCATCGAGCCGGAACGCGTGTACACATTACGCTACAGCAATGCCGAGTTTTTCGTGCTCGACAGCAACCTGAAACCAGAAAGCCAGTCGGCCTGGTTGGAAGAAGCTCTGAAAACAAGCACCGCAACATGGAAATTCGCCGTGTACCACCACCCCGCCTACTCTTCCAAGCCGGAGCGTGACAATCCCAGTATCCGCGAGCACTGGACGACGCTGTTCGACAAATATCACCTCGACATGGCCTTGCAGGGGCACGACCACGCCTACCTGCGAACCTACCCGATGAAGAATCAAAAAAAAGCCGCCAGTACCGCCGAGGGCACCGTGTACATCGTCTCTGTATCCGGCACGAAATTTTACGAACAAGATCCACTCGAATACACCGAGTTCGGCATGACCAACGTCTCAACCTTCCAGGTGCTCGACATCCAGATCAGCGGCAACCGCCTCGTGTACCGCTCCTACGACACTGACGGCAAACTCCGCGACAATTTCATTATCGAAAAATAGCCAAAAGACTTGCGCCACTTGGCTAAGCGGAACAGCCTTCCGCTGTTCGTCCCAATGGAAAAACTGGCGCAAAACCGGTCTGGCTTCACACTCATA
>PVBE011697877.1_pt1 | contig 16129 bp, 21 predicted proteins | sample 1631181 | NCBI WGS metagenome assembly PVBE01 (sample SAMN08397723, study PRJNA350692) | Marine metagenome, whole genome shotgun sequencing project. | isolation source: water | place: Pacific Ocean | collected 2012-04
AGATAATAACATTGATTTTGATTTTCTAAAAGATTTAAACAAAACAATTGGAAAAAACAAAATAATCATAGCCCTAGACACAAAAGAAGAAGAAGTGGTAATCAAAGGCTGGAGGCAAGGTACTGGAATTAACATATTCAAAGTAATCAAAGAGTTAGAACCCTACTGCGACGAATTCCTATGCACATACGTCGACAAAGAAGGCATGTTACAAGGAACAAACTTAGATTTCTTCAAAAAACTAAGAAATTCAACTACTAACGATATTACTGCAGCAGGCGGAATAACAACGCTAGAAGAAATAAAAGAATTAGAGGAAAATAACATTAATTCTGCTCTAGGAATGGCTATTTACAAAGAGAAGATTGATTTAAAAGACTTAAAACAAATTAATTCTAATTAAAAAAGAAATAAAAAAATAAAGTTTTAGTTTCGATCTATTTGACTATTTACCTTTGCTACATAAATTGCATTAACATGGTCATCATCTTGACCATCTGCTCTATCAACAGCTTCTAAGTATGCTCCAACGTCATTTGCATAACCTTGAGCCTGAAGAGCCTCAAACGATTGATTTATTCTCCGAGCATCTCCTGCTTTCTTAAAAGTATAACCACTAAATGCTGCTGGTAAACCTGCTTCTCCAACTCTATTTCCCGGTCCACTTGTTGTTGTTGCACTACAAGCTGCAATTGCAACTAATGTTCCTAATGCCACTGTACGCACTGCATTTCTAACTGTTTGTCCTAATTCCATTAATATCAATCCTCCATGTAATACCTAGCAAGTAGTGATTATATATAAAACTTTTGGTTGATTTGGATACTGAATGCAATTACCAAACACGCCCTCAAACCAACCAAAATCCTACGAATAAATCTGGGACTTAAACAGTTATTATCAGCACATTACGTAAGCATTACGATAGTAATGCACTAACCAAAAACAACCAAACTTAAGCCCAAAAAACCGCAATATTTATATAGTTAAAGCATTACATAAGCATTACAATGGTAATGCAAACTAAACAAATAAGGCTAACTGACGAACTCATTCAAGAACTAAACATGCTAGTAGACGTAGGCATGTATTCTAGCATCTCTGAAGCAATTAGGGACTCTGTAAGGCGTCTAGTGACCGGCAGAGAGGCCCCCATAAAGAACCTTCCAGAGAAAACAGAAAAAACAATCCAAAAACTAGACAAAGAAGTATCCAAACAATTCCAAAAAGCCAAAGGAACATCAGATTTCTACCCTGAAGATATGGAGCAAAGAAAGACAATATTCAGGAAATTCATGAAAACCGCTGAAAACTACAATTTTAAGCAAATCGAAGCCCCAGCATTCGAAAACACCAACCTTCTAACAGTAAAACAAGGCCAAGAGATAAGAGACCAAATCTTCATAATAGAAAAAAAAGGCAGTGAAGAGCTAGGCTTAAGGTTTGACATAACAGTATCAGCTACAAGAATGTTCATCGAAAAGCAAAAAGAGCTCCCAAAACCAGTAAAGTGGTTCTACTTAACCAGAATGTGGCGTTATGAACGTCCACAAACAGGAAGACTAAGAGAGTTCTACCAATACGGCGTTGAATTGTTCGGCTCAGACAAACCAGAGGCAGATGCTGAAATCCTAAACCTATTAATAGACTCACTACAAAGCCTAGGATTAACAAGCAAAGATTTTTTCATCAAAATAAACAACAGAAAGCTCCTAGAAGGACTACTATTAGACATAGTAAACAAGGACATAATAAATGATGTAATAAGAATAATAGACAAAAGATCAAAATTATCAGACATTGAATTTCTAAACGAACTAAAAAAGCTAGACTTAGACGATGAAAAGATAGCTAAGATCACATCCACACTAAACATAACAAATATCAAAGAAATAAAGACATCTGACTTAAACGAAGAAGCAGAAAACGGATTAAATGAAATAAAAGCAATCCTAAACCTTCTAAAGAGCAGAAAAGAATTCATCCAAGTCGATCTCTCAACTGCAAGAGGCTTAGCATACTACACTGGAACCGTTTTCGAATGTTTTGACAAAGAAGAAAAGTTCAGAGCAATCGCAGGAGGAGGCCGTTACGATAAAATGGTAGAGCAGTTCAAAGGAGAACCAACAGCAGCAACTGGATTCGGATTAGGCTACTCAACTCTAACTCTCTTACTTAAAGAAAAAGACCTCTTACCAAAAATAAACCTAGCTCCAGACATCTACATAATCACAATTGGAGATGTAAAACAACAAGCACTAGAGTTAGCAACAAAACTAAGAGAAAAAAACAGAGTAGATGTTGATCTCTCAGAACGTAACCTAAGAAACCAGTTCAAGTACGCAAACTCAATCAAAGCAAAGAAAACAATAGTCTTAGGAGAAAACGAAATCAAGCAAGGCTCCTACAAAATAAAAGACATGAAAACAGGAAAAGAAGAGGAAGTTAAGTTATAAAAACCTTCTTAGGGCCACAGTATGTGTTGCCCTATCTTTTTGAAAAGTGTGTTGTACACGAAATCCTAACTCTCTCATCAACTCTTCTGAATCGTAGTTATCTATAACTAATACTCCTCCTATCGAAAGTGCGCGGGCCATATTATATAATGCTAATGTTTGCCCATCTTTATCTAGCTGATATAGAACGTTCATGCATACTACCATATCAAAAGGATCATACCCAGATAAATCAACAGTTGCAACATCTCCCTGCAGAACAACTACTTCTCCATTATCCATCTTAGATCTAAAAGAAGAAGGAACAGCAGCTGCTTCAAAAAACTCATATGCATCCCCTGTTGCTAGAGCACCATCAGATATAATTAGTTCATTCCCTCTAACAGATTGACCTGAAACAGATGCCGTCCAGGATTTACCTTCTTGATTTGTCCAACAAAGGTACTGTTCCCATGTAGGCCTATGTCTAAAAGTATCTAATTGATTTGAACTTACATATACTGTAGTTCTTCTTTTCAAATCTTCAACAACCCTCTCATCCAAATCCACAATAACCATCTGGTAATCTATACCTCTAAATTCGAGATACGAACTTATTCTGTATGGTTCATAAGGACAATCATTTGGACACTTAAACATGTCATTTTCATACCCTATTCCAACTTCTAGAATACGTAAAGGTCTATCACTTGGAGGATTTACTAAAGTTTCTAACGCATCGAGGGCATACTGTCCTCTAATAATACCAGTAGTCAAATCATTTCCCGTATTATAACCTTCACTTGATCTTTGACGTGCTTCTTGCACGCAACTTGGTTCTTGCATTTAGTTAAGGAACTGTAAAGATTATTTAAATAATTCTTATTTAATCTTCTTAATCACATTTTTAAACTAATTCACACCCCTTTTTCTAATGGGGGATTTAATAAAAAGATTAGCATTAGCAGCAGCAATTGCTTTATCGCCAGGCTGTATGGACGCACCAGATTCATTAGATACTGTTATGCAACCAAAATACAGTGTAGCTCTAACAGCTCACAATCCAAGAACATTAAGATTCATTGAGAGCGAACAAATAGTCCATTACACATTCACATTAGAAAAAACAAAAGACGGTACACTATTCTCAGCAGCGTTAGTACATCTAGACCACAACCACGGTGATAGACCATCACTATTATACTTAGGCCAAACATATCATTACAGCGAAAGAGATGGTTTCTATTACCCAGCAGACTTAGAGTATGCTAACTCTCATCCAGACATCCATCAACTACAAGTCACAAACATAACAGGTCACCTAACATCTCACACTTTAGACGATGAAGTAGAATTCTTAGTTACAAAATAATCTTATTCAGCGGATACTCAACAATTCCAGTAGCCCCTGCATCCTTCAACTTAGGAATTATGCTCTTTACAATATTCTCATCAAGTATAGTATTAATAGCAAGCCATCCTTTCTCACTCAAGTTAGAAACTGTTGGTTTCTGTAAAGCAGGAAGCACCTTCAAAATACCCTCTAGCTTCTCTTCCTTAATGTTCAACATCATCCCAACCTTACCTTCAGCATCAATCGCACCTTTTAACAACATAGCAATCTGACTCATCTTCTTCTGCTTCCAAGAATCATACCATGCATCTTTATTTGAAATAAACCGAGTTGTTGACTCTAATATAGTCTCAACAATTCGAAGATTATTAGCTCTTAACGAAGAACCAGTCTCAGTAATCTCAACAATAGCATCAGCTAATTTTGGAGGTTTAACTTCAGTAGCTCCCCATGAAAACTCAACCTCGGCCTTAACTCCATTCTTCTCAAGATAATCCTTAGCAATATTAACAGCTTCTGTTGCAATCCTTTTACCTTCTAGGTCCTTAACTGACTTAATATCAGAATCATTAGGAACAGCAAGTACCCATTTAACTTTTCGTAAACCTTGCTTAGCATAAACTAAGTTAGCAACTTCCCGAACATCAGCTCGATTCTCCTCAACCCAATCTTTTCCAGTTAGCCCACAGTCTAGTATGCCATCCTCAACATACCTTGCCATCTCTTGAGCTCGAATTAACATACACTCAATCTCAGGATCATCTATGTCTGGAAAATATGACCTTTCAGGTACTGTAATGTTAAAGCCTGCTTTCTTAAACATCCGGATAGTAGATTCTTGTAAAGAACCTTTTGGAATTCCTAATTTTAATATTTTTTCAGCCATTTTACTTCTTATAAACCTCTTCTGGATTAAAAACCTTTCTCCCAACTTCCTCAACTTTACCGTCTGAAACTTTCCTGAAAAAACATGATTCAAAACCTTTGTGACAAGCAGCATCTCCAACTTGTTCTACTTTAAGTAAAACAGTATCTTCATCACAATCAACAAAAACTTCCTTAACTAACTGAATATTACCAGATTCTTCTCCCTTCATCCATTGCTTATTCCTTGATCTACTGTAATAGTGAGCCTTACCAGTCTCTAAAGTATTCTGCCATGCTTCCTCATTCATATAAGCAAGCATCAGCACTTGACCGGTTTTTACATCCTGCACAATAGCAGGAACCATTCCGTTTTGTTTCTTAAAGTCTAATTCTATCATTTTCAATAATAAAAAGGAGGTTTTCATACCTTTTAAACCTTTTGTTAAGCGGCATCTAATCTCATTGGATTAGCAAAAGCAGCTTCAAAATATTCACGAGCATTTGGAGCAAGATAAGACTTAGCAACATCCGTTGAAAAAACAGTTCCGGTTTTTTTCCCTTTAATGTATTCATTTATCAAACCAAGTGAAACAACATCTTGAGGTACAAGGTCACTGCCAGACCTCCAATTAGTACGATATTCCCACCCTTTTTCCGGAACTACAAAAACAGCATTTTTAGGTTGTTTATTCAACTTAGACCAAAGTTGATCAGATGTAGGATCAACTATAATTGACCCTTTAAAGCTACCATCTTTCATAACAAAAGGAACAACAACATAACAATGATCATAAAGACCATTATGTATATAAACTGCATTTGTGTACCCATGGTCCATCAATGAAACAGCAAGATTATTAGCAGATATACCACAACATTCATCAGGAAATGTTCCTTTGATATTAGATTTTAGTCCAAGAGCATAATGTGCATATGCAGTTTGATAAATTCTCAACATATGTTCTTCTAACTCTTCAACACCTTCTACTAACATTGAGTGAGGATCTAATTTATCTTCATTCTTCTCAATTAATTCTACGAGCCGATCAATAGGTAAACTTCCCCAACTGTAGTAAAATGGTACCATTTCATTATAATGTCTTTCATCATCTGGATCCATACCTAGGACACTGGTTCTAGAACCCAAATCTAAGTTTCCATTCTGCCCAGCAACCTCCTCCTCCAACGTACTTGTAACTAAAGAAACAGGCCTAACTTCATCTAGTCCAATCCTTGATAAATCAAAAAATAAACTATCTTCAACCATTAATCTCACCTAATCTTACTTGATTGCCATACGCAGCTTGAAGATACTTTTCACCACCCTCAAAAGCTCCATTGTGTCGAATATCCTTAAAAACTGCAAGAGGGGACCATTGCCACCTATCTCTATCCAAAACAAATTCTCTAAGTGCAGCATAACCAGTAACAAAGTCTGGAAAAAGATTCTCTCCTTCTCTCCATGTCGCATCATACACCCAATCATCTCCCTGAGCTATAAAAACAGCATTTCTCGGTCCTGGTATTTCTTCATAACTTTCAATTGGTCCCCATAATTCATCAGAAGTTGGAGGAATTTGACCATCAGAAGCAAATTCAGCAAGCTCATCATCTGTTATTCTTTTCCACAATTGATCTGATGTTGGATCAATACCAATTACACCATTAACTCCACTACCATCACCCATAACAAAGGGCAAAACAGGGTAACAATGTCCACCTGTCTTACTCTCTGCAAAAGCAGCATTAGTATAACCATGTGCAAACAATGAAAGTACAACATTACCGGCTGATAAACCGCAAAACGAATAAGGAAACCCATCAAGATCTCCATCTTTCTTCGCAAGCGCATAGTGCGCATAAGCAACCTGGTATGCTTTTAACATATGCCCTTCTAACTCAGCCACATCATTAACTAACATAGCATGCGGAACATCAATAGCTGGACTAGTTTGAACTAATTCATGAAGTGCCCTCATGGGATATACTCCTTCACTAAAAAACGGAATCAACCTCCCATAATGCTCTTCATCTTCTCTGCTCATACCATCAACACTTTCTTGAGAACCCAAATTCAACCCACCATTCAGCCTAGCAATCTCTTTCTCCAGCATACCTGGAACTAAAGACATCTCTCTCTAACTCCATCTAATCCAATTCCACTCAAATCAAAAAACAAATTATCTCGCGTCATGAAGATTCCTCAGTCTTACTGGATTATCATATGCAGCTTCTAATGGCTCAACTTCGCCCCCATACTCATCAGCCATTTTTGTAATAATTAATTTTTCAAAAGGGTCCAAATCTTCTTCATCCAAATATCTTCCAACATCTTTAAGTCCAACAAAAGTCTCTGGGAATAAGTTCCTTCTTTGCCCTTCATCAGTCTCTAATTCTTGGCCCTCACCAGCCCACATTGTTTTGTAATCCCAATCACTACCTTCTCTAACAAATACTGCATTTCTTGGTTTCCCAGATTCTTCTGACCACAACTGTTCTGAAGCAGGATCAACAACAATCACTCCTTTATAGCCAGAATCCTTCATAACAAAAGGAAGCACAACATAAGAATGATCATATTCTGAGTTTGCCACAAATAATGCATTCGTATACCCTAGCTCGATAAGAGATAACATTACATTACTTGATGAGATTCCACAACTTTTATCTGGAAAACTACTGCCATAGTTTCTCTTTCCACGCACATAATTAGCATATGCAACTTGGTATGCCTTTAACATATGATCTTCAAGTTCTTTAACATTTCTAACTTCCATTGCATGAGGTGCTAATTCATCTTCATGTTCTTCAACCATTCTCTGTAAGTCAATAGTATGAAATCCTACCTTAATACGATTAGGCGATATAGATTCCGCTTTAGCAAATTCGGGAACTAAATCTTCATATCTCTCTAAATCAGAACCATCTGACCATGCAACAGGCCCAATTTGAGGGTCTAAACCATAACCAGTCTGTGCAGTAATCTCCGCTTCTAATACACTAGTATCTAAAGAAAACTCCCTAATTTCATCAAATCCAGGTCTAGTTAACCTAAAGTATAGTTCATCATCTACCATACAAATAAGCTAAAAAACAGCCCTTTTTAAATCTTTCTATTTAGAACTCCTTAAAAGTAGTAACAAACACTAAAAGAAACACACTATTCCAATGATAACAAACAATATTCCAGAAACCTTAGAAACAATTCTTCTATCAACCCTATCCATAATAAACTTACCAAAAAACACAGCCAAAACCGAAATCAAGAACAAAGCCAAAATTACACTAAAAAACACAATCCAAGGATTATACCTTGTTGCAAAAAGTGCAGATGCAATCTGGGTCTTATCACCCATCTCAGAAATCAATACCAAACCAAAACCAGAACCAAGGGGTGTTTTAAGCTCACAAGTAGTTTCCCCTTCTTTATCCTTCAACAAAAACACAATTCCAACAACAATAAACACAACACCACAACCAATCTTAATAAAAGAGAGAGGAATATAATTAGAAATAAAGTCACCAAACAATATAGCCAACCCATCTGCAACAATAAAAGCAAGCATAACACCAATCAACAACTGAACGTATTTCTTCGTCTTAGAAGCTAAGCAAAACACAGCCAATTGAGTCTTATCCCCTAACTCAGCTAACAATATAGCAAAAAACGGAAGTAAATATTCATGCGCCATAAGAATAAATAAAACAAAGAACCTTTTAAAACTTTCCTTAATCATAATATTATTAAATCAATTTATACTACCTTTTCCTATGGAAGAAAAAGGTTTAGTAAGGATCATAAGGAAGATGGACAAATGGGATTTAGCTACTGCAATAACAGCAGAACTGACAATGGTCGCACTTGGAACCCTAACCGAAGCTATGAGAGCCGATAATTTTGATGTTGAATTACTTGCAATCCCAATAGTAGCAATAACAGCATATAAAGTATGGTATGGATCTCATCATGCTGACATTATTGCTGACGAACATGGAGTACATGATCCACTAGGAAGAAGAGATTATCATTTCGCAGGTTGTGCCATTCAAGCAGGCTTAACAGCCGTAGAATTTATAGTTGGCAGTGAAATTGGTAAATATTTATCCCAATAATCAAACATTAGTAATAACTAAAATCTCATCATCAACAATAACAGAATGTTCTGCCTGACTAACCAATCCATTCTGTTTCTCAACAAGCGGAGGATACTCTTTCAATATCCCAAGCAACTTAAACTGATTCAAAGCATAATTAACTTGCGATTCAGAAAAGTTCTTAGTCAACCACCTTGTAGTAAAAGGTAACCCATTAAATCTCTCAATCTGTTTCATAATTTCCCTTACAAAACCAATCCTAACAGGTTTCTTCCCAAGTAAATTAAAAACAGAAGCATCTCCTTTCTCTGCTATTAGCCCACCACCAGTTGTAGCAAAAGGCTCAATTGCAATTACTTGTCCTTTCTCTAACTTAGTTGTATCACCATTATCAAAGTTGGGTACAGTAGGCCTACAATGAACATCAAATTCTCCTAAACCGTGACCAGACAGATTCTTAACAGGCGAAAAACCAAAACCTTTAATCGTCTCTTCAATAACCTTACCAATCTCATTCAAAGGAACACCTACCTTAACAACCTTAAGTGCGTTCTCAAGTGCTTCCCTAGAAGCTTTAACCAAATCAGAATTCTTTCCAGACAAATCGACCGTAACTGCATTGTCTCCAATAAAACCATTAACATGAACGCCAACATCTAAACTAACTAGCTCATCGTTAAACTTCAATTCATCATCATCTTCTGGACAAAAGTGAGCTGCAATATCATTCATAGAAATCTGTGCAGGAAAAGCAAGTTCCCCACCAAGTTCAAAAACCTTCTCCTCAACTTTATTACATAAATCTAGAACTGAGCCACCCTTAACAATTAAACCTTTACCAAATGCTAAAGCTTCAGCTGCAATCTTACCTGCTTTCTTGTACTCTTCTATGTTCCCCATAGTCATAAAGATAATTGATTTTTATATAAAGTTTTCTCATTATCCGCCTAAGTGGAATAGACTAATCACCAAAAATCCATTTTTCTCATCGAGAAGTCGTAATTGTTCAACTACTAATAACCGAAAGCTTTATATTCTACCTCCACAAAAAAGAAACTCACGAGGTGATTTGAATGGGAAGTGTAGTATGTAAATGTGGAATAACAAGAGAGTCAGGTTTCCTTTACTTTGTAGATAAGAAAGGTAACTGTGCCAGAGTTAACATGAAGAGACCTGGTAAAAAGTATAAGAAGAAGATGGAAACGATGCACAAGTGTGGCATTGAAAGAGAATCAGGCTATCTTTACTATGTAGACAAACAAGGAAATGTCTCAAAAGCAAAGATGGTAAGAGGCGGTAAGAAAAAGAAAAAGAAATAATTCTTTTTTATTTTTTTATTTTTTTTAGATTTCCTTTCAAGATTACAACAACCTAATTCTGTAGAACTAACAAATAAAATCTACACAGATACATTTAAATACCTTTAATCAAATAAATCACATATGGAAGTCAGTAACGAACCAATACATTTCAAAGTTTCTGTAGCAATTTTCATAACAATCGTACTTATCAGCGCAGGAACAATAGTATATCATGATCTGGAAAAGTGGTCCTACGTAGACTCAGTTTATTTTTCAGTAACCACATTAACAACAGTTGGATACGGAGACATGCATCCAACAAATGATATGTCCAAAATCTTCACAGTAATCTACATCTTATTTGGAGTTTCTATAGTTTTTTATCTATTCTCAGCAATAGGTAACTATGTGATGCAAAAACATTCTTACCATCTCAGAGAAAGGATCAGAGATTATATCTCAGATAGATTTAGCAAAAAAAATCCACCTCCTAAAAAACAGATTTCTAAATCTAAGCGTAAAGTTTAAATACAAGTTAGGCTAACCTAACAATTATGAATAACTTAAGTCAAAGCTTAGAAGATTACCTAGAAACAATAAGCATAATAAAGAAAGAAGGTGATATCGTCAGAACTAAAGAACTAGCTAAAAGACTAAATGTTACGCTTCCTTCTGTAACAGAAGCAGTAAAAAACTTAGCAACTAAGGGACTAGTAACCTACAAAAGATATTCTAACATAGAACTAACAACTAAAGGTCAAAAAATTGCAGATCAAGTTTACAAAAGACATGAAGCCTTAGTCAAATTCTTCACAAACGTACTAAAGATTAACAAAGAAACAGCAATGCAGGATGCATGCAAGATCGAACATTCCCTAAGCAAAGAGTCATACGACAAATTAATAAAATTCCTAAAAGACTACTAAAATGAATCTAGCAGAACTAAAACCAGGAAAACAAGGAACAATAATAGAGTTAGATAAAAACTCAACATTCAAAACTAAAGTCTCTTCTCTAGGAATCAGGATAGGAAAAAAAGTAAAAGTTCTCTCAAAACAGCCATTCAAAGGACCAATGATAATAGAAATCGACAACATGAAAGCAGCACTAGGAAGAAACATGGCAAAAAAAATAATCCTAGAAACAGAATGAAAGTCCTCCTTATAGGAAATCCTAACGTCGGAAAAAGTGCTATATTCTCGAGATTAACAGGCACAAATGTAATTATTTCAAACTATTCTGGAACTACGGTAGAATTCAAAAAAGGAAATCTACAATTAAAAGATAAGTCCTATGAAATCATCGACGTTCCAGGAACCTACTCCTTATCTCCAACAAACAAAGCAGAAGAAGTGGCAGTTGACATGCTAAAACAAGGAGATTTAATAATAAACATCCTAGACTCAACAAACCTAGAAAGAAACCTCAACCTAACTCTCCAACTAATGGAGAAAAACGTCCCCATGATTATTGTTCTAAACATGTGGGATGAAACAAAACATACTGGAATTGACATCAACAAAGACAAACTAGAACAAATTCTAAAACTCCCAGTCATCCCAACAGTAGCAGTAACAGGAGAAGGAATAAAAAAGTTAGTTGATTCATTACCTAAAGCAAAAAAACCAGAATCAAAAACAAAAACTGAAAAAGAAAGATGGGAACAGATAGGAAAAACAATAAAAGAAGTACAAACAACAACTCATAGACACCATACGTTCTTAGAAACGCTAAGTGATGCCAGCATTAAACCACTGCCAGGAGCAATATTAGCACTAATTGTAATCTCAATCTCATTCTTCCTCATAAGATTCATAGGAGAAAGTTTAATCAGTTACATTTTCGATCCTTTATTCAACCTCTACACACCATTAATAACCTCACTAGGCAATTTACTTCAAAACAATTTCCTACATGATATACTCATAGGCAATTTAATAGGCGGACAAGTAGATTACCTACAATCAATGGGCCTGTTAACAACAGGATTATATGTCCCAATAGCAATGGTCTTACCATACGTCTTTGCATTCTACCTAATTCTAGGTTTCTTAGAAGATTTTGGCTACCTACCAAGGCTAGCGGTCTTAGTAGACAACATAATGCACAAAATAGGACTACACGGCTTTGCAATCATTCCAGTGATGATGGGCTTTGGCTGTAATGTTCCAGGGGCATTAGCAACTAGAGTGTTAGAATCAAGAAAAGAGAAGTTCATTGCAGCAACAATGATGGCAATCTCTGTTCCATGCATAGCACAAACAGCAATGGTTTTCGGATTAGTTGGAAAACATGGATTAAAGGGCTTAGCACCTGTCTTCCTAACGTTATTCATTGTAGGAATAGTTATAGGTTTGATCTTAAACAAACTAACAAAAGGAAAATCTCCTGAACTTTTCATGGAAATCTCACCCTATAGAATACCCTACCTAAATGCACTCCTAAAAAAACTCTGGATGCGATCAAAATCATTCCTAAGAACTGCAGTCCCCTACATGTTAGTAGGAGTCTTAATTATTAACCTATTATACTCCCTAGGAATCATCGCATTCGTAAGTAACGTAACAGCACCAATTGTAGTAAACGTCCTAGGACTACCAAAAGAAGCAGTTGCTTCCTTAATCATTGGATTCCTAAGAAAAGACGTAGCAGTTGGAGCACTCATACCTTTAGCCCTATCACTAAAACAACTAATCATAGCATCTGTAGTACTAACAATGTACTTCCCATGCGTTGCAACCTTTACCGTCCTAATCAAAGAACTAGGAATAAAAGATATGATTAAATCATCAATAATAATGGTAGTCTCAACTTTAATTGTTGGCGGACTTCTAAACATCATCCTATAAACTACAAACATTTAAAAAGAGAATAATCCAACAAATCACCTTATGGAACTAACACTACTCTGGATCTTAGGAAGTACACTAGTTGTCAGCTTACTATCTTTGTTAGGTATATTCACATTCTCATTAAAAGAAAAATTTCTAAAAAAGATCATATTAATCTTAGTAGGGTTCTCAGCAGGAGCTTTAATGGGCGGAGCATTCCTCCATTTAATTCCAGAATCCTTAGAAACATCACCTTACTCATCAGTTTTTCTCTTCGTATTAATTGGATTTGCATTTTTCTTTCTGATAGAAAGATATTTGCATTGGCATCACTGCCATGAAGGTCATTGCAAAGTTCATACATTCACTTACATGAACTTAATTGGAGATGGAATCCACAATTTCATAGACGGAGCAATCATTGCAATCTCTTTCCTAGTAAACATCCCATTTGGAATAATAACTACTGTGGCAATCATGGCCCATGAACTACCTCAAGAACTAAGTGACTTTGCAGTTTTAGTTCACGGAGGATTCTCAAAACAAAAAGCACTTCTCTTCAACTTCCTCTCAGGCGTTGTGGGTATCTTAGGCGCTCTAACTGGCTACTTCCTCTCAACATCAGTAAAAAGCATAATCCCATTCATCCTCCCATTCGCAGCAGGAGGCTTCATCTACATAGCAGCATCAGACTTAGTACCTGAACTTCACAAAGAACTGGATATGAAAAAATCAATCTGGTCTTTCTTATTCTTCATATTAGGGATAGCGTTTATGTACTTAACAAAGAGTTTTTTGGTTTAGTCAATCAGAAATTCAGAAAAATATATAAACAGTTTCAACTAAATCAACATAAAATGCAAAGTTACCTTTTCTTAACTGATAAAAACGGAGAGAAAATTAGATGTTTATCCATTCTAGATCCCAAAAAAGCATTCAAGAAAGGAATGATCAGCAAAGCAATAATGGGTATCGTGAAAGGAACAGAACCAAAAGTTTCACACGAAAATTTTGTTGCAAATAAAGAATTTAAAGATTTTATGCACTCCATCATTTCAAAAGAAATCTTTAATAGTCCTACCCTAAAAGAACAAGCAAAAAAACAAAAGGAAGGTCAAGTCTACATAATCGACGCAAGAACAAAAGACCCAAAAGGCAATGTGCCACCTTACGACATAGTCGGAGTAGTTAAAGTAGAAGGTGGGAAATTAGTATCAGGTTCCTACCAACAAAATAACAATCACGCATTAGTAAGCCCAGAGGGCATTTTCCAACTACCTGAGTCATTAGAAAAAAAGTTAGTTGAAGAAGTGAACAAATTACAATAGATTTCTAATTATTCGGCTCAACAACAACCTTCAAACTATCCTTAGCACTTGCAACAATATCAAACCCTTTCTGAATTTCATCCAAAGAAAACCTATGTGTTATCATATTAGGCAATTTCCCATTAGAGATCAACTCCAAAGACTCAGCCAGATCAACAGGAGCTGCACCGTATGAAGAAACAACTGAAATCTCATTCCGCCAAAAATCAACAGTTGGCAATTCAATATTCTTAGATGGAATTGCAAAAAATAAAATCTTTCCTTTCTTATCAACCGATTTAAAAGCCTGCTCAACAGCAGCATAAGCACCTGCACAAACAATTACCCTATCAGCCTTAACATCAATAGAAGCAGAAGCATTTACAACCTCATCCGCACCAAACTCTTTTGCCTTCCGCAACCTTTCCTCATTAATATCAGTGGCAATTACTTTAGCACCTTTTAATTTAGCAATTACAATATTCTGCAATCCAGAAATACCGCAACCTAATATCAAAACAGTATGGCCTTTCTTAACATCAATTACTCTCTGTCCTCTAACACAACATGCTAAAGGCTCAATCATAGTTCCCTGATCAAAAGAAACATTTGAAGGCAAAATATAAGTTCCTTTCTCAACATTAAGTTTAGGAACCCTAACATATTCAGCAAATCCACCAGGATCATAATTCCCACTATGCAAAGTAGAACAAGCAGTATGATTATCATCTAAACAATATTTACATTCATCACAAGGAACATGATGACTAACAAATACTCTATCTCCAACCTTATACTTCTCAGACTTAGACTCAACAATCTCTCCAGCTATCTCATGACCCAATATCCCAGGAGCTTTTTTTATCCTATACCACTCCATAACATCAGTACCACATATCCCAGAAGAAATAACTTTAACTAATATTTCACCATCCTGAATAGAAGGCCTATCTCTCTCCTCAACTCTAACGTCTTTGTTGTTATGATAAACAGCAACTTTCATAATTAGAGTGACTTATAGTTATTTTAAAAATTTATTGAATTAAAACTTATTTATTTGTAGCTACAACATAGTGATACAAAACAATACATTTAAAACCAAATAAACCTTCCCAAAACCAATGGCAAATAGAAATGTTTCAGCACTAATGGCAATTGCACTAGCCTTAGGTATGGTATCTTGTAAACGAGAAGAAGCAGATCTTAAAGATATACCCTCGGGACCAGAAGCTGAACAAACTGCACCTAAACAAGTAAACAGATCAAACTTAGATGATAGATTAGACCAAGAACTACAACAAAACCTTTACCCTTATCTAGATTCTCATGGAAGAACTTATTCAACAGTATTAGTCGTCTCAGGAAAAGAACAAGAAGTTCATGTAGGGAGCTATTCAGATGGTAGATTCAGTGTTCAAGCAACATATGAAGTTTCAACCGGAAGAAAGGGATTTGGTAACAAGGCAGACAGTAAAAAAACCCCTCATGGTTTACTAAGAGTATACGGAAAGACAGGAAAAGGACCTCAATACACAGCCCAAAAAGGAGAAGAATTTGAAGACTGGAAATTTAGAGGAACTATAAGGAAGATATACAAAAGAAGTCGACTTTTCCCAAATGATGAGATTGCCCGTGTTCTAACTAGGATGATATGGCTAGAAGGACTAACTGGAAGTAATAAGAATACAAGAGACAGAAGTATATATTTCCATGGCACTAATTTTGAAGGCTCTTTAGGAACTCCATTATCTGGCGGCTGCATAAGGATGAGAAATGACGACATAATCGGCCTATACGACAGAGTAAGAAGAGGAACAATAGTTTATATTTCAGGAGTTAATTAATCCTTCTTCTGATAGATCTCAAAAGCTTCATCAACAGTTCTTCCATCATGAACAACTGCATTTACAGCTTTAATCATACCAACTGGATTGTCTGA
>PVBE010297047.1_pt1 | contig 16127 bp, 11 predicted proteins | sample 1631181 | NCBI WGS metagenome assembly PVBE01 (sample SAMN08397723, study PRJNA350692) | Marine metagenome, whole genome shotgun sequencing project. | isolation source: water | place: Pacific Ocean | collected 2012-04
CCTCGTCGGTCTCTTCGTCGCAGTCGTTGTCGATCAGGTCGCAGGCCTCGGCCGCACCGGGGTTGATCGTGGCGTCGTTGTCGCCGCAGTCGTTCCCGCCGAGGAACCCGCCGATGTTGGGGTCCTCGTCCGGGCCGTTGTGGTCGAAGAAGGGCTCGCAGCGGAGGTAGCCGTCGCCGTCGCTGTCCAGCTCGTCGGTGTTGACGGCGAGGTCGCAGTTGGAGTCGAAGCCGTCGCAGACCTCGACCTGGGCGGGGTTGATCGACGCCACGGTGTCGTCGCAGTCGTCCTCGCAGGGGGTGAACTGGTCGCCGTCCTCGTCCGTCTCTTCGTCGGTGATGGTGCCGTCGCAGTCGTCGTCGAGGTCGTTGCACTCCTCGGGCGCGCCCGGGTAGATGGCGTCGTCGCCGTCGTCGCAGTCCAGCTCGGCGGCGTCGATGTTGGCGGCGCAGTCGGTGTTGGCGCCGTCCACGAAGCCGTCGGCGTCGTCATCGAAGCCTTCGTCGGTCTCCGAATCGCAGTCGTCGTCGATCTCGTTGCAGACCTCTTCGGCGTCGGGGTTGATGTCCGCGTTGGTGTCGTCGCAGTCCAGGTCGCCGTCGGCGTCGACCTGGGTGTCGGTCAGGGCGTAGCAGGAGGTGACCGCGTCGCCCGCGCCGAAGCCGTCGCCGTCGACGTCTTCGCGGCCGGAGAACTGCGGCAGGCCGTTGTCGACCTCGCCGTCGCAGTCGTTGTCGATGTCGTCGCAGATCTCTTCGGCGTTCGGGTTGATCGCCGCATCGTCGTCGTTGCAGTCGAAGAAAGCGGGATCTTCATCGTCCGGTGAGAACGTGTCCCCGTCTTCATCGACGGAAGGGCACGCAGTCAAGAACAACAGAAACAGCAGAGAAGTGAGATTTCGCATAACGAGCGCACCCGGCGATTGGGTCTTGCATACCGCAGGCATTCCACGCACTCCCCGGACCGGGCCGGTGGCTGCCGAAGCGGCTTCCTCGGTGGATTGGCTGTCCCCAGCGGGGCGTGAGAGGAGTGAGAGATTCCGCATCTTGCGCGAGCGTAACCCAATGGAGCGGCCCGAGAGCGGAGTAGGATCGAGCCCGATGCGACCCCTGATCCTTCTGGCCTCCGTGCTCCTTGTTGCCTGCGGCGGCGGCGTCCTCGACTTCGACGGGGACGGAATCCCCGACGCATCGGACTGCGCCCCCGAGGATCCCGAGCGGGGGGCGGCGCTGGATCCCTTCGGCGATGGCATCGACCAGAACTGCGACGGCACCGACGGGATCGACGCCGACGGCGACGGCCACTCCGCCGATGACAGCGGCGGCACCGACTGCGACGACGCCAACGACGACGTGCACCCGGACGCCGAGGAGGTGTGCGACGGCGCCGACAACAACTGCGACGGAGAGCCCGGCCCCGACGAGGGCGACGGCGACGGCGACGGCTCCCGCCCCTGCGACGGCGACTGCGACGACTCCGACGCGACCCGCCATCCCCGCCAGCCCGAGTCCTGCAACGGCATCGACGACGACTGCGACGGGTACGTGCCGAGCAACGAGCAGGACCTCGATGAAGACGGGCAGACCCCCTGCGAGGGCGACTGCAACGATGCCGTGGCGTCGATCTTCGAGGCGTCGTTGGACGACCACCCGGAGCTCTGCAACGGGTTCGACGACAACTGCGATGGCCTCCTGGGGGAGGACGAGGAGGACCTGGACGGAGACGGGTTCGCCCCCTGCGAGGGGGACTGCGATGACGCCAACCTCGCCTGGTTCCCCGGCAACGGCTTGTGGGACGACCCCTCCGGGATCGACACCAACTGCGACGCCGTCGTCGGCATCGAACCGGCCCGCATCGGCGACGCCGATGGGGACGGGGTCGACGACCTCGTGGTGGGCGCCAACTGGAGCGATGCCGCCGCCGAGGCGGCGGGCGAGCTCTGGTTCGTCTCGGGCGCCGATGTGCTCGACAGCGACGCCATCACGGTCGGATCGGTGTCGACGGCGTCGTGGACCGGCGAGCTCGCTCACGACTTCGCCGGCTGGTCCGCCTCGCCCGCCGGGGACGTGGACAACGACGGGCGGGCGGATGTGCTCGTGGGGGCCTACGGCGACGACACCCACGGTCCCCTCACGGGCCGGACCTACCTCCTGCTGGGGAGCCAGTTGGCCGAGGGAGGCTCCCTCGCGGACGCCTTCGCGGTCTTCGTCGGGGAGGACGGCTACGACGAGTCCGGCTGGGCCTTCGACAGCGCCGGCGATGTCGAAGGCGACGGCGTCGATGACCTGATCTTCGGCGGCTACGACGTGGACGAGCCGCTCATCAGTGGGGGCAAGGGGTACATCTTCTTCGCCGCGTCGATCGCCGCCGGGGGCACCTTCTCGCTGGGCGAGGCGGACGTGATCCTCCAATCCGAGCAGGAGTACTCCCAACTGGGCTGGTGGGCCGCCGGCATCGGCGACATCGACGGCGGGGGACTCGACGACGTCGCGATCGCGGCGCCCTACTCCGACGCCAGCGGGGGCGACGCGGGCAGCGTGTACGTGTTCCTGGGCGAGTCCGTGAGCTCCGGCGGGATCTTCGATGCGGCCTCCGCCGACGTGATCCTGCGCGGGGAAGATTCGTCCGATCACCTCGGTCGGCACCTCGCATCCGCGGGCGACGTGGACGGCGACGGCCTCGCGGATCTCATCGTGGGGGCGCGTTGGAACGACGTCCCCTACGTGGACGGCGGCCGCGCCTACCTTTGGCTTGGCTCGGCGCGTCGCTGGCGCTGGGCGGAACCCATTCGGTGGCCGAGGCTGACCAGATCTTCACCGCCCCGGGCGATCTGGTCCGCGTCGGAGGATCGGTGGCCTCGGCCGGGGCCGTGGATGGGGACGGGCTCGACGACCTCCTCATCGGCGGCTACGGCGACGCCACCGGGGGTGAGTTCGCGTGCGCGGTGTGGCTGTTCCTGGGGAGCTCCCTGGCGGCTGCTCCGGCCGGCCCCTTGCCGATGGACGCAGCGGACGCCGTGTTCTACGGCCAGGAGGCCGGCGACAGCATCGGGCAGTACCTCTGCGACGGCGCGGACGTCAACGACGACGGCCGCAACGATCTCGTCCTGGGGGCCTGGAAAGCGGACGGCACGCTGCCGGACGCCGGTCGCGTCTACGTGGTCCTCAGCCCCTACTGATCGGGCGCCTCGGGCATCTGCGGGTCGATGTCCGGCGGGTTCCCCAACAACGCCTGCACAGCGAACCACGCCACCGCGGCGATGCCCCAGCCCAGGCCGACCACGACGCCGAAGTCGATGATCCCGCGCCACGGCTGGGGGAACTGCCGAACCACGAGCACGACGCCGACGATGGCGATCGTGATGCCCCAGGAGGTGAGCAGGCGACGGCGGTTCCCGGCGAAGAAGCCGATGACGAACGCCGGCGCGAGCAGCACCCGCAGCGGTTGAGGGTCGCGGGCGAGCACCCCCGCGCGCACGACCACCCGGGGAGCGAGCCGGCTCTGGAAGCCGCGGTAGCCCTCGCTGTAGGCCATGAAGCCGACCCACAGCGCAGCAAAGCCCCACTGCAGCGGCGTGAAGGGATCGCCCTGAATCGCCTCCCAGGCGACCATCCCGACGCCGTGCACGGCATCCGCGAGCAGCCAGATGACGCCGATGATTCCCCAGACCGCGGCGAGGCGGCCCAGGAGGGAGGGGGCGGGGGCGGAGGTCTCGGACACGGCGGCGGATGATGCGCGCCCGATCGGGTCGTGCCAAGCGGTCTCGGCTCGGCCCGGGACGTTATGATCTCGCCTGAGGGGACCCCCATGCGAACGATGCTGCTGCCGCTGACGATCCTGCTGTCCCTGCTGATGCTCACCGGGTGCCCCGACGACGACGACGACAGCTCGGTCAGCGACGACGACGACGCGGCGGACGACGACGACGCGACGGACGACGACGACGCCACCGACGACGATGACGCGACGGACGACGACGACGCGACGGACGACGACGACGCGCTGCCGGAGCTGATCCTCGGCGGCCTGGAGGGCTTCTGGCAGATCGCGTCGCTCACCCAGACCGTCAACGGGGAGCCCCTGACGGGCACCCGCACGCCGACGACCATCACCGTCAACGAGACGGACATCGAGATCATGATCCGCGGCTACCTGGACATCCTCGCCGGCAGCGACACCGCGGGGACGTTCACGTATTCCAACGCCGCCATCGGCGACAACCGGCCCCTGACCCACGTCTTCGCCGAGGGGGCCCTCACGCTGGAGGACGGCGCCACGCTGGTGTTCGACATCCCCAAGGCGGGCCAATACGTCTGGACGATCGAGGTCAGCGGGGACGACGCCACCATGGCGTTCGACTACGCTGACCCGCGCAACCCCAACGACTACGAGGGGCCCAACATCCTGGTGTTGGAGCGGATGGCCATCCCCACCAGCGAGGTCGACGGCGGTTGGGACATCGCCAGCCTGACCGTCAACGTCGGCAAGGGGAACGACACCTTCCTGAACGGCTGCCACGAGACGGGCAAGGGCGAGTGGACCCTGATGGACGGCGGTCTGTACCTGGATCCGCGAGGGTCGATGATCTTCTCGTTCACGCAGAGCTTCCACGCCGAGGAGGGGTGCGGAGACACCCCGTCGGACAGCAACAGCGCCGGCGGACCGGGCCACTGGGACTACGACGGAAGCGCCAACGAGATGTGGCTGTACGAGTGGGTGATCGCAGGGGAGCCCGTCACCGGGCTCGGCTTCCAGTTCAGCACCGTGCTGACCGTGGACGACCTGACGTTGTCGACGCTGGCGAGCTTCGGCCTCGAGGGTCCGGGGACCCCCGTGCAGATCCTGCTGACGCCTACTGGCGGCTGAACACCAGCGGGTAGCCGATCACGTCGATCTCCTCGCCGGGGCTCTTCAGCACGACCTTGCTGAGCCGTCGCACGACGCAGGTGGCGAGGGCCGCTGATCCGGTCGAGTTGGAGTCGACCTCGATGCCGTAGGGACGGCCGTCCAGGTCGAGGGTCCACGACAGGACGAGCTTGCCCTGCAGGCTGTCGTCGTCCTTGATCTGCTTCTCGTAGCACTGCTTGAACCGGCCCAGGTAGCGCTTCATCTGCCCCGGGATGTTGTAGCTGCCGCCGGTCTCGGGCGGTGTCCAGGGGGCCTCCTCGACGTCGACTTCGACGTCGACCGCTTCCTTCTGCACCGAGCCGCCGTCGCCGCCGCCGGCGATCTCCAGTTCGCCGCCACCGACCACGCCGTCGTGAGCGCTGCCGCCGCGCAGCCCGAAGCTGTCGCCGTCCTCGCGGACCCGGGCGCCGTTGCCGGCCTCCGCGACCGCGCGACCCACGTCCGCGTCCAGCGATCCGGCGTCCGCGAGCATGTCCTCGATGCGGCGCGCGCCGGGCCGGTCGTAGGCGTCGATCGCCCCGATCAGCCCGATCTGCACCTCTTCCTCCAGGCGCGCGCGGCGCTCTTCGGCGGTCTCGATGGGCTCGGGATCGGGGTCCGCTTGCGCCGCCGGCGCCGGGTTGGCCGCCACGGGGGCGGGCTCGGGGTCCGGCTCGGGCTTGTCGGGCTTGGCCGTCTCGGGTCCGTCGCCGTCGTTGTCGGCGATCTCGACCTCGGGCTCCGGTGCGGGCGGGATCTCGATCATCTTGATGAAGACGTCCTGGATCTCGCGCATGGCGACGGTGGTCGGCGGCGGCTGGCTCTCGACCCACATCACCATCGCGGTGTGGAACAGCCCCGACAGCAGGATGACGGCGAGGAAGAGCCAGTCGACGGTGTCCCACCGCCACCCCGCGAACCGCTTGACGTTGCGGTTGCGCGCCGGGGTGGGGGGCGTGCGCACGAACTGGAACAGGACGGTGGTGTCGCCGACCTTGACCTTGCCGCGATCCAGCGGCCCCAGCCGGGCCGTCTTCTTGCCCCTGCGGGTCGCTCCCGCCGCGTCCGCGAGGGTGACGACGTCCTGACCGCGGGTGATCTTTCCGCGCATCGGCCCGACCAGGTGGATCTGGCCGCCGCCGCCTTCGCGGGTTTCGATGAGGGTGAACTTTCGCGGTGCAGCGCGCACCACGACGGTGTTGGTGGCATCGCTGCCGACGGTGACTTTGCCGCCTGGGGACAGAAGCCGCTCTTCGACGATGCGGCCTCCAACGACCACACCGATTCGCAAGCAGCGACCGGTTTTCCAATGGCGGCCGGGACGAGCGGTTCCCCTCGCCGCCCCGGTGTTCGAGGCACGCATACAAGACTCCGGATCCCGCCGGCTCGTGAGGCGGAACGAAGGCGCAGATCGGGAGCGGGACGTCCTCCGGCCAAGGTTTCAGTCCCGTGCCTTGGGACCGCGGCGGGTCGGGAAGGTTCCCGCTACCAGTGTTCGGAGTCGAGCTGCGCGACGGATCGCGCAGCTCGACCCCGACGATCAGCTCCTGGCCGAGGAACTCGTCGCTGTTGCAGCTGTTCGGGTTGGTCGCGTAGATCCGGTTCTCGGCGGTGATGTACAGCCCGCCGACGATGCGGACGCGGACCCCGCCCCCGCCCGTCCAGCCGAACTCGACGAAGCCGGGGTCTCCCAGGTCGCTGAAGCTCGAGAAGCGGAAGTCGGCGAACGACTCCACCCGGTCGGTGGCGAGATCGAAGAGGAAGTACCCGGCGAACTCCATGCCGGGCAGGAGCGCCGTGATGGGGAGGGTGGCGTCCCGGCCGACGCCGAACGCCAGGGTCATCTCCTCGACCGGATGCAGCTGCAGCTCGAAGCGTCCGAGGATGCCGCGGGCGTCCGCGATCCAGAGCTCGTCGACCTCGTCGCGCACCGCCATCCAGCCGAAGTCGGCGTCCATCCCGAACTTCGGGTCGACCGGGAGCCGGACCAGCGCGGTGGCGCCGATCCGGGTGTGGAAGCGACCGACCGGCTCCACTCGCGCTGGATCAGCGGCATCCGCCGCAGCGACCGGGGCGGCATGTGGCTGCTCGGCCACGGGGTGTTCCTGCGGGTCGCCGACGAGGGTCGCCCGGGGACCGCGTTCGACGTGCTCGAGTCCGTCGGCAGCTGGGAGGGACTCGTCGGCGTCGCTCCCCTCGATCTCGTCGAAGCGACCGACGGCACGCTCTGGGTCGCCTCCGAGATGGGGGTCACCCGGATCCCCCGCAACGTCGTCCACTCCGCGCTTCCCGTGCCCGACACCCGGCTGGCGTCGGCGCGCCTGGACGGCCGCCTCGTGGACCCCTCGGCCGAGATCGAAGCCGCCCCCGGTTCGGTGGTGGACCTGCGGTTCACCGCGCTGTCGTACCGCGACCCCGGGATGGTGCAGTACCGCTTCCGGGCCGGCCCCGACAAGCCCTGGTTGGCCCCCCGGGAGCGGCCCGAACTGCTGCTGGTCGACCCCGCCCCGGGCCGCCACACCGTCGAGGTGAGCGCCACCCTGGACGGTGAGCGGTGGTCCCCCGCGCCGGCCCGGTTCGTCTTCACCGCGCGCCCTCCCTGGTACCAGGACTGGCGCTTCCTCCTGGGCTTGCTCGGCGCCCTCGCGCTGACCCTCGGGGCGGCCTGGCAGCTCCGCCTCCAGCAGCTCCTGCGGGTCGAGCGGCTGCGCACGCAGGTGGCGATGGACCTGCCCGACGAGGTCGGCTCCGGGCTCGGCAGCATCGGGCTGCTCGCGGGCACCGCGGCGTTGGTTCCGGACGAGGCGCGGGAGGAGATCCTCGGCCGCATCGTCGACACCTCTGCCGAACTGGGCCGCTCCCTGTCGGCGATCGTCTGGTCGCTGCGCACCGACTCCAGCGATCTGAACAGCCTCGCGGCCCGGCTCGCCGAGCGCGGCTCGGCGATGTTCCCCGGCGGCGATCCCGAGCTGATCGTGGACGTGGCCCCGGACCTGCCGGCCCGGCCGATGGAGGTCGCGGTCATCCGCACCGTCTTGCTCGTCGACCTCGAGGCGATGCACAACGCGGCCCGCCACAGCGGCGGGACCCAGGTTCGTCTTTCAGGCGCGCGCTCGCGAGGGCCGCTGGAGCCTCGTGGTGGAAGACAACGGTCGGGGCATCGAGGCGCCCTCGGACTCGGTCGGCGGCGGCTACGGGCTCGGCGGCATGCGGCGACGGGCCGACGAGGTGGGGGCCACGCTGACGTTGTCGGAGCCGGCGGGGGGCGGGACGCGCGTCGAGTTGATCTTCGGACTTCGCGGACCGGGCTGACCTGTGCCCCAAGGCAACGGTCTGGGCCTTGCAGCACACCCCTGTCAGGGACTTTGCGGAAACGTAACCGTCCCTGAACGTGCCGGCCTCTCGCCTAGACCCTACAATCGAGCACTCATGCGTCGAATTTTCTTCCCCTTGCTTGCCCTGACCGTCGTCGGAGCCTCCTGCGCGACGGACGCAGAGCCCCCCGCGGTCGACGGCTCGTCCAGCCACGCCGCGTTCTTCTCCCCGTACGTGGGCTGGACCGCGACCTCGGGGCAGCCGTCCGCGTCCCTCGGCATGTCGATCGACGGTGGCGGCGACGTCAACAACGACGGGTTCGAGGACGTGATCCTCGGAATCCCCGGGTTCGACGACGGCCAGGAGTCCGAAGGCACCGCCTTCCTGTACTCCGGCGACGGCACCTCCTTCACCACCACGCACTCCTGGCAGTACACCAACAACGAGGCCTACAGCTTCCTCGGCGGCGCGGTCACGTTCCTGGGCGACATCTCCGGCGACGGCTACGACGACGTCGCGGTGGGCGCGTGGGCGGACGACGGCGCGGTCGTCGACAACGCCGGCGCGGTGCGGGTCTTCTGCGGCAGCGAGGTCGGCCTCGGCCTCATCCCCTGCTGGGTCGGGCTCGGTGGCCAGGAGGGCGGCAGCTTCGGGTTCAGCCTTGACGGCGGCGACGTCAACGGCGACGGCTTCGGCGACCTCATCGTTGGCGCCCCCGACTTCGACCACGACGCGGGCGAGGACGAAGGCGCGGTCTTCGTCTACCAGGGCAGCCCCGACGGCCTCCCCATCCTCGGCGCCTCGACCATCCTGTACGGCGGCACCGAGTTCGCCCGGTTCGGCTACGACGTCGCCTCCGGCGGCAACGCCGACAACGACGATGACGGCACCGACGACCTGCTCGTTTCCGCACCGGAACACGCCGACCTGTTCGAGAGCGAGGGCCGGGTGGTCCTCCACCTCGGCTCCGTGGACGGCGTGCTCCCCACCGAGGCGTGGTCCTACGTCTCCGGCTTCCCCATCGCCCGCCTCGGCCAGTCGATCGACTTCGCTGGCGACACCAACGGCGACGGCTTCGACGACCTGCTCGTGGGCATGCCCTGGTACGACGACCTGCTGATGGACCAGGGCCAGGCGATGGTCTTCTTCGGCAGCGACGAGGTCATCTCCGCGACCCCCGACTGGCTGTTCGACGGCTTCCACAGCGGCGGCCACCTCGGCTCCGCGGTCGCGGGCGTCGGCGACCTCGACGGTGACGGCATGGGCGACGTGGTCGTGGGCGCCTCGCACGCCGACTTCGACATGCCGTACCAGGGGATGGTCTTCGCCTTCCCCGGCCTGCTGGACGAAGGCCCCCTGGAGTTCCCCGGCAAGATGCTGCTGAACCCCAACGGCACGCTGTACAGCTTCTTCGGCACCGCGCTGGCCCCCGCCGGCGACGTCAACGACGACGGCCACGACGACTTCATCGCCGGCGCCTGGGCCAACAGCGTGGACGAGCAGTTCGAGGGCACCGCGATGCTGCTGTACGGCACCGCCGCCCTCGCTGACGTCGACGACGACGGCTTCTGCGCCGACCCCGCGGGCTGCCCCGGAAACATCCCCGGCGGTGACTGCAACGACCTCGATCCGACCGTCAATCCGCTGGCCGAGGAGGTCTGCAACGGCGTCGACGACAACTGCGACGGTGCGCTCCCGGCCGACGAGCAGGACCTCGACGCCGACGGCTTCATGCCCTGCGAAGGCGACTGCGACGACGGCGACGCTGCGACCAACCCGGACGCCGACGAGCAGTGCGACGAGATCGACCACGACTGCGACGGCCTCATCGACAACGGCGTGGTGCCCCCCCGCTACTGGCCCGACGGCGACGGCGACGGCTACGGCAACCCGCTGGGCACGCCCGTGCAGTCGTGCAGCGACCCCGGCAGCACCTACGCCCCCAACTCGTCCGACTGCGACGACGACAACTCCGGGATCAACCCCGGCGCGGACGAAGAGACCTGCACCTCCATCGACGAGGACTGCAGCTTCCTCACCCCCGACGTGCCCGACCGCGACGGCGACGCGTTCACCCCCTGCGAGGACTGCCAGGCGCTCGGCACGACCCTGCAGTGCGGCGATTGCGACGACGCCGACCAGGAGGTCAACCCGTACATGGCGGAGACCTGCCAGGACGGCATCGACCAGGACTGCGACGGCGAGGACCCCGACTGCGCCATCCCGCCGGAGTGCGACCGCCCTGACAACCTCTGCACCGAGTTCGACTGCAACTGCAACGCGGTCGCCCCGGGCGCGGGCAAGCCGGCGCTGCTCCTGCTGCTGTTGCTCCTGCCGATGATGCGGCGGAGGACGAACCGATGAGGCGCCTCCTCCTGCTGCTGACCGCGGCCTCCCTCCTCGCCATCGCCCCCGTCTCCGCCCAGGCAGACGAAGGCGACATGGACATCCAGCTGCTCCGGCCCAGCTTCGCCCCGTGGGGCCTGCTGTCGACCCCGGGCGCCCGCCCCGGCCGCCAGTGGACGGTGCGCGCCGGCATGATCCTCCAGTACGAGCGCGCTCCCCTGGTCGTCATCAACCAGACCGACGAGATCGCCAAGGTCGTCTCGGACCGCGTGCGGTTCGACCTGGGCGGCTACGTCACGATGTTCGAGGGCTTCGGCCTGGGCGTGTCCATCCCGCTGTACGCCCAGTCGGGCAACTTCCTGGACTTCCCGGTGCCCGGCTTTGCCCTCGGCGACCTGCGGTTGGACGTCTCCTACAAGCTGATGGACATCGGCTACCTCGCCGTCGCCGTGCGGTCGGACTTCCACTTCCCGACCTCGACCAAGAACGCGTTCGCGGGCGAGCGGCTCCCCCGCATCGCCCCCGCCGTCGTGGCCGAGTTCGGCGTGCCCCGCATCTCGGGCGTGTTTGAGCTCAACGGCATGATCCGCCAGCGGGTCAGCAGCGGCTTCGACCTCCACCTCGGGGTCGAGTTCGGCATCGTGCTCGGCGTGAAGGGCTGGGCCGTCCGCGACAAGCTCCTGCTCATGGCCGAACTCCAGAGCCGCGCCTCCACCCTGCGCTTCCTGTCGAGCAAGTCGGAGAACCCGGTGGAGCTGCGCGCGGGCGTGCGCTTCTTCCCCATCGAGCAGCTGGGCGTGGACATCGCCATCGGCGCGGGGCTGAACGCGGGCTACGGCACGTCGCTGCCGCGCATCCTCCTGGGCGTCACCTACCGCCGCCTCCCGCCGTTCGTGGAGGAGCCGGAGATCATCCCCGAGGAGGAGATGTTCGCCGACATCCCCGAGGACCCGGAACCGGAGCCCGAACCGGAGCCCGAGCCCGAACCGGAGCCCGAGCCGGTGCTCGCGGAGCTCGTCGAAGGCGAAGACCGCATCCAGATCAAGGAGCCCATCCAGTTCGAGTTCAACTCGGACGTGCTCCTGGAGTCGTCCTACCCGATCCTCGACGAGGTGCTCGGCATCATGAAGGACCGCGGCGACATCGCGTACCTCCTGGTCGAGGGCCACGCCAGCTTCGAGGGCAAGGTCGACTACAACTGGGACCTGTCCAACCGCCGCGCCGCGTCGGTGTTCCGCTACCTCGTCGAGGCCGGCGTCAACATCAAGCGCATCAGTCACCGCGGCATGGGCGAGGCCGACCCCACCGCCGGCGGCGACGCCGAAGCGGCGCTTGAGGAGAACCGCCGGGTGGAGTTCCGCATCCTCCACTGGATCGACGTGGCAAAGGGCGAGATCATCCCCGACTGGGAGGCCAACAAGCCGCCCGTGCCGTGGCAGATGGCCGAGCCCGAGGACAGCGAAGAAGGCGCACCGATCGTGCCCGATGTCGTGATCGACCAGCCCGATGAGGGCAGCGAAGGAGACCAGCGATGACCCGCATCACGACGCTGATGGCGGCGCTGTCCGCCCTCGCCCTGCTCCTGCCGGCGGCGGCTTCGGCCACCGACCTCAACTGCAACGGCATCGAGTTCAACATCGAGGACGCCGTGGACCTCGGCGACCCCGTCTGTTCGGCCAACACCGACGACAACGAGGACCCCTTCGACAACCAGGACTACTACTTCTGGTACGAGGACTTCGGCTGCCTGTACCCGGTCATCAACAACGACCTGGACGGCGACGGGCTGGGCGCGGGACCCATCCAGGTGACCGACCCGGACACGGGCGCCAACCTCATCCTGATCCTGGCGTGCGACAACTGCGGGGACACCTACAACCCCGAGCAGTTGGACGCCGACGGCGACGGCACCGGGGACGCCTGCGACAACTGCGTCGAGGTGCCGCAGATGATGCAGAGCGACTTCGACGAGGACACCGTCGGGGACGACTGCGACAACTGCTTCCGGGTGCCCAACCCGGACCAGTTCGACGCTGACGCGGACGCGGTCGGCGATGCCTGCGACAACTGCCTGACCGTCGCCAACCCGGACCAGTTCGACACCGACGAGGACCTCGTCGGGGACGCCTGCGACAACTGCGTGGAGGAGGTGAACGACCAGACCGACCGCGACGAGGACCTCGTCGGCGACGTGTGTGACAACTGCGTCTACGTGGCCAACGCCGACCAGTTCGACAGCGACGGCGACCTCGTCGGCGACGCTTGCGACGTCTGCCCGTTCGAGGCCAACGCCTCCCAGGCGGACGCGGACGGCGACGGCCTCGGCGACGTCTGTGACGCCTGCCCGCAGGACCCCAACCCCGACCAGGTGGACGCCGACGGCGACGACGCCGGGGATGCCTGCGACAACTGCACGGGGCTGTACAACCCGAGCCAGTCCGACACCGACGGCGACGGCGTCGGCGAGCTCTGCGACAGCTGCCCCGGTTGGTTCAACCCGGGCCAGGAGGACGTGGACGAGGACGGCGTCGGCGACGGCTGCGACAACTGCACGCGGATCAGCAACTCGACCCAGACGGACGCGGACCTGGACCAGGTCGGCGACCGCTGCGACAGCTGCCCCGAGGTGTGGAACCGCGACCAGGCAGACAGCGACGGCGACGGCGTCGGCGACCTCTGCGACAACTGCCTGGAGCACCCCAACAGCGATCAGTCGGACGTGGACGGCAACGGCCTCGGGGACGCCTGCGACATCGGCATCGTGTGGCGGGGCGCCGGCTACAAGCTCTCCTGCGACGGCTGCGCGTCGTCGACATCGGGCCTTTCGGCGGAGTCTGCAGGCGCTACCCTGCTGGTCGGCATCTTCCTTGCGTTCAGGAGGCGGCAGGAGCGATGAGAATCATGTTCAAGACCTGCCTCGCCGCCGCGCTGCTCGCCGGCACGACCGCTACTCAAGCCTGCAACGAGGTCGTCCTCATCATTCCGGACTTCACGGTCACGGACGCGTTCGTGCAGGACCCGGCGGAGAAGGTCGACATCCTCCTGGTGGTCGACAACTCGTGCTCGATGCTCGCGGAGCAGGACAAGCTGAGCGAGGAGTTCGAGGCGTTCACCGAGTTCTTCCTCGTGGCCGACACGGACTTCCACATCGGCATCACGACGACGGACATGGAGGTCGAAGCGGGCCGCCTCGTGGGCGACCCTCCGATCATCACGCGTACGACGCCGGACCCGGCCGCGGTGTTCCGCGAGAACGTGCTGGTGGGGGCTGAAGGCTCGGGCTTCGAGAAGGGCATCCAGGCGGCTTGGTCGGCCCTGTCGCCGACGCTGACGTCGGGTCCGAACGCGGGCTTCTACCGGGAAGAGGCGGCGCTGTCGGTCATCTTCGTCAGCGACGAGGACGACGGCTCCAACTACCCGGTGCACCAGTGGCTGGATGCTTTCTGGGACCTCAAGGGGCAGCGCAACCGCGACATGTTCACGGCGTCGGCGCTGACGGGCGTGCACGAGGTGACGAACCAGCCCGCCCCCTGCGGCGAGACCGGTGAGGACCCGTTCGAGGGCGCGCGGGATGCGCCGCGGTACTGGGAGCTGGTGAACGAGACGCACGGCGTGATTCGTTCGATCTGCGGCGACGACTTCAACGGGCTGGTGGGCGACATCGGCCTGGCCGTGTCCGGCCTGCGGGACCGCTTCTACTTGAGCCAGGAGCCGCGAGATCCGACGGCGCTGGAGGTCATCATCTTCCTGCCGGGTACGGCCGACTTCAACGGCGACGGCACGGAGCTGCCGCCCGAGGGCATCGACGGGGAGTATCTGTGGGTCTACGAGACCGCCGCGGACGACCACTGGATCCGGTTCATCGACACCGACGTGCTGCCCCCCATCGGCGCGCGCATGACCGTGACGTACGAAGGACGCTGACGTGATTTCGAAGTGGATGCTGCTGCCGCTGACGGCGGTGCTGGCCGGGTTCGTGCTGTCGGGCTGTCCGCCCGAGAACGCGTGCGTCTCGGAGAACGACTGCGTGGAGAAGGACGAGACGGGCTTCGACCTCGTCTGGACCTGCTCCGAAGAGGGTCTGTGCGAAGCCACGCCGTGCGAGGGTCCCGGGGACTGCCAGCTGCTGCAGCACTGCCAGGCGCTGCCCCAGGAGTTCGAGGAGGTCCGGCCGGAGCACTTCTGCGCGGAGGGCTGCGGCAGCGACAACGACTGCCCCGCGGGCAACTTCTGCCGCGAGGGGGAGTGCGAGCCGAAGCCGTGCCGCAACGGGCACCTGGACTGCGACTTGGCGGAGACCTGCCAGGGCGGCGTGTGCGTGGACGCGGGCTTCCCCTTCTGCAACTCGTGCAACCCGAACCAGAACGTCTACGACCCGGGCGATGACCTGAACGCGTGCGACACGGTCGCCGTGGGGCATCCGTTCTGTGGCGACGGCAACTTCTGCTGGAACCTCCCCAACGGTCCGTCGTGCGGCGTTCCGTGCTCCGACAACAGCGACTGCCCCGGCGGCTTCAGCTGCGGTCAGGCGCTCATCTCCGGCCCCGCCTGCCCCGGCGACGTTCAGGTCGTCGGGAAGTACTGCGTCAGCGACTTCTGCTTCGACGGCTTCTAGGCCGTCCGGGTCCTTCGGCCCTGCCGCGCTACGGGGTCAGACCCTGCCCCATTCCCTTTTGTCGGCCCCTCCCGACCGCAGGTCGATCCGAGGCCCGCAGGGCCGATTCTCGGGCCGCAGTACCGTCCTGTTGGAGGCGCTTCGCGCCGGAGACCCTGCGGGTCGGAAGGGGAGACCCTGCGGGTCGGAAGGGGAGGCCCTTCGGGCCGGATGGTGCTTCGCGCCGGAAAGGGAGGCGGCAGGAGGCGCTTCGCGCCGGAATCTGACGGTGCGGGGACGGAGGGGGTGGAGGGACCTGAGTTCGATGCTCCGGGGAAGCTGGCCGGGAGCGGGAAGCCTGCGGGGGAGGCCCACGGACAGCCGGAAGCCTGTGACGCTGTCGGGCATCTTCGGCCCTCGAGACCACCGGGCGGAGGGGGGCTTCTCGACTCGCTCCGTTCTCCTGCCAGCCGCGAGGCCCGCATCAAGGGGCGGGCGGCTTCGCCGTCGCTGCGCGACCCCTTGACCCGGGCCTCTATGCGGCTGGCGGAGAGGGGGAGCGGTCGGGATGCCCCCCTCCGCAGCGGAGATCTCGACATGCAGCAGATGCCCCACGAACAACTCATCGCCTACCAGCTGGCGCTGGAGGTGGCCCGGTGGGTCCGGGCGACGCGATGGCCGGCCGGGGAGGCGGCGCTCAAGGACCAGGCGAGGCGGGCGGCGGACTCGGTGGTGCTCAACATCGCGGAGGCCGTCGGAAGCCAGGGCGGCAACCGGCGCAAGCACTTCAACTACGCGCGGGGCTCCGCGATGGAGACCTCGGCGGTGCTGGACCTCCTGGACCTTCGGGACGGCGCCAGCCGGCAGCAGCAACTGCGGCGGGTGGTGGCGATGCTCGCCAAGCTCGAGTGAGCCCCGGGTAGGCTCCTGGACTCAGGCCCTGAGCCGGCTTCCGCTCCCCAGAGCGACGCCCTGGGACCGATTC
>PVBE011235696.1_pt1 | contig 16127 bp, 11 predicted proteins | sample 1631181 | NCBI WGS metagenome assembly PVBE01 (sample SAMN08397723, study PRJNA350692) | Marine metagenome, whole genome shotgun sequencing project. | isolation source: water | place: Pacific Ocean | collected 2012-04
AGCAGACTGTTGCTGAGTTGCCAGAGTCGCTCGCCGTGCTCGTCGACCTGACCGATGTCTCCACGTTCGGAGTAGTAGAACGCCGACGAATCCGCGAGATACATCCGCACGGTGGCCTCGTGCTTGACCGCAGGAACCGTTCGCGCCACTTCTCCCGTCGCGCCATCGCAAACCTCGCCGCCGCCGTCTTGCAGCACGAGACCGAAACGTCCGTCGTGAAGCTCACGGATCGACTGGACGCGGCGTGTCTCCTCGATCTTCCTCCAGACGACTGCGCCATCCCGACAGCGAAGCGCGACGAGGTAGCCACCGCGAACGTGTGTGATCAGCGTGTCCTCTACCCGGACGAGCGACAACACGTCCTGCCCCACTTCGGTGTCCCACAGCACCTGTTTCTTGCGCCAATCCGCACAGTAGACGTGGTTGTCCGCCGAACCGACGAAGATCCGGTCACCGTCGACGACCGGCGGCGCTTCGATGACGTTGCCGCAGCGCAGCCTGTAGAGAATGCGTCCATCGTCCGGGTGCAGGATGAACAGCGATTCGCGCGCGGCGATGGCCAGCCCCGCAGACTCCGTCCTGCTCAGCGGGATCACTACCGGCACGATGCGTTCCACTCGTGGGAAGAGTCTCGTCCACAACCGCTTGCCTTGTGTCGTGACGGCGTGGACTGCACCACGGACGTTCGTGACGAATAGCGTGTCCTTGAATCGCGCCGGGGGAGAGAGTAGGTCGCCGTATTCGCCGAGTTGGACCTTCCATTCCTTTGTCTTCGCGCCTCGGGCGAGGGGAATACCGTGAAGGACTCCATCTCGCGTTGTGACGAAGAGTGCGTTCGCAGTGACCTCCGGCGACGTCTCGACGGGAGAGTCGAAACGCATTTTCCGAATCGGGGCGCGCAACGCCCGCAACGGGTTGTCCGGATTCTCGGGGACCGACCTCCCGGCTTCGTGATCGATGTCCGCCACGCCCGGAATCATCAGCGCGACTGCCGCCATCAGCACAGCGACAACGGACGTCATCACCTTTGGCGCTGGTCGACCACTCCACCCCGCGATCGGGTTGACGACGCACCGCCGCACGGTCCACCAGTGCCTGGCGAATCCCTTCTGGATCATGAAGTCCTGGATGGTCAACGCGGTCCGTCGACTGCCCTGAATCCATCGCCTACGCATCCCGTGCCAGAGTGCGGCGAACCATCGGCAGGGACGCGCTACGAGTTCGTGCCGACTGCACCACGTCGCCATCCCCCGCATGAGGCTTCGACTTGCGACGTAGCGCAGCCCGCGGTGCGCGGCGTGCGTGATCCGCTTGAATACCCGGCGACTCTTCGCGAGGCGTGCGTGCTGGATCCACATCCGCAGTTCCGCGACCTCAGGACCTTCCCCTTCCGTACGCATCGCGTGTTTGAAGAACGTGATCGCCAGCGCGAACTCCTTCACCCGCATCGAGGCCTGTCCCTTCTCGAACGCGTGCTGCCGCGTCAGAGGCACGGCCAGACCCTTGTCAACGAAGCCCGAGATCCGCTCGGCGTGCGTCAGGAGGTTGCCGGGCAGCACGGAACAGACTTCACTGAGAGGCCGCTTCCCATCCATCCGAGCGAGAAGGCGAGCGTCGACATCAGCGACGTCCTCGGTGTTCTCGGTCGGAGTCGTACCCAGGAGAATCGTCGCCGGGCCGAGAGTGCAAAACACCGTGCGGCGCAGCTCGTCGGCGCGGTAGTGCGCATCGAGAAGGAGCGAACTCACTTCGAACGAGTATGTGTGGATTCGACCCAACCCCTCGTCACCGAGAGCGTCTGCGAGAGAGAGACCCTCGAAGAACTCGTATTCCCCCTCCTGCCAGAACATCAGGTCGGTGAGCTCCATGCAGAGACTGTCTTCGAACTTCTTCCTGAGATCCGCCTCGGCGATGCGCCCCGTCTCGACCAGGATGGCCGCGAGAGTCTTGTCCGATTCGATTTGCTCCTCGCGTGCCGTTGCGAATCGCTCGCGAGTGAATCCGTTGTCGCGGACCAGTGCTTCGCGCAGCACGCGCAGGGGCGAGAACTCCAGACGCAGTTCGGCGATCTCCTGCTCGGCTTCGGCGATGTCCTCCTCGGTGAGGACTCCCTGATCGACGAGGATTTCGCCGAGCATGGAGTACCGCGAGAGCTGCGCACCGAGCGCGCGCTCGAGTTGGCGCTGGGTCAGCTTGCCGGAGACGACAAGGTACTCGCCGATCCGGAACTGCGGACGAGAGTCACCACGCAGGGCCTCGAGGTGTTCGAGGCAATACGCGGCGTCGTTGCTCTTCACACAGCCCGTGGCCACGAGGAGCCGGGAGAGAGTCTGGTCGGCCATGCAGGCGATCGCCGCGGTGACCTGCTCGGCAGTCAGCGCGTCCGAACTGAGGATCGCATCGTGGAGCGAGGGCTTCGAGCCGGGCTTGCTGCGCAGCTCCGCCATCCCGGCTTTCGAGATCACACCGGAGTGTACCAGTACGTCCTCGAGCACGGACTCGGGGATGTTTCGAGGCGCGAGAGCGGCCTCGAGATCGGCCTTTGTCAGGCAGCCGCATGCGACGAGAATGTAGCCGAGTCGCGTGTGCGGGAATGCCGCGGTCATCGGTCGGTGCACGCCCGAACGACGCCACTCGAGCGCCCTCGTGAGTTCCTCGTCGAATCGCTGCTCGGCCTGCTGATCGTCCGATTCGATCAACCCACGTTGGTGGAGTACCTCGGCGAGCGGAGGGAGCTCGTGTTGATTGACCGCGAACACGAGCCGACCCATCTCGAAGGACAGGTACTTGCTTCGGCGCCCTTCCCGGAACCGAAGGGTGCCCGAGCGTCCGGACTGGGTCAGGAACTGCAGCACTTCGGATGCTTGCAGTTCATCTAGACGTCCTCGAATTGCCATCGACTTCCTTGTGTCACGTCGGGCTACCCGGATGTTCCGTGATCATCCCAAACCCATCTGTCATCAATACTTGTCGGAATCGGCCACAAACGACCTTGACGGGTACCGGAACCCCTCGTTCGTATCGGATGGTGGCGCGCGAACCCGGGTGCGGCGCGACGCGATCGGCGTCTCGCCCCCCCGAGGACTCCCCCAATTGCCCCGGAGAACGCAGCGAGGACGCCCAACCATGGGTGGTTCTTTGTCGCTTCCGATCGACTCGTTTCGTCTGCTTCGGACTCGCGCTCGGTTTCTTCGGCGCACGCGTAGACGGAGCCGCTGAGTTCTTGCGCGCGAGAGACAGTTACTGGTCTCAGCCGCCGGCGCGCTTGACCAAATAGCCGCGCTTTTGCAACTCGGCAACGAGAACGTCACGTTGGTCACCCTGGATCTCGATGACACCGTCCTTGACGCTGCCACCTGTGGCGCATCGTTGTTTGAGTTCCTTCGCGAGAGCCTTCAGTCCCGCTGCGGGGAGAGGAATGCCGGACACGAGCGTGGCCGACTTGCCTTTTCGCCCCTTGCGATCCAACGAGACTCTCACGATGCCGTCCCCCTCCGCGATCTCATCCGTGACCGCGCACGTACAATCACTCGGCACGGCCCCACAGCCAGGACACACCTGACCAACCTCGCTGTCCCAGACGAGGCCACCCTTCCGGCTGCGTTTCTTGCTGGCCATGCAGTCTCGTCGGTCGCGGCTACCGGTCCTTCTTCTGCTTGTCCCGCTTGTGCCTCGCTGCTTCCTTGGCCGCCTTCGCTTCCGCCGCCTTGATGGCGTCCACCGCCGCAGTCTCAGCCGCGACAGCCCTTTCCCCATCACTCGACGCCGCGGTCGTCGCCGCACCCTTCATGAGAGTGATGATCGCGATCACGAAATTGAGCGACTTCGACACGGCCTTCGCTTCGCCGAGAGCGATAGTGACCACGAGGTCGGTGCGGTCGATCGCGAAACTCACCTTCTTGGCCAGGGGCTTCAGAGTTGCGAAGCTCTTTTCGGCCACAAGGTCGCCGAGCGCGAAGAAGGAGGTGATCCGCGGCTTCGCTTCCTGGGCGGATACCGCGCCGCAAATCGTGACCGCGGCGAGTGTGAGTCCTGGCAAGGATCGCATGGGCACGTTCTATCCGACCGCCCCTCCATGGGGGCGCAGAATCGCACCGAGCTACGGGATAGCCCGGACCGAACTACTTCGATGCAGCCCGCACGGACGCCGCGTAGATCTTGTACCTGTCCGCGATCGCTGTGAGCGTAGCGCCCGCCGCGTAACGCACGCCGCGGGTAAAGTCCTTGCCCGTGGTTTCACGCAGCATCGTGGCGCACAGCACACGGATGTGCTGGTCCTTGACCGACGTCATCAAGCGGCTCAGTTCTTCGACTGCACCGACACCCGAGCGCCGGGTCAGGTGCTGAACCTGCAGCGTCGTCGGGACGCGCGCGCCCACGAGGGAGTCGAGGAACCACTGGGCCTGGCTCTTGCCGCGGTTGTCCGCGAACCACGCGTACATCCTCCGCACGCGGTCGTTGACCTTGCGCAGGTCGACGCCGGTGATCTCCGCGAGATGACCAGCCGCGACGACCTCGTACCTCTTGCTGCGGAGCAAGTCGATCAGATCGCGCACGACGAGCGGGTCCTGGAACTCGCCCAGCATCAGGATCAATCCCTGACGCTCGGGGCCCTCCTGCATCTGCAGGTGTGGTCGGAGCGCCGGAATGGCGAGGAGCGGTCCGAGCTGCCTCAGGGAGATTCCCGCACGCTGGGCGAATTTGTCCGTGGGGTCCTTCGAGACGCAACGCGCGGCGAGGAACTGGGCGAGTTCGGTGCTCTGCGTGTACCCCATCGCCGAGAGCGCCGCGAGTTTGTCCTCCGAATTCGAGGTTTCCATCGCGCGCTTGAGGATCGCCGGAACGCCCGCGCCGCCGATGCGACCCAGAGCCGTCCATATCGTCCGACGAATCACCGGGTGCGCCTTCGCTGCGTACGCGATCAGTTCCGAGCGAGCTTGCGTGGCGTGGAGCACCCCGAGCGCGAAGATGGCCGTCCGGCGGACGTCGGCGTTCGGGTCCTTCATCCGCGTCATGAGCACGGGGACCGCAGCCCGGTTGCGATTCGCGGCGACGTCATGCATCGCGGCGACAGCGACCGCGCCGCTCTTGTGCCGAATCGAAGTGACAACGCGCTCCGGCCCGAGCAGTTGGAACAGCCGCGTGGCGAATTCGTCGCCGGCGCCCGAGAGTATTCTTCGGTCCAGTACGCCGATCACCTTGCGCCACGTCGTGTCTCCCGGAGCGAGGAGCGCGATCTCGAGGAGGCGGAAGTCGCTCTTGTCGAGCATCTTGATCTCTGACGCGACCGCGACCAGCGAACTGGCGTATTCTTCCGTGATGAGCTTCGGCAGGTTGGGCACCGATTGCAGGTCGTCTAGCGCGACCGCGCGCTGTTTCGCGTCGAGCCCCGGCAGCCGTCGCGTGATGTGCCACAGCAGGCGGCGTACTTCCTGGCCGGGATTCTGGGCCAGCCACTTGCGCTCCATGCGCCAGAAGGCCGTCGCATCTGGTTGCGCCTTCGGGTCGCGGTACTTCTGCCACATCTCCCGGCGAGCGATCGCCGCGAAGCTGCGGTGGAACGCCTGGCCTTTCGACGGATCGACACGCATCAGCGCACGGGCACCATCGACCCGCAGGTCGATGGTCCAGACGTCCTCGGTCTGCGGCAGCTCGTTGTCCGCCATGAAACCGAGTGTGGTCAGTGTCGAAACGAGAGCGCGGAACTCGTCGGAGGCCAAGACGTACGGCGTGGCACCCGACGGAACATCCTTCACGGCGACCTTCGGGCCACGGAACGACAGGAAGTGCTCACCGACGTTCCAGAGAATATGGGCGTGCCCCGCGTTCACCTCGGTGATCGCGACGGTGCGTCGCAAGCCGACGAAATTCGGTCCCGCTTCCTGCCACCAACCACGCCACGCAGAACCGCGCGTGCGGAAGTTGCGTCCCGAGAACTTGACCAGAACGTCGAGCGCGACAGGTTGGAGCAGTTGCAGGCTGGCGATGAACTTCTCCGGTGCGACCAGCCCGAGCAGACCCTCGACGATCATCTTGTCTTCGACTGAGTGTCCGGTCCAATCCGAGACCCGATGGGCGAATGCTCCGAGCGCGATCGCGCTCGTCGCCTTGAGGAACGGATCTTCGCCTGCGAGCTCGCGCAAGATATGCGGCACCATTTCCTTCGTGAAGATAGCCTTGCCGGTGTTCTTCTCGATTCGGACGACGGCGAAGGCGGCGTAGCCAAACGACCTGCCACGGGCTGGGCGGCTGACGATAGCGGTCAGTTCATCGATCACTTTCGGGCCGTGGGCGATCGCAGCGACGCAGGCATCGGCGGCGAGGCCGGAGTCCTGCGTCAGCATCTGAAGGATGCGTTTACGCACCCGCACGTCGTCGACGCCGGCGAGGACCCCGACGACCTTCCTGCGGATGTCTGCCTTGCGCTCGCGCGACAACAGCAGGAGCTTGGGGATGTCCTCTTCGACGAGGTAGTTCGGAAGCAGCGCTGCGGCAACCGATCGCACCGGCGCGTGTTTCGCGACCATGTAGTCGAACAGATACTGCTTGGTCCGCACGCTGCCCGCCTTCTGGGTGATCGTCTTGATGACGCGCGAGGTCGCGTGACCCATCGCGCGCGTCAGGACCTGGAAGTGCATTTGCTCGGCGTGATACTTGTCGCCATAGCGGTCGACGACCTTCATCAGTCCGTGGAGGAGGTCGTTCTTGCAACGCGCCGCGAGCTCCACGGCCAACTTGGCCGGGTCCTTGTAGTTCTGCCTGAGACTGAGGAGCAGGGCCTCCTCGGCACTCGTCGAGAGAATCTTGGAACGCCGCAAGTCGATGACGGCCTGGTAGAACGATTCGGAGTCGGTGCGGGCGCGGGGTTTCTCCTGCGCCCGAACCGGCTTGCGAGTCACCGGCGGCAGGGTGATGCGACCGTGCTTCGTCGGCAGCCGCCGAGGGGGCTTCTGGGTCGCCCCCTGGGGAATGAACGACGCGAGCAAAATGGGGACTAGGAGGTTCATAAGCGCGGGTCGGACGGCGAGAGCGCGTACAGGTAGAGGGGTCTTTTGTCGCGCAGGTCTCTGGGAGCAGTGCGGCGCAGACTATACCGTCTCGCCCCCCGCCGGAACCCGACCCGGGCCGGTTCTCGCCGCAACCCCCGAAAAAGGGCCCTCCCATTCCGTCGCCGGTCCTGATCCACTCAGCCCTGCTCCTGGTCTCGATCCTGTTCGGGCTGAACTTCGTCGTGGTCAAGGAGATCATCGAAACGGTGGAGCCTCGGACCTGGGCGTTTGTCCGCTTGTCGGGGGCGACGCTGCTGGTGATCCCCCTGGTGGTCTGGCAGCGACATCGCTGGCCCGCGCGCCGGCTGTACCTGATCCTGATCCTCGCCGGATTCCTGGGCGTGTTCCTCAACCAGGCGCTGTTCACGGTGGGGCTGAAGCTGACCACGCCGGAGCACTCCGCGATCATCAACACTTCGATCCCGGTCGTGACGCTGCTCGTCGCCGTCGCGGTGAGGCAGGAGCGGTTTCGCTGGTCGAAGTTGGTCGCGATCGTGGTCTCGCTGACCGGGGTGCTGGCGCTGCTGCGAGTCGACGAGTTGTTGGTCGGCGCTGCCGGGGAGGGTCTGGGAGACGTGTGGACCGGGGACCTGCTGACCGCGGCGAACGCCACGTCGTTCTCGATCTTCGTGGTCCTGATGCGGCATCTCGCCCGAAAGGACGGCGACCGAGAGCTCGATCCCATGGGCGCCACCGTGTTCTGCTTCGTCGCGGGCTGCGTGATGATGGGCGGGTTCGCGGCTCCGGACCTGACCGCGGAGAATTTGCGGGTGGTCGCAAACCCGGGGATCTGGCCGCTGGCCATTTTCTCGATCGTCGGGGCGACCGTGGTCACCTACGCCCTGAACAACTGGGCTCTCAAGCACGTGGAGAGCTCGATGGTCACGCTCTACATCTACGTGCAACCAGTGATCGCCACATGTCTTTCGATCGCCATGGGCCGGGAGGTGCCGGGGCCGCGGTTCTTCATCGCAGCAAGTCTGGTGTGCGGAGGGCTTTTTGTGGAATCCGTGGCGGCCAGACGCCGTCGACGTCGTCGGTTGGCCGTGACCGGTTAGTCGGTAGATTGGGCCGCCTCGCACTTTTCCCTCGGAGGACCATCAGACATGAAGAGAATCACACGGGGCGCTCTGGCCCTCGGGCTGTTGTGGATCACGAGCAGCTGCTCGACGGCGATGCCAGGGACCGAGTCCGATTCCACGCGGGCGTTCGGGTTTTCGGATTTCGAGCGGAGTCGTTTCGCGGACACGGACGACGACGGATTGCCCGACACCCGGTTGGGCACCATCTCGAAACTCGACGACGTCACAAACACAACGGGCGACGGCCAATGGGCCACCAACCTCAATACAGGTATCCCGATCCTCGGGAAAACCCCGATCACCTCGTTCCTCTTCAAGGAAGAGAGCGAAGGCGAAGCGACCGCGCCGAAGGCCGACCCGAAGGCACCCAAGACGCCCAAGTCCGAGCGCAAGATGATCTACACGGCTTCGTTCGGGGTCATGGTCCCGACGATCGACGAGGCGGTGCAAAAGCTCATGGCCCGCGTCGAAGAGCTCGGCGGCTACCTGAGCCAGCGGCAGGACGCGACGCTGACGGTCCGCATCCCCGCCGACAAGTTCCAGGCGTTCGTCAAGGAGGTGCCGAAGTTCGGTCGCGTCGTCAGCGAATCGATGCGCGCCAACGACGTGACTAATCAGCACACCGACCTGACGATCCGGCTCGAGAACGCGGAGAAGTCACGCAAGCGGCTGCTCGCCCTGCTCGACAAGGCGACGAAGATGGAAGACGTGATCAAGATCGAGGCGGCGCTGCGTCGGATCACGGGCGAGATCGAGCAGATGAAGGGGCAGCTGAAACTGCTGAACAACCAAATCAAGTACTCGACGGTCACGGTCAGCTTCCACGCCAACGCGCCGACCGCGAAACCGAAGAAGCGGCGGCAGAACAGTCGATTCCCCTGGATCAACCGAATGGGTGTCCAACAGGACATGAGGAGGTTCTAGTCATGCGCACTTCGAATTCCATCACGCGTACGCTGACAGGAGCGTTCCTGTTCTCGTTGGCTGGCTGCGCGATCCACGTCGACCTTCCGAACCAGTTCCTGGTCACGGTCAAGTCGTCGTCCGAGTTCAAGGCGACGACTGCCGACGACGCGATCTTCATCGTCGAAAAGTACCAACTCCCGGAGAAGGGCGGCAACCTCGACTTCTGGGTCACCGCGTTGAAGAACCAGTTCGTAGAGAACCTCGGCTACGTCTTACTCGAGGAAGAAGCCATCGAAACGAACGACGGCGAGAAGGGCATGCAGATGATGTTCGAAACGACGATCCAGGGACAGGCGTACCGCTACCTGATCTGCGCCTTCGTCCAGGAGGGCCCCTGGCCTTGGAGCGACCCGATCGTCCGCGTCGTGCGCTTCACGGCGGAGAAGGAGAAGTTCGACGAGCACCTCGACGACGTGAAGAAAGCCATGCGGACGACGCGCGGCTAGCTGTCGGGCAGGCCGAGCCCAACCACGACGAGTTCGCCGACGTAGTCCTTCGCCCCGGGGACCAGCAGTCCGTGCTTCGCGGCGGCGAACGTCACCGTCTTGTCACCGCGACACGTCGGGCCCAGCGCGACGCCGTCGTCTCCGTGCAGACCGCTGGGGATGTCGACGCAGAGCTTCTTTCCTGGTGACTCGTTGAACCGCTCGACGAAGTTCGCGACATCGCCGGACAACGCCCGCGTGAGTCCGGTGCCGAATAACGCATCGATCAAGACATCTTCGGGAAGGCCGAGCGGAGGCAACTCGCCCAACGACACGGGATGGCCGGCGCGCTTCAGGATGGCCAACTGCACAACCGCGTCGGGACTGCGCTCGGGATCCGGCTCGCGCGTCAAGAACACCCGGGCTCGTCGACCGAGGTGCCGGGCGGCGGCGAGACCGTCGCCCCCGTTGTTCCCGGGGCCGCAGTAGACGACGAACGAATCGCCCATCTGCCTGGCGAGTTCGGCGACGGATCGCGCTGCGTTCTCCATCAGCAAGATCGATGGCATGCCGAGTCGTTCGACCGCGTCCCGGTCGATCGCCCGGGCCTCGGCGACACTGATCGACTTCATGTGGTTTCTCCTCGCACGACTTCGCGCACGCGTTGCAGCAACTCCACATCCCTGACCGGATCGAGAGCACGCAGATCCGATAGGCCGCTCTGGCGCGTGCCCAACAACTCGCCGGCGCCGCGCAGGGCGAGGTCGCGTTCGGCCAATTCGAAGCCATCGGTGGTCGCGCAGATCGCGTCAACGCGAGGACCGGGGGCACCCGTCAGAATGCACACACCGCGACGATGGCCGCGACCGACCCGCCCCCGCAGCTGGTGCAACGTCGCCAATCCGAACCGGTCGACCCCCACCACGATCATCAGCGTGGCATTCGGCACATCGATCCCGACCTCGAGAACCGTGGTGCCCACGAGCACGCCGAACTCCCGCTTGCGGAAGGCCTCGATCGTCGCCTGCCGAGTTGCCGAATCCATCCGCCCGTGCACCAGCCGACAATCGAACCGCCGCGACAACTCCTCGTGCAACCGCACCGCCGAACCCTTGCTCCGGTCCTCGCCGATCTTCGGACAGACGACGATCACCTGCTGACCACGCGCCACCCTCCGCTCGGCGATCGCCAGGATACGTCGCCACTCCGTCGCCTTGCCAGGCAGAAAGAACGCCCGGACATCGCGATGACCCGGCGGTCGCTCGCGCAGCACTGCGACGTCGAGATCCCCGAACACCGTGAACGTCAGCGTGCGCGGAATCGGCGTCGCGGTCATGTAGAGTACGTGCGGGTTCACGCCCTTGCGCACGAGGCTCGTCCGCTGCTCCACGCCGAAGCGATGTTGCTCGTCGATGATGACCAGGCCGAGACGCGCGAACTCCGTTCGCGCCGAAAACAGTGCGTGAGTTCCAAACACGATTCGCGGCACGCCGTCGCCCAGACTCGCATCGAGTTCCTCCCGTTCGCGCGCGCGCAGACTGGACGTCAGCAGGTTCACCGGAACGCGGCTGCCCTCGAGCCAGCGGCACACGCCCGCGAAGTGCTGCTCGGCCAGGAGTTCGGTCGGCGCGAGGAACGCGACCTGATAACCCCCCGCGACCACCGCCAGCGCCGCGCAGATCGCGACCGCCGTCTTGCCCGTGCCGACATCGCCCTGCAACAGCACCCCCATGGGAGACGGACCGGCCAGCAGCGGGATGATCCGCTGCCGAGCCCGCTCCTGGTCGGTCGTCAGCTCGAACGGGATCCGGTCGCGGATCCTCCGTCCCAGACGCGACGGAACCGCGACTTTGGGCCCCACGAGCTGCTCTCGCTGGCGACGCGTGCGTTCGACGCGCCGGAACAGCGCGACGGCCTCCGTGACCGCGAAGCGCAGTCGAGCGCTCTCGTGTTCTTCGACCGACTTCGGCTGGTGCATGGCGCGCACCGCGTGGTGGAATCGCGGGAGATCCGCGCGCAGGGCCGCGGGGAGCGTATCGTGCTCCCAGGTCTTCAGATCCACGCGCCGCAGGGCCTGGTCGACAAGCCCGGCGAACCGGGTCGCCGAGATCCCGGGAATCTCCGCGTAGGACAAAAGACACGGTCCGGTGATCGCGTTTTCCGCCGGAAGGATCCTCCCCTGCTTGAGGCCGAAGACCTTGCCCGACAGTTCCAGTACGCCTTCGGCCCAGCGCTCGCTCCCCGCCGCGTAGGAGTTCTTGAGGTACGGCTGGTTGAAGAACCGGACCTCGAACGGCGCGCCGTCCGCGACCGCCGTGAGCGCGACGGTCACCATGCTGCGCCGACCACGGAGCCAGGTCAGGCGGGTACCCTGCACCTTCCCCCGGATCCGCACCAGGCGATGCAGCGACGACTCGCTCGGTCCCTCGATCTCCCGCACCTCCGCGTGACGCCTCGGGAAGCACAGGACGAGGTCGCGAATCGACCCGAGCCCAGCCTTGCGCAGTGTTATCGCGAACTTGTCGCCCACGCCGCGCAGCACGGTCAGCGGATCCTCCGACCGAAAGGTCGTCTCTCTCACCGCGCCGATATCACTGGGTTCTTCGACCATGATAATCCTGATATCGAAATGTTGACCTCCGCGGCGTTTCATCACAAGCCTGAGGCGACCGAGGCTTTTCCTGACCAGGGATTTGGCTACCGTGTCCGACAAGTCGTCATGCCCGAGACCCAGATGACACTCACAGACGAACAGCTCAGCTACCTCAATCAGTACGGATTCAACGAACAGCTCCTCGAGAACTGGCGCAAAGGCGTACGCGAGAAGTGGTACTCCAAGGAGAACAACTGGATCCAGAGTGAGATCCACGCTCCGGAGTCGGGGACCATCGAGAGCTTTCCGAAGAGCGACACGGACCGACGCGCCGAGTTGCGAGACGTCGGACTCCAGTCCCTCCACAAAGGTGAGCTCGGCGTCGTAATCCTCAATGGCGGAATGGCGACGCGCTTTGGTGGCGTGGTGAAGGGAACCGTCCCGGTTCTCGGATCGCGGTCATTCCTGGAGCTGCGCGCGGAAGACGTGAAGCGGGCTCAGGCCGCAGCGGAAGAGACTCAGATCCCGATCTACCTGATGAACAGCTTCGCGACCGACGCCGCGACGCGCGACCACTGCGTCGAGAAGGGCAACTTCGGGCTGCCCGAAGGCCAGGTCCAGCACTTCACGCAGTCCATCTCGTGTCGGATGACCAAGAACGGCGACCTGTTCGAAGACGAGGAAGGCGAACTGTCCTATTACGGACCAGGCCACGGTGACTTCGCCCCGGCGATCCGGGACAGCGGATGCCTGGAGAAGTTCATCGCGAGCGGAGGCAAGTACCTGTTCGTGTCGAACGTCGACAACCTCGGGGCGCGCATCAGCCCGGTGATGCTTGGCATGCACATTCGCTCGCGGAAGGAGATGACGATCGAGCTCGCGCCGAAGTGGCCAGGCGACGTCGGCGGATCGCCCTACCTGGTCGACGGCAAGGTGCAATTGGTCGAACAGATCCGGTACCCCGATGGCTTCAACCCGGACATCGTCGACGTGTTCAACACGAACACGTTCACGTTCACGGCGGAGGCTCTGCGCCGCGACATGGACATGGGTTGGTACTACGTCGAAAAGACCGTCGACGACAAGCCAGCCGTGCAGATGGAGCGGCTGATCGGTGAGACAACGCGCTCGCTCGACAGCCACTTCGTCCGCGTCAAGCGCACCGGCAGCGAGAACCGATTCCTTCCAGTCAAGACGCCGGACGATCTCGACTCTGCGCGCGAGGAAATCGAGCAGCTCTACCCGTAGTCAGATCCTGACTTGCCGGGCTACCGGGCGATGCTGCGGAATGTGAGGTTGATGCGAGGCCCGGGTGCGTTGCGGCCTTTCCTCTTCGGGACCTGATGCATCCAGCATCGCTGGCAGTCGCCGGCCATCATCAGGAGGCTGCCGTGTTCGAGTTGGATGTCGACGCGGGAGATGTCGGATCGCTGCTTGTGTTTCATCTGGAACACGCGCGGCGCGCCGAGGGAGATAGAAGCGATCACCGGCGCGGGCCCGAGCTCAGGTTCGTCGTCCGCGTGCCACGAGACGCTGTCGAAACCATCGCGGTAGAGGTTGAGTAGGACGCTGTTGAACTCGTGGTCCGTCTCGTCCGACAACCGACCCCGAACATCTCGAAGCGCCGACGTCCAGGGCAACGGATCGTGGCGAACCCCGGAGTAGACGTAGCTCGCCTCGGCATCTCCGTGCCAGGCGGTCAAGCGCGGCGCCAGCACTTCCCGCCCGAAGAGAACCGCGGTTTCCTGTTCCCACTCCGTCTCGTCTCGCAATGCAGCGAAGAGGAGATCTGCTTCGGCCACGCCGAGAAAACATCGATGCAAACGCAGGTCCGCATCGGGTAGGTCGAACACTTCGACCGCGTCACCATCCAGGAACAGGTCACCTTGCCGCACTCGTGGACCATACACCGGTTTAGGCACCTGGTTGCAAATGCAGCCCCAGACGCCGATTCTCTCCAAATGCCCGTACTCGCCCAATCGCTGAGCCGGCTTCTGCTGGCCACGCTTTCGCTCGCGGCGTGCGCCTGCCAGGAGCCGCAGAACCCGGTACTTCTGATCGTCGACCAGAACGCCGGCGGGGACGATCGTGGGGCGGTGTTCAGGAAGAACCCGGGCGCAGACGGAGTGCAACTGTTCGCCACGTCGAACCTGTTGCGGCAACCACAAGACATCCTCCAGCAACCCGACGGGAGCTTCCTCGTGCTCGACTACTACAAGGAAGGTGGTGTCGGCAAGGTGTTCCAGTTATCGAAGGACGGCAAGAAGTGCGAAGAACTGAAGTTGCCCAAGGGGCTCGTCGACCCCTACCAGTTCGAGTACGCGCCCGATGGGTCGATCTGGATTGTCGACAAGAACGCGGACCCTCTCGGTCTCGGGAAGAAAGCGAAGCGGAAGACCGGGACTCTCTGGCGGCTCAGCAAGGACCGGTCGACGCTCGAAGTCATCGCGACGGGGCCGCCACTCATAGCCCCATCCGGCATCCTGTTCGTCGGTGACGACGCGTTCCTCATGGACGCCGATGTCTTCCAGAAGAACGGGATGTTCGATCCGAAGGTCGGCGAAGGCGCGATCTTCAGAGTGCACAAGCACCCCAAGAAACTCGAGATCGTCGCGCGCTTCGAGAGGCTGATGAGTCCGCTGGGCATGTACCGCGAGGCGAGCGGGACGTATCTGGTCGTCGACGTCAACGCGGATCCCGTCAAGCCCGACCGGCACCACGGCGCGGTCTACCGCGTGGATCCGAAGGCAAAGACGACGAAGCTCTTCGCGAACCACGACGATTTTCGCGATCCCGTCAACTGCATCATGTGGCAAGGTCGGTTTCTCGTCGTGGACGCGAACTCAGATCCGTTGAAACTGGGGGAAGATGGGTCGGGGTTCGGATTCACTGGGGGTCGTGGCGGAATCTATGAAGTCGATCTGAAGACGGGGGCCGTGAAGCTCTTCCTGGCCTCGCCGCAATTCGTGAATCCCCTCCGGCTTCGGAAAGCCACACTGTGACGACGTCCACGCCGCGAGCAGAACCAACCGACGGCTCCCCGCCGAAGAAGAGTCGGCTCAAGGTCTGGGTGTTGCGCATCGGGATGATCGTCCTCTCGCCGTTGCTCATACTCTTCTTGATCGAGATGATCTGGCAGCTCGTCGGTGATTCTCGCTACCCGGACTACGACGAATGGCTCGCCGGGCGTCCACCCCACTTCGAGCTCGCCAAGCTGGGTCTCTTGCGCGGCGACGAGGACCCGGAAATCGCGTTCACGCTGAACCCCGGGTTTGAGGCGACCGTCGAAGAGAATGTGTACCGCGTAAACGCGAACGGCTTGCGAGGCGCAGAGGTGACCGTCGAGAAGCCCACAGGCGTGAAGCGGGTGTTGATCCTCGGCGACAGCTACGCGTTCGGTTTCGGTGTCAGCGAAAAGGACATGATCGCCGCGCAGCTGCAAAAGTCCCTCGCGTCGAAGCACGCCGGCATCCAGGTGCTGACCCTCGGCGCCCCTGGGTATCAGACCGGACAACAGGAACACGTCCTTCGTCGGGACGGTCTTCGGTTCGAGCCGGACGTGGTCGTCCTCGTCTACTACGCAAACGACAACATGACGCCGTCGATGATGTACGATCCGCGGGTCAAGGTGATCTACACCGATGTCCTACCGTTGCCGGTCGGGTTGAAGCAGTTCCTCGCCAGGTCGATTCTCTACTCGAAGATCTCGCGGGCCTACTCGCTCACGCTTTCCCCGGACGACGAGAAGATCGAGCCGGGGACGACGGAACTCGACGCCCGGGGACCGCGACATTGGCCGGTGACCTCGAACCGGATCCACAGGATCGCCACCATGTGTGAGCGACGAAAGATCAGGTTCGTGCTCGTGGCCATCCCGGCTCTGGTCGACTCGATCAAGTTCATGAAGAGGGACTACATCTGCAACCTGGATCACGACCGGGTGCTGGCATTCGCCGACGAAGAAGGAATCGGGACCATCGACGTCCGCGAACACCTCATGACACGCGGCAAG
>PVBE011355037.1_pt1 | contig 16127 bp, 17 predicted proteins | sample 1631181 | NCBI WGS metagenome assembly PVBE01 (sample SAMN08397723, study PRJNA350692) | Marine metagenome, whole genome shotgun sequencing project. | isolation source: water | place: Pacific Ocean | collected 2012-04
CGGACAATCCTGCCGGTCTCATCGTTTTCCAGCAACTTCGCGGAGATCTTTTCGCTCTCGATCAGGCGATCAGTAATACACAAAGCGCTCAGAATCTCGTCAATGTTGCAGATCAAGCTCTCGTTACAATTTCTGATCGGCTGATCGATCTTCGTGGGAATGTCATGGCCGCTCTCAATACCGGCTTTGGTGGGCCCCAAGCGCAGAGTGCGATTCGAGATTCGATCAATCAGAGTCTCAATGCGATCGACCGGATTGGGGCGACGACCCGATTCGGGAACCAAAATCTTTTGAATGGGAACCTCGGTTTCCAGATTACCAATGCGAGTAATGATCTCGAAGCGATCAATGTTCAAGGGGGAGGCTTTAACGGATCGGTTCCCACCGCTGTGCAGGTCAATGTTTCTGTGGCGGCGACGCGTGCGGAAGCGGGGGGGCAGATTGCGGCGGTTCAGTCCGGGGATGCGACGGCCAACATCACCGGAAACATTGGAACCGAACAGCTCAGCTTTTCTTCCGGTGCGACGCTTGCTGACGTGACAACCGCGATCAACAGTGTTACCGAGTTTACCGGAGTAGAAGCGACGGCGGCGGGAGTAATCCAGTCGGTTGGATTTGGATCAAGCCAGAGCGTGAAAGTTGAGGAGGTTTCCGGAGATCTGGATGGGATCGATCCGGGAATCGCAAATGGGACCGATATTGTTGCCACGGTGGACGGACAGACTGCGGGTGGGCGCGGCAGTACGATTGAAATTTCGAGCCGTCAGATTCAGGCGAATATCCGGGTGGCGGAAGGGGCGGTCGGAAATTTCACCTTTACGGTAGCCGGGGGGGGCGCGACATTTCAGCTCGGTCCTGTTGGGGGTGGAGCGGATGATGTCACGATCGGTATCGGTGAGGTCAACAGCTTCACGCTCGGCGGCTCCAGCGGGTTCGGTTCTCTCTCGTCGATTCGTTTGGGAGGCGCGAACAGTTTTGACTCGAATCCCGGAGGGGCTCTTGCGGTCCTCAATGCGGCGGTGGGGGAGGTCGGTTCTCTGCGGGGTCAGTTAGGTTCCCTTTCCCGAAATGTCTTTCAGGTCAATGTCGATGCGGCGGGGGTGGCTATGCAGAATCTCTCTGCATCCAGTTCTGAGCTTGCCGACGCCGATTTTGCCGAGGAACTCTCGATGGCGGTGCGGAACAGGCTCGTGCGCGAATCGGGGCTCCGGGTTCTGGCGCAAGCGAACATGAATCCCGGGATCGCAATGCGTCTTCTCGGCCTTTAATTTTTCCTTTCCATTTTTGTGGCAAAATGGTACCACAATGAAATTGAAACTCGATTTCATTTGTGAAGGGCGATAATCGATGGTCCCATTAAGTCAGCTGGAGCGGGGGTTGGAGAGTGAAATTGCTCAGGTATCCGGAGAGAGTGGTCTGTCTCAACGTCTGATGGCGATGGGATTTCTTCCGGGTGCACGACTCCGCGTTGCTCAGGTGGCCCCTTTTGGGGATCCGATCGCGGTCGACCTTCCCGGTAGTCGGGTCAGCCTTCGTAGACGCGAAGCGGCCCAGGTCATGGTCAACCCTATCTAATCTCTTTTCATGACTTCTTCCCAGAATCCGACGGTCGCTCTTGTCGGAAATCCAAACACCGGGAAAAGCACCCTCTTTAATCGATTGACCGGTGCGAGTCAGAAGGTGGGAAATTATCCGGGTGTCACGGTTGAGACAAAGGTCGGGACGCTCTCCCTTGGGGAGACCTCCTGTACCCTGATCGACCTTCCGGGGACCTACAGTCTTGCTCCCACGAGCCAGGATGAGCAGATTGTGATCGATGTGCTCTGTGGCTATCAGAATGATCTTCCCCGTCCCGATGCGGTTCTCTGTATTGCCGATGCGACCAATCTGAAACGGAATCTCTTCTTTGCCTCCCAGGTAGCCGAAACCGGGTTGCCGGTCATCATTGCGCTGAACATGATCGATGAGGCGGAGCAGAAGGGGATCTGGATCGACGCGACGAAATTATCAGAAAGGCTTGGGGTTCCGATTGTCCCGACGGTGGCGGCGAAGGGGCATGGTCTTGAAGAATTGAAGCGGACGCTCGAGAAGGGGATTCAGAACGCGGCCTCGTTTACTCCGGTTCCGTGGCCCGAACCGATTGAAGCGGCTTTCAAAGAACTGGAAGGGGAAAGTCGGGCGGAACGGGTTCGTCTTCTCTTCGATTTGGAATCGGAACTTCCCGGGCGATGGAAAGCGAAAGGGGTGGATCTTTCTTCCCGCCTCGCTCTGGCTCGCGAGAAGATAAAGAAGGAAGGGTTTGATCCGGTCCGGGCCGAAGCGGAGTTGCGGTATGCCCATATCGACTCTCTTCTGGAAGGCATTGTGAAGGGGGATGAGCAGAAGGTTTCTCAATCGACCCTCCGGCTCGACCGGGTTCTGACGCACCGCTTTTTCGGGCTTCTGATCTTTGTGATCTTAATGATGGGGGTCTTCTCCTCTATATATTGGATGGCGGGACCTCTCATGGATGGGATCGACCTCTTTTTTGGCTCGATTGGGGAGTGGGCCGGGGAAAAACTCGAATCGTCTCCCGTTCTACAGAGTCTTGTTGTGGATGGGGTGCTCGCCGGAGTGGGTGGGGTTGTGATCTTCCTTCCCCAGATTCTCATTCTCTTCTTCTTCATGGCGATTCTCGAAGATAGTGGATATATGGCGCGAGCCGCTTTCCTGATGGACAAGGTCTTCAGTTGGACCGGTCTTAATGGAAAGAGTTTCGTTCCGATGCTTTCGAGTTTCGCCTGTGCGATCCCGGCGATCATGAGTGCACGGACGATTGAAGATCCGAAGGCACGGATCACGACGGTGCTGATTTCTCCGCTGATGAGTTGTTCGGCACGCCTTCCGGTCTATGTTCTTTTGATCGGGGCTTTTGTCGAGCCTCAAATCGGGGCGCTCGGCGCGGGGGCGGTTCTTTTCGGGATGCATCTTCTGGGGTTGGTGATCGGGTTGCCGGTGGCATTTATTCTCAACCGTTTCTTTCTCAAGATTCGCTCTCTCCCCTTTGTTCTCGAACTTCCCTCTTATCGCCGTCCCCGGTTCCGGGATGTCTTTTCCCGCATGTATCGCAGCGGGAAAGAGTTTACGGTGCGTGCGGGTACGGTGATCTTTATCTTTTCTATCGTTATCTGGGCGCTCAGCTATTTTCCCCGATCCGAATGGGTTGTCGAAGCGGTGGCGGCAGACATCAGCCAGGAAGAAGGGATTTCGATCGAGGAGGCAAAAGGTCTTCTTGAAGGGGATCTTGCTGGACGGCTCGATTCCGCGTATGTCGAGTCGAGTTACCTCGGTCGGGTCGGGAAAGTGATTCAGCCGGTCTTTGCCCTTGCTGGATTCGATTGGAAGATTACCGTCGGGGTTCTTGCGAGTTTTCCGGCGCGCGAAGTGATCGTTTCGACTCTGGGGATTCTCTACAACCTTGGGGAAGAGGAATTGGAAGAGGAAGGGGTGCTCGGGGATCGACTCCGGCAGGCGAAATGGCCGGATGGACGGCCAGTCTTCACTCCTGCGGTCGCGTTCTCGATTATGGTCTTCTTTGCGCTCTGCCTGCAGTGCGGGGCGACAGTGGCGATTATCGCCCGGGAGATCGGGTGGCGTTGGGCGACTTTCTCATTTATCTATATGACGGGGCTCGCCTGGGTTGGTGCGGTCGCTGTCTTCCAGATTGGGCGACTCTTTTAGATCCCACTCCACCACAGGAATCTGGGGGTTTATTTTTGAAATTGAGTTTCAATTTCATTGACAAATTTTTCTAATCCAGTAGGTTGTTTGAAACTGAATTTCAATTTCAATTTACATTAGGAGCACGTTGATGAGCAGCTTTCTTCTCTGGGTTGGCCTCGCATTCTTTGCACAGGATACAACCGCTCAGAGTAATCTTGACGAAGTAAAAATGGAACTCGATAAGCTACGTAATCGGGTTGAGTTGCTCGACCAGGAGAACCGGAAACTCCGTTCGGAAGTTTCTTTTTCAAGGCAGGAAGAAACTCCTGAAAAGCAGGAAACTCCTGCGAAGGAAGAGACTCCTGAAGAACAGGAAACTCCTGCGAAGGAAGAGACTCCTGAAGAACAGGAAACTCCTGCGAAGGAAGAAGCTCCTGCCGAGGAGGAATCTCCTGCGGAGATAGAGGGGCAGGATCTCTCTTCGAAGTCACAGGACAAACGATCCAATCCGATCTATTCCCGGATGGACCGTTTCGGTTCCGGTCTCAACATTGGCGGGTACATTGATTCCGAATTCTGGAACACCGAAGGGTCGACCGTCAGCACCTTCGACCAGCACCGTTTCGTTCCCTTCTTCTATGCGGATATCAGCGATAACCTGAAGATGGCGGTCGAACTTGAGTTCGATCATGGTCACGAAGTCGGAATCGAATTTGCAACGCTCGACTACTGGTTCAGCGATGCGATCAATTTCCGCACCGGGATCATTCTTGCACCTCTCGGACAGTTTAACCTCGTCCACGATGCGCCTTACCAGGACCTCACCCAGCGTCCTCTCGTCGACTCAACCGTCATTCCGGCCGTTCTTCGGGATGTCGGTATGGGCTTCTTCGGAAGCTTCGATGCCGATCCGTGGCTCTTCTCCTACGAAATCTATGTCATGAACGGATTTGAGGCGGGTGCTGACGGAGATTCCGATGCCGTGAGCACGAGCAATGGTCTCAAGAAAGCGCGTGTTTCCGAGGGAAATTACAAGGATTCGAATGATAACAAGTCGGTTGTCGCTCGTGTGACCGCGTCCCCTTTTCTCGGGATGGAATTTGGCCTCTCCTACTGGACCGGTGCCTATGACAAGGCGGGAGACCTCAATCTCGATATCATGGCGTTCGACTTCACCATATCCGGTGGGGGGCTCTACAACGCTTTCTTCGGTGGGGATGAGGGAATGCTCCGGGATATTCTCTACTCGATCGAAATCGTCGGGGAATACGCGTCGGCCGATCTCGATACCGATGCGACCCATTCGATTGACGGACTGAGCGGGTATTACGTCGAACTTCGGTACCACTTCATGTTCGATGCGGTGAAATCGGTTATTCCTGGTTCGACCGATGAATCGACCTTTACGGCGATTCTCCGTTGGGATGACGTCGATCTTGATGGCGCCAAAAGGGAAGCCCTTACGTTCGGCTTGAATTACCGTCCCCGAGAAGATACGGTCTTCAAATTCGAATACTCATTAAAGGGGGAGTCGGGCGACCTGTCCGACTCGGATAACGACGTTTTCGCCTTCTCTGTTTCGAGCTATTTCTAAGATGACCCTTTTTTCTTTCTCTATGCCTCTGTTTCCCCGGGGAGATGCCAGATGATCTCCCTCCTTCTCCTGCTTTTTTGCCAGGATGGGGCACAGGTTTTCCTCTCCGAAAAAGAGGCTGTCGGGCGGGTTTTTGACCGCGATATGAAGGTTGTCAAACGGGATATTTGTCTCCCGGCCGAAGTGAGTAACGCGGTCGATCGAAAACTCGGGCGTCGTGTGGAAGATCGATATCGTCTCTACATCGGTTTGAAGAATAACAAGGTGGCCCGCTACGCGATCGTGACCGACGAGGTGACCAAAACCCTTACGATGACTTTTATTGTGGGCGTAAGTGTTAAGGGGAAGGTGACCGATGTGGTCGTGATGGTGCATCGCGAATATGTCGGGGCTGAGGTCGCTAAAAGGCGATTTCTGAATCAATTTCCCGGAAAAGATGTCGAGGATCCCATCCGACGAAACCGTGATATGATCGCCATTGTTGGTGCGACCCTCTCTTGTGATGCCGCGATGCGCGGAACCCGCAAGGTGCTTTCGGTGATCCAGGAGTACCTGACAAAACGTCCCGAAAATGTTTCGTCCCTTCTGACCGCTTCCAAACCGGTTACTGAACAACAGTATGTGATGGGAACGCTCTGCTCGATCACCTTGTACGGTCCGAGGGATGTGGCGGCCGATGCGTTCGCGGAAATCCGTAAGTGGGATGGGATTCTCTCCAACTATGATCCCGAGAGTGAACTCTCGCGACTGAACAAGAGTCGCTCTGCCAATGTGAGTCCCGACTTTCTCCGCTTTCTGAAAGAATCCCGCTCTTTCTACGAATCGTCCGAAGGGGCATTCGACATCACCGTGGGTGGGTTGGTTTCCGGATGGGGCTTCCCAAAGAAAAATTACCGGATTCCCTCTGAGGGGGAACTCAAACAGTTGCTCGATCGTGGTCTTAAGGTCGAAGGGGATCGGGTGACGCTCGAGGGGGCCGCAGAACTCGACCCGGGTGCGATCGGAAAAGGATTCGCTCTCGATCGAGCGGTCGACGTTCTTCGAGCGAAAGGAATCACCTCTGCCTTCCTCGACTTTGGAAGCACCGTCTACGCGCTCGGTACCCCTCCGGGAGAAGCGGGTTGGCCGGTGGCGATCCGCGATCCTTTCCAGACGGAAGAGATTCTCGGGACGCTTACCCTCACCAACGAAGCTCTTTCGACTTCCGGGGACTATGAGAAATATTTCGAACTCGATGGGCGTCGCTACTGTCATATCCTCGATCCTCGCTCTGGGCGACCGGTAGAAGGAATCGCTTCGGTCTCTCTTCTGGCGAAAACGGCGACCGAAGCGGATGCGCTCTCTACCTCGATCTTTGTGCGGGGATTCGCTTCTGCGAAGGGAGCCTGCATGGTGGTGCTCACTGGCGCGGACTCCCCGGTCAAAATGACTCCCGCCTGGCGGAACGTTTTTCATGTTCCTTCCGCCTCCGCCCCTCCGGTCGGACAAAAGTAGCGATCGCTTTCTGTATCTCTCTCTCCCGACTCCCCCTAGAATAGAGCCCCATGAGTGCGTTTCAGTTTTGTGCTCTTCTGAGCCCTCTTGTTCTTGGAATCATCATTCCCTTCCTCTTTGCACGGGCGGGGGAAAAGGAATGGTCTGTCCGGGGTCGCTTGAAAGCGTTTGTGGGGCTTCTTCTTTTTTGGACCCTTCTTCTTGCAGCGCTTTGGGTTGGGTCGGACGAGCCTTTCTCCCGACTTCTTTCTACTCTCGGGTTTCTCGGCGCCTGGAGTGGATTTGTCGTCGGACTCTTCCATCTCTTCGTTGGAATCCGGCTGCCCGGCGTTCTCTCTCAAATTCTTTGCAGCTTTCTTGTGATTCTGATGGTCGGCACCCTTTTCTACTTTAATCCGATCCTGGAGGCGGCAGAGGGAGGCTCTCCCGAAACGTTCCAGTCGCGGGTCGATCTCGCGATGGAGTGGAATCCATGGGTGGTGATGGCCTATTCTATCTTTGAGGATGATCTTTTGACTCACCGATCCCTCTATACCCGGACGAGGCTTGCCGACCTCCCCCGGATCTATCCAGATTGGAGTGTCATTGCCCTGCGATACCTCTTTCTCGCAGGCGCGATGTCGATCTTTTCTTTTCTCTCAACGCTCGTCTGGAGATCGAAGCGTGAAGAGTGATCGATATTCCAGGCAGATCCTCTTTTCGGGGATCGGGAAGGAGGGTCAGGAGAAGCTTCAGCGTTCCCGGGTCACCGTTATTGGCTGTGGAGCCCTGGGGACCTCCATCTGTAATCTTCTTGCCCGCGCCGGTGTGGGACATCTTCGTATTATCGACCGGGATTTTGTCGAGGCGAATAATCTTCAAAGGCAGGTTCTCTTTGATGAAGACGATGCGGCGCAAGCGCTTCCCAAGGCGGTTGCCGCGGCCGTGAAACTCCAGAAAATCAATTCCGAGATCGAAGTGGAACCGATCGTGACCGACGTACGTGCGGGGAATATCGAATCACTTCTGGCTGGCTCCCATCTTGTTCTTGATGGAACCGATAATTTCGAGACGCGATTTCTCATTAATGATGCCTGTGTAAAGAAAGCTCTTCCCTGGATCTACGGAGGGTGTGTCGGAAGTTACGGCATGGTTCTTCCTGTATTCCCAGGCGAGAGTGCCTGCCTCACCTGTTGGCTCGAAGATCGTCCCGAGCCGGGATCGACCCCCACTTGCGACACGGCGGGAGTGCTCAACACAATCGCCTCGACGATCGCGGCTCTTCAGGGGAACGAAGCGATCAAGTTTCTTTCGGGAAATCGGGCGGAAATCTTTCCCGGCTTGACCGCGATCGATCTCTGGAAGAATTCCCACCAGACGATGAAGGTTCCGCGTCGACCGGACTGCGATCCTTGTGGTAAGGGGATCTTCTCTTTCCTGGAGAAGGGGGAAGAATCTCTCGCAACCTCCCTTTGCGGCCGGGATGCGGTTCAGATCATCCCCGCAACGACCACGCTCAACCTTGAAGAGTTGGAAACGCGTTTGGAAAAGTCGGGGGAGGTCTCCCGGAATGAGTATCTCCTTCAGGTACGTCTCGAGGAGAACGAATTGACGCTCTTCCCCGACGGAAGAGCGATCGTGAAAGGAACGAACGACCCGAGCCGGGCGCGTTCTCTCTACGCCAAATATGTCGGCGGATAGACCTTTTCCGTCTCTGGCTTCGCTTATTCCCCTCTGCTACAATCACGCCCCGTGATTTACCTCGATAACGCTTCTACCTCCTGGCCCAAGCCGGACTCGGTCTATGCGGCGATGGACGATTTCGCCCGCAATCACGCCGGAAACCCCGGTCCAACTGGCCATCGGATGGCGCGTGCGTCGTCCGAGAAAGTGGATGCGTGTCGCCGGGGCATTGCGGAACTCATCAACGCAGAGAGTCCTGACCGGGTCGTTCTTACGATGAACACGACCGACGCGCTCAATATCGCCTTGAAGGGATTCCTTCGGGAGGATGATCATGTTATTACCTCCCGAACGGAGCACAATTCGACGCTTCGTCCTCTTGCCGCCATGGAAAAGGATGGGTTTATCTCTCTCGATCGGGCGAGAACGAGCGAGGATGGAACGGTCGATCCGGAGGAAATTCGGAAGCTGATCCGGAAAGAGACCCGGCTGATTGCGATTACCCACTGCTCCAATGTCATCGGGGCGGTTCTTCCGATCGAAGCGTATGCAAAAATTGCGAAAGAAGAGGGTCTTCGGATTCTGGTCGATGCGGCGCAGACCGCAGGGGTGGTCCCGATCGATGTGCAGGAGATGGGGCTCGATATGATCGCCTTTCCGGGGCAGAAGAACCTTTTCGGGCCGATGGGAACGGGGGCTCTTTATGTTGCCGACGGGATCCATCTGACCCCCTTTCGGGTCGGGGCTTCCGGGCCGAATGCAGAGGATGAAAAGCAACCGCAGGAGATGCCAGCCCGACTCGAAGCGGGAACGCCCAACGCACATGGCTACACCGGCCTGGCCGCCGGGATCCAGTATGTCCAGGATCAGGGGGTCGCTAATATTGGGGCGCACGAGAGTCGCATGGCGGTCTCTTTTATGGAACAAGTGCGGGAGATTCCGGGGGTAACGGTCCATGGTGGCCGGAACCTCGATATTCAGATCGGCCCCGTTTCTCTTACCATTGACGGAATGGAGCCGGCCCGGGTAGGGTCTCTCATGGACGAGAAGTACGCAATTGCATGCCGGCCCGGCATTCATTGTGCTCCGGGGGCTCATGAGTTTCTCGGAACGCTTCCGGAAGGAACGGTCCGGTTCAGTTTTGGATGGTTTAATACACAAGACGAGGTGGACGCCGCGGCGAAGGCGCTCCGCGAAGTCTGTCAGAAGTAGAAGGCTGGAGGAAGAGTATGCTCTTGGGAAAAGTGGTCGGAGAAGTCTGGTCGACAATAAAGGATGAGAAACTGGAAGGGGTTCGGTTTCTCCTTGTCCGTCAGGTCGATCTGCAATACAAGCCGCAATCGAACTTTGTGGTCGCCGTGGACAGTCTCGACGCCGGTACGGGAGAGATCGTCCTCGTGGCACAGGGGTCGAGCGCCCGGCAGACCAAGGAGACGCACAATCGTCCTGTCGATGCGGTTGTGATGGCGATTGTCGACAAGTTGAATGTTGACTCCGAAAGTGAAGTCAATCGGGATTATGAACGGCGGGCAAAGGATATTGCGGCTCGTCTCGCAGACCAGCCGGAGATCTAATGGCCAAACCTCTTGTTACAGCTCGCGATATTGAATTAGCCGCACAGTGTGGCGGGATTCTTTACGTCGATGGGGCGTATGTCCTTTCTCCGGGAGCGGGGGATCGTCTTCTAAAACTCGGTGTGAAAATTGAAGAGCGTCGCCGGCCTTCTTCCGGAAAAATGCGCGTTGCGATTGCGTCCGATCATGGTGGATTCGAGTTGAAGGGTGTTCTGAAGAGCCATCTGGAATCGCTCGAATACGCGGTTTTCGATTTTGGAACGCACTCGAAAGATTCCTGCGACTATCCCGATTTCGCCGCCAAAGCCTCCCGGGCGGTTGCCGATGGAACGTGCGAGCGGGGGATTGTCATTGATGGGGCGGGGATCGGTTCCTGTATGGTCGCCAACAAAATCCCGGGGGTTCGTGCGGCAAAGTGTGATTCTCTCTTCGATATTCTCAACTCGCGGGCTCATAACAATGCGAATGTATTGACTCTTGGGGTGAAGCATCCCCTTGAGGAGGTAAAGAACTGGACCCATCAATGGCTCGATGCCGACTTCGAAGGGGGTAGGCATGAGAGGCGGGTCAAAAAAATTGATGAGTTGGACCAGGTGGGGCAGAGATGATTCTCGGAAAAGTGGTTGGGAATGTCTGGGCGACAAGAAAGCATGAGAACTTTGTCGGTTCGAAAATGCTTCTCGTGCAGCCGCTCAATTCCGACCGGGAACCGGCTGGGGCCCCTCTTGCGGCGGTCGATACCGTCGGAGCCGGCGTGGGGGAACTGATTTTTTATATCACGGCGAAAGAAGCGATTATCGCGATGCACCGGACGCCCGATCACCTGACTCCGTGTGATGCGGCCATTGTCGGGATCGTGGAGGGGATGGCATGATTCTCTCCCGCGTGACCGGTGTTGTCTGGGCGACCCGTCAAAATGAGCAACTGGAAGGAAAAAAAATACTCATTACCCAGCCGTTGGATCTGGAGGGGAATTTGACCGGATCTTCTCTTCTCGCGCTTGACCGGGTTGATGCAGGGGAAGGGGACCAGGTTCTCGTCAATAAAGAGGGGAGCGGGGCAAGGCTTCTGTACGGATCGAACGAGATCCCGGTACAGGCGGTTGTGGTCGCAGTTATAGACCGTATACATGTTGCGGGATCCGAACCGGATCTGTAGAGTGAACGGCCCGGTACACGTGAGGAGAATGGCGATGAAAAATAGTCTCCTGGCCTTTATGGCCTTGGCGGTGGTGGTTTCGATGGGGTGCAAGACGTCCCGTTCACGGGGAGATCGCGGGGTCACCCGGACAAACGAGACGAAACCGACGGAAAAGGAAACTCCCCTGAATGATCGCGCGCAGGCGGAGAGTCTTATTGCAAGCCGTCAATCTCAACTCGATTCCGTGATTGCAGAACTGGCGATCATGGAGAGGGAACAGAAAAATCTTCAGGGAGACCCTCCTTCCGCCGAACGAGATCAGGCGATCCAGGACCGTTCCATTAAAACGAAGATGCTCCAACGGGATCGAAAGGCTCTCGAACAGGAAATTGCCCGGATCGAAAGTCGATTGGCCGATCTTCCCGCCGGAGAGATGACCGAAGAAGAGTTGGATACAGATGCGTTACTCCGGATGGCGGAAGAAGAAGCGTTTCGTCAGGATGAACTCGCCCGGGCCCGTGAGGCGGACCGCCGTCGCCGGGAAGAGGATCGTCGTCGCCGGGAAGAAGAACGTCGAATGGAAGAAGCCTCCCGTCGGGAAGCGGAAACAGCACAGGCGTCCGAAGAGAGTTCTTCTGAGGAAGTATCCGCCGGACCCTATATTCCTTTCGAAGAGAGATTTGCTGCGACGATTCTTCGTATTCGTACCCGTTTGGCAGACCATAAACGTTGGTAGATAAGAGTGAGTTTTAAAGACTGTTCGACCTGTATCACCTGGGGTTCCTGCGCTTCCGTCTGTCAGGGAAAGGTAACCGGAATTCTTGGAGCGGGTGCGGATCGGGTTGGAGCGGTTCCCGGGGGCTCGGACGTTTCGGCTTCCCTGGCCGGTTTTATCGATCATACCCTTCTGAAGCCGGATGCGACGCAATCCGATGTCGAGAAACTTTGTGACGAAGCCGCGACCCATCGATTCGCTTCTATTTGTGTCAATCCCTCCTGGATTCGTTTTGCGGCGGATCGACTGAAATCATCCCCGGTCAAGATCTGCTCTGTGATCGGATTTCCCTTCGGAGCGACCCTTCCAGAGATGAAAGGGTTTGAAACGAAGATGGTTCGGGATGATGGCGCTGTCGAATTCGATATGGTCATCAATGTCGGGGCCCTCAAGTCGGGCAATGACAGTCTCGTTCTTCGGGATATCGAGGCGGTCGTTCGGGCGGCGGGACACAACGGGACCGTGAAGGTGATCCTCGAGACGACCTACCTTACGGATGATGAAAAAATACGTGCCTGTCAACTTGCCAAGCGTGCAGGAGCCCATTTTGTAAAGACCTCTACCGGGTATGGCCCCAGTGGAGCCAAAGTGGAGGATATCCGCCTGATGCGCGAAACGGTCGGAAAAGAGATGGGCGTGAAGGCCTCCGGTGGGGTGCGGGATGTCCAGGTCGCCATGCGCATGCTCGAGGCGGGAGCCTCCCGTATCGGAGCGAGCGCGAGCGTGAAAATTGTCTCCGGAGGAAGTGCCGCTCCGGGAGGCTATTGATCTCTCTCATGAGACTTACCCGCTATCTAAAACCTCCCCAGATCCAGATGGAACTCAAAGCCACCATGCCCGAAGAGAAGCCGGAAGAGTGGTCGGAAAGCCGGTTTCTCTGGAGCGTGAAGAGCTCCATCCTGCAGGAACTGGTCGGTCTTCTGGAGGCCTCCGGAAAGGTTTCGAATCCGAAGAAACTGTTTACGGATCTGGAAAACCGGGAACGAAAAGCGACCACCGGGATCGGCAAAGGAATTGCGATTCCCCATGTCCGGACGATGCAGGCAAAAGATTTCACGCTCTGTTTTGCCCGCTGTACCCCTGGGATCTACTTTGCGACTCTTGACAAAGAACCGGTTCACTTCTTTTTTGGGGTGGTGGCTCCCCCCTATAAGGACAAGCTCTACCTTGAGGTTTACAAAAAGATTGCGCAGGTTTTTGGAACGGAAGAGGCTCGGGCGTCTCTATACGAAGCCCAAAATGAGCATGAAGTGATCAGGATTCTTTCAAAGTTTGACGAGTAGGCCCTTCCACCTCTTCTTTTTCCGTATCGACTCCATTTCCGATTTTGCTCTTCATTTCCAGGAGGCCTTTCCCGGCCCGTTCTCCCATTCGATAAAAGATCCCGTGCGTTTTTTCGGGAAGTTCGATGGTAGATACGATGGCCAGGATTACAGCGGGGATGAGGAAAAGGAGTGCCGCGAAAACCGGTTTTCCCATTTCGATCGGTTCTTCGATTGCGGGAGACTCTTCCCGGGGAAGGGAAGGGTGCGGGTTCGCCGTATAATCGTTTTTGGATTGAATTTTTCCGTCGGGGAGAAGGACGAGATCTTTTTTACAGATCGGACAGAGCCCTTTCGCGGCACGAGCGGGGAGCCGGCCGGTAAAGTTTCCCTTACAGCTTGGACAACTCAGGCGGAAAGGTCCGGATTCAGGTTGATCGATCATCGTATCCCTATTTTCCCCACACAAAGGTCATGATCCAACTCGCAAGAGCGGCGAAATAAATCAAGGTTCCCAGGAAGAGGGACCATTTTCCTTTCTGTTTCTCGCAGAGGGCGAGGATAAAGAGGAGAAGCCCGACCGCAAGTTGAAGCGCGGCGGCTCCAAAGAAGAGCCCGACATATCGGGTAGCGGCTTCTTCGGCACTGGCCGGCGCATAGACCGCTCCGACGTAGGCCAGGTCGATCATGGTTCCCGCAAGGGCTCCATTGAGGAGGAAGATGCGCGCAATGGCGCCGGGGCGACGACTCTTTTTGTAGAGACCCCCTTCTCCTGCGCTTTGGAATTTCGGGGCTGTCGAGAGGGCGAGAAAAAGGCCCAAGCCGATTCCCCACAGCGCTCCGGCCGCGAGAAGTCCATTGACCGGATAGTTTGCCCCGAGGTCGGAGAGTGCGGGGCGGGCTTTGTAATCAATGGTGGAGTTAATCTCCTGGGGAAGAGTGGTCCGTACGCTGAACTGGTACAGAGAAAACGTTCCCAGAAGAACCAGAATAAGACTGATGAGAGTTCGCATGGCTTTCCTCAAATAAGGCGCGGACAGTTTATCTGTCCCGGTGCGAAAATTCAACGAACAGGATGCCCTGCTTTGTAGTCGATATAGGCGCGGCCGGCAAGTTCATCCGCCTCGCTGTTCTCTTCCCGGGGAACCCAGGTAAACCTGATCGAGTGGAAGGAGGGGAGAAGTTTCCGGATGGCCGCGTGGAGGGGGCGAAGGTTGGCCGCCTTTATTTTCCATTTTCCCTCCACCTGGTTGACCACCAACTGGGAATCTCCCCGAATTTCAATTTCCTCGTCGGTGAGGCCCTTTTCCATCAGATACTCGACCGCGCGGAGTGCGGCGGTATATTCCCCCATATTATTGGTGGCGGACGGATCGAACGGTTTTGTGGCGAGGCCATAGGCTTCGTGAATCCGGTTCCCGTCCTGGTAGACAGCGTATCCCCAGGTAGAGACCCCTCCGGGGTTTTTGGGCTCACATCCGCCATCAAAAAATATCGTAATCATCGAACTGGTCCTCTCTCAATGCCGTTTATGGGGGGGTGTGATTAAAACATAGATAAGCCGGGTTTTCCACCTAAGGCGAAGCCGGGTTCTTCGATAGTCCGCCGGGAAAGAAAATTATAAAATTTTGCGAACTCGAGCCGTCCGCCGAGCGTCAGAGGGTAGAATGAAACAAATCTCTATAAGGAGCCAATCATGATTTTCCGTCTTTCCGTCTCTCTTGTCTTACTCTCTTCCTTCGGCCTTCTCTCGGCCACCACCTATTTCCAGGAAGGTCCCGAGCTTCCGAAGGAAGAAGAGGCTCTCTGGAAATATGCGAATGAGAAGTCCAATACACGGAATTGGCAGGAGGGGGTTCGTGCGTACCGGCAATACACCACCTCTTTCCCCAAAGGGAAGTATATCGATCAGGCGTATATGCAGATGGGAAATCAGTATGTATGGAGAGCCCGCCGTTATGCGGAGGCGCGGGCGGTTTATGAGGAATATTGCACCAAATTCCCCAAGGGGAGTCAGTATTGGCAGGCCCGGTTCCGGATTGCCCAGAGTTGGCAGAGACAGGGTCTGAAGACCGAAGCGATAGACGTTCTCCAGAAAGTCGTCAAGGAGACCAAAGAGGAAAATATCCGCACATCGGCTGTTCAGCAGATCTGGAATATCCAGGGGAAATATTTCCGGCTCTATGTGAATCAGACCTTCACCGTTGGGGAGAAGGCGGTCGTGAAGGCGAATGTTCGAAGAATTGATGAGGTTTCGTATCGCATTTCCCGGATTCCTTTCGAGGAGGTTCTCGAAAGACTGAATGCGGGTGATGGAGAGAACCTCGCCAAAGCTCTCGAACAGGTGCCGAGAAAGAGGTGGGAGAAGGTCAAGGAGTGGACCTCTTCTTATGATCTGAAGAAGAATCGGTACCGGAATGAACCGATCGAGGTTCCTTCCGAGAAGGCAGGGGTCTATGTCGTGGAAGGAACGCATGAGAAACTGACCATGAAGGTCACTCTTTTCATCAATCGTCTCGGGGTGATCACCAAGACGATCGACGGAAAGCTCTTCGTCTTCGCCCAGGATCGGACCACTTCAAAACCGGTCGAAGGGATGCAGATTCAGGTCTTTCATAATGAGAAGCCAATCAGTGGAAAGACGGGCGCAGATGGAGTCTTTCTTTCAAAGGAATACAAGGGGGGGACCGTCATCGGGATCAAGGATGGCGAACTGGTGACGAACACCACCTACTATCCGAAGGGGCTCTTTTCGAACCGGAATCAGAATCAACCGATCGTCTATATATACACCGATCGCCCGATCTACCGACCCAATCAGAAGGTGAACTTCAAAGCCGTCTCTCGAACAAAAGAGGGAGATCAACTCGAGATCGCTCCGGGAAAAAAGATGACCGTTGAGATCCGTGATGCGAAAAACAACG
>PVBE012156636.1_pt1 | contig 16127 bp, 10 predicted proteins | sample 1631181 | NCBI WGS metagenome assembly PVBE01 (sample SAMN08397723, study PRJNA350692) | Marine metagenome, whole genome shotgun sequencing project. | isolation source: water | place: Pacific Ocean | collected 2012-04
CGGACCTCGGCGCGACCAGAAGCCGGCCGGCCAGACCTGGCCCACTGTCCGGCCAGAAGCCTGCGCCACGCTTCCCCCTTTATCCCCCCCTCTTGGTGGCCATGGATGCACCCGGGCGCCAGCACCTCCAGAAGCGGCTAATCCCGCCGCTTGCGGCGGGGGCCGAGGACGTGCCCTTGCCCTTGCCCTCGATCATGCCCAGGCCTGGTCCCCGCCGGAACAATCGCCGCCGTTAATTAGGTTATACTCTGGGAGGCCGGGCTTGTGCTCGGACCGTAATCTGTCGTAATGACGTAGCCATAGTTGTACTGCGTGACGTAATAGAACTACCCAATTAGCTTACCAGGCCTCATCAAGGAGTAATCAATGGCGTCCAGATCTTTAGTATTTCCGGGGCTCGTGGCCCTGGCGGCGGCCGTGGCGCTGACCGCCTGCACCACCGAGTGGGCTGCCCCGGACGGTGGTATCCAGACCGAGTACGGCACCATCTGGCCCGACGGCACTGGCGGCAAGTGCACCCCCGGCGCGGACACGGATAACGACCAGATCCCCGACGACGTGGAGGGTTGCTCCAAGGACACGGACGCTGATCAGTACCCCGACTTCAACGACACGGACAGCGACAACGACAAGGTGCTCGACTCGGTGGAGGCCGGCCCGAACAAGAAAAAACCCCAGGACTCGGACGGCGACAAGACCCCGGATTACAGGGACAACGACTCGGACAACGACGGCGTCAAGGACGGCGAGGAGGATCTCAACGGCGACGGCAAGCTCGGCTGCTGTCTGGCCAAGTGCGGCGAGAAGCGCAAGGACTGCCCCGATGTGAAGCCGGACCAGTGCGGCAAGGGCCAAAAGTGCCAGGGCGGCAACTGCAGCCCGGCCGCCCACTTCCTCTGCTCCAACGGCGAGAGCGACCCGAAGAAGCAGATGACCTTCCCCGAGACCAAGACCCCGGACAAGAACCTGCCCACCTTCATCTGCCACCAGGCCGGCGAGACCGGCACCAAGGGGCTCAAGCGGCTGGCCTTCAAGACCTCCAGCGCTGGCCAGTGGAAGGTGGCCCTGGAGATGACGTCCTCCTACGGCGAGGTCAACATCGCCGGCGCCGCGGCCAAGGAGGCGGGCGCCACCTTCGACCTGACCAAAAAGATCACGGCCAAGCAGCCCGCGCCCACGGTGGCGGGCTTCATCGTCTCCATGCCCGAGAACAACCCGGACCTGTCGGCCATCCTCAACACCGTGGTGACCAAGCTCAACGGCCTCGCGGGCAAGTCCAGCATCACGCTGCTGTCGTCGGGCACGCAGAAGACGAGCCACGACGGGTACAAGACCCTGGTCTCCACCTCCATCAGCATCAAGACCGGGCCGTCCCAGCAGCCGTCCGAGGTGCGCAACAACCTGTTCAAGGCCCTGCTGGGCAAGAACGTCTCCCAGGTGCCGAGCAACTTCGGCCCCAAGACCAACGACTTCCACCTGCGCTTGCAGCTGCTGCTGCGCACGGACGGCCGGCTGCTGATCATGGGCGCGGTGGCCACGACCCAGATGGTCAACGACCAGAAGATCAACACCGGCATCCACGTGGAGGACCTGTCCAACGGCACCGGCCTGGCCACCATCTCCAACTCGGGCACGGTGGAGTGCGACCCGTTCATCCTCTCGGGCAACCCCGTGGCCGACATCATCTGGGTCGTGGACGAGTCCGGCTCCATGAACGACAACCGCCTGGACGTGGCCAACAACGCCAAGGATTTCTTCTCCCGCGCCATCAAGTCGGGCCTCGACTTTCGCATCGCGGTCACCGGCGTGAGCAAGAACTCCAATTACGGCTACTTCCCGGGCAAGTTCTGCTCGCGCATCTCGTCGAACAAGACCGACGACGGGGGCCAGGACCGCTTCCTGCTGCCGAGCGAGCAGGCCATCTTCGAGTCGTGCATCAAGAACCCGCCGGGCTACGAGGGCGGCTCGGAGTACGGGCTGGTCAACGGCAAGGAGGCGGTGCTCAAGCACCTGCCGCGGGCGCCGGGCAACCCGGGCAAGATCCGCCCCAACGCCCAGCTGGTCATCATCCACGCCACGGACGAGCGCCCCAACAGCCTCAGCGCATCGGGCGTCTACGTCTCCTCCAGCCTCTGCACCCTGGACGCCGCCAACCAGGGCAAGGTCAACGGCTTCGTGCAGCCCGACGTGAACCTCTACCTCGGCAAGACCCATGGCGGCCAGGGCAAGGCCATCGTGCACATGATCGGCGGGGTCTGTAAGAACAGCTGCAACGCCCAGGTGGGTCACGGCTACAACGAGGTGGTCAAGGCCACCTCGGGGCTCACGGCCGACGTCTGCCAAAAGAACCTCGGCGCGACGATGCAGATCATCATCAACAGCATCACCGGCGCCTCCAGCCTGGCCAAGCTGCAGTACGTGCCCATCAGCGCCTCCATCGCCGTGGCGGTGCACAAGCAGCAGATTCAGCGCAGCCGGCACAACGGCTTCGACTACGTCTCCGCCTCCAATACGCTGGTCTTCATCGGCAAGCAGATCAACAAGGGCACCATGGTGGTGGCCTCGTACCGCAGGTGGGTCAAGCAGAAGGCCATCGAGTAGCGGCCGCGAGCTGATGGCCGTTAGCCGGGCCAAAAAGCTAATAGCTAATAGCTAAAAGCTAATAGCTTCGGAAAGCGGCCCCGCCGCTATCCGAACGTAAAGACCTTCCGGATGGTCTCGACGACCGTCCACGTGCACTTGAGGCCCTTGGGGAAAAAGACGATGTCGCCGGCGCCGAACTCCACCTCCTGGCCCTGCTCGGTGACCACCTTGACCTTGCCCTCCTTGACGTAGGCCGTCTCGTCGTCTGAATACTGCCAGGCGAACGTCTCCGGCCCGCTCTCCCAGGAGCTCCAGCCGTCGACGCCGAGCTCGGCCAGGCGCGCGTCCGTGGCCTTCTCCACTTTTATCTCGGACATCGGTACCTCTTCATGTTGCCTTGCTAAAAAAATCAGGGGCTCATTATAGTGTAAGGGATGGCCACCTGCCCCAAGTGTTTTCGAGTGAGCGACGGCAATCACTGCCCCTCCTGCGGGGCGGCCATGGCCGGGCAGGAGGCCTCGTTTAGCGACGACGACCTGGCCAAGACAGTGGTCGGCGCGCCGGCCTTCGATGACCTGGAGCAGCCGGCGGTAGAGGCCACCGCGCCGCCGCCCGAGGACACCCTGCCCCGGCCCGCGCCGGCCGCCGGCGCCCGGAAAAAACCCTCGCGCCCGCCGGCCGCCGTCTCCGCCTCCTCCAGCTTCAAGCTGGCCTCGCCGGCCTCCCTGCCCCAGGGGGCTTCGCTGGGGGACACCACGCCGGATCCGCCGCATGGCGTGCGGTTCGGCCAGCCCCGCGCCACCGAGCCAAAGCCCGCCCCGGCAAAGCCCGCGGCCTCGGCGACCGACGCGCCCGCTGCTGACGCCCTGCCCCCCACCATGCTGGCGCCGGTCGACAGCGCGGCCCACCAGGAGATCCCGCCCACGGTGCTCGGATCCGTCCCCGCCTCTGCCGAGGTGCCGCCCACGGTGACCGCTGACGTGGCGGAGGTGGCCGGCGCCCTGCCCGAGCCACAGCCCAGGCCGTCGGGTCCCGACGTGGACACCAGCGCGGCCACCCTGCCCACCGGCGCCACCACGGCCATCCGTGAGCCGGGCCGGGGCCTGATGCGCCTGCTGATGACCCTGGGCGGTCTTTGCCTGCTGGGCCTGTTTCTGGTGCCCTGGGACGGTGAGCGGTTTTTCTGGCAGCAGCGCATCACCGGCCTCGGCTTCGTCTTCCGGCTGTTTTTGGCCGCCGGGGGCGTGGTGTTCCTCGCCGGCGCGCTGATCCCAATCCCCTACGGCCTGCGAGCCCTGGTGGCCTTCCTCGTGGGCCTGACCCCGGTGGTGCTGGCCAAGGTCATCGAGCTGAAGTCCAGCTCCATGGGCCCCGAGCAGGTCCTGGGGCTGCTCCTGCTGACCATCCTCGTGCTGCTGCCCGCGGCGCTGTTCCACCGCGGACGCGTGGGCGGCACGGTGCTCGGCCGGGTGCTTGTGGTCATTGGCGTGGTGGGGGTGCTGGCCTTCCTCATGGTTCCCCGGGGAGCGGGCATGCCCATGGTGCTCACCTTTCGCGCGCTGAGCAACGTCTCCAACGCGACCCAGGCCGTGGGCGCCGCGCTCCCCCTGGTGCTGCTGCTGTTCGGGGTGCTCTCCATGCTGGCCTTCATGCCCGCGCGCGGCTCCGGCCTGGCCTCGGTCTGGGCCATGGGCCTGCTTTTTTACGTGGCCCTCGAGGCGCTCCACGGCCCCGTGCTCTCCCTGGCCAGGGGCGATGACTTCTTCAAGACCGTGGCCCCCGGGCTGTTCACCGGCCTCTATCTGACCATCTCCTTCTCCCTGGCCGCCTACGGGCTCTCCCAGGTGTTTACCCGCCTGGCCGGCGGCGGTGACCCGCCCGGCTGATCCGGCCCCACAGCCAGAAGCATGCAAAATCAGGCCGTTCTGTGGACAAAAATACAGTCCCATGCGCTGTGTTTATTTTATTGGTGTAAAATTGTACCCTTAACCTGTTAAACACAGCTTCTAAACATGTGGATAACTTGTTACTAGATGTGTTGAAACACGGTTTGGCTGCCCCCTACAACCTTGACAGGTTTGCACACTCCTGTTACGGTTTGTCACACTTTCCCCACACCCAAACCGCACCCCAATTAGCTCATGAGCAGACAACAGAACATCGCCTGGGACGAGATCCTGGAGCTTCGAGTGGTCCGCGCCCTGGGGGGATTGATCACCCGCCGCTGGCGGCTGGGTATCTCCTTCGTCACCGCCGACGGTGAGCTGGTGGACCGAGCCAACTTCCCGCCTCCCCACGGGCCGTGCCACGAGCTGTGGTCTCTGGAGGGGCGTGGCCAGGAGGTGGGCCGCGGCGTGGCCCGGGTCATGGAGTCCGACGCCGTGGCCGACGTCCACGTCGGTCAGCTGGGCCTGCGGGAGGTGACCTGTCCCATCGTCATCGAGGGGGAGGTCCAGGGGGGAGTCGTCGCCGGCGGCTTCCTCGGTCCGGACGACGCCCACGGAGGCGAGCTGCAGCGGGCCATGGACGCGGCGGGCGTCGACGCACTGGCCTGGCAGGAGGAGCTGCCCCGGCTGGACACCGCGGACGAGCGTTACCTGCGCGAGCTGGTGGACGTTTTGGCCCGGGAGGTGACCCGCTTCCAGAGCGAGACCATGGCCGTGGAGCGGCGGCACCTCGGCGCCGACGTGGAGTGGACGACCAAGTACTCCTACGACGAAATCATCGGCAAGAGCCGACCGATGAAGGACCTCTACCACCTGCTGGACAAGGTCATCGACTCCGACTCCACCGTGCTGATCCAGGGCGAAAACGGCACCGGCAAGGAGCTCATCGCCAAGGCGATCCACTTCAACTCCAACCGGCAGGTTCGGCGCTTCGTGGTGCAGAACTGCTCGGCCTTCAACGACAACCTGCTGGACTCGGAGCTGTTCGGCCACCGCAAGGGCGCCTTCACCGGCGCCATCGGCGACAAGCAGGGCCTCTTCGAGGTGGCCGACGGCAGCACCTTCTTCCTCGACGAAATCGGCGACATGAGCGCGGCGCTGCAGGTCAAGCTGCTGCGGGTGCTGCAGGAGGGGACCTTCATCCCGGTGGGCGACACCCAGCCGAAGAAGGTGGACGTGCGCATCATCGCGGCCACCAACCGGGACCTCAAGCACATGGTGGAGCACGACGAGTTCCGCGAGGACCTCTACTACCGCATCAACGTGATCAACATCGTCATTCCGCCCCTGCGCGACCGCAAGGAAGACATCCCGATGCTGGTGGAGCACTTCCTGGAGAAGCACGCCCGGGGGGAGCGCAACCGACTGAAGAAGCTGTCCAAGGGGTGCCTCTCCCGGCTGATGGAGTACGCCTGGCCCGGTAACATCCGCGAACTGGAGAACGAGATCGAGCGCCTGGTGGTGCTGGCCGGCGACGAAAAGCTCGTCGGCAACGACCTGCTCTCATCGCGCATCGCCCAGCCCTTCCCCCAGGAGGACATGCACGCGGCCCACAACCCCAACTGCCTGCCCGACGCGATCAAGAACCTGGAGCGGACCATGATCTACGAGGTCCTCAAGCGGAACCACTGGAACAAGACCCGGGCCGCCCAGGAGCTTCACATCAGCAGGCGCAACCTGATCAGGAAGGTGCAGAAGTACAAGCTGGAGCAGCGCAGGGGATAGCACAGGCTCCGGGCTCCGGGCTCCAGGCTACCAGGCAAGCTGACGAAAGCCGGCCTCGTAGCCGGAAGCCTGTAGCCTGTAGCCCGCCGCAGGCGGCCTCAGAGCTCCACGTCGGCGATGGACTCGAAGATCTGCGAGGGCTGGAAGGCGAAGCGCGCCGTCACCTCGCGGTTGGTCACTCCGGTGAGCACGAGGATGGTGCGCATGCCCGCCGCCACCCCGCCGATGATGTCGGTCTCCATGCGGTCGCCGATCATCACCGTGTCCTCGGAGTGGACCCCCAGGTGGTTGAGCGCCGAGCGCATCATCAGCGGATTCGGCTTGCCGACGAAGAAGGGCGCCACGCCGGAGGCCTTCTCCACCAGGGCCGACAGGGCCCCGCATGCGGGCTCCAGCCCGTCCTCGGATCTGTCCGCCACGTCGGAGTTGGTGGCCACGAAGTGCGCGCCGGCGGCGATGAGCCGCACCGCCTTGGTGATCTGGTTGTAGGCGTAGCTCTCCGGCTCACCGACAATGACGTACTCGGGCTCGTCCTCGGTGACGACGAAGCCCACGTCGTGCAGCGCCTCGGTTACGCCGCTGCCGCCCAGGACGTAGGCCGTGCCGCCTGGCCCGCGCTGCTCGGCCAAAAACCGCGCTGTGGCCATGGCCGAGGTGAAGATGCGCTCGGCGGGGACGTCGAGCCCCCTGCGGCGAAGCCGGTGGGCGAGGTCGCCGGGGGTGTAGCGGGGGCTGTTGGTCAGGATCAGGTACTCGGCCCCCACCTGGTTGAGCCGCTGGATGAACTCGCTGGCCCCCGGAATGGCCGTGTGGCCCGTGACCAGCACGCCGTCCATGTCGATGAGGTAGCTCTTGGGTGCGTTCATGACGCCGAACAGTACCATGTACCCCACGATTCCAAAGCGGCGCTCTCACAAAACACCACAGGAGTCATGCTCCATGACTCTCACTTCGGTTTCTTGGGCGACAGCTTGCAGAGGGTGCTCATGGCCGCGTAGTCCTTGTAGCAGCGCTCCCACTCCAGGGCCGACAGCAGGCCCTTGGCCAGAAACCCCTTGGCGTCGCAGAACGCGAAGCTCTTGCCGCCCTCGACGCAGTGGAGCACCAGGTCCTTGGCGCCGCCGGGGCCCTTGACGATGGGCATGCTCGTACAGGGGCAGGTGGACAGCTCGATGCTCAGCTCGGCCGTGCAGGCCTTGGTGCGGTTGACCGAGGCCGCCCAGGCCACGTTGCCGATGAGCAGGCTGACGTGCTGCTTGGTGCCCTCACCCTTCTTCGGCTGCTCGGTGATGAAGGACAGGCTGCTGGTGCCGCTGGCCAGTGGGCGGATGGTGCCGCTCTTTTCGGTGCGGATCCAGGCCTCCATCTGCAGGTCGGGGCTGCAGTCCTTGCCCAGCTTGACCTTCCAGGCGTAGCGGTTCTTCACCTGGTACTCCAGGTTGTCCATCACCTCCACGCGCACCCCGGCCAGGTGCTGCTGCACGGCGTCGGGCAGGGTCAGCGTCACGGTGCCCTTCTTCGGGCTCTTGGTCTCGGCCACCTTGCGCGCCGCGGGCGACAGCTGATAGGAGCGCGTCACCGTGTCGAAGCGGCACTTGCCATTGTGCAGCACGCTCTCCCCCTTGCCCAGCTTGGTCCATCCCTTGTCCACCGTCCCCCACCAGGGCTCCTCCAGCTGCTCGTGCATGTCGCCGGTGGGGACCCGGCCCTCCCAGTACTTGGGGTCGGCCTTGTTGCCGTAGGGATCGGCGGTGGTGCCGGGCAGGCGGCCGAAGGGGCGGGACTTGGCCGCCGGCACCAGGGGGCACTTCTTCATCGACGCGCAGCCTCGCAGCAGCGCCACCTCGCGGGAGAAGCCGAACCAGTCCCTGCCGCGGGCCTGGGCCCAGGTCTTGACCGCGGGCCCGATGCTGACCTTGGGGTACTTGTTGGCCTTTGTCTTCGGCACCGCGTTGACCAGCTTCTCCAGGTAGGCGCCCGTGGCGTTGAGCAGCCCGGCCAGCAGCACCAGCTCGTCGCCGCCGGACTTGTCCTCCTGGTCGAAGAGGTACTTGAAGTAGGGCACGCGGGTGTAGTCCCAGAAGCGGTCCACGATGATGTCGCTGCCGTTGGGGAACCAGGCCGGGATGGTCAGCGGGTAGCCGGTGAGGCCGTGGCGGAAGTACCCCGGATGCAGCGGATGGTGCCGCGCCATCTCGTAGGCGAAGTAGTGGGCCGTGGCCTCGGCGAACCAGTCGTTGATGCGGTAATTCTGGGGCGTGGTCACGGTGTGCGGCCCGATCTGCGCCATCGCCCGCGTGGCGATCGAGGCCTGGTTGCGCCACCACCAGAAGGACTCGTCCTGGTTGGCCATGTAGGCCCCCTGCTGCCAGTGGAACAGCTCGTGGGCCACGGCGAGCAGCAGCGGCGCGGTGGTCTTTGCGAAGCACTTGGTCTTGCTCGGGTAGTGGGCGTGGTCGAAGTACTTGGTCTGCAGCTCCATGTAGCGGCCCGAGTAGCTGGCGCGGGCCTCGGTGGTGCCCGCGGTGAAGTCGAAGATCGCCACCTCCCATTCGGCCTTGCCGTTGTCCACCTTGAGCGAGCGGAACCCCTTGGCCCGCAGGGTGTCGAGGGTCTTGTTGAACATGGCCTCGATGCAGGCCCAGGCCTTGTCCCGGTCATTGGGATCGGTGGGCAGGTTGTGGTCCGGCGCGGTGGCCCGCACGCTCACCGGGTAGTAGTTCATGTTGATGCGGCCGATGTGAGCGTGGGGGAAGCTCAGGCCCATGCGCGCTGAGCCGGCGTGCCAGATGCCGCTCTTCCAGCGCCAGACGCGGCCCTTGCGCTCGGCGCCGAAGAGCTTGAGCGTCGCCAGCGGGGCGGCCACCACCACGCCCTTTTCGATCTCGGTCCCCTTGCTCGTCTTGACCCAGCCGGTGCCCATGACCTTGATCTTGAACAGCTCGGTGCCGCCCGAGGTCTTCTTGCAGCGCTTGAGCTCGGACACGTCGCTCTCCACCAGGGGGCGCGTGCGCAGCAGGTAGTCGTTGGCCCACTTGACCGGGTCCTTGGCCACCAGCGCCTTCTGCTTGGGATCGGAGAACGCCGGGTGGCTCGGGTCCAGCTCCAGCTCCACGGTGGCCGCCTTGTGGATCTTGGTAAACAGCGACTCGGGTTGCACGTCGAGGCCCAGCTCGAAGAACCAGACGGCGGGCGACAGCTTCGGCTGATCCTTGGGCTGGGTCCGGCTGTGCTTCAGGGTCACGGTGGCCTTCTCGCCGCTGGCCAGGGTCCCGGCGGGCAGCACCAGCCGCACCGCCTGCACCGGCCCGTGGCCGCCCACCCGCAGTCGGCCGCCCTTTTCGTCGAGGGTCGCCGTGGACGGCGGCAGGGCGCCGTCGCCGGTGGTGGCGCCGTCCGACAGGCCGCCGTCGCCGGCGGGCGCCTCGTCGTCGGGGCAGCCGGCCAGCAGCAGCAGGCAGAGCAGCGCTGTCGCCGCGGGGTGGATGTGTCTGGTGAGCGTGTGCATTCGACCTCCTCGTCCAACGTCCTGATACTGTAGGGGCACTAAAGGTTGCACGGGGAGGGGGGTGTCAAACCCGGATGTTGAGCCACGGCCGCCGGTCCAGCGGCCCCGTGGCCAGAGCCTGGCTCAGAACTTGTGGGGCCGGAATGTCTTGAAGATCTTCTCCACCTGCTTCCAGATCTTGGCCGGGCGCGAGGGGCCGGCCCAGGCCCGCAGCTCGAAGGCCACGCCGTGGTGCACCAGGCAGAGGCTGCGTAGCTGCACCGGGTAGCCCCGGGGGCCGCGGAAGGAGTAGGTGGCGCGGATGCCGTCGGTGCCCGAGCCGCCCACGTTGCGCACGCGGTAGACCTTCTTCACCTTGACGTCGGGGCTGATGCCCCGGCGCTGGGCATAGATCGACTGCCACAGCCGGTCCACGTTGCGGCCCGCGGCCTCCCAGGTCAGCACCGTCACCGAGCCGACGTAGACCACCCGCTTGCCCAGCCGCTGCTTGCGCGCGAAGGGGATCACGTGGCGCAGGCCGCCGAGCTTGAGCTTCTTGCGCTTGTCCAGGTGCCAGCCGTTGGGGATCTGCAGCAGGAACCCCGACGGCTTGTGGCGCAGCAGCTTCCAGCCGGGCCGGGCCGCGGTGGGCAGGCCCGGCTTGGTGATGACGGCCGGCTTGACCTCTGGCGGCACCTTGGGCCCGGGCCTGGGCTCGTCCTTTTTGGGCGCGAAGGCGTAGACCGACTTGCGCGTGCGCAGCAACACCGCGTCGCCGGCGGCCACGGGGACGCCGGTGCCCGGGGAGTCCAGGGGGTGGGAAAAGACCGGGTTGCCGTCGTCGGGGCTGTAGATCACCGCGGCGCCGGCGCCGTCCTTGGTCAGGCCGGTCCACAGCTTGCCCCGGTGCAGCAGCACCCCCATGGTGGCCACCTGCCCGTCCCGGGACCACAGCGCCCTCTTCTGGGCCGGGTCGTAGGCCAGCAGCAGGCTCGGGTCGCCGGGCCCGCCGTGGTTGGCGAAGAAGAGCTGCCCCGCCGGGTCGCCGGCGACCCAGAAGGTGTCGGACACGGCGCTCTTGTACTGGCCGGACAGCGAGATGTCCTTGAGCTTCACCGACTTTACGTAGTCGGCCTCGGTGTAGTAGAGCTTGGTCCGGTTCTTCTTGCCGCGCTTGCGGGTGTAGTCGATGAACACCACGCGGCCGCCGCCCACGCGGATCACCCGGTGGCCGCCGCCGGGCAGCAGCTTGAACTGATAGACCTGCTTGCCGCGGGACAGATCCAGCACCTTGAGCCGGTTGGGGCTGCCCTTGCTCGCCCGCGGGCCGGCCTCGTGGCTGTAGATCACCACGAACTTGCCGTCGGCCCCGCGCAGCTCGCCGGTGAAGCCGAGGGCCACGCCCAGCTGCTTGTCCAGCGCGGCGTTTAGCCGGTAGACCCCCTTGGCGCCGGTGACGTACACCGAGCCGGCGGCGTGCAGCACGCTGTTGGCGCCGGGGATCTCCTTGAGCTTCTGCTGCTTGCCCGTGGCCGGATCCAGCATCAGCACGCCCTTGCTGCTGAGCACGTAGACGTGCTTGTCGCTGGCGGTGAGGATGCCCGCGCCGTAGCGCAGGTTCGGGATGCTCACCGACCACAGCTTGCGCCCATGCTCCAGGGAGTGTGCCGCCAGGGTGTTGCCCGTCTTGAACAGCACCTGCTTGCCCATGACCGTGGGCGGCCAGATGCCGGTGGACGGCACCTGCCAGCGCGCCGCGTACTTTGTTTCGCCCGCCGCGGCGCCGCTCCAGGCAACGCAGGCCGTCAGTGCCAGCCCCCACAGGACCTTCTGTCTCATCATCATCGTCCGCTCTTTTACTCCAACAGAGACTAATCAGCGAGCACGCGGCAAGTCAACGCATAGCTATCCTGCCTCGCCGGCGCCGCCAAGAATGCGATCCAGATCACCTTCTGTGGCATGGACGGCGCGGTACCGTCCGCCATTCACCACGAACCTTGACTGACCGGTCATTCAAGAACATGATAGGGCCACTTTTCCTGGAACCAGCGTACGGGAGGTCGCAGATGGCATTTCCACCGTTCACCGATGAGCACAAGATCTTTCGCAAAAGCGTGCGGGACTTCGTCGCCCGCGAGCTCGAGCCTCACGCCGAGGAGTGGGACGCCGCCGAGGACTTTCCCAACGAGGTGTTCAAGAAGATGGGCGAGCTCGGCTTCCTCGGGCTGCGCCACCCCGAGGAGGTGGGCGGCGCCGGCGTGGACTACTGGTTCTCCGTGGCCTTCATCGAGGAGCTGTGCCGCTCCCGCTGCGCGGGCATCAACATGGCGATCCTGGTGCAGACCGACATGGCCACGCCGATCCTCTCCGAGCTGGGCACCGACGACGTCAAGAAGGAGTTCGTCGAGCCCGCGGTCATCGGCGAAAAGATCGGCGCGCTGGGCATCACCGAGCCGGGCGCCGGCTCCGACGTGGCCGCCATCCGCACCACGGCCAGAACGGACGGCGACGACTACATCATCAACGGCTCCAAGACCTTCATCACCAACGGGGCGCGGGCCGACTTCATCACCCTCTCGGTGCGCACCGGCGGCGAGGGCTGGGGCGGCATCAGCCTGGTCTGCGTGCCCACGGACGCGGACGGCTTCTCCGTGGTGCGCAAGCTGAAGAAGATCGGCAACCACGCCTCGGACACCACCGAGCTGCACTTCGAGGACGTGCGCGTACCCCGGCGTTACCTCATCGGCGAGGAGGGCCACGGCTTCCGCTACGTCATGGTGAACTTCCAGGGTGAGCGCCTGGCCGCGGCCATCATCGGCGCGGCCGCCGCCAAGCTCGCCATCGAGGACGGCGTGGCCTACGGCCGGGACCGCAAGGTCTTCGGCAAGCCCCTGGTCAAGATGCAGGTCTGGCGCCACGAGCTGGCCGACCTGATGACCCAGGCGGAGGCCGCCCAGTGGCTGACCTACCGCGCCTGCGACCTGTTCGACCAGGGCAAGGACGCCACCCGCGAGATCTCCATGGCCAAGCTCTACTGCGGTGAGCTGGCCTGCAAGACCGTGGACCGCATGCTGCAGATGCACGGCGGCTACGGCTACATGGACGAGTACCCCATCAGCCGCGCCTGGCGGGACGTGCGCCTGCTGACCATCGGCGGCGGCGCCTCCGAGGTGATGAAGGAGATCATCGCCAAATGGAGCGGGCTCTAACCCCGATGCCCCTGCCCTAGTCCTCCATGACCTGCTCCGCGGTGATGCCGTGCTTGCGCATCAGCTTGCGGAAGTACTTGCGGTCGATGGACGCCTCCCGGGCGGCGTGAGAGATGTTGCCGCCGTTTTTGGACAGCAGCTTGAGGATGTAGTCCCGCTCAAAGGACGAGACCCAGCGCTCCTTGGCCTCCTTGAAGGTGGCCTCGGCGCTCTGGGTGCCGGTGGCCACCATCTGCACGCTGGACTGCAGCTGCTCGGGCAGGTCCACCACCTCCACCGTGGGCCCGTCGCAGAACGACACCGCCCGCTCGATGACGTTGAGCAGCTCGCGCACGTTGCCCGGCCACTGGTAGGCGGTCATCAGCTCCAGGGCCTGCTGTGAGATGCCCTCCACCTTGAGCGAGTTTCCCGGGTTGCGGTTGAAGGCGTGGGTCTTGAGGAAGTGATCGGCCAGCAGGGGGATGTCCTCGGGGCGCTCGCGCAGTGACGGTATATGCACCCGCACCACGGAGAGGCGGTAGAACAGGTCCTGGCGGAAGCGGCCGGAGCGCACCTCCTCCTCCAGGTCGCGGTTGGTGGCGGCGATGACCCGCACGTCCACGCGGATCGCCTTGGACGAGCCGACCCGCCGGATCTCCCGGTGCTCCAGGGCGCGCAGCAGCTTCGGCTGCAGGTCCAGGCTCAGCTCACCCAGCTCGTCCAGCAGCAGGGTGCCGCCGTGGGCCATCTCGAAGATTCCCTGGCGGGTCATGATGGCCCCGGTGAACGACCCCTTCTCGTGGCCGAACAGCTCGCTCTCGATGAGGTTCTGGGGCACGGCGCCGCAGTCGAAGACCATCATCGGGCCCTCGGCCCGGGGGCTCAGGTCGTGGATCGTCTGGCTCACCACCTCCTTGCCCGTGCCGGTCTCGCCCTCCACCACCACCGTGGCGCCGGACGGGGCGATCTTTTCCATGATGCCGTAGATCTCGCGCATCTTGACGTTCTTGCCGATGAGCTTGCCCAGGGAGTTTTTCTGGCTGGGCACGATGGGCACCTTCTCGTCGGCGTAGAAGAACTTGATCTCCATCTTGCCCAGCTGCACGGTGCAGCCGGACTTGAGGTACGCCTCGCGGATGCGCACGCCGTTGATGAAGGTGCCGTTGGTGGAGCCGAGGTCCACCAGCACGTAGCCGTCCTCCTCCTGCACCACCTTGCCGTGGTAGCGCGACACCGTCTCCTCGTTGAGCACGAGGTCGTTGTCGTCGATGGCCCCCAGGGTGATCAGGCTCTGGTCGAAGATCCGCTCGCGCGCGCGGCCCGCCCGCTCGATGACGAACTTGCACTTGCGCAGGTGCAGCTCGGTGGGGCGACCGTCCATGTAGTCGATCTTGGTGGGGGGAACGGTTTCGAGGAATTTTGACTTGCCCATGACTGCACCCGTGGTTGCTGGGGTCTTTTGTCCCCCCTTAATCTACGGCAAGGGGGCAGGACTGTACAACACCGAATGCGGCTGGAGCGCTGCCCATTGAGGCTTTATCAACCTCTTCGGGCAGCGCTCTGGTATGGTGGGCCCGCGCCATGGAAGAGCCCGACCTGATCACCATCCGCTTCACGGTTCAGCCGGCCCACGGCGGCTGGCGCCTGGACCGCTTCATCAAGGCCCGCATCACGCGGCTGTCGCGCACGCGGATCCAGAAGATGATCCGCTCCCAGGCCGAGCTGGGCGGCGTGGCCTTGCGGCCGTCGTCCAGGGTGCGGGTGGGCCAGGAGGTGACCCTGCTGCGGCCAGCGCCCGAGGAGCCGGACGTGCCGCTGACCTTCGACGTGCTGCACAGCGACGAGGCGATGCTGGCCATCGCAAAGCCAGCGGGGCTGCCCGTGCACGCCACGGCGCGCTTCCACCGCCATACCCTCACCGCTGTGCTGCGCCAGCGCTACCCCGAGGGCGAGGTGCCCCAGCTGGCCCACCGCCTGGACCGCGAGACCTCGGGCGTCATGCTGCTGGGCCGCACCCGGGACGCCGGCATCGCGCTCAAGGAGGCGTTCCGCCGCCGCCGGGTGCACAAGCGCTACCTGGCCCTGGTCCACGGCCGGCCCGAGGACCGCTGGACCGTGGACCTGCCTCTGGGCCCCGATGTCCCCTCCGGCATCCGGGTCAAGATGGGGGTGGTGCGAGACGGCCAGCCGGCGCTCACGCGCTTTCGCACCCTGAAGCAGCGGGGCGACTTCTCCCTGGTGGAGGCCCTGCCCGAGACCGGGCGCCAGCACCAGATCCGGGCTCACCTCGGAGCCTGCGGCTTCCCCGTGGTGGGGGACAAGCTCTACGGTGAGGAGCCGTGCCTGCTGGAGTACCTGGAGACCGGCATGACAGACAGCCTGCTGGAGCGGTTGCTGCTGCCGCGCCAGGCTCTGCATGCAGCGGGGATCACGTTTCCGCATCCGGTGACGAGGTCGGAGATGAGTATCGATTGCCCGCTGGCTGATGACTTGATGGAGTTTTGGGCGGGGCGGGAAAACCAGGAACTGAGAACCAGGCACTAGGAATGTTCAATGGGGTGCTGGTGCTGGCGTTGGGGATCGACGCCGCTTTGCGGCTCGGCTGGGGTTGGGGAAATAAAAAATAAAAAACATGAAATTCAAAATTCAGAATGGGGTGCGGGTGCAGGCGTTGGGGCGGCGCCGCTTCGCGGCTCGGCCTTGGTTGGCTGATTAGGGCTCTCTGGCTTCTGAATATGCGCGCGTTTGGGCCATGCCAGGCCGCCGTGCTGGCCGACTTCTGGACGGACGATATCCGGGTGACCGTGGGGCCGTGCTGGTGGCCGGATGATCGCTTTGACTCCTTGAGCCAATGCGAGGCGCTCCTACGTGACAATGGGTCATAGGGATAAAACATCTACCGAGGGTTCTGGCGAGCTCAGTGCCTCGAGAGCGACAAAGAATCAGAGGGATAAAACATCTACCCAGGGTTCTGGCGCGCTCGGTGCCTCGAGTGCGACAAAGAACCAGAGGGATAAAACATCTACCCAGGGTTCTGGCGCGCTCGGTGCCTCGAGAGCGACAAAGAATCAGAGGGATAAAACATCTACCCAGGGTTCTGGCGCGCTCGGTGCCTCGAGAGCGACAAAGAACCAGAGGGATAAAACATCTACCCAGGGTTCTGGCGCGCTCGGTGCCTCGAGAGCGACAAAGAATCAG
>PVBE010883730.1_pt1 | contig 16123 bp, 8 predicted proteins | sample 1631181 | NCBI WGS metagenome assembly PVBE01 (sample SAMN08397723, study PRJNA350692) | Marine metagenome, whole genome shotgun sequencing project. | isolation source: water | place: Pacific Ocean | collected 2012-04
ATGTTTCTGTACTCTCTCGCTATATGAGTAATCCCGTCCTCTATCGAATCATCGATCGAACACCCTATCAGCAGACTAGCACCAGTTCGACCAGTTCGACGACTTCGTCGAGCAGTAGCTCGACTTCGTCGAGCAGTACTAGTTCCACCACCAGTACTACTACGACCACGGCGGTGTGGGTGAAGTACGAAAACACCGCTTGCATGGACGAAGACTCGCTGGAGGCGTACCTGGAGGAGGCGGATTCCCCGAACAGAAAGGGTTTGGCCCTCCAGCACGCCAAAGCCGCTTGCGAGATCGACGCGCGGAACGCGACCTCCGCGTGCTGGGGCATCGCTATACCGTCCCCCTACAACTCTCCTGGGCTGCATCTCATTCGAAGAATTCCGAGGGGTAATTGCCAGCGCCGTATGATCAAGGAAGGGGGTTCGGTGTGGCTTCTCGACCGCGACGCCTTCAGCCTGCTTAACGAACGCACGGAGGATGGGAGACTCTTCTGCCGCTGGGAGTACATGGGAAGTGGGATCAGGTTCTCGAGAACCTTTATAGGCTATATTGGCCGAGAAAGGTTTCGATTACTCATCATCATCAGGATTCACCAGTTTCGTTTCACACAAGATCATGTCCCAGTCCCAGCGGCAGGAGAGTTTTATTAAGACCGCTGAGTTTCTGGCGCTGTCGCGGAGCTCTCAGAATCTGCACTATCTTTCCTTCTCGAAGCCGGTTCACCTTCTCAGCCGAAGTGGTCAAGACTCGTCTACGTCTGTAGAGCTACAGCTCGAGCTTCAGGCGTTCCCTGCTCCGGTAAAGAACCTCAAACTTTCCACAGGCTACTCTGATGGGCATAGTTCGACTCCCGAAATCAAGCTTGAATGGCTCACCCCTGGAAACCCTGCAGGCACGATGACATTTAAATACTCGGTGCCAGATGAGTTCGTGGTTTCCAGCGGCGGCGAATATCGCCAGCTCACCCTCCTGGTCGGCAGTTCCATTCGCGAAGGCTCTCGAGCAACTGTCCAGCTCTATCTGTCGAGGTTTAATGCAGCCTCCGGCGACATCGTGATGGAGACGTGAAACTCTCCTGCCGTTGGGATGACGAAGTCATCCCGATGGCAGAAGAGTTTTTAGGTCCTCGAGGCAATACTTCGCGCCGCCGTACGAGTTCACCAGGGGCAACCGCCACTGGCAGTCGTGCACCGGACACTACGCGCTGCGGGGAACAAGGACGGACGCTAATGCGATTGATGGAGTCTCGCACTGCACGGGCGCCGAGTGCACCGAATCTCTGCATCTCGAGCTGCAGAAGGAGGAAAGCCCGAATCTTATCGGTCCCAGCAACGGGACGGTCGTGTATCTGCCAGTAGATTTCACCGACGTTGAGGCAGAGTATCGCCAGTTTCGAGCACGATCAGCTGCAGGTGGGGAGGATGCTGTTGCTGTGATGGTGCAGGGTGCGGAGGCGCTGGATGGGGATGTTAGATCTTACCTTTTTGGACGGTCGAGCCGAGAACTTGTTTTGTATCATAGGATTCGGAGGGCGTTCGGTGTGTGTAAAAAGGTCATGACCTCTGGCATCCCTAGAGACATGGACGACATCGAGGCCTGCGGTGTTTTGAAAGGGTTTGAGGCGTGGCGCACCCACACGCGATGTCCGAACCTCCCCCGCTACAACCGCGACAACGCCACGCTTGTTCACACAACGTTCGAAGAAGCGAGGCTCGCCTGCCTGCTCGAGAGGACCTGCAACGGTGTGCAGTACCTCCATGATCAAGGAGCGGGAGATCGTGACGAATACTAAGGAGTAAGATTTCACTGGCTGTCAAAAACAACTTTTCAGCGCCGTTTTCAAATAGGAGAAAAGTCTGCATGAAAAGTGTCTACATCGATCAGGGGGGTGAAATCTTACTCCTGAATCGGGATGGGTCTTGATCCTCGGCGGCGAGTGCTGCTCCCCCGAGGCTGCTACAGGAGGGGATTTGTCCGGGGTCCTGGTCAAAACCGGCCACGCCGGCTGCATTGGCAGCGACTGTCGTCGCTGCGCCGTCGTCTTCGACGACATTCGCCACGGCGAGGAAGTGGTGCCTCTCCCGCGCACCAGTGAATTTGTCGAGGGCCGATACTTCAAGCACGTGGGCGATGGCTGCTGCGACCCCTGGCACATCAACACGCTCTCGGGGTGGAAAAATGTTGAACACTTCGATAGTAAACAAGATGCGCGCTGGAGAAGGAGTTGGCATTATGACCCCTCTTCGACCGGTACACGCCGTCGGCTAGAGGAAAGCATGTGGGCCGATGTTCCGGCTTCTGAGTGCGAGCGGCAGTGCTTGGCGGAGCCAGAGTGTGGAGGCTTCGTGGTGACCAGTGACGATGGCGGTGCTGGCGGTCCCTGTAGTGTGAACGAGAACACGGTGCTCGGAGTAAGCGGGGTTCAGTTCGGAGCCAGTCGCTGCACCGGCCCAACCTTGTCGGGGTGCGTGCTCAAAGGAATGCTGCCGGTTACGTCGACCAGGTGCAATTCCGTTGGGATTCCGCCTCTAAACAGGGATGTGTATTTCATACCTGGCGGGGAACGTCTGCACTTTTCTGGCGGCGACCTCGCTGATGAAGCCGACCTCGCTGGAAAGCTCTCCTGTCGTCGGGATGACTTCGTCATCTCGACGACAGGAGAGTTTTTCCTGCCATGCGGTCCGCTGGCGACTCACCCTCATTTTACGAAGGCGGTATAAAATGCTACGCCCCGCACGTGAAGCAGTACGTCCTGCTGGGTTTCGGCTGCGCCAGCATGGTGCGCGACTTCTCGACGCATTTCCTGCCTTCCGCCGATCGAGGCCCATTCGAGTCCGCCGATTTTTCGTATCTGACGCCGCCCGAAGCCATGTCGCAGCACGAGTGCGAAGAGTTGTGCGACAAGGACCCTCGGTGCTTCGGGTACAGTATGGTGAACGTTCAGGTGACGGGCGACGCACTGCCGAGAAACGCGAGTATCGACGGCTTCTACATGTAATGGGGAAGCTTCGCTTCCCCTGCTGTATGATAGCCGTCACAGTATCGACCCGATGCACTTCCCATACTTGCGCGGGAGCTGCGAGTTGGTTAGTAACGTGCCAATTTTGCTCCTCCACGACCTGCAGACGCTCAAACAAGAGGACTGCGCCATCACGTTCGGCGTCGACTATACTACCGCCCAAAAACGATTTCCGGTAGTCCGCTCTTTCCTGCCTGGAACGCTCGACACAGCATTGCCGGAGTTCTACACCGAGGTGACCTACATCGTGCGAACCACCACCACGACTACCACACCGCCGGCCTGCGATCCCGCAACCCAGCGGTGCGGGTGCGTGACCGAGCCCGCGTACGGTCCGTGCCGCACGGACGCCGGCGGGCCGCTGTGCACGGACCGCCCCTTCGGGGTTGCTTCGTGCTGCGGCCACGGGCGGGAGTTCGGAGCGACGGAGTCCTCTGCGTGCGGCTACCGCTCGACCTGCAGCGACTTGGTGAACTCCTACGCCAACTCCCCAACCTACGACTTCTACGCCGCCAGCGTTGATCGGATAAATCAGCTCAACGGCTACGCCTGCGTCCGACCCGGGTGGGAGCGGTTGACCGTGAAACCAGCGCTGATCTCGACAGGCCGCGCAGCGGACGGGGACGACCACAGGTCGGAGAGCGCGCCCGGCAACCGCTACTGCGACGACGCCTTGGAACGGTTTCTGCGCTGCGGAGAAGAAGTCATCGGCAATACGACGACCTCGTGCAACACGGGCTACACGTCTATTGACGCGGCGCTCGCGGCGTGCGAAGCAGCGTCCGATTGCAGGGGGGTGATGTTCGTCTGCAGTTCGGAGGCGGGGCTGGTGGAGAGGCTGGCGGAGAGGCTCGCGGGCCAGGAGCAAGCTCTGGAAGAAGTTCTGAACGCGCGCGGGCGGTACTTCACGATCTCGTCGGACAGCTGCGAGAGCCGCTCGACTCCGTCGAGCTGCGGTAGTTTTACCTGGATGAAAGCCGGCGCGGCGGGCGACTTCAGGGCGGGAGACACCGATTTATCCGTCCACGATGTGGCCGAGGGAAATGTCACCGGAAATGTCACCAGCAGCGGCGCCGGGACTGAGGAGGCGCACATGGATGCAGTCGCCGAGCCGTTGGATGAGTCGTGCGATGGCGAGAATTCGCACCTGATCGACGGGATTTGCGTCTTCTGCCCGCAGTGGAGTGGAGCCGCGGAGCGGCACATTGCGGGGCAGCAGAGGCACCAGTTTCTGCACTACGATTACGCCACCGGCAGGCGTCTGTGTCGCCCTCGCAGCGCCCAGAGTATCGTGACCCCGTCGCAAGTCAGCGCCTTGGGCGAGATCTCCTACAACACGCGCAGCAATCGGTGGCACCGCGCACAGCTCTGGAGCGGCAATCTCGTGCTCGACAGCGGCGGAGTCTCGGGCCGGCACGGGGGGTACTGCGTGTGCCCCGACGGGGCGGAGTACCTGGTCGGCGAGGCGTATTCGGACGCCAGCGTCGGCTCGCACGAGTGCGCGTCCCTCGCGTGCGAAGGCGGGACTGCTGTGAATCGCTGCCTCTTCTCCGGAGGAGGCGGCGCCCTCGTCCCGGAGCGCGAGCGGCTCGCTCGGACCGGGAAAAAAGTGGTCTGCCGGACGGCCGCGACTGACGCAGCGCATTTCCCTCCCGACGCACCTGTAATCCTCGTCGGTCTCACCTTCGCCAAACCCTACCCGCACGGCGCCGACACCTCCCACGCCTTCGTCGCCCGCGTGACTGCCGACCCCGCGTCCGCCGCCGGTCGCGAGAGGGCCGATCGGGACGGGCTCGCTCGAATCTCTCTCGTCAGCGACGTCATGAACCCCGATTTGGCGCTGAGCGCGACGAGCAGCGCTCGGTACAACAGGTCCCGGGCCGGCGCGGAGATCCGGATCGCAACGATCGCCTCCCTGGCGAGCCTCTTTCTGAAGGGGGTCGTGCCGGGGATTCCGAGTAACCAGTTCGCGGGGCCGAGCATTTACTTTCCCCCTCCTCCGGAGGAGGGGGGAGAGTCGTCGACGGCCGGCCTCTACCTGGCGCTCCCGTCGCAGCACATAGTGGCGACCCTGATCATCTCCGGGGGCGACACACTGCAACGCATTGTGGGTGCGGACCTGGGGGTTGCGAACTCCGCTACGGCGTCGAGGGCCGGATTCGATACGCCGATCGAGGCGAGGAGGGTGCGGGAGGCGATCTTCGTCTGCGACCAGGGGAACAACCGGGTCGTGCGGTGGATCGCGGCGACCGCCCCCGCTTCCTGGCACAGTCCCGCGATTCTGGCGGCGGGGAGTGATCCGGACGCACTGCCGGTGGCGATCGCGGTGCAGATTTTAGAAGCGAGAGAAGATCTACCAGCCGTAGGCTGGTTATTCGTCGCCGACCAGAAAGGCGCGGTGAGGCGGTGGCCAGCGATGGAGCCCGGCGACAGCTCGAGCGCGGTGGGAGTGCTGGTCGCTCAAACAGTCGGGGCTTCGCCCCGAATCGATCTGCACGGCGCGAAGCTGTATGTGACGTCTTCCGCACGAGTAGATGAAAATGAACATGGTGACCAAATTGGTGAACAAGCACAGGGTGCTCCGCAGAATGTTTCCCAGGTTCTGCGCTTCGTGCTCGGCGAGACTCCTCCCGACGCTGGGGAGGTGGTTTGGCAGCAAGAGCGGGAAGAGACCACCTCCGGTGGTCTCACAACATCCGGTGGTCTCAGAACCGGTGCGATCGGCGGAATCGCGGTGCGGCAGGGGGTTCTCTACCTCTCGCAGGGCGCCAGCGTGCAACGAGTCTTCCTGGGCGAGGGCGTTTGCGAGTCCGAGGACCCCTGTGCGATGGCAAACCCGGACGGCAGCACTAACCCCGGGAACGCATGTGTGCGCTCCCCAGCGACGGGGAGGCACACTTGCCTGTGCAACGCCACGCTAGGCTTCGTAAACGAGGCCGTGCTCGTCTCGAACGTGGCGGACAGCCTTCAGCGGCGAGCGCAGTCCCAACACTTCGAGATCTGTCGCCGCTGCGGGCCGGCGGAAGTGGTGGCGCTGGACTACCGCTCGGGCGCGGTCAGTTGCAGGTCCACCCGCACGGGGGAGGTGTTGGTCCGCTTCAAAAACCAAGATACGGATCACGGCGCCCAGCTGCGAAACCACGGAATGACTTTCACCGCACCTTATCCGGAAATTTCCCGGGGGGGCGGAAGTCGCTCTACTTTACCCGCCGCGAGCGCGAGTGTGAGCCTAGCGGTGGTGCGGAAGTCGCTCTACTCGGGCGCGGCGCCGCGTTCGCGCGCGGTGGCCGCGTGGGAAAGCCTCGTCAGGGTGAGCAGCAGCGAAGCTGCTGCAAGTAGTAGCAACGAAGCTGCTAGCGAAGCTGGTACGCCTCTCGGCAGCGAAGCTGGCGCCCTTGCGCGGGACGGCACGCTTCTCGCCTACCAGGGCGTGCACGTGGCGCGACGGGAGCAAGGCGTGCAGCGCGGCGTAGTCCCGTTTCCGCGGCTGCAGCTGGTCGACCGCGACACCTGGCTGCGCAACCCCGTCGCTGTGCAATGAAAACTTTCCTGTCGTCGGGATGACTTCGTCATCCCGACGACAGGAGAGTTTTTTAAGTGGTATCGCGACGAAGCCAGTCCTGCGCACGAGGAGCTGCTTTATGTGACAGATTCCGGCAACCACCGGGTCGTGGTCCTACGGCTCGTGGACGCGGGGGCGGTGATGCCCACACCCCCGGTGAGGGGTGGTGAGGAGTACTCTCTGGAGGAGGTTGTGAATTTGCAGCTGGGCGACGGCGTTGGTGGCGGGGAAGCGTGGCGTTTACTCTACCCTCAAGACGCCCGGCGGAACGGCAACTTCGTTTTTGTCGCCGACACGGGGAACGACCGGGTGAAGACGGCTTCTACAGCATGGGGAAGCTTCGCTTCCCCTGCTGTAGAAGCCGTCAGCGTCCAGCGCTGGAACGTCGTCCCAGAAACCGGCGGCTGGGCCGGCGTCACGATCGTCGGCGGAAGCATCCACGCCACCGCTACGCCAACGAGCGAAGAAGACCACCCCGCGCACCCGGACCCGCGCAGCAACCCAATTGTGCCGAAGCCCACCGGTCTCGCAATCGCGCCCTGCCGCGCGTGCGGCCTAACGGGGGGCGACATGCTTTTCGTCGTGTGCGAGCGGGGCCTCCTGAGGCTGCCGGCCGACCCCGCATTTCGGAACTATGTGGAGCTGATTCTCCCCGCGCAGCACGCAGGCGTGTGGCGCCCGCACATGAGCGGGAGTGGCGTGGAGGTGCACGGTAGGACCGCGTACCTGAGTTTCGCCAAAGCGGGAGGTGGAGGCCGCACGCCCGCTGCGCTCGGCTTCGTCGCAGCGATCACGCTCCCCGAGCGGAACCTGGACGAAGTCCAGGGAGGTGCTAACGCCACCCGCCACGAGCCGGTGGCCGACAACTTGACCGAAATAACCGCGCTGGAGGCCGCCGTCGTCGCCGGCAACTTCGCTGCCGACTCTCGCGGCGCGGGGTTGCACCAGCTGGACGAGCCGCATTCCGTGCTCGTGCGGCAGGGCGCGCTCTACGTGTCCGACCGCTACAACAACCGTATCGTGCGCTTCCAGCTCGCCGGCGGCGTTTGCGAGTCCGAAGACCCGTGCGCGGTGTGGAATCCCGACGGAACGGAGAACGTGGGGAACGCGTGTCACGCGCCGCCCGGAGAGCGGCACCTCTGCACGTGCGGTCACCCCAGTTCCGCGCTTTCGCGGACAACCAGGAGTGGCATGCAATTCGAATCCTGTAAAGTGTGTTCGTCCAGCGAAATCCCCATTTGGGACTACGACGCCAACCAAGTCGTGTGCAGAACAAGCGCGTCGGGAAGTTCGGCGGAAAGACTCTCTTCCTCGCAAACTGACCCGCCGTACGGCCTCGATTTCCTGCAACCGTACCCAGCGGACGGGCTCGGGCCGGGCGCGGCCCTCCTCACCGCCCGCGGGAGCGCGTCGCTGAACGGCGCCGCGCCGGCTGTGCTTCGGAAAACGATACCTGCGTCAGAGCCCCACGCCGCCGCCACGTGTCCAACGCTGACCATGCTGCCCGAGATTTTCCTGCGGATGGGTCCCACGTCAGGGCCACCCACAGCCGCGGCGTTGCAGAAAATTAGCGAGCCGCTGACTCTCGCCGGTACGAGCACCGCGGGAGCTGCGCCGACCCACAGATTCCTCACCGTTCGGATGGCCTTGCGCCAGGGCGTCGCACCGGGGGAACTCGCCGCGCAGCCCGTGTACATTTTGCGAGCAGATGGCATGGGCATGGTGGAGGTCGCACCAGGCATGCAGATGTCCCAAACCTCTGTGATCATGCTTTCCTACGAGGGCGACTACGTGCTTAAACTTCTCTTCAACTCTGGGGTGACGTTCCCCGATGCCCCGGAAGCGGCGTCCCTCAACACGCTTTTTGCGCACCCCGACCCGCGTCGCTTGCTGCATCTCGACCTGGTCATCGAAACGAGGGATGCGGCGAGGGAGAGCATCGAAACGCTCACGGGAACGATCACGACCGGCCACGTCGCATCCGCCCGGGTGTATGTGAACGGAATGTTGCTGCTGAGCATCCCGAGCGTACTGCTGAGCGAGCCCTTCGCGACGCCCCTGACGCGGCTGCAGCTGTGGCATGACGCCACATATCACCCGTCTGGAGCTGATCGCTGCAGCCAATGCAGAACTGCCGCCGGCCAAGCGGATTTCGAAACCAGCTGCGTCGGCTGCTTCGAGTGGTGGCAGAGGCACTACGGCGTCGGGGACCTGAACGGCGGGGAGGTGCAATTCATCCGCAGCAACGAGGAAGTCTCCACGTGGTCGCGCTGTGGGTCGTTCCAGCCCCCCTGCACCCATCACGCCAGCCAGCGAGCGGAAGGCGATCTCTGTGCTGCTGGCTCCGGCAGCACAGGCGCTGGCTACTTTCAAGGCAGCAGCGAAGAGATCAACACCGAAGTGTTAGAATTCGGCTTTGCCCCGGGGACGCACATCGAGCGGCCAGACGTGTGGGAGATGGATATGTTCCACGGCTGGATGGTGACGCTAGAGTGGAACTTTTGGACCGTGAAGGCGCAGCTGCAGCTCGGTGTCGAGGCGACGTGCGATACCGGCGGGTACAGTGATCAGTACGGCAATAGGGCAAACCCCGGCACAGCGGAAATTCACTTTACCGGTAACCCCCGGCCCAGGAGTTGCGAATTCCTGGTAGTGCTGGAGGGAGCAACGCCAGCTTCGAGAGGGGCAAACACCCCCCGCCTGGTGCTCTCCTACTTGCCAGGGTGGAGAATCGCTGTCGAGTACCTTGCGAGTTCCGGCAAACCGGTGCAGGTATGGAGCGCCGCGCTGCCACTGGCGATGCGCAATCATGTGGACCCTGACACGACAATCATTCACTTGGACATCGTCTTCAGTGTGCCGCCGAACGACGCCACCGCCCTCGGCTCTTTGGACGTGTACGCCACACCTTCCGGCTCGCTGTTTCGTGAAACACTGATTTCCGAAACCGGAGTGGAGCGAGGGCCTCTGACTGGTTGGCCCGAAGACGCCAGAGTGTTGGCAGAGCCAACATACTTCGAAGTTTATGACTCGCTTGAGAACTGGGACGCACATGGGGCTGCCTTGGACGGCGCCGGGTGGGAATTGTACTGGCGGAAATACGCGGCTTTCGTGACGCGGGACAGTTCAGACGCCGTGAAGTTCGTCTTCACCAAGTCCCGTCCTGCGCTCTTCCCCGAGTGCAATGCGCCTCCTGGGACGCTTCACTCCACTGCTGCCGCGCCGACTTTGGTCGACGCGCCACACACCCCGTCAAGTGTGGGAGCGCCCTACTGGCGCGCGCTGGACGGGAGCGCGGGGCCCTTTTGGCGAGGGGATGCGCTCGTGGTTTTGCCGCAGGCCTCTTCGACGACGCCGCTGGTGCAGAGTTTCGACGGCGGTTTCGGCATCGCTGTCCACGCCACTCCCGGTCTACATGAGGACGCAGTTCTGTACGTGGCGCTGCGGGCGCAGCATGTGGTGCTCAGGATTCACATTTCCCCGGCGACAGGACGCGAACTCGTGACGATCGCGAAGCGCATCCGGCAGATCGGACGGCGCGGGGAATCGGGAAATTCGGGAATCCTGCTCCACCGCCCGAACGACGTGGCGCGAGTGGCGTCTTTCGTGTTCGTGTGCGATGGCGAGAATGATCGCGTCCAGCGCTGGGACGAGCGGGAGATGCAATGGTCTACCAGCGTTTTTTCCGAGCGCCAGCCAACAGACGGCACCCCAGCCAAGCTTTTGACCGGCGGCACGACCGTGGCGTCTGTGACCGACGGCTACCCGAAGTTCCGGGGAATCGCGGTCTCGGCGGACGGTTGGCTCTACGTGCGGAATAAGGACGAGATACACCGGTGGCCGGCCTTCGGTCCCGCTATGGACTACCCTGCTGCCGGGCAAGTAATCGTGACGGCCGCTGACGGCCTACTGCAGAACATCGGTACTTTCGAGTTCCAGGGCCTCGACGTGGTCGGCGGGGTCCTCTACTGCGCAGATGTGAAGGCGGACTCTTCAAACGTCGTGAAAATCGACATTTACAACGCCGCGGCCGGGAATCCTGCCGAGGGCCACGAGTCGCTCGTATTCGACAATTACGCCGAAACACTCGGCGTCCGCGTGCGGCAGGGCTCCTTGATCATGACCTGGAACGACGGGTCCGTGCGCCGCCGGAGTTTGGGGAGCGATATTTGCGCCACGGACGACCCCTGCCGCGCCTCCCAGCCGGGGAATCTTTGCCTCCCCTCGTCCCTCACCGGCGGCCCCCACCGCTGCGTCTGCCACCACCCCGAGTACCGCTTGAGTTACGGAGAAGGTTTCACCCCCGCTGACGAGGGTTCTCGGTCGTCAGTCTCGCGATTCGAGTTGTGTCTGGCGAGGAGCGAGGCCTGCGGAGACTTCTCCTGGTGGGATTACCACGCTGTGAGGGGGGCAATTGACTTCCCCGTCCAGAGAAACACGACGGAGAACTACCTCGACGTGTTCGCCGACTACGCCAATCTCACCGACCAGGTGAACGCCGGCCGCATTCAAGCCTCCTTGAGGACCAAGAGCCGCTTCGTCGGCGAGTTGGTGGCCGAGATTCCTGCGCTTGAGAGCAGCTTATCGACCGACTTCACGGAAAATGCTGTCTTCACTGAGGAGAAGTTCGAAGTCTTAACGGCGAACGGAGGCGTGTGGGACGCGAGGCTCTGGGGCCCAGAGCAGTTCCGTGAGGCCTTGCTCAACTCATTGGATCAGGAGCCGTGGCACGTTCTGACGATGAAACTGTCGATCAGGCTCGGGGAGGATCCGAAGTACTGTCAGGCTCAGGAAGGCTATGCGCTCACGGGTGACCGTTGCGATTTGTTCCACGTGAAGATGAACCACAGCGACGAGCAGGGCATGGGGACGGAGACCGTCCTCCAACTTGCGATGGAGAACAACCGCGGGATCAGGCTGGTCTACCGTACCAGTCTAGCAGGAGCTCTCGACAGTGTTGACACCACCGCCCGCTTGGTGCCCTCGGACGCACCCCCTGAGGCGTTGCGGGAGGACCGAATCATCCGGCCTCTACAGCAGGGGAAGCTTAGACATTCCCCATGCTGTAGAAGCCGCCAACAATCATCCACCTGGATATCGTGATTCGGCCGGAAGACCCAGTGGGGCAGCCGGGGCACCCGGGATACGCGCGTTTATACGCCGACGGACAGGTGTTGATCGACGAACGACTCGGCCAGGCCCGGGAAGACGGCGACGTAGCGATCGTTCGGCCGTTTGCGCACCCTGATGAGGCCGAGCTTGAGGAATACGACATGTTTCAGGCGCCGGAGAGCCACGGTCCTGGCTTCAACTACCAGTGGTGGCACGAAAACTACGCCCCCAGCGGCGTGATGTTCATCAGATCCCGGGAAGAGGTAACGTACCCCTGGGTGCTTCCGGAGGAAGTTCCGCAACAAGAGCGAATCTCCGGCTTCGCGCTCACGACCTCCTCCCTCGAAGAGGCGCTCGGCGAGGGGAGCTACGTATTCAGCAGCGGTGCAACTGTTTCGTGGAAAAAACTCTCCTGTCATCGGGATGACTTCGTCATCCCGACGGCAGGAGAGTTTTTCGTGGTTCTCGGCGTACGATGGCGACTCCCACCACCCCGCAGCGAACACTATTCTTCTGGACGCCCGCCGCGACTCCGAGCTGGGACCGAGGTTCGCGCCCGCTGGGTTGGACTACTTCCCCTTCCCGCAGTCGTTCGGCCTCCAGGGGAGCGGGGTTTTATACATCGCCGATCCCGGGAATCACCGCGTGATCGCGGCCCATCTGACCGGCACCACGGTCACCTCAATCGTGCGGTACGGCTCCCACGGCCAAGGGCCGACGAACCTGAACGCTCCGGTGGACGTGCGCCGGTCTGGCACGTTCGGAGTCTTCATTGCCGACAGGGAGAACCACCGGGTCGTCCGTGTAGCGATGAGGAACGTCGGGAACGTCGAGCCAATCACGGTGGTCGCCGGCGCAGATCACGCCGTCCAAAGCGGCACCTCCGTCTCCTTCCTAAACCGTCCCGTGGCGGTCGCGCCGGTCGGGGAGTTTCTCTTCGTCCTCGACGGCGGGAATCGGCGGATCGTCCGCTGGCCCGCGGTCAGAGACAGCGGTCCCGCCGGCGGACGCCTGGTCGTCGAGAATCTCGACGCCGTGCTCACCGCGCCGTTCACCACCGCCCTGCACGGGCTCGGATACCGCCTCTTCTTCGCAAACCCGTTGACGCGGCAGGTGAGGGGCTTCTCCAACGTCCAGACGGACGGACAGACCGTCGTCATGGACTTCAACGACAGTCGCCATGGACAGACAGGCCCTGACGGCTCCTGGGCAGAGGGAAACGACATGACGTCGTGTGTAGCGGCGGATGTGCTTGCTGCGCGGTCCCATTCTAGACATCGAGCGGACCTCGGCCGCGTCGAATCGCCGGTCGCCCTCAGGGTGCGGCGCGGCGCGGTGTACGTCGCCGACGCCGCCAACAGGCGGGTGGTGAAGTGGCACCTAGACGAGGACATTTGCGAAACCGACGACCCCTGCAAGGTGCGCGCCGTCGCGGATTCGAAAGTCGTGCGCACGCGTAGGGGCGCTGACGCGGCCATCAGGGGCGGTAATGTCTGCACGAAACCGTCCGACGGAAATCCCCACCGATGCAGCTGTGAAGCCCCTGGATTCTTCGGCTCTTATGAGGGCGATTTCTTCGAGATCTGCATTTCTTGCAACGCTGGCGAAGACGAGGTCGTCGTCCACGACTACGCGCGCGGCGTCGCGCGGTGCCAGAAACGCGGGCGACACGCCGGGGAGAGCATTTGGGCCGCGCACGAGAGTGGAGAAACCGCCGGAAGAATCATAACCAATCTCGGCGGCCTGGCCTTCACCGCCGACTACCCGTCGACGGAGGCCCTCTTCGTGGGCGGTGGAACCAGCGCGCCCGCCGCTCGTGGCGTTTACGGCACTTTCGTGGCGCGACGCTGCGGTTCCTCCGGAACCTGCACCGTCCTGTCGTCGGAGGGCGCGACAGCTCCGCTGCCCGTGATCGCGGGCGTGGACGTGGTCACGGTGCGACATCGTGAGATTCGCCAGCGCTACCTCCTCGCCGCGGACACGCACAACCACTGCGTGTGGGTGTTTGCGCTCCCTGACGCGGCCGGCGACGCGCCGCGCAGGGTCGGCGCCTTCGGCAGCGGAGATCGCCAGCTGAACCGGCCCGTGGACGTGCGCAGCAGCTCCCTCACGAGCATGGATCACCTCCCTGACGGCGAAAGTATCACCACGTACCTCTTCGTGAGCGACCAGAACAACCACCGCGTTATGCGCTGGACCTTGTCCGAAGAGACTCTGCGCGGCGGCAGCGGAGACAGCGGAGCCGCCCCAGCGGCGGGAAACTCCACGACCTACTCCACGACCTCTCGAATCGCCGGCACCGGCTCGCCGGGCGCCGGCCCTCACGACCTCAATCGCCCAGCTGGGATAGCCCTCTCCGAGGGCTTCCTCTTCGTGTACGACGGCGGGAACCGGCGGGTGATGAGGTACCACACCTCGGCCGCGGAAAGCCTGTGGCGCACCTTCGTCGGTCCGGTGGCCGTCGCTTCGGGTCTGACGAAACTGGGCCCAGTTGGATTTCTGGACGTGCACGGGGCGGAGATGTTCCTCGCATCGACCCAAGACGACGGGCTGTACGGGGTTGTTTTGAAATGGACTCTCCAATCCACGCCCGATGACAGCGTTATCGAAACCGAACCGACTGTGCTCATCCCACACCAGGCCGAATGGGATGCGGGCGAGGGCGCGCCAAGTTCCGAATCCGTAGAGACCGCCGTTAATGATATTGCCTCTAGAAGTCGAAATACCACGGTTCCCGAGGGCTTCCTCGGCGAGCCCGCCAGGGACTTCGTCCCTGGCGCAATCCGCGTACGAGCGGGGGCGATTTTCCTCTCCGACGTTCGTGGCTTGCGCGTGTTGAAATGGCACGCGGCCGCGCTACTTCCGCTTCCCCCTGCTGCTAACCGGTCTGTCGCTACGATTGCGGAGACGGTCTGCTCCACCGACGACCCCTGTCGCCTGCGCAATCCGGACGGTAGTGTGAATTCGGGAAACAAATGCACGATCGACCCCGAGAGCGGACGACATTCCTGCGATTGCAGCGCGAAGGACTGGTTCTACAAAGCCAACTACAACACGAAGGTGCAACGTTCGTCCTCGGTCCACGATTTCGCCGTCGATTTCGACTACTGCCGCCACGCCGGGGATCACGGCCTGCTCCACTCCCCGCGGGTCGTCGCCGGTGGTCGAAATGTTTCGTCGCCAGCCCACCACCACGCTGTAGCGGGCTACGACGCTTCGGAAGCCCTCGCTGACGCGGTTGTCAGCATGGGAACCGACAACTACAATATCGGAACGGAAGGCTCGGTTCTCGACCTCCACCCCTACAGCGGGCTCGCGAAGGTGTTTAGAAGACCTCTACTACTCTCGACCTCCACCCCTACAGAGGCCACGCGACGCGGCGCGACCCTCGGCGCGACCCTGGGCGCTTGGCGCGCCCCCCTGGCGGGAGAGGCGTTTGAGCTGTCAGGCTCGCAATCCAATGCCGAAATCCAACTGGTCCGTACCAGCACTGTGATGTTTCGAACCCGTCTCGCGCTGGGCGAGCGCAGACTCGTTCCGTCGACCTGTGTAGGCTGCCGCGACGTTGTTGTGGGGGATAGGAAATACGTCTTCTCCTACGGATACTCTGCCGAAGTGATGAACGCCACTCATCACGCGGAGCCGCCGGCTCGCATGCAGTCCGCGGTGTTTTTCGAAAACGGCACCCTCGGGCTCGAATACCGCTACTTCGAAGAAGAGTCGGGTAGAGTGGTGTCGCTCACGCTCCGTAAAACCAACGCGGCCGTCCCGGGCGACGGCGTCGAGCACGACGTCGCTTGGGTCTTTGATATGCGGTACCTCCAGCTCAGGCTGTACCTCGACGGCGAGTTGGTCAGCTCCGCTGCAGTGACTTTTCCGCTCGATACGGTCATCGTGACTGAGAGCGAGACGTCTTGGGAAAGCTCCACCGGGCTGGCCGTCACCGACGCCAGCGCGCCACATCTCGAGATCCGAAGGGCGCACGTCTGGGCTTCCGCACCCTCCTCCGGAGGAGGAGCGGGAGGGGTTTTCGCGGAGCACTTCCGTGAGGCGGCAGGCCTCGAAATGCACGTCTTCCCGCACGGTGGCGACGAAGTGATCGTCGGCTGCGGGAACAAGTTGACGGCTTCTACAGGATGGGGAAGCTTCGCTTCCCCTGCTGTAGAAGGCGGGAACAACTGCCTCAAACCCGGCGTCTTCGACACCGTGACGACCTTCTGGCGGCGCGGGGCGAAGCACCACGCTGAATTCCTCCGTAGTGCGGATGACGACGTGACGCACGACAGGCGCGGGGGCGTGCAACTCAACTCCCGCTACCGCTACCGCCTGCAGGTGCGGATTTTGAACGCCTACAGCCGGTACGTGCCCGAGACGATCACCTTCGAGCTCCCATCCGGAGAGCGGAAGGTGCTCCAACTGAACTG
>PVBE012656620.1_pt1 | contig 16123 bp, 12 predicted proteins | sample 1631181 | NCBI WGS metagenome assembly PVBE01 (sample SAMN08397723, study PRJNA350692) | Marine metagenome, whole genome shotgun sequencing project. | isolation source: water | place: Pacific Ocean | collected 2012-04
CTGTGCGCTTATTGCTTCGAGTTTTGTAGCCTTTAGTTGGGACGCCCCAAGGTGATACTGGGTGTCTACCACCGCTAGTTTTTCCTTCACCACCACCATGTGGATGGTCAACAGGGTTCATCACAACACCACGAACTGTTGGTCTTACACCTCTCCAACGGGAAGCTCCAGCTTTACCTAGCTTTCTTAAGCTGTGTTCAGACTTTGATACTTCACCTAAAGTTGCACGACAATCAGCCAAAACTTTTCTAACCTCTCCAGATCTCAGCCTTAAAGTCACATAAGCACCCTCTTTGGCAACTAGCTGAACTGAAGTCCCGGCGCTTCTAGCAATCTGAGCGCCCTTTTTAGGTTTTAATTCAACACAGTGCACTACACTTCCAAGAGGAATATTGCTTAGCGGTAAACAGTTACCTCTTTGAATGGCAACTGAGTTACCAGAAATTATCTTATCACCCGCTTTTAGCCTTCTTGGTGCAATGATATAACGCCTTTCACCGTCATCGTATAACACTAATGCAATGTTGGCGCTACGATTTGGATCGTACTCAATACGCTCAACCGTTGCAAAAATATCATCCTTATTACGCTTAAAATCAATAACCCTATATCTTTGTTTATGACCGCCACCTCTGTGTCTAATCGTAATCTTTCCACGATTGTTGCGACCATTTATCCTATTCTTGCTTTCTGTTAAAGGCGCAAAAGGTTTGCCTTTGTGCAACTCCTTATCTACAACATTAATTACAAAACGTCTTCCTGGTGATGTTGGTTTTCTTTTAATAACTGCTGCCATAATATTTTCTCTAAGAAGCGCTAACGTCAATCATCTGGCCTTCAGATACTTTGACGACTGCTTTTTTCCAATTAACACGACGACCTACTTTACCTTTAAAGATTTTTTTCTTACCTTTAACATTTGAAGTAGTGACGCCCTCAACTTTGACACCAAATAAAGTTTCAACTGCGGCACTAATTTCTCTCTTATTGCTGTCAGTTCTTACTTTGAAAACATACTGATCCTTACGCATGTAGCCACCGGTGACAACGCGACAAAACTGCGACTGGAGTCATCGACTCTTCCCGAACATCCATTGCCCGGGCTCGCACGGGACATTCTGGAATCAACCGAAGTCGGCGGCGGGATTCCCCGAAGGCTTCATGTTGCGATAGCCGCGGCCATCACTGCATCGAGGCACACCGCATGAGCGAACCGTCAACCGGAACTCGGCTCGACGCCCTGATCGCCGCCGTAGTGGCGCGCAGGGGGCTGCTGGTTCCAGCCGTGCTGCTGATGTTGGTGGCGGTGCTCGTTGTTCCGCTACCACCACCGCTGCTGGACCTCTTCCTTGCAGCGAACATCTCACTGGCCGGTGTCATTCTGCTGACCACGGTGTATGCCCGCAGCCCCTTGGATTTCAGTGTATTCCCGGCACTGCTCTTGATCACCACCCTTGGCCGGCTTGTTCTGAATGTTGCGTCCACGCGCCTGATACTCGATGCGGATGCCGCGAATCCAGAGTCCGCGGAACTCATGGCCGGGCATGTCATCGCCGCGTTCGGGTCGTTCGTCGCCGGATCTTCCATTGTTGTCGGCGCGATCATCTTTCTCATTCTGGTCATTGTTCAGTTCGTGGTGGTGACAAAGGGCGCTACCAGAATGAGTGAGGTTGCCGCGAGGTTTACGCTTGACGCGATGCCCGGACGCCAGATGGCGATCGATGCCGATCTTGCCGCCGGGCTGATTGACGAGAACGCTGCCGTCGAACGCCGCGACACATTGATGCGGGAAGCAGATTTTTACGGGGCCATGGATGGCGCCAGCAAGTTCGTACGGGGCGATGCCATCGCGGGACTGGTCATCATCGCCGTCAACATCATCGGTGGTCTCGCCGTCGGTCTGTTCATCAAACACTGGTCGGTGGGTGAGTCCGTCGATCTGTTTACCCGGCTGACCATTGGCGACGGGCTCGCAAGCCAGATCCCGTCATTCCTCATCGCCATCGCTGCCGGACTCATCGTCGCGAGGGCGGGCGATCGCAGGCCGCTGGGGATCGAGATTCCCCGTCAACTCGTATCGCAGCCGGCGGCGCTTGGCATGGTTGCGGTGTTTCTGGCGCTGCTCGCGATCACACCCCTGCCGACAGTCCCGCTCTTGATAATGGCCGTCATCCTCGGGGGGCTTGCATGGCTTGCACGCGATCAAGAGAACGAGGATGACCTTGCCGAACAGGATGAACAGGAGGATGAGTCCGCAAACGCGGAACCAGTCTCTACGGGCATCGATCCGGTACAGGTCGAACTCGGTGTCGGATTGCTGGGGTTAGTGGCGGCAGAAGCAGACACTCCGCTCATTGATCGCATCGCTGCCGTGAGGGCCTCGGTCGCAGGCGACTTGGGATTCATCATGCCTTCAGTGCGGCTCTGCGACGACATTCGTCTTGACGCAGTCGCGTACAGGGTTCGGCTCCGAGGTGGCATCGTTGGCGAGGGTGTCCTGCACCCCGATCGGCTGATGGTCATCGGCGGTGACGAGATAGGCCGCGGGCTCGACGGTCATCGTGAACGAGAACCGGCGTTTGGCATGTCTGCTCTCTGGATCGAACCGGAGCGGCGGCAGGAAGCGGAAGAATTGGGTCTTCAGTCGGTGGGTGCATCGACAGTGCTTCTGACACACCTCGACCACTTGGTTCGTCGTCACGCCTCGGAGTTGCTGACCCGTGAAGAGGTTTCCCGACTTGTCGAGCAACTTCGATCTTCCTCGCCGCGGCTCATTGAGGAATCGATTGGCGAAACGCTGCCCCTGCCGCGACTCCACCATGTTCTGCGAGCGCTGTTGGCGGAGGGCATTCCGGTACTCGACATGGAGACTATTGTCGAAACGGCTGCGGATGCCACCACGCTTCCCATGGAACAGTGCGTGGCGGCGGTGCGCCAGGCGTTGCGAAGACAGATTTGCGCGAGCGTGTCTCATCTTGGAGACCGCGGCAAGCAGGAGATTCGATGCCTTGTGTTGGCGCCGGCGATCGAATCGACCATGATCGGCGGGACGACTCAGTCGAGCCGGGCGGTAGCCAATGCAATTGAGTCCTCGGCTCGCGGGCTGGTGGCCGAAGGTCTGCCGATCGTTGTTGTCACCAGCGGCGAGGCAAGGCTGCGGACTTGGCATGCTGTTTCACGGTTCATTCCTGGCGTAGCCGTCATCGGCCGCGAAGAACTAGTTCCCGAGGTGGATTTGCAGGTCGTGGGAACTGTCAGCATGTCCGGCGACGCAGCGAGAGCTTCGTGACCGCCTATGATGATGAGCGATGCCACGGAGGGCACTGATCTGAAACCGAGGTCGTTCAAAGCAAAGACCATGGCTGAAGCACTTGATGCAGTGCGGCGCGATCTTGGCGCGGGCGCAGTCATCGTTTCCCGCAGCGAAGTCCGCGGGGGTCCGCTGGGCATCTTCGGATGCAGAGGTGTCGAGGTATTCGCCACAACTGAGCCGCCGGGAACAGAAGACGATCGCACCAGAACCATCGCATGGGCAAGGGACGCGATTGAACAGAGCGAGCATGTGTCCAACGGCATGGATCACCTGCGGGTCGGTTTGCACGAACTTCGGGAACTTGTCGGGCGAGCTGTCGACAGTCAGCAGATTGAAGGCCATGACTTTCCGCCGCTGGCGATGGCGTGTCACCGTGCGATGCTGGCGCAGGGATTTGACGAGCCGCTCGCCACCAGTGTCATCGCAGCGGTGGAAGGGGCTGAAGCATCCGACGAAGCGACTGTGCCTGCCATGGTCATTGAAGAACTTGTGCGGCGACTTCCACCTGCGGCGCCGCCCCCGCGCCGCGGAGGAGGCAGTCCCTTGGTGATGGCGCTGGTGGGACCGACGGGTGTCGGGAAGACGACGACGATTGCCAAACTCGCGGCCATGTTTCGATTGCAAGAGGGGTGGCGGGTGGCGCTCATTACCGCCGACACCTACAGGATTGCCGCCGTGGACCAACTGCGAACCTACGCGGACCTCGTCGGCGCACCGATTCAGGTTGCGGCGACAATTGCGGACATGCGTCAGCACATCGCGGGGTTCCAGCAGGCGGATGTCGTACTCATCGACACGGCAGGCCGCAGCCGGGTGGATCGAGATCGCATCGACGAAATGGCTTCCATCGTCAGGGCAGCGGAGCCGGACCAGACGCACTTGGTGCTCTCAGCGACGGCGTCCCGACCGGCGACCGAGCGTGCTGCTGAGGCGTTCATGGTGGCTGGATGCGATCGGGCCATCGTGACCAAACTCGACGAGGCGGTCGTCTTTGGCCCGATCGCCTCGACCCTCATGAAGCTCGACCTCCCCCTGAGTTGGTTTACCAACGGTCAGGAGGTGCCAGCGAATATCTCGCCCGCCCGACCGCAACAACTGGCCGAATCCCTGCAGCCGCAGCAGGCCGTGGCCTGAGCGTGCTACGGCGGCGGTCCGATGGACATGGGGACCGATAACATGTTCCAATTACAGGGGTTGTGTGAGGAGTAGGGGATGGTCGATCAGGCTCTGGATTGACCCCGGAATCACTACTGAGACCCGTGAGAGCCCAGAGGTTCTCGGACCTTGCTGACTTTCCCTGCGGGATGGCGACATTCAACTTCTTCTCAGGATTTGAGCGCGGGGCCTTCCAATTGGACTTTGTCTGAGCGTGGGGTCGCCGGATGGTCGGCGGCCTGAAAGAACCAAGTTCATGACCCGAGCCAGATGTTCGTCCTTGTATCCAACCGCCACGGCGCGGTATAGTCCCCGCGACGGCGATGCCAAGGATCGGCAGGCCGTTGGGACACGGCACAAGGATGACGCGTCCCAAGCGCAAGGGTCAAGGAGTCGACCGATGCCGAATGCCACAGTTCAAGAACGCCGCGTGACCAAAGGCCGGACCAAGGCCAAGGGTCTTGATGAAGTCCTTCAGACGCCGTCGGGCGACATGACACTGCGAGAGATCTGGTTGCAGTACAAGGAGGACCGCAGTCAGGAACTGCGCAATGTTCTTCTTGAGCGGTACCTCGATCTCGTGCGGTATACGGCGGAGCGCCTGCACCAGCGGCTGCCCTCGGAGGTTGACGTTGACGACCTCTATTCGGCCGGGCTGTTCGGACTCATGGACGCCATCAATGCGTTTGATCTCTCACGGGAGGTCAAGTTTGAGACGTACTGCACCCAGCGGATCCGCGGAGCGATTTTCGATGAACTTCGTGCCATGGACTGGGTACCGAGACTCGTGCGCGCCCGCAGTTCCAAGGTTGATCGTGCGAGAAAGTCGCTTGAGATGGAATCGGGCCGGCGAGTTTCCGATGACGAGATCAGCCAGCGCCTCGGCGTTGACTCTGAGGAATTTGAGAAGTTGAAGCGTGACTCGCGTCCCGTCATGATGACATCGCTCAATCGCAAGTGCTACGAGACGGATTCCAACAAGGACATCCGCGAGATCGATGTCATTCAGGATCGCCGCCAGGATAACCCAGTGCGGCAGTTGCAGCGCAAGGATCTGCAGATTCTGTTGACGAAGGGTTTGTCGCGTGCGGAACGCCTCATTGTCGTTCTCTACTACTACGAGGAAATGACAATGAAGGAGATCGGGCTGACGCTTGATCTCTCTGAGTCACGAGTGAGCCAGATGCACTCGTCCATCCTCGCGCGGCTCAAGGCGCAGATGCAACATCGCTCGAAGGAATTCTGAGCACACTCGTTCTGTAACAACGGCAGTTCAATCCCAAGCGGCAATGACGGCCAGCAGGTCGGTGACATTGACCCATGCATCGCCGTTGATGTCTTCCGGGCATCCGTCGCAGGATCCCCATGCCGCGATGACGGCGAGCAGGTCGAGCACATCCACGAGTCCGTCGCCATTGACATCTTCGGGTATGTGCGTGTCGGCCGGTGTCAACAGCCACGGTCGCTTTGTTCCATCGTCATATTCGGCGACCGCGGCGATCTGACCGGCGTCGTTGATGTCTCTGGCGTTGACGATGGTGATGTCGAGATCTGGGAGGATCAACTCGCTGACATCCTGCATCACACCGTCCGACCAGACGAATCCATGCCACGAACCGTCTTTGGTCTGCGACTTTCCGACCACCACACCGGCGTCGTTGACGGCCCAAGCATAGGAGTTGTCGCCGCCAAGCGTGCCGAGATCGAGCATTCCACCATTCTGGGTCCACAGGAAGGCGTGCCATTGGTCGTCATTGATCTTCGACTGCCCGACGATTTCTCGATTGTTGTTGACATCGAAGGCCTCGGCAGCGAGCCCTCCGAGATCGCCGAGGTCGGTCATGTAGGTGAGATTGCCTTTCGGAATGCCGAAAGCCCGGAACTTCCCGTCCTCATTTCGGGTCCATCCAACGACATCACCAAGGTCATTGACCGCGTAGGCCCGGCTTTCGTTTCCGCCGAATGTCGGGATCTCATCCCAAATGCCATCATGAAGGATGAAGCCTCTCAGGTCATAGGGAACGCCGCCGGCCATGCCGACAACCCAGCCATCGTTGTTGATGTCCTCGGCGCGGCTGAAGTCGACGGTCGCCCATGCCGGTGCGCCGAGGTCCGTCATCGTGCCGTCCTGCCACATGTAGGCGTGGATGGAGAGTCCGCCATTGGACGAATACCCGACGGCCTGTCCGAGATCGTTGATGCCGTACGCCCACACCTGCCCGCCGGCGGGATAGTTGAGGGGGACGATGTGGAGGAGTTCCGTGCCATCCCAGACAAAGCCGTGTTGGCTCATCCCATTGGGGGCATCGCCGTAGCCAGCGACCTGCCCGGTGGCGTTGATGGCCCATGCGTAGCACTGGCCATCGCTGATACACCCGAGGTCCATGCCATCGTAGGGACCGGCGGCAAGGACTATTGCGATGGTTGAGATGAGCATGTCATTCTCCTGTCCCCCGTTGGATCATCATGCCACGGGAGTGAACTCCGGGCAAGGGAATTCTCTCAGGAGGCGAGAGGTTCGGCGACAAGAACTTCAGCGGTGGTCTTTTCCAGCACTTCGTCCAGGGTCACGCCCGGCGAGAGTTCGGTGACCTCGAAACGATTTTGATCGTGCCGCATCTCCAGAACGCACAGGTCAGTGATGATCATGTCGATGCAGTGCAGTCCGGTGAGTGGCAGCGTGCACTGCGGAATCAACTTCGGGCCCCCCTTGCGGGTGACATGGTCCATGATGACGACCACCTTGCGCACGCCCGCAACGAGATCCATTGCGCCCCCCATGCCCTTGACCATCTTTCCGGGAACCATCCAGTTTGCCAGATCACCTTCCTGCGAAACTTCCATTGCCCCAAGAATCGCGAGGTCGATGTGGCCGCCGCGAATCATCGCAAAGGACTCGGCAGATGAAAAGTAACTTGCCCCGGGGACCGCAGTCACCGTCTGCTTGCCGGCGTTGATGAGATCCGCATCGACATCTGCGTCCCTTGGAAATTGCCCCATGCCAAGCAGCCCGTTTTCCGACTGCAGCCAAACCGTCATGCCGTCCGGCACATGATTCGCCACCAGCGTCGGCATCCCGATCCCCAGATTGACGTAGAACCCGTCTCGCAGCTCTTCCGCCGCCCGCTTCGCAATGCCATCCCTATCCAACGCCATACCCCAATCCTACCAATTGTGACTGTCACAATTGGCGGGCGGCGGAGAGGCAGGGGGGAAGCGGTTCTTCGTGTTCGCGATAGAATGCCGGAATGACGACTGCAACCTTTGACGGCCTTCTTGATCATCCCCTCGTTGTTGATGCGGCGACCGCGGGCGAAGACTGCATCATCTCGGAAAACCCCGCAACCGGTGAGCCAATAGCCGCCGTGCGGCGGCAGAACCGGGAGGAGTACGAGGCAATCATCGAACGTGCCCAGATCGCGTTTCGACAGTGGCGAATGGTTCCGGCCCCCAAACGGGGAGAACTGGTCCGCCGCATGGGCAACGCATTTCGCGAGCACGAACGCGCCCTTGGTGAGCTCGTCACTATTGAATGCGGCAAGATCATCGCGGAAGGTATCGGAGAGATTGTCGAGTGCATCGACATCGCCGACTTTGCGGTAGGACTTTCGCGACAACTTTACGGATTGACCATCAAGTCCGAGCGGCTGCGGCACAGCATGAGCGAACAATGGCAACCCTTGGGCACGGTCGGCATCATTACCGCATTCAACTTCCCGGCGGCGGTCTGGGCGTGGAATGCGATGCTTGCGGCCGTCTGCGGTGACACAATGATCTGGAAGCCCAGCAGCGTGACGCCACTTACCGCTATCGCGATGACCAATGTCGCGCATGATGTCATGCGGGATCAAGACATCTTCCAACCGGACGGATGCGACGCAACGGATGTCTTCGGGCTCGTCATCGGCAGCCGCAACGATGTTGGCGAGCCGATGCTCGCCGATCGGAGACTTCCACTCATCAGCGCCACCGGGTCCTGCAAGATGGGTCGCCGCGTTGGTGAGGTCGTTGGTGGCCGACTTGCCCGATCACTCTTGGAACTTGGCGGCAACAACGGGATCATTGTCATGCCAGACGCAGATCTGGAAATGGTGATTCGCGGCACGCTCTTCGGCGCAGTGGGAACCGCAGGTCAGCGGTGTACATCGACCCGCAGGTTGATCTGCCACGAGGATGTGGTTGACACAATCACAGACCGTCTCGTCAAGGCCTATGGTCAGATCAACATCGGCGATCCGCGGGATGATGCCACGCTCATGGGTCCGCTGGTGACGCCCGGGGCGGTCGACGACATGCGAAACGCACTGAAGGAAGTCGAAGCTTCGGGTTGCGAAGTACTGTGCGGTGGGCTGAAAGGGATCGACCAACTTTCCAGCCAACCGGGCAACTTCGTCGAGCCGACCATCGTTCGCGTCCCCCGCGGCGAGCGGCCCGCCATTGCGCAGGAAGAGACCTTCGCGCCAATCCTCTACATCTACACCGTGGCCGATCTCGATGAGGCCATCGAGCTCCATAACTGTGTCGATCAAGGACTCAGCAGCGCAATCTTCACCGACTCCGTTCGATCGGCCGGCCGATTCCTGTCACCCGAAGGTTCGGACTGCGGCATCGCCAATGTCAACATTGGCACGAGCGGAGCGGAGATCGGCGGCGCATTCGGCGGCGAAAAGGACACCGGCGGCGGTCGCGAGTCAGGGTCCGACTCCTGGAAAATCTACATGCGACGCCAGACCTGCACGGTCAACTGGAGCAGCGACATGCCCCTTGCACAGGGCATCGAGTTCGGTTGATCAGGCTGCGCCGACCAGCGACGCTGCTCCTCTCGCCAACGCCGTTTGTGCCGGACGGTGCCGATCTCGACGACATCGATGAACGCTGGGAGCGTCTCTGCGCGTCCAATCCATCCTGCTTCGACGGTCGGTTGTTGCATGTACATTCGGCACAGCGAAACGGATGCGGCGGGGCGACGGTACATGTTTCCGAATGCGCATACCGTTTCTTTGCCGTGCAGGATGACGGATTTGACCTCGGCGTTCGCCCCCTCGGCGCCAAGGGCATGACATGGCGTGATGGCAATGTGCTGCTCGGCCGCCGCGGCGAGGTTGTACGACACCATGCGGGCTACTGGGAATTTGCTCCCGCAGGTTGCGTTGAGCCGGGAAACGATCCTGCCGAGGTCATCGCAGGAGAACTGAAAGAGGAGGTCGGCCTGCGAGCCGATGGGACGCCCCGAGCGATCGCACTCTTCTTCGACGCCACTGCGCGAACATGGGAACTTGTATTCGAACTTCACGCGAACACCGGAACGGCCATCGCCGACGGGCGGGAGTACGACGAAGTTCTCTGGGCAGATCCAGCGGATGCAGCAGGGCAGTCGTTGAGTCCGGCCGCCGAGGCAATGATGCCGCTCTTCAGGACTCCGATGTCCCGATGACCCGGTGGTATGTCCACGCCGCGAAGCCGGCGCCGAGAATCGGTCCGACCCAGTAGGCCCAGTGCAGCGTCCATCGCCCCAGCACCAACGCCGGTCCAAATGACCTCGCCGGATTCATGGATGCGCCGGTTGCAGGACCGAAACACAGGATGTCCGCCGCCACAACAAGGCCGATGGCCAGCCCCGCGATGCCAGCGTGGCGGGCATTCTTCGAATCCACTGCGACACCCATGATGACGAACATCAGAAAGAACGCAGCCACTGCTTCCAAGACAAGCACTCGCCAGGCGGAGATGAACTCAGGCCCATCTGCTCCGCTGTAACGACCGAGTGTCTCGCCGATGTGTTCGTTTGCGAAACTCCAACCGAAGGAGAAGGTGGCCTTCAAGAGGAGTGCTGCCGCGACGGCTCCTACGAGTTGTGCCGCAATGAATGAGATTGCACGGCTCCACGGTTGCTTTCCGATCGCCGCAATCGCAACTGAGACGGCAGGGTTGAATTGGGCTCCCGAAACGTGCAGCAACGCAGCCACCATCGTGAAGAGAACAAGCCCGTGGGCAAGGGCGATGACCAACAGGTCGGACCCTTCGGTCACGATGATCGCGCCGCCGCCGACAAATGTCAGGGCGAAGGTCCCGATGACTTCTGCGTAGAGACGACGACTCACGATGCGGGGCTGGCTTCCAGATACGAAGCTACGCTCTGCAGGTCGTTCACGATCTGAGGCGTGACGCGAATCGTAAATGCGGCTCCCACCTCGGCCCGGGCCGTTCTCGTGGCCCGGGGTCGGTCAAACCAGACCCGGCCCGCTCGAATCGTCGGCCGGATGTCCTTCTGCTTCCGCTGCCGGGCGAGTTTGCGGAGATCCTTCTGGACCTCCGGCTGCATCCACATCAGACGCTCGATGGTCTTACGAGCCGCTGGTGTGCGGGGCTCGCGTGAGATCGTGAAGGTCATGTCGGTATTTGGCGAGAGGTCCATCGTGATCGCTCCGTACGGGGAGCCGGGTAGTGTAGCAGGAGGCAAGGACGTGGCCAAGCCACCCCGAATCAAGGTGGCAGGATTCCCCCCGGGTCTACCCTCACAGCCCCTCTTTATGTAGAATGCCGCGTTGCCCGCCAATGTCCACACGCGACATGCCAACCGAAACCCGTGAGGTAGAGCGAACATCCCTGCCGGAGTTGTCAATCCGCTTCTGCGGCGACAGTGGTGACGGGATGCAGATGGCCGGGACGTTCTTCACCGGCAGTACAGCTCTGGCAGGCAACGACTTTGCAACGCTCCCGGACTTCCCGGCGGAGATCCGTGCACCGCGCGGGACGCTCTTCGGTGTGTCCGGATTTCAGGTGCATTTCGGAAGCGACGATGTGCATACGCCGGGGGATACGGTCAACGCCCTGGTCGCCATGAACCCCGCGGGGTTCCGCTCCAACATCGGCGATGTCGAGCCCGGTGGAATCGTCATCGTCAACGAAGACGAGTTCACTCCCAAGCAACTGGAGAAGTGTGGGTATGACGAGGGTTACAACCCGCTCGATGACGAAAAACTCGCCGCTCGCTATCGCATCTATGGCGTACCGATGAGCAGATTGACCAGAGAGTCGCTCGCTGACAGCGAGGACTTCTCCGCGAAGGACATTGATCGATGCCGCAACATGTTCGTGCTTGGCATCGTCTCGTGGCTCTTTGAACGACCGCTTGACTCGACAATCGATCGCATCCGAATGAACTTCGGCGAGTTGAAGAAGCGGCCCGACATCGCCGAACTCAATATTCGTGCACTCAAGGCCGGGTACTTCTTCGGTGAAACCGCCGAACTCTTTCCATCCCGCTACGAGGTTTCGCCCGCGGCGCTGAAACCGGGTGTCTACCGCCGAATCTCCGGCAACGAAGCGACGGTTCTTGGCCTGACGACAGCGGCCCGCAAGGCCAATTCGAAACTACTCTACGCCAGTTACCCCATTACGCCCGCCTCGGACATCCTTCACGGTCTCGCTCGTCTCAAGAATTTCGGGATCAGAACATTCCAGGCAGAAGACGAAATCGCTGCAGTCATGGCGGCGATCGGCGCCGCATTCGCCGGCGATCTTGCAGTCACCGGCACCTCCGGCCCGGGCTTGGCGCTAAAGACCGAGGCCATGGGCCTCGCGGTCATGCTGGAACTCCCGCTTGTTCTCATCGATGTGCAACGAGCAGGTCCCGCCACCGGCATGCCGACGAAGCCGGAGCAGGGCGACCTTCTACAGGCGCTGTACGGCCGCACCGGTGAGAGCCCATGCGTTGTCATTGCCGCCGCGAGTCCGGGCGATTGCTTTGACATGGCGATCGAAGCGGTGCGACTTGCAGTTGCCGGCATGTGTCCGGTCATCATGCTGACAGACGGCGCCATCGGAAACGCTGCCGAGCCGTGGCGGATTCCCGATCTCGACGCCATTCCGCCGATTCCGATCCACCATCCGACCTCGTCCGAAGGTGACTACCAGCCCTATGCACGCGATCCAGAAACGCTGGCCCGCGCATGGGCGGTTCCCGGCACACCCGGGTTGGAACATCGAGTTGGCGGCCTTGAGAAGGAGGAGAACACAGGAAATGTCTCCTACGATCAGGTAAATCACGAACGAATGGTTGAGTTGCGTGCCGAAAAGGTGGAGCGACTCACCCGATTCATCCCGCCGCTGGAAACCGATGGTGACGGCGACACACTTCTACTCGGCTGGGGTGGCACGCGCGGTGCGATCATCGCTGCCTCCGAGCGGCTTCGCGAAGAAGGCCTGCAGGTCGCGACCGCCCATCTGCGTCATCTGAACCCGATGCCGGCCAATACCGGCGATGTTCTAGCGAAGTACCGCACGGTCATCATTCCCGAAATCAACAGCGGACAGTTGCGATCCGTTATCCGCTCGAAGTTCCTCGTCGATGCCCAGGGCATCAATCGCGTGCAGGGCCGATCGCTGTTCATCGGCGAGATCGTGGACGGTGTGAAACGGATCATGGAGACCCGGCCATGAGTGGCGACATCGCGCTCAAGTTGAAACCCGCGGAATTTGCCAGCGACCAGGATGTCCGCTGGTGTCCAGGCTGCGGCGACTATGCCGTGTTGAAGGCTGCGCAGAAGATGGCGGCGAGCAGCGGCATCTCGAAGGAGGACTTTGTCTTCGTTTCTGGCATCGGATGCGCGGCGAGATTCCCGTACTACATGGACACATACGGCGCGCATACGCTGCACGGCCGTGCAACATCGTTCGCCACCGGCGTGAAACTCGCCAACCCGGATCTTTCGCTGTGGGTTGTCTCCGGCGATGGTGACCTCTTGTCGATCGGTGGCAATCACACGATGCACACGATGCGTCGGAATGTCGACATCAACATCATCCTGCTCAACAACCGCATCTATGGATTGACCAAGGGCCAGTACTCACCCACCAGCGAACTGGGCAAGGTGACCAAGTCAACGCCCCTCGGCTCGCCCGAGACACCGCTCAACCCAATGGCACTTGCGGTTGCCGCAGGGTGTACCTTCATGGCCCGCTGTGTCGATGTGGATGTAGCCGGGGTCTCCAAGACATTGGATCGGGCCGCCAAGCATCGTGGCACTGCCTTCATCGAGATCTATCAGGACTGCAATGTGTTCAACCATGCCGTCTTCTTCTACGCTTCGAAGAAAGATGAACGCCCTCGAAACACGATTGAGTTGGAGCATGGCAAACCACTGATCTTCGGCGAGAACAGTGATCGCGGGCTGATCCGCTGCGGCGAGAGGATCGAGATTGTGGAACTTGGCGGGGATGTTTCCGAGGACGATCTGATCATCCACGACGAAAAGTCACGCTCGCAGGCGTTCATGCTGAGTCAACTGGCCCATCCGGACTACCCGGAACCGATGGGAGTGTTCTTCGCTGACGACAGCCTCTCGACCTACGACGACACGCTCGCCGAGCAGGACAAGGAAGCGAGTCGCCGATACGGCGAGCCGGATCTGGCGAAAGAGATCGCTGGCTGGGAAAGCTGGACGGTCGAGTAAACCATGCGGTTTGATGTGATCGTGATCGGCGGTGGTCATGCCGGCGTGGAAGCCGCGTGGGCGGCCGCATCGGCACTCAACGGTGGACGCGTGGCATTGATCACCATGGATCCCGCCACGATCGGCATCATGAGTTGCAACCCTGCCATCGGTGGTCTTGCAAAGGGACAGATCGTTCGGGAGGTCGATGCGCTCGGCGGCCTGATGGGCCGGGCGATTGACGCGACCGGCATCATGTTCAAGATGTTGAACACCTCCAAGGGGCCAGCGGTGCGAGGACCGCGTGCGCAGGCGGACAAGGACGCCTATCGCGACGAGATTCAACGCCTGATCAGCAGCAACGATGCCATTGAGATCATCGGCGGCACTGTTGAAGATCTACTGGTCTCGAATGGCAGGGTAGTCGGGGTCCGCGCAGGACAGGAACTGATGGCGGATGCGGTTGTCTTGACGACGGGCACATTCATGCGCGGGCTCATGCATGTCGGTGACGATCGGCATGAGGGCGGCCGCTGGGACGAGGGTTCGGCGAAAGGCCTTTCGGATGCGCTTCGAGGGCTCGGCTTTGAACTCGGCCGTCTCAAGACCGGAACGCCGCCTCGCGTTTCCCGCGATTCACTGGACTGGGAGGCGATGCCGAGTCAATGCGGCGACGAGGAGCCAGTACCGTTCAGTGACCTGACGGATCGAACCCTGTTTCCCGCTATGTCCCAGATCGAGTGCAGGACGACGGCGACGACGACCGCAGCGCACGATCTCATTCGCGCCAACCTCCACCTCGCACCGATGTACAGCGGTGCGATCGATGCCGAGAGCGGCCCTCGATACTGCCCGTCGATCGAAGACAAGGTCGTTCGTTTCGCTGGCCGAGATGCGCACCATGTCTTCCTTGAACCCGAGACGGTGGGTGGCGACTCGATCTACTGCAACGGCATCAGCACATCGCTGCCGCGCGATGTGCAGGTCGAGCTTGTTCGCGCGATGCCTGGTTGCGAGCGGGCGGAGATTCTGCGGTTCGGATACGCCGTCGAGTACGACGTTGTGCGGCCACATCAGGTGGATGCGACCTGCATGACCAAGTCAATCGGCGGTTTGTTTCTCGCTGGACAGATCAATGGCACCAGTGGCTACGAGGAAGCGGCAGGGCAGGGGGTTGTCGCGGGGCTGAATGCGGCGAGACATGTTGGCGGCGATGAGCCCGTGCGTCTCGGTCGCGATCAGGCGTACATCGGCGTGATGCTCGACGACCTCGTGACCAGCACGCCGCGCGAGCCGTACAGGATGTTCACCAGCCGTGCTGAACACAGGTTACTGCTTCGCGCCGACAACGCCGACGAGCGTTTGACGCCGCTTGGCCGCCGTTTCGGCCTCGTGAGTGATGCAAGGTGGGACCTTTGGGAAAAGAAGCGTGCTGCGCTGGAAGCGATCCGCTTGTCCATCGGCAGGGGCGCTATTCTTGCAGCCGCCAAGCGGCCGCAGACGGCCATTGAAGACATCGCCAGCGTTACAGGCGGAGATTCCGGGCTGGTCGAGCGCGTTGTGACGGACATTCGGTACGAGGGATATGTGAAGAGACAGCAGGCAGAAGTCCGCCGGCAAGCGCGCAGCGAGCACTGTTCGATTCCAGCGACGCTCGATCCGTTGCATATTCCAGGGCTTCGCAGCGAGGCGATTGAGACGCTGCAACAGTTTCGTCCGGTGACGATCGGGCAGGCGTCGCGGCTGGCTGGCATGACGCCGGCCGATGTGACGCTGTTGTCCATTGCCATCGAGCGTGGACGAGTCACCAAAGCCGCCGGTGGGACTTGAACCCGCAACCTCCAGATTACAAATCAGGCGCTCTACCAATTGAGCTACGGCGGCGTGGACGAGCGGTCGAGCCTTGCCCGGTCCATTGGGGGGGGGTACAGTACCACACCCAATCGGGCGAGTACCCAAGTGGACAAAGGGGGCAGACTGTAAATCTGCTGGCGTACGCCTTCGCAGGTTCGAATCCTGCCTCGCCCATTGCTCGGTTACGGGGTGTAGCTCAGCTTGGTAGAGCGCTTCGTTCGGGACGAAGAGGCCGCAGGTTCAAATCCTGTCACCCCGATTGGCCGCCCGGAGGGCGGCCAATCGGAGAGCAGTAGAGCGGGTGAGCAGTGGAGCAGTAGAGCCGAAGGCGCAGCCTGAGGCTCGCTCCACTGCTCACCCGCTCTAC